>Ga0209253_10002227_pt1 | contig 17192 bp, 18 predicted proteins | sample FrelakmetBRP12BR_FD_187145 | JGI IMG/M metagenome (GOLD analysis project Ga0209253, IMG submission 187145) | Freshwater lake sediment microbial communities from the University of Notre Dame, USA, for methane emissions studies - BRP12 BR (SPAdes)... | ecosystem: Environmental > Aquatic >...
AATTTTAACAGCTTATGCCAAAATTTAATAGGCTTCAGTTTCTTTTAGTTTTCCCCAATTTATTGAGATGATACAAATAATGATTATATATTTCTGGTTGCAACAATATAATCAGCTGGCTATCTGATCCTGAGGCTTGCTCTGTAAATACCATGCCCGGTCCTTGATAAGCAGAACAACAGGGATCAGGCAGATAACGACAAAAACAAGGTCCGCCAGGCCAACATCATCAAAGATGGTCAGGAAGGCGCTGATCCCGAAGAAAACAAGGGAAAGGAAAAAGGCAATCCTGATCTGTCTGAAGAGGAAGATGGTCAGCACCATCAAGATGATGGCGATAGCAATCGATAAAATCGCCAGTATACCTTTCATTTCTGGCATGTCTGGTAATCCGGGGTGGGCATTTATGGCAATGATAATGCCGAGTCCGAGCCAGATAAGCGCATTCAATAGGATGACAAATAGATTTATCGTGACTGTAAGGGGTCGCTTGGTCATATCATGTCCTTTCCCGGGCATCCAGCATGCACTCCAGCTAGTGTAAACTACCTTGGGTCAGCTTCCCAGGGGATCATGTAAACTGTGTCAGTGTCCAGTCATGCCCCCAACGATGTTACTGATTTGATCGGCTAATGCTCCGCCGATATCACCGAGGCCACCTAATAAACCTGAAATAAGATTACCAATGTGATCAGGTACATGGGTGAGGGTATCAAAGCCATTCTCCAGACTTTTTACCACGCTGGATGTGCATCCTGATGACCCAATTAGGATGGTCAGGATCAGTATGGATAGGATGATTATTTGCCAGGGCTTCTTTCGCATACTCTCTCATTCCTAAAAATACCTATGATAATCCAATGACCAAGGAATTTATGATTGAAAGGATGCATCATTCAAGAATGATACTTTAGCACCTGAATTGATTATAGCATTGAAATTCTATCGAATTTTTACATTACATGTTTTTCAGTAATAAGCAATCCGGTAATTTGCATGGCGGGTGATTATGATTTCTCTTCCCTGAGGAGGTAGCCCATAGAATTCAACCAACTCTGGTTCACAGGTACCTTGGTCTTGGAAATTTCATCGAGGGCTGTGGGATAAAACAGCTCCTGTGTTGGGATTTTATAGGCAATTCCTGTGCACTTTGATGGATGCCCTAGTGTTATTCCTCCACCTCCACCGTGATGGTAATAGTCTTCTCAGGGGCAATATCCGTTTCCCAACCACGCTTGTAATCCAGAATCAGGGTTGTAGTTCCAGTACCTTTCGCCTCGAAGTATAAGACCTCCGTCCCGAGTGCCCCAAGCTTGGGTTCACCAGAGCTGGTTTTAGGTTCCTGGTACTGTGCCTCTCCAAGCTGCGCAACGATTTCTGGATTGGCTGATGTGGCGTACCAAGCATACCCTGTGGAAGGATTGGATTCGAGGGTGATGTCGATCACATCGCCGACTTTAAGCTGTTGGGTGGTCCCATCCGCAGTGCTGTCGAGTAGGAGGCTGGCAGCTTTCCCGGAAATGATGGGCAGCAATTGCTGATTTTGCACCGGATAAGCCTCTGCCTGGTTTTCCTGGACCTCCTCATTCGTGGAGGCAGGTTTTGCTTCAGGTGCCGGATTATTACTACAGCCTACCATTGATATCAACAGGACGAGAGCGAACAACATAAGGGTAATCTTCTTGAACATTCTTGCCTTCCTTTTATTATTGTTATCTGGGAATAAGACGATTGATGTGATGCCAATGTTCCATCCATATGATATTTATAATATAAATTGGTAGATTGGTGTTCATCAGAAAACTTAGCAGCACCTGCCATTGTGAGGCGATTTGTGACTAATAGTTCCGAGTCCAGAAAGCAATCGTCGACTTACCAGAAATAAAAAAAGTTGGGTTTCGCTTTTGCTCACTTATCGGTATTTTTTGATTGGATCGCTCAACCCAACTCATGAAAGGCGCAGGTTGATCAGCAATACTTGAGGTTAATTCAATCCTTACACCACTTCAACATAGAATAAGCACCTGCCATTGTGAGGCAATTTGTGCCGAGAGGCTCCCCAATTCTGCCTGGTAAGTATTTATTGCCGGACGCCTGTTTAATGAAAGGATCAGTATCTAAGTATTTACGAAACCAAATCATTGTATATCTCGTAAATCTGATTGAGAGGTTTATTCAAAGCCCAATTCTGATGCGGGAGTTATAATAATTGGGTTATCCGCATTAGCGAAGCTGGAATACGGGAGGAATTAATGCAGCCAAAACGAAAATTCTTCACCTTCTGGAAGCTGGTTGAAAGAGAGAATGCTTCCCGGTATATGCTCATCTCATTGTTGAGCTTTGTGGCTACTGTCACGACTGTACGCAGTTTTCTAACCCTATCTGGTTACCCCCAGATAGGCAGCAGTACGCTACACATTGCTCATGTGTTATGGGGAGGTCTGATCCTTTACATAGCGGCCATCCTACCGTTGATCTACTTCAGCCCGCGCCTGCATATCATCGGGGCAATATTATCAGGGGTGGGGGTAGGCTTTTTCATCGATGAAGTGGGCAAATTCATCACGCGTCAATATGATTATTTTTTCCCGGCAGCTGCTCCAATTATGTATGTTTTTTTTCTGTTGGCGGTCATCATTCTGATAATGATCCGCCGTCCTGAACCTGTGGATGGGCGCACTGAGTTGGTGAGGGCGTTGGAGCTCGTGCGTGAACAGCTTTATCGCCCCCTGGACCAGGTGGAAAGGGCTCATATTGAGCAGGATTTGGACCGGGTGATGGCGACAGATCCGAATTTCCTCCACAAAGATCTGGCGCGCCATCTGCTGGAGCTGGTGCGTGCGGATGAACGCACGGTGGAAGATAGGACCCGTGCCTGGTGGCTGCGCATAGCCGAACAGGCTGAGCATTGGTTGACTGTGAAGCGCCTGGAATGGTTCCTCGGGGTGGGGATGGTGATCCTGGGTTTGTTCACCCTAAAAAATCCAATCCAGCTGTGGGTGGAGAGGATTATACCCAATTCAACCCTGGTGGCATTCCTTCAGGCTCATTCTGGCAGGCAGATAGCTCCAATTGAAGCCCAGGGATTATATAACCTCAGGTTAGGGCTGGAGGTGTTAGTCGGTCTTTTGCTGTTGATCTCTGCGATCCTGTTGCTGGTGGGTAAAAAACGTCAGGCATTTAACCTGGGTTACTTGAGCCTGCTCTTATCCATAACAGTGCTGGACATGCTGCTGTTTTACTTCGAGCAGTTTTCAACCGTGCTGATTGTTTTATTCCAGTTCATCCTGCTGTTTGGTGTAATTTACTACCGCACAAAATTTTTTAAACAGAAGGATTGATAGTATAACTGAGTATCCTAAACAAGCTATCCATTTTTTAAAACCATAACTTCTAACCGCTAATTGCTAATTAAAATCTCTTTCACGGCTTGGGAGTTCGAGATGGCTCAGGCTTATTGTTTCCATTCCCCGGGTCCGGATTTCCCTTTCCAGGATTATCATCTTCGGAATCAGGAGCTTGCGTAGGTTGCTCCGGCGTACGGTCTTGCTTATTTCCAATCTCGGTTGGAATGGGTGTAGTGAACCCGACATTGGGAGTGCTGGTTTTATCAATAGCATTGGGATTTGATTTGTGCATCTCCATACGGCGGTTCTGCCGCTCGCGAATTTCGATGCGAAATTTCTGTGGGTCGCTCGCACCAAATGCACTGAGCTTGACCTGCTCCCGCAGGCGCTCCTGTAGACGGACGATGGTAGGCTCATTTTGCTCTGTGAGATGGGGGATCAATCCATTAAATGTTTTACCCTGGTTTTCTGCCTGACCTTTGATCTCTTCTAATGCGTTTATCATTTGTCGGTCATCCATCTGCGCAGCAATTTGGAGGGCACTCTCCAGCTCATCCAGTAAACGTTTAGAAACCTTGGCGGGTACGTTTTTTTTCATCGCCAGCATTTGACTGATTTCACCCACCCGCCTTTGTGAATACTCAAGGGTCAGCTCTAGCCGTGCTCGGGGAGAGCGCGTCAGGGAAAGGCGGACATCTTCGCTGATCGATTTAAGTGGGTATAAACTTTCACCGGGCAAGCTACCCTGGGCTGCGTAAACCGTCAGGCTGCTGCCAAATATGACGATCAGGGCGATCAATAATGCTACCAGGCCTCTCAACAAAGGGAATCTATGAACTCCACGGAAAGCCTTCATTGTTCCATGTTCTTGTAACATGCCTTCACTGCCTGATTCTGGAACAATTCCCTGTCGAATTTCTTCTCCCAGGAGAAGATACCTGGCTTTTTCTTGTGCTGCAACCTGCGGGTCTATGGGAGGAACAGATTTCAGGGGAGAAAGTATATGCTTCCCAAATTCATCTTCAGCTTTCGTCATTCGTTATTTTCCTCTTGCCGGCCCAGGATCCGGCGCAATGATGCAAGGGCACGATGCTGGAGTGATTTAACTGCTCCAACGGGTTTATTCAGCACCTTGGCAATGGCTTCATTTTCCCATTCTTCAAGGTATTTCAAGGTAACCACCTGGCGTTGGTCGGGGGTGAGTAAAGCAAGCGCCTCTCTCAGCTGCCTGCTTGACATCTGGTCTGCCACGATGTGTCCAGGTTCATCACTGGAATCGGCCAGGATCACTGAGTCTAATGGCATTGCAGGTAAGCCTCTACCGCGATAATGATCAGTTATCCAATTGTGGGCAATGCGATACAGGTATGCCTGCAGATAATTATCTGGGCCACCGTTCCGTTTTAAAGCATTTAAAAAACGACTGAAAGTCTCTGCCATGCACTCTCTCGCTAATTCCGGATCACCCAGCAGGCGGAAAGCGTACCGGTAAATCCCTGGGCTGTAGCTGTCGAAGATTTCTTCGAGGGCTTGGGCTTCGAAGCGTTTTGCTCGCTCAATAATCGCCTTGTCTGGAGTATTTCTCATATACTATGACGTAAAGAATCGCTTATAGAAACGGGTAACCATTAACTTTGTTAGGATTATTGTATCGCGTTTGTTTTACATCATAAACCAGCGGTGGGAGCGTACTCCGCACCGCTGGCTTATGTCTAAATATTTGATGATTAATGATCTTCGATCTAAGGTTCGACAGATGTATGGATATAAACGGTGATCAGTCGGGCTGCATAACCACTTTCAACCACATTGCCATGAACGGCCACTTTTTGACCAACGGCAAGTTGATCCAAGGTGATCGGTACTCTATTGGAGGGTTCACCATCATTGTCTGAATCATCTCCACTACTTATGTCTGTTCCAAGGGTTCCTGATATCTCATCCCCCTGGGTGATCTGGAAGATAAGGGTGCTTTCGTTGGTTTGCAGAGCCAGAAAAGTGCCGATATACTCTTTTACCTTTGCGTTGCCATGGGTCAAGGTCACAGTGATGGTACCTGCATCCAGGGAGGAAATGGTCCCCTGCAAGTAAAATGGTGTGTGCATGCGTGAATGTTCGTGGTTTCCACGTCCGCCTGAGCCAGGATTAGAGCTTTTGTCTTTATCCCTGATTTGATCTTTATCTTGTTTATGATCTCGATCTTGTTGTTGATCTTGATCTCCCCCATTGTTTCCCTGTCCCTGATTTTGACCATTTCCATGACCATTGTTCTCTCCCTTGGCAGCCATCACGGGTACCACAGAGAAAGCCAGCAGGATCAGGATTAAGCTGAGAATGGTTATTTTTTTCATATTTCATTCCTTTCAAGTTTTGATATAGCTCTTATTGTTTAACTCTATTTGATGAATATGACGTGATAAATGCGCTGAAGATACGGATCATATGAATCTTGATCATTTCTTCACATCTCAAATGGGTATAATTAGCCCATATGGAACTTCCTGAGACAGGGGGATCGGGATGATCACCTTGGAGTGATATAAAGATATGTTACCTCTTGAACGTGCAGCCAAATTGAGACACGAAGCGGATATTGTCTTGGGATTAATCCATGTATACGATGTCTTGCGCCTGTATGCGAAAGTTTTCCCGACCGGCAGTTTTTTCCTGGACGTGATGGCTTACCCCGATATTGACTTATATATTACCAGGGTTAACCTTGAGCAGCTGTTCCAGATCGGAGCCCGGATCGCGCGTTGTGAGCTGGTCATCCAGGTAGTCTTCGAGAGAACGGATGATCCTGTGCGTCTGCCGAATGGGTTGTACTTAAAACCACGTGTGAATTATGGCGATTGGGGTAGACCCTGGAAGATTGATATCTGGTCTTTGGATGAGAAAGTCATCCTGGAAAAGATGGCTGATATGCGCCATTTCCAGGCTAAGATGACCCCAGAACTGCGCGAAAAGATCATCCATTACAAGCACTCAGTGCTCACGCCTCAATTGCGCACCCCAGTATATAGTGGGTTTTACATTTATAAGGCTTTCCTGGATGAAGGGCTGACCGATTTTGAGAGTGTGACCCAATATCTTATTGCCAATGGAATCCAGATGTAAAGACGGGTGTGCGGTTCCTGGCCTTACCGATCGCAGTATTAGCCTGCGCAATGCCGAATGGAAGCTAAAAATTGGATGTTTATAACTTGGAGGTAAAAATGCTTGATTCAGACAGCGTCATTCTCATCACTCGCAATGGCATGGGAGAAGCCGACCAGGTCCTGCAACATAGGCTGATCGGCACGTATCTCAAGCTGCTGGACGAACATGATATACTCCCCGGGGCGATATGTTTCTACACCGAGGGGGTACACCTGGCAGTGGAAGGCTCTCCTGTGATTGAAACCCTTCGCTCGTTGGAGAAAAAAGGCGTCCCACTCATCCTGTGCTCCACCTGCCTCAATTATTATAATTTGATGGCTAAAGTTAAGGTGGGCATCGTGGGAGGGATGGGGGATATCCTTGAAGCGCAGCAAAGGGCATCCAAGGTCATAACCCTGTAGATGGTGTATATGCATGGGTGATTTTGCCCCAGCCCATACCTAGAGCCAAGAGAGAGGGAAGCAATCTTCCTGATTATTTTGATAATTGCTTCCACTCTCATCGCTCGGTGCTGGCGACCAACAGAGAATGCTGGTGGCGCGATGGCAAGAAGTAGGAAAATTGTTGGATTTCTTATTTATTCAATCGGGGGATGATTAATTCTGGTCACGCAACCCAGCCAACCAAAGAGAATTACAATAGGGGCAAGTCAGGCGAACCCAAAAAAGGTTGCAAATTACTCACCTCGATTGCATTAAATCTGGTAATCTCCCAAATCGAACCGCATCACGGCTTCATTTCCCATCCACTCGCCGGTGAGGGCGAATCCGTATTTCCGGTAAAATGGTTCGGGTCCATCCTCGCCCGGGTGGCAACTCAATTTCAATTCACGCGCTCCCGGGCGTGCCCGGACGTGATCGAGCAGCAGGTCCATCGCCCGTTTGCCGAAACCCAGCTTCTGGTAGCGTGCGTCGACCATGTAGCGCCAGAGGAAGTATTCAGGCACTTCGGGGTCGTCGTAAAGCATCAGGAAGCCCACCGGTGTCTCATCTGCATAGATGGCACGGAACCAGGCCTTGGGTTCGAAATACGCCTGGGCGATCGAATGCGCATTTGGGGCGACAAAGTGCTTCTGCTCCTCGCTCACATCCAGCCGACAGATGATGCGCACAGTTTCGGCATTTATCTCGCGCAAGGATACAATGGAATCACGGGTGATAATCGGTGTCTCGTCGGTCATTTGGCTTTTCCTTGGAATATTCATCAACCTGGTGGTAGATAATAGGTGATCGTCTTGGCATCCATAAATTATACCAAGTACGAATTTCGCAGGCATTTTGTATTGATGTAGAACCAATTATCAATTCGTTTTACCAGGATTATTATTCATGGCAAACTTGATCACTGGAATGGTTGGTAGATTGGCTCGCTAATAATTTGACAATTATAATTATTTTCTCTCAACTCTATCTGTATTTCCATTACCAAGGGTAATGCAAAAACATCTTATTGGTTTATCGGTCTGTTAGAGCGATTGAGCGTTCCACGGTGGCTTTTTATCAATCTTTTTTTAGGAGGGTAATCAGGCAGCTACAGGACAGGCTGAGAAGTCCATAATGAATGCTGCTGCTCAACCAAGTCGAAGCCTGGGGTGACAGCCAGACGGATATCGAGGTCAATCCAACTAATCACAACTTTGAGCATGCGATATCAACCATTCTGTATAAAATCAGGCTACCTATCACACAAAGGATGCCTTAGCCTCGATTGTATACCTTTTCAAACTTCTTCCTGGTCACTCCAGGATGAGGTATTTTTGTCCCCACCATGGACACACTAAAAAATTATCAAGATTATTTTTATTTATCGAATGACTGATCACGAATAACTAACTGCAAACTCCCCCATGTTATAATTTTTCCCTCGGAGAGACGACACAGGTTTTTAAAATCTGTGAGCTCTGTTGGAGAACACGTATGCCATTCTGGACAATCTTCCTCATCGCCATCGGACTCGCCATGGATTGCTTCGCTGTCTCGCTGGGGGTGGGCACAGCGGGCACCGCCACCGGCTCGCGATCCAAGTTTCGCCTGTTCTTTCACTTTGGTCTGTTCCAGGGTGGGATGACCCTGTTAGGATGGCTGGCTGGCAAGACTGTGGTCACCTACATAACCAACATAGATCACTGGGTGGCATTTGGTTCACTAGCTTTTGTAGGCGTACGCATGATCCATAGTGGGCTGCGTAAGGAAGGTGAGGAATCCGCCATCCTCGACCCCTCGCGCGGCATGACCCTGGTGATGCTGAGCGTCGCCACCAGCATCGACGCCCTGGCCGTAGGGTTAAGCCTGGCACTTATGGAGGTGAATGTGTTTTGGTCTGCCCTGGTCATCGGTGGCGTATCTGCAGCCCTTTCTCTCGTGGGACTCAGCCTGGGCAACCGGCTCGGTCAGCGCTTTGGTAAGACGATGGAGGTGATTGGAGGGTTGATCCTGATCGTAATTGGTTTGCGTGTGCTGATCACGCATTTGTTCGGGTAGGTACCTATTGTCTGTCATGACGTGGAAGGAATTCTTTGCCCGACCCGTGCCTCGAGCCGAGCGAGAGGAAAGCAATCTTTGATACCATTATCGAACGGGTAAAAAAAGCTGGGTAGAATTATCTTGGAGCAGGAAGATTGTCTCGACTCATTACTTTCGTTGCAAGCGCCAGGAAATCGTTGGGTCGCAATGACATATGATAGGATGATAGATAGAAGACGTATGTCATGGCAAAGACCCATCATAAGTTCTTCTATGTACTGAGAGCCCCCCGCAACAAAAAAGGGAAGAAATCACCTTATGCATCTCACTGACTTGATCAACCGAATCTCCCCACCACTCCCCTGGGCGGAGGGGGACAACATCCCCTGGAATGAGCCTGGATTCTCAAAGCGCATGCTCACGGAGCACCTCTCCCAAGCCCACGATGCTGCCTCCCGCCGCAATACCATCATTGACCAGCATGTGGATTGGATCCATAACTCACTGCTTGCCTGCTCACCTACCCCAATCCTCGACCTGTGCTGCGGTCCTGGATTTTACACCTCCCGCCTGGCACATCTAGGTCACACCTGCATCGGCATCGACTATTCCCCCGCCTCGATCGAATACGCCATCTCGACCACCTCCGATGATCAGCTTGCCTGTAACCATATCTGCCAGGACATCCGCCAGGCAGAATATCCCCATGGCATGGGGTTGGTGATGCTGATTTATGGTGAATTCAATGTCTTCCGCCCTTATGAGGCTGCCATAATTCTGGATAAAGCCTGGCGGGCACTATCGCCGGGCGGCATACTCCTGCTAGAGCCGCATCCCTTTCCGGTAGTGGTACGCCTGGGGGAAGCACCGCCATCATGGTATTCCTCACCCGGCGGATTATTCTCCGAACATGCACACATCGTCATGCAGGAAAATTTCTGGGATGCTGGAGTTCATGCTTCCAGCATGCGATATTATGTCATCGATGCAGTCTCAGGGCAGGTGACCCGTTTTGCCCAGAGCATGCAGGCTTATCAGGATGATGAGTACCGCACCCTGTTAACTTCTTATGGTTTTGAGGATATTCAAATCCTACCGGGACTGCTGGGTGATGATTCGCCACAGGAATTGATCGCAGTTGTCGCTCGCAAGCTATGATGTTAAATGCTGGTAAAGCCCTCAGATTTTTTGGGTTAAGTCCTTGAAGTACTCATCCATTCTGAGGTACAAATCATCATCGATTTTCTTTTGATTAATCGTAATCTGCTTGCGCAGTTTCTCTACCTTGACAACCGGGATGGGTGAGCCTTGGACCTCCAGCTCCACCGCTGGGTGAGTGAACACGATCATCGATTTGATTGTGAATTTTTCTGTGGGTATCTCCAGCTTCTCAAGCTGGTCTCTCAGGTATCCCTCCGCTCCATGCACCGCCCGGATTGGATTACCCAAGTGTTCCTCAACGATCCATCGCAACGCCCGCCCTATGGTCATCTGCTCTTTCCATTTCCCCTTCTGATATGAAAAAACACCTCCAAACCCAACTGTCTCCAGGATCATGACGGAAGAGGGTGTCAGGAGGATGTGGTCACAAGGCAGGTCAGGGTAGTGGTACAGGTGGCAGCTGTCACTGAGCGATTTCAAAGCCTTGTTTAGCTGCTCCTCTGGGCGGGGCTTTCTGACCCAACGGTTGGCAAAATAAATCCCCACCATCGATACGCCCAAACCGGCAATCATCAACGCGAATGATAGGTTGGTCAATGATGGGATGAACAGCGGCAGGATGACACTGGCTAATAGGGTGAGCAACCCGCCCACGCTCATTACGTTGGAAAGGAGGGATCGTCTACGGATTTTCTTGGTGTCGATGTATGTTTTCAAGGTATTTGATATATCCTCTTGTGGATCGGAGAGAGTACCTGGTACAGCTGGCGGTATTCCTGGTAGAGGGCATCGTAGAGTTTCCAGTGGGTGTCATCTGGCTCGACTACCCGGCTGATCTCAACGAATTGATCGACTTCATCCATGCTCGGGTAGATGCCCATACCCACCGCAACCGCCAGGGCAGCACCGGCTGCTCCAGCCTCCAGGTGATTTCTTACCACATTCAGCTTTCGTCCTGTGACATCACTGATGATCTGCACCCACAGTGGGCTGTTGCAGCCACCGCCAATGCCATTGAAGCTTTCAATATTAAATCCCACCTTCTGCATGGCTTCACAGATCCAACGTAAATGATATGCCACCCCCTCCATCACCGCCCGGACCATGTGACCTTTGGTATGGCTCAGGCTCATGCCGATAAAAGCACCACGCGCATAGTGGTCTAAAACGGGGGCGCGCTCGCCCGATAACCAAGGCAGGAAGATCAGCTTATCTGCCCCGGAAGGTGTAGCTTCCGCCAAATCGCTCAGCACTGCATAGCTCGACTGTCCGGATGCATCGGCTTGCTGTTTTTCGGCTTCACACAGCGCATCACGGAACCACATCAGGGCACCCCCACCCGTTTCCATCTCTCCCGCGATGATATATTTATCCGGTGAGATGTGGTTGAGCCCCCAGAAAGGTTTTTCAGGGTCATTGCGGAAGCTGGAAGTGGATATACCAATCCAAGTGGCAGTGCCGATGCATAGATGAACCTTGCCTTCCTGGTTGGCACCCGCCCCCGACTGCGCCACCGCCACATCACCGGCACAAATCACCACCGGTGTGCCTGTATTCAATCCAGTTTCCCTGGCAGCCTGGGGAGTGATTTCCCCAATGATATCCGTGCACGGGTATGCCGGAGGAAGTTTTTCGATGGGTATGTCCAATGCCCGGCAGACTTCCTGGGACCATTGCTTGGTAAAGGGGTTAAAAAGAAAATATACCGATGCTCCAACCCAATCGATGGCGATCTTTCCGGTAAGTTTGAAGAGGATATATTCCTTGCAATCCAACAGGTATGCGGTCTGTCTCCAAATCTCTGGCATTTCCTCCTTCAGCCACAGGATTTTTGGGATGCTGTCCTTGGCAGTGGGGATATTGCCAGTGTGCTGGTAGATTAGGGATGCCAATTCACCTTTACCTACCCGATCTGCCTGTTTTACACTACGCAGGTCCAGCCAGCTTAACATCGGGGTAAGGGGTTCTCCTTTTTCGTTCACGGGTAGCGTGTTCCACATCTGGGCAGATACGCCTACCCCCAGGATCTGGTCCGGGTCGATACCTGCTTGCTCGATCACCTGCCGGGAAGTGGCTGCTACCACCCGCCAAAGCTCAGTCGGGTCCTGTTCAGCCCATCCGGGGTGGGGGTAGTTGATGCCATAGGGCTGATATACAGAATGGAGTACATGGCCGCGCAAATCACACAACACTGCTTTATTGCCACCCGTACCGGTATCATGTGCCAGGATGTATTTCTTTTGGCTCAATTTATTTCTCCAAACGAATAGCCCGAAAAATTATTTTGGATTAATTTCATCCATCAGCTCTTTTATATTGAGGATAAACTGGCGGTTTTGTTTTGGGGTTCCCACCGTGACGCGGATAAAACCACGCGGCATGTTATGACCGCTCATCGGGCGAATAAAGATCCCTTTATCTGCCATCCGATCGCGAATTTCAGTTGAACTTAAGCTTAGAATACTGGCATCGATCAAAACGAAATTGCCTTCGGATCGAAATGCGCGCAATCCCTGGACTTTATTGATCTCGGTGAAGATAAAGTTACGTCCATCAATGATGTTCTGGCGTTTTTCCTGCTGGTCACCTTGATCTTCCAGACCAGCCAGTGCGGCTGCAATCGAGATCAGGCCGACATTCCAAGGAATTCGCACGCGATTGAAGTAGCTTGCCAGATTCGGGTCACACAGAAGATAGCCGATTCGAAAGCCGGCCAGTCCGAATGCTTTTGAGAACGTGCGGTTGACCATCATGTGAGGATACTTTTCTATCAACTTCGCCCGGCTGTCGATTTTATCCTCCAGTTCAAAGTAGGCTTCATCGAAGAAAGTGGGGACGCCTAGCTCAAGGATCTTCAGCAAGTCTTCTAGATGGATCTGATTCCCCGTCGGATTGTTGGGCGAACAGACAAATATCAGCTTGGTCTTTGAGCTGACGGCCTTAAGAATAGCCTGCATATCCCAATAAAATTCTGCTGTCATTGGAATATGGATTGGGATCCCTCCCGCGACCCGGGTACGTGCATCATACATGGGGAAGGTGGGAATTGGGATAATGACTTCGTCCCCTGGAGCGACAAAGGTATGCACCACGAAATTTATAACGTCTGTCGAACCATTTCCAAGCACCACGTGCTCTGCGTTCAAACCAGCAGCCTGCCCAAGCTTTTCGCGCAGCATAGGTCCTGAACCCGGGTAAAGGTTGCCCAGGCGGGCGGTTTCAATGATCGCATCGATCACTTTCTGGGATGGAGCAATTAAATTCTCGTTGGACATCATGCGGATGATAGCGGGATTTTCCCATGCAATGTCCATATGCTTATCACTATACGGTTCCGCTGCTTTAACCCACGGAACGATAAAATCTTCAACCAATTTCATTATTTTCTCCATAATTAAGACTTTCTTACTATTTTTATTAATAACTAGCGGTGTAATTCTTCAACGTCTTTATACCACTTGACCTTCTCACCAATCCGTGCACGTGTTTTCCACCGCAGTGATTTTGGAGCAACCTCAATCCGGTCTTGCAACTCATGGATGCGCGTACGGACAACACTTCGATCTGCTTCAGGCAACTGGTCGTAGCGTAGCAGGGCGTCCTCCAGAAGCCTGAGATTACCCGTCACCGTTCGCCAAAATCCCCAATCATTGGCCAGTATTCGGGCTATCAGTTCAACATTGATGGTTTCCTGGTCGTTATCACCCATCGGATGCTCACGCAGCAACATCACGGTATCAATTTGATCTTTTTCGTTGATCTGCACGATTTGCATCTTCTCCAACACCAGCTCTGCCAGAGGTAATGTTATCTGTTCAACCTCAAGTCGTCCAGTAAAGGATATTGGATGGCAGAAATCCAGCATGTTATAGAAGATATCGATATGGCGATCGAAAACAGGATCATGAAACAACATTCGGCGGTCTCCGAAGAGTTGGGTAACTTGCTTATCCTCCAGGTAGCCTAGCTCGGTGAGCATACTTCGAATGCCCTTAGAAAAACGCGGGTAAGAGGCGAAATCGATATCGGTAAACTTGCGCTGCAAAGCGTCTTGTAGGTACCCATACTGAGGGCAATGTGTCCGGAATGCCAGTGCTCCTATCAGACGCAGGATGATTTGCTCGTTTGGTTTATCCTGTAAGGCATCTAAGATACGTGTGCGTTCGCTATAAAAATCTTCTAAAATCTCACCATATTTGCCCATAGCTTTACCTATAAATTTTATCCAGAGATTAAAAGGTGACCTTTCACCTTACCATTTTCAAGATTAATGATGGCGGCTTTCAGAATTCCTTCGGCATACTCACTGCCGGCGTTAATGGCTAATGTGCGGCCGATACGGACATGCCCGGGGGATTCATGAATGTGGCCATGCAGGCTCAGCATCGGTTGGACTTTTTCGATGAATGATTTCACCGCTGTGGAGCCAGCAAATTTCATCACTACCTGGCCTCCCTCCGTGATGATCTTCAAGTTCTTATCCAGCTCTGGGCAGGTATCTAGTCCGGATCCATAAGGCGGAACGTGCAGCACAGCGATGGTTTGTTCCGGATTGTTGATCAAGCCCGCCAGAGTGTTGAGTTTGACCTTCAATTCCTCTTCTTCAATGTCACGGGCACATGCCCAGGGTGTCATATTGGAGTTCGAGCAGCCAATAATCTCATAGCCTCCCTCAATCTCAATGCGGATCATGTCTGGGTTGCGGATGGATTGGAATTCAGAGACAACCTGGTCGATGGACGCCAGGTCATCATTGCCAGCCATGAAATACAGAGATGCTCCGAGCGGAACGAGTTTTTCCTCTGCCAGGGTCATCCACTCTCGCACACGCTGGCACATTTCACATTCGAAGCGTTCCGCCATCTTGCCTGGATCGCTTTCGAGTGCTTCAGCTTCATCTTTTTCGAGGATGATGGGATAAAAGCCCACTGTGCTGATATTCTTCTTGATCTTTTCCAATTCCTGAGGTGTGCTGGCTGTTTCCTCCTTACCGAACCAGCTGCCTGTATATCGTCCATGCCCCTGGTGAATCACCGGTACCATGGCTTTACCCGTCACATCGCCTCCCACGATCAGCAGGTTGGCTTTATATTGGATACTTGCAGACAAAAATTTCCGAAAAACTACATCTGAGCCATGGAAATCGGACCCATAAAGGATGCGGATCAGCTTGCCTGATTGTGCTGCTTTACCAAATTTCATTATTATTCTCCAATGAGAGTTGGTAGTATTACCATCGTACCAGCAGGATTACCTGCTGGTACGATGACATTTCCTTATCCGGTTGGTTTACATAAAAACCGTGATATTGAATAAGGAGTGAATAACCATTATACCGGAGGCACCGATTGGAAGGTCCATTTGATATCGATACCTTCCTGCTTGAGACGGTACCATCGGGCGACGAAAAAGACAATCAGCCCACTGATTACAAAACCAGCCAGGGTTAAAAGTGTCCCAGTACCAATCCTACCACCAACGGCTGGATATAGGAATGAAGCGATGATCATCCACAGCAGGTAAGCCATGGTGATGCCACCCACGATGGTGATGACCGGTACTCTCCCCAGCCTTCGTTTTACGAAAGCGCTGGCATTCTCAAACAGGTCTGGTTTGGTGAAGGGGAACAAGGTGATTGCCAGAACAGGGATCAGCTGAGTACACACTGCAAAGAATACGAAGTTCAGCTGAGCTCCCATCACACCTCCCGTAGCTGCATCGATCACACCCACTTCAGCAATTAATGTGATGATGGTGATGGCGACGATCGGGCTGTGCAGGGTTGGATGAATATAACAAACCTTCTCTGGGATCAGGCGGTCGAACGACCAGGCGAAAATAATGCGGCTGCAGTAGAAGAAGTAGGTCTGAGCCAGGTTGATCAGGGTAAATACCCAGGCGAATGCAACGATCCATAAGAGGAGAAAGTTAGGTTTCAGGATGGCTGCATAGAAGGTGATCCATGGCATGGGGTTGGCTTCTGAAACACCGGCGTTGCTCAAGTAGGATTCTGCCGCGATCCACTCGAGCGGTACCAAGCGCTGCAGAAGTAAAGCAGCCACGACAAAGATCGCCCAGGTGACCAGCAGGGAAGACCAGCTACCCGCTAGGAGGGTCTTTTCGGCTTGCTTAACCTCGCCCGCGAAGAAGGTTGGAATGTAATACCCATAGAAAATCCAGAAACCCATAATCAAACCAGCCAGGGTCATCATGGCGACATTCGGATTGGTCACCATTCCATTTGTCTTGGCGAGATCGATCCGGGAAGCATAACTGCCTGCTCCCATGAATTTGTCCCATGCAGCCGGGAAAGCATCCTTTGCCGCGGTGCCAAGTTGGAAGTAAAGGATCACCCAGGCGATGATACCCAGGAAGAATCCTACTTCGAGGATACGCAGGATCGTGCGGGTTGGCAGGATCATCGTGATGAAGGTAATGAGGGCGCAGATCGTGCCGACAACGATGATACCCGTGGTGGTTACGCACCAACTGGCAAATTCAGTAAAGGCAGGATTATTTGCGATGATACCCATAGCTCTAAATAGAACCGGTAGGGCTGTCTTCGGTATCCAGGCGATCAGGGAACCGGCTACCATGGCGCTGAAGATGACCAGGGTCCAACTGGCTGCAAAGGCAAGCGGAGCGCTCAAAGTTCGGCTAGCCATGGTGTAGTCGGCTGCGGAGCGCGGCATGGTTGCACCAATCACCGAATAGGTATAGGCGTGGAACAGGCAGAAAAACATTGCCACGGTGAGAACACCGATGATGCTGCTGCCTGGCCAAACACCGGCCACCCACGAAAAGGGGATCAGACCCGAGGACGAAAGGCTGATACAGTGGACGCCGAATACCATGGCGCCGAAAATTCCAATCGTCCGAACCAGGCCTGAGCTTTTGCGTGCATAAAGTTTCTTATCTTGAGCCCCCGTAGGGGCTGCCATTTCTGCCATTATTACTACCTCCTTAGAATGATAATTTGAATGATGTGCAGATTCCGATGAATAGATCTATTATCTTGGCACACTGCTCTATGCTTCATCCTCCTTTCCCGGTGCATCTTTTC
>Ga0209253_10002228_pt1 | contig 17182 bp, 15 predicted proteins | sample FrelakmetBRP12BR_FD_187145 | JGI IMG/M metagenome (GOLD analysis project Ga0209253, IMG submission 187145) | Freshwater lake sediment microbial communities from the University of Notre Dame, USA, for methane emissions studies - BRP12 BR (SPAdes)... | ecosystem: Environmental > Aquatic >...
AGGATGTCTATGGCGCGCCAATGGTCGAGAACCCTATCCACCACACCGGGTATGGACTCCGAGCGGGAAAGATCGCCGGCAACGGTCAATACCTCCGCATCACGCGCGCGCAAGTACGCCGCGGCGTTGTCCAGTTCTTCCTGGTTGCGGGCCGTTATGACGATTCGCGCCCCCATTTCGGCGAGGCCTTCGGCCATCCCCAGCCCGAGTCCGCGCGATCCGCCGGTGATCAGCGCGACCTTTCCGGACAGATCCAGCAATTGCTTTACACTCATGGGGCCTCCTGCATCGGTGTGGGTTGGATCGGCGCCGCGGCTGCTCCGGTTCGCAAGCGCGCGACAGGATGGATGCGTTGCAGTTCGTGCTTTGACGTGGAGATCGCGTACCAGGCGAATTGTGCCGCGAGAACAGCCATTGCGCCATGAACCGGTGAAAGCCCGTGATAAAATTCGCGCCGCCGCAACAAGCCTGCATCGGTCTCCCGAAGCCGTGTGTAACAAGTCGATACCGCCGCGTGCCGCGGGATCGTCGGCGACAGGGGGTTCAAGTGCCTGACTGCTGAGCCGGACGGCCATGCGCATCCTCATCTCGAACGACGACGGTTACTCCGCTCCCGGCATTCAAATCCTCGCCGAAGTCCTTGGCGAGATCGCGTCGATTACTGTTGTCGCGCCGGAGCGAGACCGCACCGGCGCGAGCAGCTCGCTGACACTGGATCGGCCGCTCAGGCTCCGTCAGGCGCGCAACGGCTTCTTCTATGTCAATGGCACGCCAACCGACTGTGTTCATCTCGCCGTGACCGGCATGCTGGACGAGCTGCCGGACGTGGTGGTTTCGGGTATCAACAATGGCGCCAACATGGGCGACGACACCGTTTATTCGGGTACCGTCGCGGCGGCCACCGAGGGGTATCTCCTGGGGATTCCCTCGTTCGCCATCTCGCTCGCAAGCAAGTTCGAGGAGCATTACGACACCGCGGCCGGCGTGGCGCGCGAACTGATCGTGCGATTCCAGCGCGCGTGCCTGGACGAGCCGGTGCTGATGAACATCAATGTGCCGGACATCGCCCGTGACGCGCTGCGTGGCGTTCGGGTGACCCGGCTTGGAAAGCGCCACAAGGCCGAGCCGGTGGTCAAGACGATTACGCCCCGCAACGAGACAGCCTACTGGATCGGTGCGGCGGGGGCGGCCCAGGATGCCGGCGAGGGCACGGATTTCCACGCCGTGGCGAACGATTTCGTATCCTTGACACCGCTGCAGATTGACCTCACCCATTTTTCCCAACTGGCGCGGGTGCAGGATTGGCTGAGCAGATGAATCAACTGCGCGGAATTGGTATGACGTCGGCGAGTACGCGCTCGCGCATGGTCGAGCGCCTGCCCGAGCGGGGTATCCGCGACGAGCGCGTCCTGACCGCCATGGCCGCGGTCCCTCGCCACGTCTTTGTCGACGAGGCGCTTGCCAGCCGCGCCTATGATGACACGGCGCTGCCGCTGGGCTTTCAACAAACCATCTCCCAGCCTTTCGTGGTCGCTCGCATGATCGAACTCGCGCGCGCGGGGCGTGAGCTCGGCCGGACCCTCGAAGTGGGAGCCGGCTGCGGCTATCAGGCCGCTGTCCTGGCGCAACTCGCCGTTGAGGTGTTCGCGGTGGAACGAATCGGCACGCTGCTCGCCAAGGCGCGGACGAATCTTCGGCAAATGCGCTTGTCCAACGTTCGCTTGAAGCACGGGGATGGTAATCTGGGACTGGCGGAGGCGGCGCCATTCGATACAATCATCGTCGCTGCCGCGGCGCTCAGCGTGCCACTGCCGTTGCTCGAGCAACTGGCGCCGGGCGGGCGCATGATCCTGCCGTTTGGCGCGGCGGAGCAGCGGCTGCATGTGATCGAAAGACGACGCAGCGACTATGCCCAGACGCGGTGCGACCCGGTACGCTTCGTGCCGCTCGTGGCGGGAACGGAATGAGACGGATGAGCGCCCTTAAAGCGAGGACTGTGGCGGCGAGCCTGGCTGCGACAGCCGTCCTTGTTCTGACGGCATGCGCAAGCAGAGCGCCTGCGCCGGTTGCCGAGCGCGGCGACATTTCCCGCAAATCCGCGCCCCAGCCGACGGCGGGAGGATCCGCACCGACCGAGCCTTCGGCAAAGGAGGGCAAGGACTACTACGTGGTCAAGAGAGGCGATACGCTCTACGGTATCGCGCTCGATCATGGCGTCGCCTACCGTGATCTGGCTGGCTGGAACAATATCGAGAACCCCAACGTGATCCGTGCCGGTCAGGCGTTGCGGATCACACCGCCGCGGCCAACCGAGACCGCTGAAGCCATCGCGATAGCGAAAGCGGTGGAAAGCACTTCGCCGGTCGAGGCGAAGCCGATCGACGCCAAACCGCTCGCCGGGACAGCGCTCTCCGCCGATGCACCCAAGCGCGAACCCAAGGGCGGCAAGATGCCCTACTCGGAGCAGGCGCTCGCGCAGTTGCAAAAGGGCGCCTCGACGCTGCAGACCAGCGTCGCCGCTCGGCCGAATACGGTGATTCCTAAACCCGAAACGAAGCCCGAGCAGAAGGTCGAGCCCAAGCCTGATGCGAAACCCGAAGCATCAACCGCGGTTGAGCCGGAAGAAGGCGACGAAGTCGTGGAGTGGATGTGGCCTGCGGCTGGCAAGATTCTCAACGGATTCAAGGAGCCTGCGAACAAGGGCATCGACATCGTCGGCAATCCTGGTGACCCGGTTGTGGCGGCCGCCGCGGGAAAGGTCATCTACGTCGGCGCGGACATTCGCGGCTACGGCAATCTTGTCGTCGTCAAACACAATAATCTCTACCTCTCGGCCTATGCCCACAACCGCAAGATCCTGGTGAAGGACAAGCAGAAGGTCGACAAGGGGCAGAAGATCGCCGAGTTGGGCAACAGCGACGCCGATCAGCCCAAGCTGCATTTCGAGATCCGGCGGCAGGGCAAACCCATGGATCCAACGAAATTCCTCCCGGCGCGGCCGCAATGAGCAGCGGCGCGCCGCCCGATCCATCCGAGCGTGACGAGGCGACCGGTATGCCCGAGCAGGCGCCGCTCGCCGACGCCCCGTTCGCAAGCGAGTTTCGCAACGACGTCACCCAGCTTTATCTGAACGAAATCGGCGTCAGCCCCCTGCTCGGTCCCGAGGAAGAGCTGGATCTGAGCCGGCGCGTGCGGGCCGGAGACTTCTGGGCGCGCCAGAAGATGATCGAGCATAACCTGCGCCTCGTGGTGAATATCGCCAAGCACTATATGAACCGGGGCATGCCCCTGATGGACCTGGTGGAGGAGGGCAACCTCGGTCTGATTCATGCGCTCGACAAGTTCGATCCGGAGCGTGGTTTCCGCTTTTCCACTTACGCGACCTGGTGGATCAGGCAGAACATCGAGCGCGCCGTCATGCACCAGGCGCGAACGATCCGATTGCCTGTGCATGTGTTGAAGCAGCTCAACCAGGTGCTGCGGACCCTGCGCAACCTGGAGTCCGCGGGCGAAGGCGATGGCGGCGCGGAAGAAATCGCGCAACTGCTGGACAAACCCGTTGCCGTCGTGCGCGAGATCCTGGCGTTGAACGAGCACACGGCATCGCTGGACGCACCCCTGGAAATCGATCCAAACCTTTCAGTCGGGGAATCGCTCGCCGACGAACAGTCCGAACCGCTGGAGCTGCAGATTCACCACGCCGAGGTGGAGCATCTGGTCCATGAATGGATCGGTCAGCTCAACCGCAAGCAGCGCGTGGTCATCGAAGAACGCTACGGATTTAGCGGAGAGGATGCACGCACGCTCGAGGAAGTGGCGGCGCTGATAGGCCTGACGCGCGAACGGGTCAGGCAGATCCAGTTGGAGGCGCTGGGGCACCTGCGTCGCATCCTGTTGCGCCGCGGCGTCTCGAAGGATGCCCTGCTTTGAAATCGTCAGCGGGGTGGCGGGACCGTTTTCGAGCGCGAACCCCGGCGCCGTTTCGCCTGCATGGGAGGGGCCTTGGCCGCGATCACCCGTTGAGATGGTTGACGTTTCGCGGGCGAGCCCGCTCCCCCAATCAGGTTCCTTCACTGGCTCTCACGATTTCTGAATCGCGCGCAGGAGCACCAGGGACAGACCGTGGAGCGGATAATGGCTGACGTGGCCCAAGGCGGTTGGCTCGCTCGACGACAGCGCCGTGTCGAACACCAGCTCCCACGTCAGGTTCTCCGCGGGCGCACCCAATTCGAACTGCACGGGCTCGTGATAGCCATTCAGGAGAATGAGGAACGAGTCGCTGACGATGTGTTCGCCGCGTTCGTCCATTTCTTCGATTTGGGTGCCGTCCAGCCCCATACCCAGGCAGTGAGTGAACTGCGCTGACCAGTCGCTGTCTGTCATTTCCCGGCCGTTCGGCTTTAGCCAGTAAAGATCCTTGACGCCGGTGCCATGAATCGAGCGACCGAGAAAGAACTTGCGCCGGCGGAAGATGGGCTGATCGCGACGCAGCCGTATGACCTTGCGAATGAAGTCGAGAAAGTCCTTCTGCTCCGGCGTCAGATCCCAGTGAAGCCAGGTGAGGGTGCTGTCGTGGCAGTACGTATTGTTGTTTCCCTTGTGCGTGTGACCCAGCTCGTCTCCCGCGCTTAGCATCGGCACGCCCTGGGATAGCAGCAAGGTCGCGATCAGATTGCGCTTCTGCCGCGCCCGCAGTTCGGAAACCGCCGGGTCGCTCGTCGGACCTTCGACGCCGCAATTCCAGCTGTCGTTCTGGTCGGTTCCGTCCCGATTGCTTTCGCCGTTCGCTTCATTGTGTTTGTGGTTGTAGCTGACCAGATCCTGGAGCGTAAAGCCATCGTGGCAGGTGATGAAGTTCAGGCTGGCGGTCGGCCGACGGCCATCGCTCTGGTAAAGGTCGCTGCTGCCGGTCAACCGCGATGCGAGCTCTCCGAGTGTCCCGCCATCGCCTTTCCAGAAGCGCCGGACGCAGTCGCGGTACTTGCCGTTCCACTCTGTCCACAAGACCGGGAAATTGCCGACCTGGTAACCGCCCGGACCGATGTCCCAGGGTTCGGCGATGAGTTTGACCCGGGAGAGAACCGGATCCTGGTGAATGACATCGAAGAAGGCGCCCAACCGGTCTACCTCGAACAACTCGCGCGCCAACGCGCTGGCCAGGTCGAAGCGGAAACCATCCACGTGCATCTCCAGCACCCAGTAGCGCAGGCTGTCCATGATGAGCTGCAGCACCCATGGGTTGCGAACATTCAGCGAATTGCCGCAGCCAGTGAAGTCGACGTAGCGGTTGGCATTGTTCGCCAGCCGGTAATAGGCCGGGTTGTCTATGCCGCGCATCGAAAGCGTCGGCCCAAAATGATCACCTTCGCCGGTGTGGTTATAAACCACGTCGAGGATCACCTCGAGACCTTCGGCATGCAGGGCGCGGACCATCGACTTGAACTCGTGTACCGCCCAACGTGGTCCGTGCGCGGCGTAGCGGGGATCGGGGGCGAAATAGCCCAACGTGCTGTATCCCCAATAATCCGCCAGGCCGCGGTTAGTAAGGAACTGATTGCTCACGTGGTAGTGCACCGGCAGCAACTCGACCGCGGTCACGCCGAGATCATGCAAGTGCCGGATCGCCGCCGGGGATGCCAGCCCGGCGTAGGTGCCGCGGAATTTCTCCGGGACGCCGGGATGCAATCGCGTGAATCCCTTGACGTGCATCTCATAGATGATTGTGTCATGCCACGGCGTGAGCGGCGCCTCGTCGTCGCCCCAGGAAAAAGCCCTTTCAATGACGCATGCCAGCGGTGCGTGCGCCGCGCTGTCGCGCCCGTCGAAAGTAAGATCGTCGCCTGTTCCGCTCCGAAAACCGAAGAGGGTATCGTCCCAGCGCACATCCCGCCCGATCAGATTGGCATAAGGATCGAGCAAGACCTTGTTCGGATTGAAGCGATAGCCGCGCGCCGGATCCTGCGGACCGCTGACCCGGTAGCCGTAGAGCTGGCCAGGCATGACGTCCGGACAATACCCGTGCCACACCTGGCCAGTACATTCGGGCAAGGTGATCCGCTGGGACTCCCGCAGCGAACTTTCCGAGTCAAAGAGGCATAGCTCGACAGCGCTGGCGTGCTCGGAAAAAAGGGCGAAATTGACGCCTCGGCCGTCCCACGTGGCGCCGAGCGGATAGGGTTGACCGGGCCAGACTCGCATAGCATCTGCTCCTCAAACCAGCCGAGCGCGAACCAGACAGGTTGTCGCGATCCAACACGGCCGGAATAACATTCGATTTGGAAGAAAGCAAGTTCCTCTTCCCCATCTCCAATGGAAAGGAGGGCGCATCCCTCCTCGCCCATCCCACGCGAGCGCGCCAGAGTTTCTGCGGGAAACGTCGAAAATCCATCCAACGGGGATGGCGCGCCGCCACCAACCGCCCCGTTTCCCCCGTTCATTCACGGTCGCAACGTCCTTGGCAGGCGCTCGCCAGCGCCTCGCTGAGCTGAAAGACCGCCATGGCGTAAAAACTCGAGCGGTTGTAGCGGGTCAATGCGTAGAAGTTCTGGAATCCGAGCCAGAACTCGGTCGATTCGTGAGGCGTGACCAAATCTATCAAGGCGCTTTTTTCGTCTTCTGGAATAGGCTGCTCGCTCGTGACCCCGTGTTGGTCCAGGTCATCGCGCGAAAACCGTGGGACCACTTCGCCGTTCGCCAGCGCCAAGTGCTTGTCGCCATCTGTTTTCGCCCGGACGGTGACCGACCCGTTCGCCTTCCAGCCATGCTGGCGCAAGAAGCAGCCGATGCTCCCGATGGCGTCGCTCACGCTGCCCTCGAGCTCCGCCCTGCCGTCGCCATCGAAATCGACGCCGAACTGGCGGTAGCTGCTCGGGAGGAACTGGGGAATGCCGATTGCACCCGCGTAGGAGCCGCGAAAGGATAGCGGGCTACGCTCCTTCTCCCGCGCGAGGAGGAGCAGTTCCTCGAGCTCGCGGCGGAACAGGTCCGCTCGCGGCGGATAATCGAATGCCAGGGTTGTCAGCGCCGAAAGCGTCGAAAAGCTGCCCATATGCCGGCCATAGATCGTTTCCACGCCGATGATCGCCACGATGATCTGCGCCGGCACGCCGTAATTTGCTTCGGCCTTGCGCAGCGCGCTGGCGTTGGCTTGCCAGAAGCGTACACCGCGCTCGATGCGATCCGCGTCGATATAGCGCGCGCGGTAAGCGCGCCATGACCGAATTCCGGGATCGCGAGGCGGCATGATCGCCTTGATCACGCGTGGTTCGAAGCGGGCGGCCCGGAACAGCTTTGCCAGCGATTCCACGTCGAAGCCGTGCCGCGACGCGACGTCGGCGATGAACGCTGCGACCTCGGGCCGCGGATGATACGGCTCCGCCGCGATGGCGTCGTGGCATGTGACGATCGAAACGGCAAAAAATAGCGCCAACCGGTACCGCAACAGGGCGAATCGCGATCTCATTGGACCCTCAGGTTCTTCACATGGGCCAGGAATTTTTTCTGCAGCGCCGCGTCCCCACCCCTGCCGTAGCGCAAAGTCGCGTACATGCGCGCGATGGCGGAGACGTCGTCGGCCAGATGAGGACGCGCCGCCTTGACCCGGTCAGCATAGGCGAGCGGCCCTTCGGCGGGCCGGCGCGACAGGCCCGCCCGCCCGAGTTTACGCGACAACTTCGACCATGCCCGTTGCACCGGATCGCTGCGCGAATACCGGCGCAGCGCCCATCCCGTCAGTGCGAGCATCAGCAATCCGGTCAGCGCTGCCATGGCGGCTGTCATGGACTGCCAATCGGGGCTCTTCATTCCCAGGCGGCTGAGCACCTCGCGCTGCCGCTCGACGGTATAACCGAGCACCCACTGGTCCCAGGAGTTGCCGAGCGCTTCCCATTGGAAACGAAGGCGGCGCAGCCAGTCGAGATCCGAGCGGACAATGAAAGGCAGCGGATCGCCCTCGGGCACGGCCGCGGCGATGCCGCGTTCGACGCGCGAGGGCGCCACGGCGGCTGTCGGGTCCACGCGCACCCAGCCCCGGCCGGCGAGCCACACTTCCGCCCAGGCGTGCGCGTCCGATTGCCGCACCAGCAGGTAGCCGTCTACCGGATTGACTTCGCCGCCTTGATAACCGGTCACGACCCGGGCGGGCAGACCGGCCGCACGCATGAGAAAAACAAAGGCGCCCGCGTAATGCTCGCAAAAGCCGCGCCGCGTTTCGAACAGGAATTCATCGATGCCGTTATCGCCGAGGAGCGGCGGGGACAACGTATACACGAACGGTTGTCGGCGGAAATGCGACAACGCGGTCTGGATCAATGCCGCATCGTCGGTCGCCTGACTGCGCCAGGTCGCCGCCAGCGCCGTGCTGCGCGGATTCGACCCGGCTGGCACGTGGCGCGCCAGCCCCAATCGGCCCGCATACTCGTCGGCGCCCGGCACGAACAGCGGATAGGATCGCATCTCATAGCGTTTTCTGGTGCGCACCGGAGTCTTCGCTAACACCTGGTAGTCCACCGTGATCGATGCGTCCGCCGGTAACGAACCCGGCATTTCGAGCGCAAAAAGCCATGGCCGATCGTGTGGCTCCAGGATGACGAAGTAATCCACCGCTGGTCCGCGCGCGTCGTACTGCAACTTCTGGAACGTCGGTAACCGCATAGCGTGCCAGGTTCTGCCGTCGAAACGCGTCAGAACCGGACCGCGCCAGTAAAGGTCTCTCTGCGGCGGCGCCTCGGCGTTGAACTTGGCCCGGAAGGCCACCGCGCCCGACAGCGTCAAACTGCTGATCGTCCCGGGCGACATGGATTCGGACAATCCGCTCATGCCGGCATAGGCATCCCGCGGCATCCCCCATAAAGGTCCCTGCACGCGCGGGAACAACAGGAACAGGATGAGCATGAACGGGACGGACTGAGCCACCATGACGGCAGCCAACCGGATCGCCCGGCCGGGCGGTTGTCCATCGCGGTTGAGGTTGATCAGCGTAGCCGTGATCAAAACGACGTTGGCGAGCGCATAGGCAGCGATTTCCGGCCCCTGGTTTTCGAAGAACAGTGCGAGCTGGAGGAAGTAGCAAAGCAGAATGACGGTGAAACCGTCGCGCACGCCCTTCAGCTCCATCGATTTGAGGACCAGGAAAGCAAGCAGCAACGCCACGCCCGGCTCGCGTCCGAACAGGGAGCGGTAGAAATAGCCCGTCGCGCCGATGACGATCACCATGATGGTGAAAATCAGCCAGCGCGGCGGCAAGCGTTCCCCTTGCCACCAGATCAACGCTCGCCACAGGAACAGGAGCGCGATGATGACCAGGAGCCAAACGGGCAGCTTCGGCATCAGCGGCGCGGCCGTCACCATCGCGCTGGCGATCAGCCAGAGGGACTGACGCGCCGTGATCGCCGTTGTCAGGCGATGATTACTCGGGGGCATGTCCGTGCAGCGCCAGCGCCATCAAGCATGCTTCCGCGTGCGCCGGCCCGCTGGCCGGCGGTATGATCCGGTTCGGCAATTTCAGGCCGAAAGACAGGCCGCGTTCGTCGGCTTGCAGGGCATAAGCGGTGAGCCTGGACAAGCGAGCCTCAGTGTCCAGCGTGCGGGGCAACAGGTCCCAGTCGAGCCAAAGGGTAGCGATCCCGCCGCCTTCGAACTGTTTGGTGACGAGGGGCGCCCCTCGTGCGACGGACTTCCAGGCGATGTGACGAGGTGAATCGGCGGGCTGATGGCCGCGCAACCCGGCGAAGTCGTCGGCGCCGCCGCTTCTTTGCGTGCTGCCGTCCGTCCCGGACGCGCTCGTCGCGATAGGCGGCGGGTTGCGCTCGGGAGCCGGGTAGACCAGGCAACGCCAATCCGGCTCAATGTAACTCCAAGCACGAATCAGGCCGAGGGGAAACGTTGTCTCGAGCTTGACGCGGTCCGGCAGTTGCCATCCCCGCCGCAATGCGCTCGTCCGAAGGGTTACCGTGGCGTTCCCGCCGCCCGGCACATCCGCGTGTTCCGGCGCGCCACCGCGCAAACTGACCGCCAATCCGGGACGGACCTCATCGCGAGCATTGGTCAATACCAAGGGGAACGCGGCTGTGCCGCCAGCGAATACGGGTTCGCAGCGGCCTGGCTCGATCTGCAGGCGGGCGAGGTTGCGAAAGGTGTGCAGGATCGAAACGATGCCCAACCCGGCCAGGAGAAAGGTGAGGGCGTAGCCGAGGCCGAGTCCGTAGTTGATCGAGCCGATCAGAAGAAACAGCACGGTCACGCCGTACGCGTAACCGGCGCGCGTAGGCAAAACGAATACCCGCCGCTGGTTCAAAACGATCGGCGCCGGTTCCGCGCCTCGCAGCCGGAACAGCCAGCGGTCGATGAAGCGACGCAACGCCGCCAGAGGTTGGGCGATCGCCAGCCGGAAGGGCGCCGTCACGCGGAGTCTCAAGGCACAGGCACTGCGGCGATCAGCTCGCCGATCAAGCGCTCCCCGCCCGTGCCCGCGGCATCAGCCGTCGGACGCAGGCGGTGGCTGGCCACACACGGTAGCACTGTCTGGATGTCCTCGGGCAGGACCATGTCGCGGTCTTCCAGCAGCGCCCAGGCACGGCCCGCGGCCAGGATGGCCAACGCCGCCCGTGGGCTCAGTCCGGACGCTAACGCCGGCGCGCGCCGCGAATAATCGACCAAAGCCTGCACATAGTCGAGCAAGGCATCCGAGGCATGGATCTGCGACGCCTGCTTTTGCAGCACAACCAGCGCTTTCGGATCGACGAAGGGCGGCATGCCGGCGAGCAGGTCGCGGCGATCCGCGCCGCGCAGCAGTTCGCGCTCCGCGGCATGATCCGGATAGCCGAGTTCGATGCGCATCAGGAAACGGTCGAGCTGCGACTCGGGTAGCGGAAACGTGCCAATCTGGTGGGACGGATTCTGCGTCGCGATGACGAAAAACGGGTCAGGCAAGGCGCGCGTCTCGCCTTCGGCGGTCACCTGCCTTTCCTCCATCGCTTCCAGCAGCGCACTCTGCGTCTTCGGCGTGGCTCGGTTGATCTCGTCGGCAAGGAGCACCTGCGCGAAGATCGGCCCCGGATGAAAGCGAAACGTGCTCAGACCGCGGTCGAATACCGATACACCGATGATGTCCGCGGGCAACAGATCGCTGGTGAACTGAATGCGATGGAACTGAAGGCCGAGCAATTTCGCCAGCGCCTGGGCCAGGGTGGTCTTGCCGACGCCCGGGATATCCTCGATCAGGAGATGGCCGCGAGCGAACAGGCAGGCCAGGGCAAGCTTGATCTGGCGCTCCTTGCCCAAAATCACCTGGCCGGCGCGGGCGACGATTTCACGGATAACGGGCTGGGACACGGCTTGTAGCGAAAGCGCGGAAGGGGCGATAATGCACGCTTCGAATTGTAGTGGATTTTCGCTGCGCGACGCCGCCGTCGGATCGTTGCGCCGCCGCGCTGTCTCGTTCGACCCATGACAACCGTATTCATTTCACATCGCGATTGCATGCTGCACGACATGGGGATGCATCATCCCGAGTGCCCCGAGCGCCTCTCGGCCATTCAGGATCGGCTCATCGCCGCGGGCCTCGATCTCTATCTTTCGATATACGACGCGCCGTTTGCCACGCGCGAGCAGATTTTGCGCGTCCATGACGAAGCGCATGTCGACGAGATTTTCCGGTGCGCGCCCAAGCATGGACTGCATCACCTGGACCCGGACACGGCGATGTGCCCCGGCACACTTCATGCAGCATTGCGCTCAGCCGGTGCCGGCGTGCTGGCCACCGATCTGGTCATGCAGGGTGAAGCGGAAAACGCGTTCTGCGCGATCCGGCCGCCCGGCCACCATGCCGAACGGGCCCAGGCAATGGGATTCTGCTTCTTCAACAACATCGCCATCGCCGCGCGACATGCGCTCGACCATTACGGGGTCGAACGGGTCGCGATCGTCGATTTCGACGTCCACCACGGCAACGGAACGGAGGACATCTTCGGCGGCGATTCCAGGGTGCTCATGGTGAGCACCTTCCAGCACCCTTTTTACCCGTACTCCGGCACCGAGAACGTGGCGCCCAACATGTGCAACGTTCCGATGCCCGCGGGAACTCGCGGTGATGGATTCCGTCAGGTGGTTACCGACATCTGGCTGCCCAGGTTGCGCGAATTCGCTCCTCGGGCACTATTCATTTCGGCCGGTTTCGATGCTCATTACGAGGACGACATGGCTTCGCTCGGACTGACCGAGTCGGATTTCTCCTGGGTCACCGCGCAGATCAAGGCTGTGGCGGCCGAATCGGCCGAAAAGCGGATCATATCAATGCTCGAGGGCGGCTATGCACTGTCCGCGCTGGCGCGCAGCGTGACTGCGCACATCAAGGTCCTCGCCGACCTGTGAGAGGCGTCGCGCGGAGACACGTCGGCCGCCGCGCAAGACCGATCCAGCAGGGACTTTGTCGTTCCGTTAAACTTCGATTCTTTTCCACCATCTGGTTCGAGAGATGATCACCGGTTCGATAGTCGCCATCGTTACGCCGATGCACGAGGATGGCAGCCTTGACTTTCCGCGCTTCCGCGCGCTCATCGATTTCCACATCCGTGAAGGCACCGATGGGATCGTCGTTGTAGGCACGACGGGAGAGTCGCCGACGGTAGACGTGGACGAGCATTGCGAGCTGATTCGGCTAGCCGTGGAACACTCGGCTGGCCGCTTGCCGATCATCGCCGGAACCGGGGCCAATTCCACCGACGAAGCCATCGATCTGACGAAGTTCGCCAAGCAAGTAGGCGCGACCTGCCACTTGTCTGTCGTGCCTTACTACAACAAGCCAACGCAGGACGGCCTTTACCGGCATTTCCGCAAGATCGCCGAAAGCGTCGATTTGCCCATGATACTTTACAACGTACCCGGGCGCACCGTCGCCGATCTGGGCAACGACGTCACGTTGCGGCTCGCGCAACTGCCCAACATCGTCGGCATCAAGGATGCCACCGGCAGCATGGAGCGCGGTTCCGATCTGGCCCGGTGCGCGCCGAAGGATTTCGCGATCTACAGCGGGGACGACGCATGCGGACTGGCGCTTATGCTGCTCGGCGGGCACGGCGTGATCTCGGTCACGGCGAATGTTGCGCCGCGATTGATGCATGACATGTGCGCCGCGGCGTTGGCGGGAGAGGTTGAACGGGCACGTGCGATCAATTCGCGGCTGCTGCCGCTGCATCGCAATCTTTTTCTCGAGGCCAACCCGATTCCCGTCAAGTGGGCATGCGCGCGCATGGGGTTGATCGAGGATGGGATACGGCTGCCGATGACGCCCTTGGCGCCGGGCTATCACGAACGCGTCCGGATGGCAATGCGCGAAGCGGGTATCGACGCATGATGCGCGGGTCCCCGAGTCCATCAGTGAGCGGCAAGCCTTTTGTCTGGTTGTGCGCTGCCATGCTGGTCGTGGCGCTGGCCGGATGTTCGGGCGGCAGCCTGATCGAATCGAAGAAAGTCGATTACAAATCGGCGGGCAGCCTGCCCCCGCTGGAGATCCCGCCAGACCTCACGGTGCCGACGCGCGACGAGCGATTCGCGGTTCCCGATACCACCCCCCGCGGCACCGCAACCTATTCGGCATACAGCGCCGAGCGTGTGGGACAGCGGCCGGCCACCGCGGTCGATATCCTGCCGCAATCGGATGCGCTCAGATTGGAGCGATCCGGAACTCAGCGATGGCTGGTGGTGAAGGGCAATGCCGATGCGCTCTGGCCCAGTGTCAAGGAATTCTGGCAGGAACTGGGTTTTCTCGTCAGCCTGGAATTGCCGGATGCGGGAATCATGGAAACGGATTGGGCGGAGAACCGCGCCAAGATCCCGCAGGACGTGATCCGCAATACCCTCGGCAAGGTGCTGGACCAGTTGTGGTCCACGTCCGAGCGTGACAAGTTCCGCACCCGCCTCGAACGCGGCCTGGCAGCCGGAACCACCGAAATCTACATCAGCCACCGCGGAATGGTGGAACTGTTCGTGTCGGAGGGCAAGGACCGTACCATGTGGCAGCCGCGGCCGCCTGATCCGGAACTGGAGGCGGAGATGCTCCGCCGGCTCATGGTTAAGCTCGGGGTCCAGGAAGACAAGGCGCGTGCCTTGCTCGCCGAGGGACCGAAGATCGAACGGGCAAACCTGCGCCGCGGAGCCGACGGTTCGGCGTCACTGGACTTGCAGGAGACGTTCGATCGTGCGTGGCGACGCGTCGGCCTGGCTCTCGATCGAGTCGGTTTTACCGTGGTGGATAGGGATCGCTCGCAGGGCGTTTATTTCGTCCGCTATGTCGACCCGGAAGCCGACAACAAGACGAAGGCGAGCGAGGGATTCCTGTCGAAACTCGCCTTCTGGCGCAGCGACAAGTCAGATGCCATCAGCACGTCAGCCCAGTACCGGGTTCATGTGACGAGCACCGGGGATTCCAGCACCATTCAGGTGCTAACAGCCGAGGGAGGGGTAGACAGATCCCCGACAGCGGGCAAGATCCTGAGTCTGCTCCACGATCAGCTCAAGTGATGCGCTTCGCGTCGCTGGGCAGCGGCAGCCGGGGCAATGCGTTTGTTATCGAAGCCGGCCGTACTCGCGTGCTCATCGATTGCGGGTTCGGGCCGCGGGAAGCGCAGGCACGACTGGGGCGGTTCGGCCTGACGCCGGATGACTTGACCGCGATCCTGGTCACCCACGAACACAGCGATCACTTGAACGGCGTGTTCGCCCTGCGCGCGCGTTACGGGGTTGCCGTGCATATGACGCGTGGTACCTGCGCAGCGATTGACACGAACGCGACAACCGTCGAATGCTTCGACAGTCAAGCTGCCTTCGCCGTAGAGGATCTGGAAATCCGACCCTTTCCGGTTCCACACGACGCTCGCGAACCCGTTCAATTCGTCATTTCGGACGGCGCGCGCCGCTTGGGACTGCTGACCGACATCGGCTGCGTCACCCGCCATGTCGAAGGCATGTTGAGCGGCTGCGACGCGCTCGTGGTCGAATGCAACCATGATGCTTCCTTGCTCGCCGCGAGCGACTACCCGGCACGGCTGAAGCGGCGGATCTCCGGCAATTTCGGCCATTTGTCCAACGGCGCCGCCGCGCGGCTGCTGCAACGCATCAATCGCGCTCCCTTGCAGCATGTCGTCGCCGCGCATCTCAGCCAGCATAACAATCGACCCGAACTCGCGCGCAATGCCTTGGCTGGAGCGCTGGGATGCTCGCCGGATTGGATCGGAATCGCCGATCAGACGACCGGACTGGAGTGGCGGCAAATAGGCTGAAGGACGATCTGGCGACTGCTTCGCGCGCGCAAGGTCGCCGCGCGAGAACGCCACCGGCCAGTCCGACCGCCAGACCGCCGCGACTGAAACGCAATCAATCTGAATCCTGCCGGTCGGATTTGTTCGAGCCGCCGGAGACGTCTTCCCCGTTGCGTTCCGACGCGCCGATCTGCTCGTGGAGGCGCTGCTCCATGAGTCGGGCGGTATAGATCCCCATGTTCTTGAGTTTCTGGTTCAGCGCCGCGATCTCGATCAACGTTCCGACGCTGCGCCCCGGTTTGACCGGAATGATCACGTGCGGCAACTGCACGTCAAGAAAGCTGACGGTATGTTCCTCCAATCCGGTGCGGTCGTATTCGACGCTGTCCTGCCAGTCGACCAGGGTGATGACCATCGTGATGCGTTTCTCCGGGCGGATGGCGGCCGCCCCGAACAAGCGGCTGACGTCGATGATGCCGAGGCCTCGCGCCTCCATATGAAAAGGCAGCAGATCGAAGCCCTGCCCGATAAGCATGGAATCGTTCAGGCATTTGATTCTGACCGCATCGTCGGCCACCAGGTGGGAACCGCGCCGTATGAGGTCGAGCGCGACCTCGCTCTTCCCCATGGTGCTCTTCCCCTGAATAAGAACGCCAACGTCATGAACCTCCATCAGCACGCCGTGCACCGTGGTCTCGCGGGCAAAATCCGGCTCAAGAGCTTCCCAAAGCCGCTTGTAGAGCTTGGTCGTGCCGTGAGGACTCGTCAGAACGGGGATCGCCGCGGCGTCAGCCAATTCGCGCATTGTCGCGGGCGGTTCGCGACCGTTGGTCACGATGGCGCAAGGCACGTCGCCGGTCAGAATCCGGGTCAGCGTTGAGCGCACAGCCGGATCGTCCTCATGTGCGACCAGGTAGGACAACTCACCGTTGCCGAAGATCTGGATACGCTCCGAGCGGAATTCGGCGAAATAGCCAGTGAGCTCGAGGGCTGGACGATTCAACTCCGCCGTTGTAATCGTACGGTCGACACCGCGATTTCCGGCGCGGACACTGAGATCCAGCGAAGGGTCTTGAAGCAGTTTTCGAACGCTGATGCCCATGATCAAGGGCCGGAGTCGTTGGTCAATGTTCAACGGGTGTGGCGGAAGCGCCACCCCGAAGCACGATAACTGGCGCGCCATACCCGTACCCCTTGCCCCCGATCCCCATCGCGCGAGGGGCGACGGCGGCTTCGGGGGTTGCTGGCGCGACTTTCACATCAAGTGGCAAAAGATAACAGGAGAACAGTTGAAATGGAATGATAAATCTGCTTGACTTGGCTGCCGCGCCCGAGATGTCGGCAGTTCGCCGGTCTCCCTGCGGCGTGCCCGGTGGAATGCTGCGTCGCTGGTGGCGTTGATCAGGCCGATCACGAACAACAAAAAGCCGGCTCGCAAGCCGGCTTTTCGCCAGGGAGAGATGCCGAAGTTACTTCTTCATTGCTTCCTTGGCGCCCTCGGTAGCGCCCTTGACAGCTTCCTTGGCGATTTCCTTCGCCTTTTCAGCCGCCGCTTCACCGGCCATGCCTTTCTGGCCTTCCATGCCTGCCATGCCCTTTTGACCTTCCATTCCGGCCATGCCCTTCTGGCCTTCCATGCCTGCCATGCCCTTCTGGCCTTCCATGCCTGCCATGCCCTTCTGGCCTTCCATACCGGCCATGCCTTTCTGGCCTTCCATGCCTGCCATGCCCTTTTGACCTTCCATTCCGGCCTGGCCAGGCGCAGGCGCGGGGGCTGGAGCGGGAGCCGCGGCGGGCGCTGGTGCGGGCGTGGGAGCCGCAACCGGCTTGGGTTCCTCTTTCTTGCCACAGGCCGAGACGGCGAGGGCAACCAGAGCAGCGACGAGGAGAGAATGTTTCATTTTTTGAGTCCCTTATCGATAAGTTGA
>Ga0209253_10002229_pt1 | contig 17181 bp, 28 predicted proteins | sample FrelakmetBRP12BR_FD_187145 | JGI IMG/M metagenome (GOLD analysis project Ga0209253, IMG submission 187145) | Freshwater lake sediment microbial communities from the University of Notre Dame, USA, for methane emissions studies - BRP12 BR (SPAdes)... | ecosystem: Environmental > Aquatic >...
TGCGGGATCAGCGTCATCCTTCCACCAGCCTCCCGCACGGTACAGGGCGATAATCTCATGATCGTCCCATGCGTCAACCAGCCGAATATCGACGTTATGTACCGTGATATCACTGCCCTTTGAACCGGTTAATTGGGTAATAATGTCTGAATCTCCAGTGCTTCACCCGCTCCCGGATCGATGGTCCTCCAGGATATCAGGATCGTTTTCCGGTTTTTTCTTCAGCCCCGCAATCCCGGCATCGACAATTGCCCCCAGTTCCGCTATGCCCCAGTGGTCTGAATTGAGTACCATGTGATAGATAGAGAGGTCATTGATATCGATATTATAATAGGAACGATACCTGCCTGCTTCACACCGTTCCCGTTCCGTCGTGATCTCTGTCGCGGTTTTTTCATCGGGCACAAGGTCACGGGATATGATCCTTTTGATCCGGCAGCCGATTGGTGCAAAGAGCCAGATCCTGAGATCCGCGTTATCAACCATCCAGCCGGACAGCCTCCCCTCGATAATAATGTTGTCCCGCCGGGACGCGATCTCTTTCTGGCGGGCATCAATCATTGTATCATAGCGCTCGTCCTGCTCTGCAAGGCGACCGAACTCTGCAAGGTCAAGGTTGTGCTCGGTTGCAAGCTGGCGGAAAACTTCGCCGGCAGAGATCATTTCATACCTGTGGTGCTCTTCAAGGTACCGTGAGAGTGACGTGGTGCCGCTGCCGGGCAGCCCGCTCACGGTGATCCGCATCAGATGCCCCCGATGTTCAAGGATTTCCTGATGACCTGGCTGATAGTCAGGGAGCAGATCATATACCAGATAATCCATGCCGGCATTATCCAGAGGACAGGATCGGTCAGGTTATGCGATCCGGCATACGGGAAGGTAATCATAATCATGCTGTTGTATGGCATGCTGAGCGTCTTGTCAATCTGCCCGAGCCGGAAGAGAAGCCAGAAGAAGATCGGAACCGTCAGGACAAGGATATATGCCATAGGTTTGAACTGCTGCTGGGACATCTCGAGCTGTTCGCGCATGACACGGTCCTTCTTTGCCTCCATCTTCTTGATCCGTTTTTCATCCTGCGAGAGCTGTGCTTCCCGGTATTCTGTCTGGAACTCCTTGATCCGCTCCTGTACCGTTGCCATCCGTTCATAATCGATCGTGTATTTCTGGATGATCGATGAATACAGTCCCGTGACCGCAGAAAGGATAACAATGAGGATGAAGAAGGGGATCCTGAACTCCTCGACCAGAGGTGCAAATGCGAGATCAATACTCTGTCCGACACCAACCCGGAGCCACTCGATTTGGTACGAGATCATCATCAGCATCATGAAGCCGAGCGCGATATAGAGACCGTATTTATCCCAGATTTTTCCAAGATCCATGTGGTCACCTGAGCACGGATGCCATATCCTCAGCTGCACGGTCGAGGAGGAAATCAGCATTGGTGATTATTTTGATCGTACAGCCGGTAAGCATTGCATAGGACGCCGCAATTGCACGGTTGAACTGCTGGTGTTCTTCAATCGCTTTTGAGCCTTCCTTATCCCGGCTCCTTGTATCATCCGAAAGCCGGCGCATCAGGATCTGGTCGTCGTCGGTTTCAACAAGCACGATGAGATCGGGCATGATCTCGCGGAGCACCCATTCGGGGAGCCCCGCAAGATACCCTTTTGGCGTCTTGACGGATGCATGAGTGTCAATAAGGATATTGCCCGGGATTTGGGCAATTTTCTGTGCTGCGCGTTGCTGCAATTTCTTCTGGACTGTCCGATCGAGGGTGCGCATCTGGTCCCTGTCGGTCACTGTGCCGTCTGCTTTCGCGACATCGAACATGAACGTCCCGAAATTAAGCGACTGGTATTCGATACCTTCCTGTTTGAGCTTATCGAAAGCGCCATTGACAACCGTCGTCTTTCCGACACCGGGTACACCGGTGATAATGACCTTTTTACCGACCATAGTTTCCCTTCCAACAATTATTCCTTGCCAAAGAACGTCCGCATGAACGGGTACATCTCCATGATCTGCTGGCTGGCGATCTCTTCGTAGAGGCGGTAGGTGATGCTGACAGTCAACAGTAATCCGGTACCGCTGACACCACCGATGACACCGAACAGGTTTGCGACCACACTGAGTACACCAATGAAGACACCACCGATGACCGTCACCTTAGGGATATACCGGTCCAGGTACTTTTCAAGTACCTGCAAGTTTCGGCGGTAGCCGGGAATGGACATGCCCGAGAGCTGGATCTGGCGGGCGACATCCTTTGAATCGAGCCCGGCGGTCTTGATCCAGAAGAGAGCAAAGACAGCCCCGCCAACCACCATGAACGTGATATCGATACCGAGACGTACTATGATCTGCCAGGCAGGATGCAGGAGATCGTATGCCCACCACATCCAGTCCTGTGGCCCATTCACCGGAGCAAGGTACCACATGATCCCGTTAATCGGTTGTGTCCCTACAAATGTACCGAACACTGTGATACCAATGTTGGACAGGAACATTCCTACCATCTGGATGTTTGCCTGCAGGACGCGGACAAGGATCATGGGAAGCACACTGGCATAGATCAGTTTCACCGGGAAACGTGCGCGGGCGCCACGCACCTGTGCATGGGCAAGCGGGATCTCGATGCGCGTCGATTCGACATAAACGATAACAAGGAATATGGCAATTGTCGTAATAAAGGCAAGAATGTTTGTTGAGAAATACTGGATATAACTTGCTCCGTCAAGACCGATGGCAACCAGTCGTGGGAAGAAGCCGACCGGGTAGGGATCGGTCAACGGCACCCAGTTGATGAAACCATTGACGAGTGCCTGGGAAATACCTGCGATGATGAAGAGCCCGACCCCGGAACCGACACCCCATTTCGTCACGACTTCATCCAGCATGAAAATGATAAAACCGCCAATGCAGATCTGGATAAAGATCAACAGCGAGACCGCAAACATGTTGCCGCCGAAAAAGGTGGCGGCAATAACAGGATCAGGGCGCATGAACCCACCGATAAGGTTGGGGAGTGCCTCGACCACAATCATGACCATGATCAGGATCTTCTGCAGACCCATGTACATGACCTGCCCGCGGGTTTCGCTCGTATCGATCTGGAGGATATCTGCACCTTTCAGCAGCTGGAGCACGATGGATGCTGTGACAATTGGTCCGATACCGAGGTGTACGATCGAACCGCTCGCGCCGGCAAGCAATGCCCGCCAGTATAAAAATACATCCTGTGAGGTGGGGGCAAGCCCCCACACCGGAATATTTGTGAGCACAAAATACAGAATCAGGACTGCAATTGTCCATATCAGTTTGTTCTTGAAGTGGACATGCCCCTCCGAGCTCTTGACTGCGGGCATCGCAGCGAGCAGGGGTTCCATTCGATCCAGCAATTCTCCCATTGTTTCACCAGAAATAATGAGGATCAGATGACCTGCGCTTTTCCGCCCATCTTTTCGATCTTGGCCTTTGCCTGCTCTGAGAATGCCTGTGCAGAGAGGTTCAGTTTATGTGTGACCCTGCCGCTGCCGAGCACCTTTTCAATACCCATATCAGCGGTATTGAGCACAACGGTATCCCCCTCATGTTTGGCTATGCCCTGTGCAACGAGGGAAGGAACGATCTGATCAATGACGCCGACATCGATGGTAGTTACGCATGTCCGGGTTTTATTTACAAACCCCTCTTTGCCGAAGACAGGGCCGCCAAATTCCAGATACCAGTGCACAAAGTGATGAGCATTGATACCTGCGCGACCCCTGCCACCCCGGTTCCCGGCACCGCGGCGGTTCTTGTGGGTTCCCCCGCCACATGTCCTGGACCCCCGGTATTTCGAGCGTTTGTTGGTTGGCATTCTCTTCACCTCATCTTATAAAGGAGAGTGTTAATCTCCTGACCATAATAGCCAAGCGCTCCGCCCTGTACAAATGTGCGCTTCGTGGTCTTGTAGCCCTTTCGTGGGGGATGGAGACGCAGCACCGGTTTCAATCCGGGAATATCCCGGAGTCGTGTCTCGCCGCTCAGGAGCGCTTCTGCAAACCCGGTAATGCCGCTGTAGGCTGAATTCGCCTTTATGTATTCATCAGTCAGCATTGCATCACCAATGACACGCCCCCGGGTGCGCAGCAATGTCTCGATGGTCGGTGCATCCACTTCGCCATACGCGACATAGTCTTTGACTTTGCGGATCATGCCGAGGTTTTCAGGAGTATCTGAAACAAGCACACAGTGGTTGATATGATGTAAGCGGAGCATCTTGAGTGTGTCCTTGATGTCACGGCGCGTATTCACAACACCCCGGACCTGTACAACCGCGTACATTACGGTGACCCCCCAATCCTTGTCATGTTCGTCTGCTTCAGGGCGTTGAACGTTGCCTTGGCAAAGTTGATGGTCGTGCGGGTCTGGCCCCGGGCAAATGTCCAGACATCCTTGATCCCTGCAAGTTCGAGCACTTTCTTGCTGACATCACCGGTAACCAGCCCAATTCCCTGCGGGGCCGGTTTCAGGGTGACACGGACACTGCCGGCGGCTCCCTGCACCTGCATCGGGATAGAGTGCGTCACATCGCACCCGCATTCCCAGCTGCCACAGCCCCGCCGGACCTTGATGAGGTTCATCTTTGCCTTCACAATTGCTTTCTTGATCGCATTCCCGACCTGTACGTCCTTGCCCTGACCGAACCCGATGTACCCGTTCCGGTTGCCGACAATGACAACCGCACGGAACTGGACACGGCGGCCGGAGTCGGTCATGCGCTGCATCATTGCGATATCGAGCACTTCGTCCTCGAGATCGGGGAGGAACGTATCAACGATCTGGGGTTCCTTGATTGGCCGTCCGCCTTCCAGCACCGAGTCGATGCTTTTAATCTCTCCTGATGCGACGAGTTTGCCAAGACCGGTGACCGGGCGCCACTCTTCCTTTTCATATGCCATTTACACCAGCTCCTTCTTTATGGCGTCTGCCACCTGTTCGACATTCTTCACGAGATCTCCTGAGTTTTTGTTGTAGGCAACAATATGCGCACCCTTAACCCGAGCATCATCGGGCAGGATCTTTTCGCCATGAGGGATATCAAGCCCGCCCTCTACAGCTCCCTTGAGAGCCGCAAAGACGCGGGCACCGGGAGTTGCACGGTTCAGACCGATATCAAGCACTGCCGCATGGTTCTTTGCCTTGCGTGCCTTTACCGCGAAAAGTAATCCTGTGAGATATGCTGCGGGGGTACTGGAAGCTGACCCCTTGTACCCGTACTCTGAGAGTTCGGACGAGTTCGCCGCGACAAGTGTGCGGTCGCCATCCATCTCTGCAGTAACGAGCTGGATAATAATGTGCCGGTTGGTCTTCCGGACCACCATCCGTGGAACGTCAGCGACCACCAGTTTTGTCCGCTGGTAGTAATCGGTCTTTCCCTCCCGCCTGCGGCGGAATGGGACAAAGTACCGTGATCCTGTCGCCATATTACTTCATCCTCCCGGATAGGATCTCGAGTTGTGCTTTCATATGTGCAACGCTCCGGAACTGGCCCCCGGCTGCTTTCCGGTACAGTACCCGGTACGTGTGCGGGTCGATGGTTCCGGCTTCGCGGAGTGCAACAAGCGCTTTTCTGATTGCACGGATCTTCTGGATCCACGACCTCTTGCCGGGGTGACGGGCACCTGCAGCACCCTTCCGGCGCCCGGGTCCCCTGCAGTGGCCGTACGAACGTTTTGCGATCTTTTCCCGTGCCCTGCCACGGCTCACTCCCTTTTTCTGCCGCGCTTTTATTGCGCCGTCCACGACAAGCCCCCGAAGGTCCTCGCGCGAAATGGCGTTTTCAATATCAGATAACCGCTCCGGATCGAACCATACGCGGTTTACCCCGCACTTGAGGATTGCGGCGACAATCCGTTTCTGACTGGCAAGGTCACTCATTGTCCTTCACTCCTGAGGCAGTCTTTTTCTGTTTTGTGGCTGCCGTTTTCTGGGCAGTCTTTGGTTTTTCCTTCTTCTCTTTTATTGATTCAGCCTTCGGTTTTGTTGATTCGGCCTTCGGTTTTGTTGACTCAGCCTTCGGTTTTGTTGACTCAGCCTTCGGTTTTGTTGATTTTTCGGGTTTTGGCTCTGAGGAACCTTCCGCCTTCGCCTTTTGCACCTTGGGCTTTTTTGCCTTCTTGGGCTTTTCTTCTGCGGGCTCCGCTTTTACCTTCTTCTTTGCAGCAGGCTTTGCAGGCTCTTTCTTCTCTTCCTTAACCTCACGGGGTTCTTCTGCTTTTTTCGTGGGCTTGGGTTTTGCCTTTTTCGGTTTTTCTTTCTTTTGAACGGCCTCTTCCTTCGCCTTCACCGGTGCCGGCCGGGGTGTTCCTGCCGGGGCTGGTGCTTCCCGTGCATTCAGCACTTTGAGACCTGCTGAAAGGGCTTTTTCCTGGATGCCCGAACGTTTTCGGTTCCCGACGTTTGCAGATATCCGGACCGCGTGGGTCTTTGCGTTCAGCCCGTCAAGGTCATCAGCTGAATATACCAGGACTTCGTAGAACCCTGAAGGATGCATACCGCGGACAGCAATCGGGCTGCCAAACCCTGGTTTGGGAAGGTTCCCCTTTGCTTTTTTCTGCTCCCGTTGCTTGTTGTGCTGCCCCCGCGGCTTTCTCCATGAATCAGAGAGCTGGGATTTCTTGCCAAAGCCATCACGCTTGAACCGGGCACCCTTCTGGGTACGAACCCGTATCAGCCGTCGAATCTCATCTGCCATTGGCTTCAGCCCCTCTGAACGATAAAGATGCCATCCTGGAATACCCGCGGATCGCGGTTCCGGATATGGGTGGCATGTTCAATATTCGCCGCCGTGGTACCGACCAGCTCGCGGTTGATGCCGGACAGGACAACTTCATCACTGGCGACCTTGGCCGAAACACCGGGCTCGATCTTCGCATACCGTGCTTTTTTCTCGCCAAGGAAATTGCTGATCTCGAGTTTATTCCCCTGCAGTTTGAGCTGGATCGGGAAGTGGCTGTAGACAACTTTCATCCGGTATTCGAACCCGTCCAGAACACCTCTGCACATATTCTTGGTATGTGCTTCAAAGGTGCCAATCATTGCGGTGATCTCTTTTTTCCTGGATTCTGTTGCGATGACAATTTCTTTCCCGTCGATATTAAGGGTCACCTGCGGGAACCGGATACTGCGCTCAAGCTGCCCTTTTGGCCCTGCCACTTTGAGCATGGTGCCGTCAAGCTGAACTTTGACACCGTCCGGAATCCTGACTCTGCGTACTGTTACCATGGTTCCACCTCAATAGACATACCCGAGGAGTTCCCCGCCGATGCCCTCTTTCCTCGCCTGCTCGTGTGACAGTACACCGCGTGACGTCGAGAGCATGAGAATACCAAAATTTTTTCCGGGCAGGTATTGTTTCTCCCAGTATTCCAGTTCATCCAGCTGTACCGAGAACCGCGGGGTAATTGCACCGCAGTTGTTAATCTTCCCGGTGAGATGAACGATCAGGTGTCCGCCCCTGCCATCCTCGACAAATTCGAAACTTTTGATATAGCCGGAGTCCTGCATGATGCGTAACATGGCTCCGAGGAGTTTGCTTGCAGGCTCGATGATACATTCAGATTTTCCGGTATCACCGGCGTTCTTGAGAGTGCACATCCCGTCTGCTGTTGGATTTAAACGTGTCATTTTGCTACCCCTCAGCTCATCTTTTTAAAGCCCATCTTTTGAGCCCATTCGCGGAAGCACTGCCTGCAGAACATGATGTGGTACCTGCGCACGAGGCCTTGTTTACGCCCGCACATTTTGCATTCGCTCGCACCGCGACCATATTTCTTCTTCCTCTCACCTGCCATCAGCGCACCTCCACCTGATAGGACTCTTTGAGAAACTCAATCGCATCCTCTTTTTTTACGCGCTGTTTTTCCGGAAGCCGTTTCTGCTCCATGCGCCTGCGGGTGATCCGGATGCCCCTTCGTTCCAGAACGACATTGACGTCCATGCCATAGATGCCGATCTGCGGGTCGTATGACATACCGGGAAAATCGGTGTGCTCTTCGATACCGAACGAGAAGTTTCCGCCCGTGTCAAACTGGTTCTCAAACAGAATCCTGTCAATGATACCAAGGGATGTCCTGACAAACTCCTGTGCGTGTTTTCCGCGCAGCGTTACTTTGCACCCGATCGGAGCCCCCTTCCTGACGTTGAACGCCGGTTGCGTCTTCTTTGCAATGGTCCTTACCGGAGTCTGCCGGGTAATTGACTTCATGATCTCTTCGGCTTTGACGAGCTTGTCCCCGCTCTCGCCGACACCCATGTGGACAACAACCTTATCGACGTAGATGTCACGCATTGCGGTCACTGTTCAATCCCCCATCGTGCCAGTGCCGGTGTCTGCCTGCCCACCATGTAGATATAGGGCGTGATTGTGTCAAACCGGGTCTTTGTCGCTTCATCCTCGAGGATGACCCTGTTTGGTACGCTCCCGGGGACATGTGCGATTTCAACAACGCGTGCAACCTTTCCGGAGTGCCTGCCCCCGATCACCATTGCCATGTTGCCTGCAGCTAAGGGGAAGTGATCGACAATCCTGAAACGGGTCTCCGGTTCAAGGGACACAACAATGGAATCACCGGCCTTGTAGGTATTGTCAGCGAGGATGTTAGCGCCATCCCGCATGTTCAGCTGGACTTTGCCACCTTTGACAACCGTTTTGTTCCTGACCTTGCACAACCGTGTCTTTGCCGCTTCCGCATCGATCTCGATGGAGACATGGCGACCATCCTTATCACGCAGGATACGGTAGTATTTCCCGATCTTCTGGAGTGCGACGATGTCAAAGATCCCGATTCCCATCTTTGGGTCCCTGCAGGGTCTGCCGTTGACGATTACATCCTTCTGGGAGAGGATCTGTTTGACTTCTTTTAACGTCCGGGCAAAACCCATATGGTCCCGGAGCCAGACTGCGATCGGCAGGGCGTTTGCATTATGCGGTCCTGCCGAAGTCTTGGTGATGAATTTGTTCGTCTTTTTCGCGATATGCCATGAGTCCGGGGCGTTGAGGCGTTTTAAATGGTCTGACATTTATGTACCCCCCTCCAGTTTTTCCTCGCGGCGTTTGTCATTCAGGTTCAGCCTGGTAATCTGGACTTTTGACGCATCGACAACCCGCGGGACTTCGGTACCGTCTGCTTTCGTTGAAGATACACCGTGAACCACGAGTTTTGCCCGACCGGTCTCGATGATGTCAACAACACCCTCGTCACCGGTAAAATCCCCGCGGGTCACTTTGACGGTATCACCCTTGACGACACGCAGGGTTTTTTTACCGTATTTCTCTTTCAGTGCTGAGGAGAGCGGTGCGTTCAGGAATTTGCTCTTTTCATGTGATGACGCCTTGTATCGTGCTTTTCTCTGCTTTCTGGGCTGATGACTCTCAATTCGTACCATGATCCACTCCTCACACGATGATCGTCGCCATCGAACCGAGTTTTGGGAACCGTTCTGCCACTTCGCGGGCGATTGGTCCTTTGATCTCGGTTCCTTTCGGCTCGTTCTTTTCATCCACGATAACAACGGCGTTATCCTCGAATGAGACCCGCATCCCGTTGGGTCTGCGCATCTCTTTTTTCTGCCTGATGACCACAGCACGTACGAGCTTGCGCCGCATATCGGGCGTGCCTTTCTGCACACTCACCGTGGCGAGGTCGCCCAGCCCCATTTTGGGCTGACGGCGCCGGACGCCGTGGTAGCCAAAGACAGAGATGATCTGCACGGTCCTGGCACCGGTATTATCGGCGCAGGCAAGTCGTGTCCCTGTGGCAAGTGCACGCGGGGTCTTGGACTGCTTTGCCTTCATGGTTGTTCGACCTCCACCACAACAAACGTCGTGCTTTTCGAGAGCGGCCGGCATTCCGCGATCTTGACCAAGTCGCCCACTTTCGCCTGTATGCAGGGGGGATTGTGCGCATGGATTTTGGAGCTGCGTTTTTCATACCGCTTGTATTTCCGGACGTAGTGCATGTAGTTACGCGCAACGACGACCGTTCCCATCATTCGATCGCTCACGACTTTGCCGGTGATCACCTGGCCGCGCACCGGTAAAGTGCCGTGAAACGGACAATTTACGTCACTGCAATCCTGTTTTGGAGCCGCGACGTTCAATCCTATGTTTTGTGCCATTATGGTATCCTCTTTTGATTTGCAGGTTGATCCTCTTTTCAGGAGCCAGCATGATAACCGATCCATCAATCTCAACAATCCGCCCTTCAGGAAGGTTCAAACGGAAAATGCTGTGCCGTTTGGGGATGAATTTTCGCCCCTGCTCTGTCTGTATGGCAAGCATATTTTTTGTTTCATTGACGATAGATCCGGAAATCCCTTTATGAGTGGGATTGCTCGCGTCCACGACCAGAACGTCAAGCCCGATCAGTTCGTGGGACACGACATTCTGGGGAGAGATCATGCAGTTCTCCTGCGGTTCTGCTCGGTCATGATGCGGGCGATGGTTCTGCGCAGTTCGCGGATACGCCCAGGGTTTTCTGTGGCACCGCCGGCACTTACCTTTCCGTAGTGCTGGACAAGTTCCATGCGAAGTTTTCCCATCTGTTCTTCCAGTTCGACATCAGTAAGCTCCCCGACATCCCGTGCCCTTAATATTGCCATTACGGTACCTCCACATGGTCAATATCATCGGGAAGCGCTGCATCGGCACCAGTTTCATCATCAAGAGTGGTGACAGTGATTTTTTGTGCCGGTTTTGTTTTCTTCTGTTCGATAACCTCAAAGTGGTCGGGAAGCTTTGCGCCGGCAGGTACAATCTTGACCTGCACACCGATGACCCCGAGTTTCTTGATCGCAACGGCATACCCTTTCAGGACAATCGTGTTGCTCGGTTCTCCGCAGTGCTTGATGTAGCCCTCGGTGAACTTCTGGGTGCGTGCACGTGCACCCGTCAGTTTGCCGGCAATGATGACTTCACACCCAAGTGCACCGGAGTCCATGACACGGCGCAGGATGCTGGTCCCGGCCTTGCGGAAGTACCAGCCACGTTCGAGTGCATTTGCCAGCCGCTCCGCCATGATCTGGGCATTGAAGCTGGGATTTGCCACCTGCTGGACCTCAATCTGCGGGGACTCAACATTGTATTTCTGGGCGAGATCCTGTGTCAGCTGGTGGACCAGCTTGCCGCCCTTTCCAATGACAATACCGGGTTTTTCTGCAAAGATGGTCACCTGTGTGCCGAGCGGCGTCCGTGCGATATCCATGCCACCGTACCCCGCACGTTTCAGTTCCTTGGTGAGGTATTTCTCAACACGGGCTTTCCGTACACCCTCTGAGATAAACTTCCTTTCGACCGCCATTATGCCACCTCCCGTGCGATGATCTCGATGTTGACGGTTTCGTGAACCTTCGGAGTGGCACGGCCCATGGCCCGGGGAAAGAACGCTTTCTGGGCTCTTCCGCGGTTTGCAGTTACGTGGATGATCTCGAGCTTCTCAGCGTCAAGTCCGAGATATTCTGCATTCTTCTTGACAGATTCAAGGAGCCTGATATACGCTTTTGAGGCCTTAACCGGGTATCTGCCGGCATCCCATGTGCCGGGAAGGCCGCGTTTATGCGCCACATTCCGGTTGAACCGCCTGAACGGGATTGCCTTTTTCAGCGCTATGACATCGGTGAGGTACGCAATCGCGTCATTGATCCGTTTGTGCCTGATGTAACCGGCGATCTCGATTGAATGCTTGGGAGATATCGGAAGTTCGTTTGCTTTTCCGCGGGCGATGTTTTCGCCCTCTACTTTGTGTGAATATGCAACTCGGGCCATGTCAATCACTTCAGCGGAACGTACTTGCTTCCCCTCGTCGCACCAATACCTGCGGAACCGTGGGTAACCCTCTTTCGCGTCAGTGCAAACTCACCAAGGTAGTGGAAGACAGCCTCTGGCTGGAACTCAACTTTTACGAATTCCTTGCCATTGTAAATCTCGATCGATTTTCCGATCATTTCGGGCATTACAATCATTTCACGAAGATGCGTCCGTACCTTCTGGCCTCCAGTTCGGAACTTCTGGAGCAACGTCTCTTCGCCGCGTGAGAGGCCTCGTTTCACCTTCCTTCGTGCACGTGCCGGCATGATAGGAATGAGTTCTGGGATTCCCATCGCTTTCAGCTCATCTATCTTAAAGCCGCGATAGGTGAACTCTTCACGCCGTCGGGGCATCCTCTTCTGGGTCTTTCTGGGTGCTGCCATACCAATCACTTCCTGCTCTTACCTGTCCTGCGTGCAGCGACATGCCCGACGGTCCTTCCCGGGGATGTGCCCCGTGCGATTGTCTTGGGCCGGCCTGGATGCTGGTGACCACCACCACCAAACGGGTGATCGATGACGTTCATGGCAACTCCGCGGACCCGGGGCCAGTTCGATGCCGTATTCCTCATCTTGTGGTACTTGTTGCCTGCTTTCACGAACGGTTTTTCAACACGTCCGCCTCCTGCCACGATACCGATTGTTGCCCGGCAGTTCGCGTTGAACCACTTTGTTTTGCCGCTGGGCATCCTGACACCGACCCGGTCCTGGGTCTTGTCAACAACGATGGCCTGAACACCGGACGAGCGGACGAATTTGCCGCCATCATTGGGACGGGATTCGATGTTGCAGATATACGAACCCGACGGGATATTTCCAAGCGGCAGCGTGTTCCCGTTCTTTACTTCAACATCTGCGCCCCATGCGACCGCTGTACCGACACCGACACCCTCGGTAATGAGCATGTATGTCTTTGTTCCGTCTTCGAGTCTGACAACGGCAACCGGTGCATTCCGTGCCGGATCGTGTTCAATATCAATCACGGAGCCGGTTACCGTTGTGCTGCCATCCCCAAGATGCCGCAGTTCGGCTTTATACCGGTGGGATGGTGCCCTGTACGTCGGCCCTCCTCTGCCTCTGTTCTGTGTTGTAATACGATGTCCCATGGTTCCCACCTACATGATGCCGAGCCTGCTGAGGATCTCTTCAGCGGCTTTTTCGTTCTCAAAGCTCACAATCGCTTTCTTCTCCCCGTGGGTGTTCATCAGGGTGCGGACGCTTGTGACTTTCTGGTCAAACGTTTTTTCGATCTCGCGCTTGATCTGGCTCTTGGTCGCTTCCCTTCGGACAAGGAACTGGAGTTTGCTCTGGTTCTCAAGAAGCACCATCGCCTTTTCCGTGACGAACGGATACTTAAGTGTCATTTATTTACCCTCCAGTCGTGCAAGTGCACTTTCCGTCCAGATGGTCAGCCTTCCCGCCTGCATGCCGGGTGCGAGGTGTTCGACGTTGAGTTGATCGATCGTAACGACATCAACACCGGCAAGGTTGCGTGCTGAACGCAGGGGCGTATCAGCCGTCACGATGAGCAGGCTCTTGCGTTGCTTGTAGCGGCGACCACGCATCTTGCCCCGCCCCGCACGGACCTTCCGGCTCTCCTTTGCCCGCTCCACATCCTTAAAGACGCCGGCAGAAGTAAGCGCGGAGATTACATCACGGGTACGGCTGAGGGATTCAAACTTATCCTCAAATATCACGGGTATTCCTCCGTCAAAGAGGTGCCCCCGGCCACGGACAAGATTTTCCCGGACACTGGCAGCAACCGCGGAGCGGAATGCCTTCTGTTTTTCCTTCCGGTTTATCTGCTTCACGAGTACTTTTGCCACCACCGGCGGGTGTGCTTCCCGTCCGCCCTTCGCCTGGGGGACTTTTGCAGCGCGGGACCCGTTCTTGATACGCGGCACATGTGAAGCTCCGCGCCCGCTTCCCCAGCCAACCGCTGATGAGCAGATACCCGCATACGGGTACGTCCCATGTGGTTGTCTGCGGGTGCTCTGGAGTGCCAGAACTGCCTTTTTGATCAGGTCAGGACGGTACTCTTCTCTGAACATCAAGGGTAGATCAATATCGCGTGCAATTCCGCCATCAATGGTTTTAACCTGTGCTTTCATCTCTGATCATCCCTGTTTGCTCTGAACGCTCACCCGCTGGATCACAGGCGTTCGGACGATATGTTCACCTTGCCGTATGGCCGGACGAATTCGCACCAGCCTTTTGACAGGGCCCGGAACAGATCCCTTGATCAGGACATACGGGCTGGTGAGCACCCCATAATGGAGAAAACCTCCTGCAGGGGTAATTTCGGTCCCGTTTTCCCCGATCTTCAACACACGCTTATTGAATTCCGTGCGCTGCTGGAAACCCATCTGCCCCATCTGCGGGACTTGCCAGCGGACGTGGTGTGGGTTCCAGGGGCCAAGTGTGCCGACGTGCCGCTCCTTTCCGCCGCGGGAATGTTTGCGCTTGCGCAGCATGATTCCCCAGCGCTTGACAGCACCCTGCGTACCCTTTCCGGTCGTGATTGCGGTGATGTCTGCATACGTGCCGATGTGGATCACGTTTGTCAGGTTCACCTCTTTGCCAAGCAGCCCCATGACAAACTCGAACTGCCTGTCGATCGCGCCTCCGGCAACCTTGATCTCCATGAGGTCTGGTACTTTTTTTGGTACCCCGGAAAGAGTGACCGGTTGCGTATACATCACAGCATGGAGTTCAGCAACTTTTCCTGCCGCGATTGCCTCGGTGAGTGTCTTTTTCGCAATGTCAGGGTTATAGTCTTTGGGCATGGTGATGCGCCGCCCGAGTACCTTGTCAAGCTGGTCTGACCAGACTTCGGTCAGTGCATGCTTCCCGTACGTGTCCCTTGAATATGCGCGGATTGCAGCGATTTTCATGGAAGGGACCTCGATAACGGTGACGGGCACCATAATTTCTTTTCCCTCGGTTGGACTGTCCTTGTGGTCATCCACCATGATCACGTGCGTCATACCTGCCTTATAGCCGGCAAATCCCTGCAGTATTGGCGCACCTTCATACGCGGGCCACGACTGGTATTTCGGGATCGGGCTCTTCGCACGCGTTCTCGGGCTGTATGCAAGAGAACCCCTGCGTGGTCTTTTTGTTTTTGCCATTGTTCGTCAATCCTTCTTTTGCGTGTAGGTTACTCTCAATTCGATCCGAATTGCGGTTATTCCGAGAATGAGTGTCTGGTTACGCTCATTACCGATGCCAACACGAGGAACCCGGGCGATGCCTGCTCCTGTGCGTCAGCACATGCGGTGGTATTGATCCATGATGTGCTTCCACCCATGCCTGACGATCCTGTATCTCGCCCGGTTCCGGAACCGGCCCGCGGGTACGGTACCTGCAAGGCTGCCGGAGTACTCCGGCATTCCAGTCTCGCGAAAGAAGATCCTGACCGTAACGCATCCTCCGGATTGCCCGATGGCACCCGGAGGAACAGGCTCGTCTTCCCGACGTCCACCTATGCGCTGATGTCAGATCCTACCCTGTCAGCCCGTTGTGACGGATCACAACCCCTTCTCGGCACCCCTCCTATTCTGCATAGGAGAGGGTCACCAATCAAAGAAATCCCCCGGCATGGGGAACCTGATTTCCTGGTTCCCTTCACCGCCGTCCGGAGCTTGTGCCGATTATGGCACTTTCCTGGATCCGTGGGACTTCTTCCTATCGGCTTCCATAACTATTGTAGAAAAAACAATATAAACGTATCCTCAGGATCAGAAATGTGCATGGATCCTGAAGTATTCATTTGAACAACAATAGGTACGGCGGGATATCTGACAACTGTCAGCCGAAGTAAATGTCGCCTTCATTGGTAATGTACACTTCGATATCTTCAGAAAGCGCCCGTGCCTGATAGCTTTTTGGACGGGATTCTCTCAGATGGTTGATTAAAGAGATTGTATCGTATTTTACCTTGATATTCAATTTTTCAGCTTCGGTAAATATGAATGCCGGCACATCAAAAAGGTCGGTGCCGGATGCAATTGTACAGAGATGTGTGGAATCGAGGGTGTAAAGAAACTCAAGCGTTTCCTTCGCCCTGCGGATATTCTCCATGGCAGATTTTTCAATGGTACAGACATTTGCCTTGGATGTGGCGATGATGTCAGCGATCTGCTGCTGAGTCAATCCCTGTTTCCGATACCTGAGCACCTCCATCTGCCGTTCTGTAAGTAACCCGTCTTTCATACTAATTGATCAACTCCCGCAATTTAAACACTTTTCTTTAACTAACGTGTTGAACGCAACATGTTTACCCAATCACAGCCTCGAAAGAAGCGGAGATTGAATCGAATCAGGAAAAGACTGCGGTTAACACTACTTACAAGAAACGTCCGTTTCCTGACGGATCTGAATACGGTATCAGACATTGGAGAATACCTGATATGTATCAAAAAGAGGGCCTTTGACTGCAATTATGCATGATTCCCGGGTCGCGGATCGAAAATTCTGGTTGAGTGAAAAATCAAAAAACAAAAAAATGCGTTTTTTTTACGTAGTTCCTTCGGGAAAGGATATTTCAAAATGTTTATATGAATACCTTGTGATAGATACGTGTTATAAAAAAGAGGTGTAAACGATGGTTGTTAAAGTCGGAGTTGCCAAATTAGGCAATATTGCGAGCGGCGTAATGGCCGAACTCCTGCTTGATGAGCGGGCAGACCGTGAAGATATGCAGACCTTCATGGCAACGAGCGGTACAAAACTCCAGCCTGAAGACATTGAACGTGTCGTCTCCAACATGAAGGCATGGAAACCGGACTTCTGTATTGTTGTTTCCCCGAACGGTGTTCTTCCCGGACCAACCGGTGCCCGCGAAGATCTCGCAAAAGCCGGAATCCCGGTCGTCATTATCACGGATGATGTGACTACCAAGAAAGAGTGGGAAGATATCAAGAACAGCAAATTCGGTTACATCATCATGAAGGCAGACTCCATGATTGGTGCACGCCGTGAGTTCCTTGATCCCGTCGAGATGGCAGACTACAACGGCAACCTCGTCAAAGTGCTTGCCCTTACCGGCGCATTCCGGAAGATGCAGCTTGCTCTTGACAAGGTCATCGACCAGGTGAAGGCAGGTAAGAAGGGCGCAGATCTCGAGCTCCCGAAGATTGTGATGACTACAGATAAGGCAGTTGACGGAGAGTTCACCAACGCCTACGCGCTTGCAAAGGCCCGTGCAGCATATGAGGTTGCCAGTGCAGTCGCTATGGTGAACGTCAAGGGCTGCTTCATGACCAAGGAATGGGAGAAATATATCCCGATCGTTGCCAGTGCTCATGAAATGATGCGTACAGC
>Ga0209253_10002230_pt1 | contig 17178 bp, 13 predicted proteins | sample FrelakmetBRP12BR_FD_187145 | JGI IMG/M metagenome (GOLD analysis project Ga0209253, IMG submission 187145) | Freshwater lake sediment microbial communities from the University of Notre Dame, USA, for methane emissions studies - BRP12 BR (SPAdes)... | ecosystem: Environmental > Aquatic >...
ATGCGTTAATCGCGCTCGTACGGGTCTGTGGGGGCTCTGGGAGGGCAACCTCCCAGTTCTACCCGGACAGTAATCCATTCTGCATACTCCCTACTGCATACTGCTTACTCATGGCGTTGCGGCCACACGCCTGCATTGAGGGCGAAGAACAGCATAGCACTAGGATTGCTATGCTAATCTTCAGGCTCACCAAGGGGGGCAAAGATGAAAATCAAATGCGTTTCTTGCGGAAGGGATGTGAACCTCGACCACAATGTGTTCGAGGACTATGAAGGCCCGGTGAAATATTTCAGCTGCAGCACCATGATGGAGCTCAGGACAATTCGGGGATTCGTTGACTCCATAGCACCTCTGCAAATGCTGCAGCAGGACATGGTGGGGACCGGCGAAAGCAGGTGCTGAAAGAACGCTCCCGGAGAGCATGAGCCGACTGTGGGCAAATTGCCCAATCGGCGACATGGCCTTACCTGTCGTTACTCGCCAACCCGCCGTGCTCCCAGTCGACTTTCTCGATTTCCTGAGCTGCTTCCTCAAGCGATCGAATCACCTTATCGAGGTCCATCTCCAGGTTTAATTTTTCCGAACGGGTTTTTTCCTTTAAAGCCAGAGCTTGATCTCTCATTTCGAACCTCCTGCCGAGCACAAAATAGGTCTTTCCATGCACCCGCTAATTCTATAGCAAAAAGCGTGCTAGAAAAGTCTCTTGCTGATTTTAAATGAATTATTAGACAGTTAGGTATGGAAAAACATCTCGGGGTAGGAAAAGAATTACTACTTTCATAGGAAAGAAACTGCCATTTTTTGGCAAGAGATTACACATTTTGGCCGGCTACAAAGAAATTTTCAGGACTAATGGGAAGAAAAATTCGTGGTACCCAACGAGCAGCCGAGGACGACCTAGGAGGCTGTCCGACAACTGGGATGGATACCGTGGCAATAAGCTAAACAGTCTTTCCGTTTATGGTTCGGTGCCTCACCACGAACGGAAAATCAAACACTTACAAAACACTGTTTCCGTTCGCCCTGAGGTATCGAAGGATGAAGCTGAGTAGGGTCGGGCACCGTGTCGACCTGAATCCAGGGGTCGAAGGGCAGGCCGTTACTCCCAGGCAACCTAGCCGCTCTTCTTCGTGATAAACCTCTTGTGCCTAAGGGCTTCGAATTCTCCAGAGAGGGTATCGTCCAGTTCATGAATCAGAAACTTAAGATACGAGAATTTCTCAGCAATCTTTTTGTTGCCGGATGGTGGCAGTCCTTTCTCAAGGTCACTCACCGTTGCCTTCAATTCATCAATGATGTCAAACTCCGTATCTGTAACCGTGCTGGAACTGTACTCCTCGGACATAGCTTAATTCCTTTCTCAACAAAAACCTAGCGTGGGCCTGAGCCTTTTCATACAAGAAGCCTATAACACTTGGGCTGCATTGTCCATTGATTTGTAAATATGATAAAGCATGCTTGCGTCTTGTCATTGAGATATCAGAGAGGCAGAAAGCAGCTAAAGCGTGTGGTTAAAACAAAGAATTTGACTTTAATTTGCTTAGTCGCTACAATACCAAGTTAAATATCTATGCATTAGCCTTAGTTCTGGTTTTCGAATTTCGCTCGCCTTAGCCGAAGCGGCTACGCGCAGGCGGATGCTTCGATGCGGGTTCCTCTCCGGTTCTGTGGCCCGAAGCTTGCTAGTCCCTTTGGTTCATCAAGTTGGACTGTCAGGCCGCGCTGACTTTGTCGGGGTGAAGGGTGCACGGGAATCCGTGGAACTTAGCCATGGTAGATACAGAAAAGGGGGATTAATGAGGCGGGACATGAAACATCAACGATTCTTTCTTGGCTTTGTTTGGGTGATGCTGGTTTCTTTCACTCTGTTTTTTGGGAGCGGATGCGCCAGCAAAGAGGAAAAGAAGGCGAAGCATTTCGAAAAGGCAAAGGAATACATCTCAAAGAATGAGCTCAAGAAAGCGGTCATCGAGCTCAAGAACGTGGTTCAGCTGGATCCTCAACATGACGCTGCCTATCTGGAATTAGGAGAGACCTATCTGAAGCTGAAAGAGCCCAGGGAGGCTTTTCAAGCTTACACCAGGGCGGTTTCAGCAAACCCGGACAACCTCAAGGCCCAACTCAAGCTAGGTCAGATGCTCCTGCTGGGGAGACAGACCGAAGAAGCGAAAAAGAAGGCTGAGCTCATTCTCACCAAGTCGCCTGACAGCGTGGAAGCCCTGAGCCTCCTTTCCGGTGTTCAGGTTCAGGAGAGAGATCTGGACGGCGCGATCAAGACCCTTGAAAAGGGGGCTTCTTTGAACCCGAACCATTTCAACACGCAGCTCTCCCTTGGCCGGCTGCTTCTCCTGAAAGGAGAAGCCGACAAAGCAGAGGAGGCCTACCTCAGGGCCATAGCGCTGGATCCTGCCTCAGGCGTCCCTTACATTGAGCTTTCGCGCATCTATGCCGGCAAAGGGGACTGGGACAAGGCCGAAGCGGAGCTGAAGAGGATGATCCAGGCCTCAGGCTCCACTTATGAAACCCTTCACGTGCTTGCCCTTTTCTACGAGAGCAGAAAGAATTTCGAGCAGGCTGAGAAGACTTATCTACAGGCCGTGGAGGCGGCGCCCCAGGGAGATGTGACGCCCCTGATGAACCTGGCGGCTTACTATGCGCGGATGAAATCCTATGACCGCGCCCTGGAGGCTATGCACAAGGCAGCGGAAATCAAGAAGGATGACCCGAACGTGCTGGTCAACATGGCAGAACTCCAGTTTGACTTCAACAAAGTCAAGGACGCGGAAGCCACCGTCGATAAGGTGCTCGAAAAAGAAAAGGGGCATGTGGATGCCAACTTTCTCAAGGGCCGGATCTTTCTCGTGAGAAGGGATTTTGGGAACGCCCTTGAAAGGTTTGACGTGGTGGTGAGAGAGAGCCCTCGCAATTCCATGGCCCACTACTTCAGGGGATTGTCTCACATTGGGAAAGGCGATCCCAAAATGGGCCAGCAGGATCTTCTGAAGGCGGTGGAATTTTATCCGGGACTTCTGGAGGCAAGGCTCATTCTTGCAGAGTTCTATCTCAATGAACGGAATGCGGATCTTGCCCGGCAGCAGATCGATGCAGCGATGAAAATCGCCCCTCGAAACACCCGCGTCCTGATGCATCTGGGGAGCTTGAAAGTTCTTGAAAGGGACATGAAAGGGGCAGAGGAGATTTACAGCAAGGTCATCCAGGCGGATGCGGATTATGCGCCCGCCTATATTCAGCTGGGGCTCATCTACAACCTTACTAACCGTCTGGCCGAAGCCCTCAAATCCTTCAACACGGCCCTTGAACTCAATCCTCAGCAGACGGATGCCCTGGCTCTGATCGTGGGGCTCAATGTTCGGGACAAGAAATTCGATGAAGCCATGAAGGCCTGTGAGGACCACAAGAAGAAGGTCACAGATTCACCGGCGAGTCTTGCCCTCATTGAGTATCTGGAGGGGAACATCTTCCTGGCGAAGAAGGATCCGAAGGCCGCACAGGATCGGTTCAAGAAAGCGATTGAAACTGAACCCAACAATCCTGCTCCCTATGTGGCGTTGGCTGAGATTTATGCCAGGGAAAAGCGATTCGACGAAGCGATCAAGGAGTACGAGGGTGTGATTGCCAAGAATCCCAAGTATCTCGCAGGGTACATGGCCGTAGGAACGATTTACGACCAGAAGGGGGACGGCCAGAAAGCGGAAACCTACTATCGAAAAGCCCTGGACATCAAGAAGGATTTTGGCCCGGCCGCCAACAACCTGGCATGGAACCTTGCAGAGAGAGGCGGGAATATCGACGAAGCCCTGACCTTTGCACAAATCGCAAAGGAACAACTCCCTAGCAGTTCAGCGGTGATGGACACCCTGGGTTATATCTACTACATGAAGGGCAGCTTGCTGAATGCGATTGCGGAGTTCCAGGACAGCCTTGCCAGGGATCCGGGGAACCCGGTGACCAACCATCACATGGGACTCGCCCAGTACAAAAACAATGACAAAGCAAAAGCCAAGGACTATTTTGAAAAGGCCCTGCAGCTGGACCCGAATTTCAAGGGAGCCGACGACGCCCGCAGGATTTTGAAAGAAATCAGCGGCTGAAAACCTTGTCTCTCACAGAGATCACAGAGGAATATTTTCCAAAGGCCAGGCCAGTATAGATAAACGCATAGAACGATCGAGTGACGGATGCTCATCAAGAGCGGGCAAAGCAGTGAGGCGAGAAAAGACTTGGTGGCACGGACAAACGAATTTTTTTGTCTGTGAGAGGACCTTCTTTCGTGTCTTCCAGTTTTCGCCTGCCCTGTCGCAGACCCTGAGCATGGTCGAAGGGCTGATAGCTTCTTCTGATTACTGATCACTGATTACTGATCACTGATTACTGATCACTGATTACTGGCTGTTGCTGATCGCTACTGTATGCTTAATGAAGAATTTCCCTTTCAAAATACTCTTTCTGTGCATCTTCTTGCCGCCGGTTTGCTATATTTTGACACTGAACGGCTTGGAAAGATATCTGGGCAAAGGCGGAAAGACGGATTTCATCGAGATCCCCTTCGCCTACTCGGGCAGGCTCTATTATCAGAAGGATTCTCAGGCCAGGAAACTGATCGTGGCCATAGGAACCAAGAACACGCAGGAAAAGGACCTTGCATATTTGGGAAGTATGAAATAGGAAAGAATACAAAAGACAGCATGAAACCAGTGAACAGTCAGTAATAATCAGATGACAGAACACCAGAGGTCAGAAGTCGGAGGTCAGCATAGGGAAGTGACTAAAGTGCCTAAAATGTTCAAAACAAGAAACAAGAAGACAGAACGTGAGGGCGAACGCTTATTGTCATATAAACAGATAACGGATAACAGATAGCGAACAACGGATAGCGAACAACGCATAACGGGCAAGCCATGGCTGAATCAAAGACGATTCTTATCATCGAGGACGACGCGGATGTCCTGTCTATCATGGTGAAGCACCTCATGAAAGTGGGGTACGAGGTGATCACTGCTGTGGACGGGATGGAGGGGTTGAAAAAACTCGAAACCGAAACCTACGATCTCGTGATCACGGACATCGTGATGCCCTATGTGAGCGGTGTCGGGGTCGTGAGTGCCATCAAGGAGAAGAAGCCACGCGTCCCGGTCATTGCCATCACAGGCTTCGGCAAGGAACCTGAGGCCGCAGCGCTGGAGAAAAAGGCGGATCTTGTTTTAGCCAAACCCGTCAGGATGTCGTTGCTCAAGGACCATATTGAAACATTGCTGAGTCGCTCCAAAGGGGAGAAGAACTCATGAGCAAACTCTTTTTTTTGAGTGGACCCGAGAAGGGCGAGACCCATGATCTCAAGGAAGAGGTCATCTTTGTGGGGCGGGCGCCGGACAACCATATCCAGATCAAGGAAAGGCATGTCTCCCGCAGGCATCTCAAAATTGTCCAAAAAGGCGAGAAATACTTCATTGAAGACTTGCGGAGCACCAACGGGACCTATATCCGGGACAAACAGATAAACGCCGGCAAGGTCTTCGAGGTGAGGGAAGGGGTGCCGATCGGCATCGGCAATGTTTTCTTCTCCCTGGGCAAGGAGTACAAAAGGGATATCGCTTCGCTTCAGAAATTTGTTGATCCGTCCAATCCTCTCAATGACACGGTGGAAACGGATCGGCCCAAGACCTCTCTGAGAAATCTCGAACTGATTTACAGCGTCTCCAAGATGCTGATGCAGTCCCTTGATTTGAGCGATCTCTTCGAGAAGATCCTGGATCAGATTTTTGAACTTCTAAAAAGAATCGATCGGGGAGCTATCCTGCTGGTCGATCCCCGATCAGGCAAGATCACCCGGGTGATTTCAAGGTCGAAAGACGACTCCAAGCACGGAGCCCGGCCCTACAGCCGGACGGTAGTCAACAAGGTCCTCAAAGAAGGCAAAGCCGTGATGATGTCCAACACGATGAGGGAGGACAAGGACGATCGTTCCGTAAGTATGGAGCTCATGAAGATCAAGTCCGTGATGTGCGTGCCTCTGATGAGTAAGTCCAAAATTCGAGGGGCCATCTACGTGGACTCTGTGAGCAAACCGTATGGTTTCCGAAAAGAGGACCTCTCCCTGCTGTCGGCACTGAGCAGCCCTGCAGCCATCGCCATAGAGAACGCGACCCTGTATTCCAATCTCGAGAGCCTTGTGGAGGATCGGACCAAGGTTCTCATGGAGACCCAGGAAAAGCTTCGCGAGAGCGAGGTGCGCTTTAAGGCCATTTTCGATCACATGAGCAGCGGCGTTATGGTGTTCAGAACGGTGAATGACGGCGAAGATTTCACCATTCTCAATCTGAACCGGGCTTTTCGGAAAATTGAGAACATTGACGACAAAGAGATCATCGGTAACAAGACGCTCTTTCAAATATTGCCCTTCTACAAAGGATCTGACATCCTGGAGAGTTTCAGGCGAGTCTGGCGAACCGCAAACCCGGAGAGCGGATCCATCACGTTTCACGAAGGCGAAGAAATCACTGGTTGGAGAGAATACTACATTTACCGGCTGCCTTCCGGAGAGATCGTGGCGATCTTTGATAATGTGACGGAAAAGAAAAAGGCGGAAAGGGAGCAGAAGGCTCTGCAGGAGCAGCTTCTCGTGGCCCAGAAGATGGAATCCATCGGGGCTTTTGCTGGAGGGATAGCCCATAATTTTCGAAACATCTTGCAGGCGATTTCAGGCAATACCGAGTATATGGAACTGGTCTGCGGCGAGAAACCGGACATTGCGGATCTCACGACCAACATCTTCGACTCAGTGGAAAAAGGCGTGGATCTCATCAACAACCTCCTGCATTTCTCCAGGAGGGGTGGCGGATACCAGATGGTTCACCTCGACCTTGCCGATGTGATCAAGCAAACCCATGAAATCATCGCGAGGGTTTTGAACAGGAACATCGAAATCGTGCTCAGCCTGGACAAGGACCTCTTCGTGAAGGGCAACAGGTCTCTGCTGAGTCAGGTCTTCATGAATCTTTACAGCAATGCGAACGATGCCATGCCGAACGGTGGCAAGTTGACTGTTGAGGCCAAGAGAAAGGGAAACAAGGTGACAGCCGTCGTGAGTGACACAGGGATCGGCATGGATGAGAAGACGGTTGAGAGAATCTTCGACCCCTTCTTCACTCTGAAGGAAGTGGGGAAAGGGACGGGACTGGGCCTTTCAACGGTGCACGGGATTGTGCAGGAACACAAAGGGGATATCTCTGTGTCGTCGAAACCTGGCAAAGGGGCTAATTTCAGAATCTCCTTCTCCTATGCAGCGCCCGAGACCACCGAAATGGGGGAACCTGCAAGAGAGATCATTCCCGGGAGGGGCGAGAAGGTTTTGATTGTTGACGATGAAAAGCCGGCCCTTGATGCCTTGACCGCCGTCTGCAAGAAACTCGGGTACGAAGCCATCCCGGTGGAGAGGCCTTTGGACGCTTTGCAGAACTACAGTGAGTGGGACCCGGATGTGGTGCTCATGGACAGGGGCATGCCTAAGATGGACGGGGTGACGTGTGCCAGAAAAATTGTGGAAATAGATCCTGATGCCAGGATCATCATGGTGTCCGGTTACGAGGAAAGCGGGCCCAACGGGATTGACGAAAGCACCAAGCGCTTGATCAAGGGCTACATCACGAAGCCCTGCGGCATCGGGGAGCTGAGCCAGGCTATTTCGCGCGCCCTGGCGGCATGAAGACAGCGTAGGGCGTGGAGCAGAGAGCATAGAGATTGCGATGCGGTGGCACGGACAAACTGATTCTTATCTGCCTCGGGAGGATGGTTGTCCGTGGTAACAATGGGGATGCTTGCTAAGAGCGGACAAGCTTGAAAAGACTGGGTGGCACGGACAAGCTGATTTTGCTTGTCCGTGGTGCAATGTTCTTTCGTGTTTTCCAGTTTTCGCCTGTCCCGTTGAATTCCCCCGTCAGGGGGACGATTCAACTGGGGTGTTTTCGTGATTGGGGTTCTGATTCTGAATTCTGTCTTCTGTATTCTTTCTTTGAAGCTGACAGCTGACCGCTGAAAGCCGAGGGTTTTGCGCCATGGCCGATGGAATTAACGTCCTTGTCATTGATTCAGATCCTTCATTAGCCGAGGCCTGGGCTGAAAGAGTCAAGCAGTTCGGATTCGTCCACTGCTTTACGGCAAGGCCGAATGTGGCCATTGATGAGCTGGCAGCCTTGAAGCCTGACCTGGCTGTCCTCGGCCCTTCGCTCGATGCGGAGACATGCATCCAGTGCATTCACAAATTGAAAATCATCACCCCTTTCATGCCTGTTCTTACCTCCTGTGGCGGAGTGCCGCTGGCCGAGGGTCCGGAGATCGTGCCTTTTGAAGGGATCTACCCCATTGGAACGGATCTGGAGGGCGCAGAATTTGCCGAGACAGTACAGAGCGCTTTGAAGTTCAGGGATGAATACAAAATGCGACCGGACTATCCGGTCATTATCGGGCACAGTGAGGCGATCAGAAACATCAAACTGAAGATTCAAAAGGTAGCGGCCAAAGACATTACTGTGCTGATCACCGGGGAGACGGGCACCGGAAAAGAGCTGATCGCGCGCTCCGTCCATTACCATTCGCAGCGAAACCAGGGGCCTCTGGTAAAAATCAGCTGCGGTGCCTTGCCGGATGAACTTCTTGAAAGCGAGGTCTTTGGTTTTCAGAAGGGGGCGTTTACAGGCGCCCACAAGAACAAGCCTGGGCGACTGGAGCTGGCCCACAACGGGACGCTCTTCATAGATGAAATCGGAGACCTCTCGCTCTCTCTCCAGGCAAAGTTCCTCCAGGTCCTTGAAGATAAAGCTTTCGCTAGGCTTGGAGGGATCTACGACAAGTTCGTGGATACCCGGGTTGTGGCTGCGACCAATTCGGATCTTCAGAGAAAGGTGCGGGACGGTCTCTTCAGAAAAGATCTTTTCTACCGCCTTAATGTGATTCATATCCAGGCTGCGCCCTTGAGGGAAAGGAAACCGGACATCCCCATACTGATTTACTATTTTGTCAACAAGTACTGTCTTGAGCTGAAGAAAGACATCCTGGAGATCCCTGGGAAGATACTGAAGCATCTTCAATCCTACCAGTGGCCGGGAAATGTGAGAGAGCTCGAAAATGTGGTGCGCCGCGCGGTCGCGCTTAAAGACTGGGAGTTTGTGTTCAGGGAGCTCAGCCTGGAGAGTCTCCAGAAGAAGGGGGAACACGCCTCAATGGAAGACTTGGGGACGGTCGTCGGTTGGTCCGATGAGAAAATCGAGAGGCTGATTAGGGAAAACCGTTTTTCTATCAAGAAAATTACCAAGACCTATGTCTCTGAAGCGGAGCGCCAGGCCATCGTGGATGTGCTCGCCAAAACTCAGTGGAACAGGAAAAAGGCAGCTGAAGTGCTTGGCGTGAGCTACAAAACCCTGCTCGGCCGCATCGACGAATTGGGCCTCAAACCGTAGTCAGTGACGAGTAACGAGTGACAAGACTGGGTGGCACGGACAAACGATTTAGGTTTGTCCGTGCCTGCTTGTGCCTCTCGCATTAGTACCCTGAAACTTCTGAACCCATCAAGCTTGTTCCAGAATTTCACGAGTCCACGCCCCCATTGCATGCGCAATTTCCGATCGATGAGGGGTCGAGCGAACTGAGGTAAGATGAGAGCTTCTTTAGACAGGATTAACAGGATCAAAGCTGTTTGCTCTTTATGTTTCGAAACACAATAATCCTGATAATCCGGCTTGCCCCGTTGAATTTTGCCCCGCCTGCCCTATGGAATGATGTTGCAGTTCTATTCCATCGGGGTGAAATCCTGAAGGCCTATTTCACTGGGGCGAAGGACTATTCAACTGGGGTCCTCTGTGGTCTGCTTTCATACTGTATTCAGTCTCCTGTATTCTTGTTTTCATCACTCCAGCCCCAAATGTATTTTCACCGCCTTATCGATCGCCGTGATTTTTTTCTGATCCACTTTCCCCAACAGTTTGGCTATCCGAGCTTTATCGAGGGTGCGTATCTGATCTGCTTTGACTTTCGAATCCTTGGGTAGGGCGCCGGAGCCTTTTGGCAGAAAAACCTCAAAAGGATAAATCTTGTCAAGATTCATAGAGGTGATCGGGAGTACAGTCACCGTGGCCGCGAATTGATTATTCAAGTCGTTAGAAACCACCACCACAGGACGCGTCTTGGAGATTTCTCTGCCGACCACAGGATCAAGGGCTGCAATATAGATCTCCCCTCTTCTAATACTCATCCCATCCCTCCAGATCCACTTTTCGAAACTCCCCGGCAATCCTTAGCCCTTCGTCCCTTCTTACTTTGTATCCTTCCTTAAGATTGGCTTTGAGCTCTTCGCGTTCCATCCTGTGAATGCACTCCTCCAAACTCTTAACAATGAAGGTGCTTTTTTTTCTTGGGCTTACCATCTGGTCCAGCTTGCGGGCCAACTGCTCAGGGATCGTGATGTTCATCCTTACCGTACTCATATGGCACCTATTAGGATGTTTTAATAATGCGCATATATAATGCGTTATATATAATATCCTGTCAAGCAGAGTTTTCCCATATTTGTATCATGAACAAACGAACTGAGATTGCCCGAGCTGTCCCGGTACCCTTGCCTATCGTCTCCCTTTCCCGCTCATAGCGAGCATCCAGTATCAAACATACGCCTTGCGATCCTTACCCACAGACACAAGAGATGAGAACCAGAAACCAATCAATCACGAAAGCACCCTTCGACACTGCTCAGGACAGGCGAAATTTGGAAAACACGAAATAGAAGACTCCTTCCACTCTCCCATCATGGTCTTCTTTGCCAACACAAAAACCCGATAGCCCGTGACAAATAGCATGATGGCTACAGGAAGAAGGAAAAAAAGGGTCAGGCGCTGCTTTAAACTCCTGATCATCGCAACCCTCCGTGCTCGCTTTACAGAACAATAACTTGATGCAGCCCTTGCCCACAACCAAAGACTCTGCTCGCCCGCCGGGGGGTGGCCTCGATAACTTCTCCGCTCACCAAACCAACCCTTTCCTTTTCCTGTACACCCCCTCCATGTTCACAAGCTCTTTTCCCAGACTTTCCAGATGTCGCTTCATCGCGGCGGGGCATGCTGCTCTCGCGCGGAGACCCCTCGGTGTTTTTCACCCGCCCCCTGTCGCTGGCATTTCTGTTGATAGCGGCCGCCATGCTGGTCATGCTGGCCCTGCCGGCCATCGGCCGCGGGCGCGAGAAAGCGTTCAAAGAAGAATAACGAGATGGGAGCGCTCCTCATTGATATGAACGGAGGGGAGGTCCAGCTGTGGAAAGAGTTTCATGGCATGCCGAACAGGATTCTCCCGGGAGGCTATTTGATCGGCAGCACCGGTGAGAGGAACACGGCGTACGGGGTGCAGGACGGTGTGGACCTGGTCCAGGTGGACTGGGACGGCAACGTGGTCTGGCGGTTCAACGAGTACGAGTACATCGAGGACCCGGGCGAGGAGCCCCAGTGGATGGCGAGACAGCATCACGCTCACATGATTCCAAGAGGCCTTCCCGGCGAAGGGAACATCATGGTCTTTGACAACGGAGGATGGGCGGGCTATGGCTCTCCAAACCCCGGCTCCCCCACCGGCTTTCGGAATGCCTTGAGAGATTACTCGCGGGTCCTTGAATTGGATCCCATAACGCTCAAGGTGGTCTGGCAATACTCGCCGGCAGAGGCTGGGCTCACGGTTCCCGTGGATGCAAACCGGTTTTACAGCCCCTTCATCAGCTCAGCGCAACGCCTGCTCAATGGCAACACCATGATCACCGAGGGCTCGGGCGGCCGAATCATCGAGGTCACACCCCAGCACGAAATCGTCTGGGAGTCCATCAGTCCCTACTGGGGAAAGATGATGAAGATCAACATGATTTACCGGGCGTACCGGGTGCCCTATGATTGGGTCCCGCAGGTGGAAAAACCCGACGAGAAACCCATAGAGCGGCTGGATGTGACAAGATTCAGGGTGCCAGGCGCAAGCCAGCGCGGGCCGAGAAGAGTCGTCAACGTGCAAGGGGTTCTGCCCTACCGATCCGATGCGGCTCTTTGTGTGTTGACGGAGGGCGACGAAACCGGATCGAAGTGAAGCTCTCCGTGCTCCTCCACCCTCCGCAGCCCCGCCGGCGGCGGGATTGCGGACCGTCGCCAAGGTTACGGAAGATGCCCTCTACGCAATCATACCCTAGCATCCAAAGGAAATCCAGAAACTTCAGCCCGGGATCAAAAACTCGATTCTCTTGACAGGATCCAGTCGATTTCAAGTATAGTGGGAGCAACAAAAAATGGGTGAGGGGAACATGATCGAAATGCTCAGTGCGGAAAGAATGAAGAACCTTGCGGCTGTCTCACTTGGAGAAAAGGAAGCGGATCTGGTCATCAAAGGAGCCGACCTTGTAAATGTCTACACCGGGGAGATCCTTAAAGAGTACTCTGTGGCGACAAAAGGGAAATGGATCGCCTACGTGGGGCCTGAGGCAAACCACACCATAGGATCAGGAACAAAAGTGATCGATGGAGCAGGCAAAGTCCTCATCCCCGGCTTTGTCGACGGTCACACCCACATACTCTATTATGCTTCTCCGCAGGAATTCCTGCGCTACGCCATGAGAGGGGGCACCACCACGATCATCACCGAGATCATGGAGCTCACTTTCCCTCTGGGCTATAGCGGACTTGTGGAATGTCTCGAAATTCTGAAAGACCAGCCCATAAAAATTTTTTCCACCGTCCCTCCTTCCATCACTCTCAGCAAGGACGCAGCCGCAAGGGCTCCAACGCTCACGCAGTTGCTGGAACTTCTCAAGAGGGATGATGTTGTGGGCGTCGGTGAAGGCTTCTGGCAGGAGGTTCTGCGAACTGAAACCAACTTTCCTGCCCTGTCGGCGGGCGCGTTGAGACTGAGAAAAACAGCGGAAGGCCATGCAGCAGGCTGCCGCAGCCAGCGCCTCGCCGCTTATCTGGACTACGGAGTTTCCTCGTGCCATGAATCGGTCAGCGCCGAGGAAGTCGTTGAAAAGCTCCGGTTCGGCCTTTGCGCCATGATCCGGGAAGGCAGCATTCGAAGGGAGCTGGAGGCGATTGTGAGGATAAAGGATATGGGCCTTGACCTCAGACGAGCCGCGCTGGTCACGGACGGCGCTGATCCCAGGGATCTGATGGAAAAGGGCTATCTGGAGCATGTGGTCCAGCGCGCGATCGATGCAGGCTTCGATCCTGTTCTTGCCATCCGGATGGCGACGCTGAACGTGGCTGAACATTTCAGGCTGGATGGAATGCTGGGAGGGATCGCTCCGGGCAAGTGCGCAGACATGGTGCTCATCCCGGATCTTCGCACCATCAAGGCGGAAGTTGTCATCAGCAACGGCGTGATCATTGCGCAGGAGGGAAAACTGTCGCTTGAGCCAAGGCCGGCTATTTTCAAAGGCAGGGAGCTGAAGAAGATTCATGTGAGTCCGAATGACTTTGCAATCGAGGTGCAGAGGAAAGGTTCTTTGAAGGTCAGGGTGATGGATCAGGTCACGGAACTTGTGACCAAAGAAGCCCTCCTGGATCTTCCGGCCCATGATGGGGAACTCAAAGCGGATCCGAGGCATGATATTCTGAAAGTATCGGTCATCTCCTGCGAGGGGAACAGGTTCACCGGCTTGATCAGGGGACAGGGCTTTCAAACAGGGGCAATGGCCACGAGCGGGGCGTGGGAAACCTTTGCCACCGTGGTGGTGGGAGCCGATGAAGCCGACATGGCGATGGCCGTGAACCGGGTATTCGGGATGGGGGGAGGCATCGTGGTCTGCAGCGAGGGCAAGATACAGGCTGAGCTTGCGCTGCCCGTGGCCGGCATCCTGTCGAACCAGAGGATTGAGGAAATCGCTGAAAGGCTGAACGACATCCAGTCAAAAGCCAGGGCCCTGGGATTTCGTTTTACAGACGCGGCCCTCACGCTGGCCGTGCTTACCACGGCGGCTATTCCTTTTTTGCGTCTTTCCGAAGAGGGTCTCGTGGATTCAAAAACAGGCAAGGGGGTTGACCTCATCATCGATTGAAACTTCTCCAATCCCTGTTTGCTTCCCCCTCCCCTAACCCCTCCCACCAGGGGAGGGGGAATTCTGATCGACCACTAATAGTTTCCTCCCCCTTGATGGGGGAGGCGAGGTGGGGGTGATGGGAAGTTGCCTGGGTAAGTTATCGGTGAGACACCTACCGGTCGTTACTCTCGGTTTTTCACGTCGCAAAGCAAGGCTTTGTAAACCGGAAAACCCGAAATGGGGTCGCGGTTCTCGAAGTCGGTGACGAAGTTGGCGTTCGCCTCTCGCCACTCTTCAGCCTGGATCGGACTCCCTCCGCCTACGTTCAACTCCACCTGTCCTGTCATGACGTCGTCCGTGACCCTGGCCCATACACCGACCTTCCCGCGCGGGGACTCAACCCAAACCTTGTCCCCGTCCGATAGACCTCTGGCCTTCGCATCTACAGGGTGCATCAGGACATGCGGCTTGGGTTGAAGCTTGAGCAGTCCCGGAATGTTCAAATGCTGGGAGCGAAACGCCGATTGCAGCCTGGCTCCCGTGTTGAGGACAAGGGGGTATTTCTTGTAGAGCTCAGGGCTGCCGAGGGGTCCCTCTGTGGGCTCCACGTACACGGGCAACCCATCATACCCGTATTTCTGCAGCATGCTCGATACCAGCTCGACTTTGCCGGAGGCCGTGTTGAACCCAGCCTTGCCGTCTGAGCGCAAAAGACCCTTTTCATGCTTTCCGTATTCCATGCAGCCTGCATCATATCGGACGCCTTCCGGATGGGCCTTGAGATTTTCCAGGGATACAGGAGTGTCTTTGAAAGCGAATCGGATCCGTTCCTCTTCAGTGGCAGGAAACAGGTGTCCGTAGCCTAGTTTCTCGGCCAATTGGCTGAGAAACTGGAAACTGGACCTGGCTTCGCCGATCGGCTCGATGACCTTCGGCCGGAGTTGGCAGTACCCGCCGGGATACTTCTGGTACCCCAGGTTTTCGAAGTTGGTCGTTGCAGGAAGGATGATGTCGGCATACATCGCGTCTGCGGTCATGAACCGGTCAAAGACCACCATAAAATCGAGCTTTCTGAAACACTCCTTCAAAAGCTCGGGGTTGGGGAGGCTCGTCAGCATGGAGGCCCCGAGGACCAGCAGGGCTTTGATAGGATAGGGATCTCCCTTCAGGATCGCTCTGGGCGCTTCCATAAACTGCGCAGCCTTGAGCACATCGCAGAAGAGAGGATGCTTGTCCGCACCGATGGGTTTCACGCCTTTCGGCGGTTCCAGGCCGACCCGTGGGAACCGCACCGGGCTGCGCGGCCTGAACACCAATCCTCCTGGAACGTCCAGATTCCCTGTGATCGTCCAGAGGCTCAGCACGGATCGGATGTTCTGAACACCGCTGTTGGTATACTCAAGTCCCGTGTACATGACGAGCGAGGCGCCCTTGGCTCCGGCTATCTCTCGAGCCATCGCGGAGATAGCTGCTTTGGGCACGCGCGTGATTGTTTCGCCCTTCTCCGGTGGGAACTGCTGCACGTATTGCCTGAGCTCCTCAAAACCCTTTGTCCAGTTCCGCACGAAATCTTCGTCGTACAGTCGTTCGTTGATGATGACATCCATCATGCTCAAGGCGAGGGCTCCGTCTGTTCCGGAACGCACGCCAACCCACTGATCAGCCATCTTGGCACTATCCGATCGCATATGATCGATGGCGATCACCCTGGCTCCGCGCTTCTTTGCATCGAGGATTTTTTTTACCCTGTTGGGAGGCGAGTCGGTAGGCGGATTCGCTCCCCACAGGACGATGAGGTCCGCGTTGTCGAAATCCGCAAAAGTCGATTCCATTTCGGCGCCTATGGTCGACAGGGAAGCAAAGATGCCGTAGGAAACGTAGCACACCGAGGAACACCCTGTGCCGTTGGGCGAACCGAAGGGGAAAAGGAATCCGGAAACCCCCTGACAAGGCATGCCGCGAGCGCCAAACAGGTCGGGCAAATTGTTGTCGAAGCTCCCCCGTCCGAAATAGGACATCACCGCTTCCGCGCCATACTCCTTCTTGATCTTCTGAAACCCATGAGCGATTCGGTCCAGGGCATCGTCCCAGGTCGTGCGCTCAAACCTCCCTTCGCCCCTTTCGCCGATTCGGCGCAGGGGGAACTTCAGACGGTCATTGGAATAGACGATCTCCTTGGCGTGGAGACCTCGTACGCAGACGACGCCTATGGGATGGTCTTTGATTGGAGATATTTTCTCGATCTTGCCGTCGACCAGCTCAATGTTTACACCGCAGCCACCGGGACATATGCCGCAAATGCCGGGCACGGTTTCCTTCTTGCCTTTGAGGGACTTGGTAGCCATCGCCTCACACCTCTCACTAAATGAATCGTTGATAGACAGGTTCTTGTTAAAAAGGATCTCCAGGCTAGGCCTTAGAGACAAGAGGAGTCCTAAGCCCGTGGTGCCGAAAGCCACACAGATCCAGAAGGCGCCGCCATAGCTTCCGGTGATATCGAAAAGGTGGCCGGCCAGAATCGGCCCGGCAGCACCCCCAACGGTGCCTGCAAATAGGACGATTCCGAAAAGGACTCCGTGGGAACGGATTCCAAAGTGCTCAGCCACCAAGGGGGAGATCAGGGTGAAATGCCCGCCGTGGCCAATCCCGTAGCCGACCGCAAAAAGGTAGAGAATCCAGAGCTCATTCACCAGTTGCAGCCAGAGGAAGGCCAAGATCAGGAGCGTGAAACAACAGATCATGCAGGTCCTGTTTCCTGCCCGATCAGCAACGATGCCGATAAGCAATCGTCCTACCATACTTGCGCCGGCGATCGTGGAGAGGATGCCGGCCGCTGTGGTTGCAGGGTGGCCGATGTCCATAGCATGAGGGACAATATGGAGCATGATGATCATCAGACAAAACACGATCGTGAGGTTGGTGAAGCAGATCGTCCAGAACTGGCGCGTTCGGAGCGCCTCACTGAGGGAAATGCCTTTCTCAGCGATGTGAAACCCTGTTGTTCCGGCTTGCGTATCTCCATCCGGGAGCTCTCCCATTTGAGAGGGGTCACGCCGCAGCATTTGTCCCATCCCCGCAAGCATCAGCATGCCAAAAACGGCAAGGATGACGTA
>Ga0209253_10002231_pt1 | contig 17177 bp, 14 predicted proteins | sample FrelakmetBRP12BR_FD_187145 | JGI IMG/M metagenome (GOLD analysis project Ga0209253, IMG submission 187145) | Freshwater lake sediment microbial communities from the University of Notre Dame, USA, for methane emissions studies - BRP12 BR (SPAdes)... | ecosystem: Environmental > Aquatic >...
GGGGCGGCCGTAGGCCCATGGCTCTTGCAGCGGGGATTATATATACTATCTTGCATGTTGACCAGACGGTATCTCGATCTCAACACGGTGCTCCGCGAGCGTTTCGGCTGCCGGGTCCAGAAGATCAGCCTCGATGCAGGGCTCACCTGCCCCAACCGTAACGGGACCCTTGGGACCGGTGGCTGCATCTACTGCAACGCCCTGGGTTCGGGAACTGGGCTGTCCCACCGACATTCCATAACTGAACAGCTCGAGCGGGGTAAGGAGCACCTCCGGCGGCGCTACCGCGCTAGGAAGTTCATCGCCTACTTCCAATCCTTTTCCAATACCTACGCACCAGTGGATACCCTGGACCGTCTTTACCGGGAGGCTCTCGTTGTGGAAGACGTCGTCGGCCTCGCCATCGGCACCAGAGCCGACTGCGTGCCCGACGAGGTCCTCGATCTCCTGGGGGAGTTTGCCCGGGAAACGTATCTCTGGGTGGAGTACGGTCTCCAGTCGATCCACGAGCAGACCCTAGCCGCCATCAACCGGGGACACGGGGTGGGTGCATTCCTGGATGCGGTGCAACGCACCCGAGCACGGGGCCTGGGGGTCTGCGTCCACGTCATTCTCGGTCTTCCCGGCGAGGGAAGGAGAGAAATGCTCGAGACCGCTCGCGCCCTGGCCGCCCTTGATATCCAGGCCGTGAAGCTCCACCTCCTCTATGTGGTCCGAGGTACGCCCCTTGCGAATCTCTATTCCTCGGGGGCTTACCGCTGCCTAAGCCGCGGAGAATACGTGGATCTCGTCTGCGAATTTCTGGCCCTCCTTCCACCCACCGCGGTCATACACCGACTTACCGGAGACCCCCACCCCCACGAACTGGTGGCACCAGGCTGGGCTTTGGAGAAGCAGAAAAATCTCCAGGCTATCCGTGAAGCCCTGGAGCGGCGCAACCTCTGGCAGGGAAAATACTGGTTGCCCCTCTCAACCTCAGTTCCCCCTGCAGATTGTTGAAAGACCCTGTGAGCTGTCCTTTACTCACGAAACGGCTGCTCGAGGCGGATGACAAAATACGTCAATAGCCGCCGCGGCCGGTCGGTTGTTTACGAGACTGAGGGGCGCGGTCTATGGTTCATGGTTCACATGATTCTGAGAACACTGAACAAAATAAGATGATTCTGGACGAGAAGTTCCTTGGCATTTCGCGTGCACCAGCCTCCCGGCCGAGTTCGCCCGTCAATGATCGACGGGGCAGAGGAAAGAGGGAACGGCTATGGTTCACTCAGACAAAGCATGGAAAGAGGGGCAGGTACTCAGGTGGGCGCTGGCACATCCCAACTGCACGATCACCGAAGTGCCTTCCTGGGTCATATTGATCCTCTTAGAAGATATCACCCGCTGGGGTTGTCAACTCCTCGAGCACCTAGTCATGGCCGTCGATGACTCCCAGGGGATTGTTATGGCGGAGAGCCACCTAAACTGGGCAGTCCAGGCACTCATGACGAACGTGTTGTTCAGCAGCCTCTACGAGGACGGTTACATCGAACTCGCCTCGGGGCTCCTCGACGAACCGTGGTTTTTCGATCTTCATCATCCCCTTGAGGTTCAGATCACCCTGACTCCGTCGGGCGAACAGGCTCACATCTGGGAAGAACTCGAACTGTTCAGTCGACCCCACCGGGGCTCTTTTCAGTAACCGACAGAAGCGAGGGAAGCCCCCGCCTCACCCCTCCAAGGCCCCCCGACCTGTGCCGGGGGCTCAGCCTTTCCTGTCGAATCTGCCTAATGTCCTGCGGTATCTCGGCTCGAACAACCCCGGGCGGAAAGTGAGAGGCACACCTTCCTTCGGCCGGGTGATCCATCTCCGCCGAAATGCAGCCTCTCGCGATGACGTGCCGACGGGATTGAGAATGTCAGCGCAACGCCAGGACAGGATGTGACGTTATCGATCCTTCAGCCTGTCTCACCCGGGGACGTCCCTTTCCTGTCGCCACCGATGCCTGCGCCCCTCCCGGGAGGCGTACCAAATCCGACATCGGTCGCGGAACTTGCAGTACAGTTCCGGGTTGGTACACGTGGACTGTTCCAGGCACCAACGGCAATAGCCGTAGTCGTGCTTTTCGCACCAGATCAGAGCATGTTGTTCCGGGTGAAAGCGGCAGTGTGTTCTTCCCGCCATGGCCTCAGAAAGCTCCCGCCCAGTGAACAAAGAACAATCCCATAATCACCCTAACCCTCGCCGACGAGGCAAGATTCGACAAAAATGAGCATACGACCACACCCCAACGCTGTCAACACACCACCACTCTGCCGGCGGGCCTGATCACTCCAACCTTATTCGTGGTGTGACTATACAGCGTTGCCTCACAGAGATCGGCCGGGCTGGCGGGTTCCTGGCATCCCTGCGCAGGATGAGGGCTGGCCGAAGGGGTTTCTCAGCGTTCTGTTGGTGCCAGTCCGGGAGATACAACGTGGGCAGGGTCCAGCTCGCGCGGAACGGTACGAGCCTTGGTTCAGGTTAAACGAGGTGTGGGGTGCGTTGCCCTGTCTTACCGAATAAGGGCGGAAATGTCATGATCAGCCGGGGAGTACCCAGGCATCGTTGCGAGAGGCCGAGTGCCGACGGTCTCATACTCCTTCAAAACGACCTGGCCGGTCAACCCGGCACAGTGTCTTGGGCATCCATTTCCCCCGGTCGTATCAATGACGTTAAACAGTGACTTCCCCTCGGTCCACCAGGTGTGCTGGCACGAACGACAGAACCAGAACACTCGATACATGGGAATATCCTTTGTAATCGGGCTAACGGGCGCACACCAAGCCGAAGGGACTAAGGATCTTGGGCCGTCGATAGCGAATCGCTCTCGGCGCGTGGCTGTTTGCTCCTGGCTAAGTAAAGTCAGGGTACAGGAAGGGAGATCCGAGTGCAAGGGAAATAGATTAGTGCTACTGATATAAGGAAAGTGGATGTAAGTTGCGCCGAAGTCCGCTCCCTTGAGCGCCGGTAAACAGTCCGTGGGCGTTGCCGGCCGGGCTTCTTCTCAGCCCCTTCCGTAGACGCCTCGGTACCTACCACCCTCGCAAGTAACCTGCGCCGAGATCGATGCACTGCCGTCGAAAAGGAACTCCTTCGCCAACTGGGAAGGGCTGACGTTGGGGCGGTGATCGGAAAAGCCCGGAGCGGAAAACCATCCGTCTCAGGAACAGGAACGATAGATTGGCGTCCGCTCCGAGCCGGGAATGGAGTAGCACGTCTCGTCGTCTCGCCACAGGGCGAGGTAGGGAAGACCTTCCCTGTAACGATCAAGGCGAACGCATGTCCCTGAGCACCGCGACTTGCTCTGATGCAGGTGTTTACACCGAAAACAGGGGCTTCTCTCCTCCCGCATGACGCACCTCCCGGTTTCAGCAAGGGCTCGCGCGAGTGCAAGCCATCTTCGGACGATCACACCATTGCAGAGAAAGTGCCAACGGGGAGCGTTCAGCAGTATGTGTCGGAACTTCGATACGTTGTCTCCACGCCCCGGGGGAGTTGCTCCCTCGCCGGGTGACCCAAATTGGTCAAAGGGTCAGACCCTTCTGGGTCAATGCGCCAGGGCCGCGCCCCGCCAAGGAAGTAACAGCTTCGACACGATGGGAGTCACCAGAGCCCTTGACCTGAGACGATGAGGGTGAGACATTAAGGACGGTCAGTCGTTGACTGACGTGAGAGACGGGGAGTTTCGGTTCAAAGAAACCACGATCCACCCCTTCGGCTCAACAGGGCTCTTTGGCACGTTGTTTGCTGAACTCTTATCCGAGGCTTTCCTCGCCGCGAGGCGCTTGCCTACCAGAAGCGCGAGCCACGTCGAGGCAGGGGGGGGCCTTTGTGGTGCACCCATGGGTACATCCATTGAGCGACGTCGAAACCGCAGGGCCAAGGTCCGATGGCCGGTCGTCATGATGACCAGCAAGGGACCGGTAGTGGGAGAAACCAGGAATGTCAGCGATCAGGGCGCCTTCATCTGTTGCAAGGAAGACGTCACCCCTGAGGCGCGCTGCCGCCTCTTCATGATGGTGCCCGATCAGAAGCCTCTGGTAGTACCGGTTGAAGTTTGTTGGTCAAACCCCTACGGCTCGGAGTTTGATGTTACTCCCTGTGGAGTAGGGGTACGATTTAGTGATATTTCTGCGGCAGATCGAGAGGCAATCGTTGCGGCATTGACGGGAGAGTTGCTGAAAGAGGAAGGTGATTAGAAGGAATTACGACTTATATAAGGGATTCCATTATGATAACAAAACGATTAGAGCGAGCTTCGGCAAGCAATAGTGAGAGAATTAGCATCCTTGGTGAGAACTGTCGCCTCAATGGGAATATGGAAACGGCATCGAAGGTAATACTATGTGGGAATTTCGAAGGTACAATCAGTTGTAATACCCTAGAAACTGAGGTTGACAGTAAAGTCTCTGCGAAAATCATCGCTGGCGATGTCATCATATCAGGTTTCTTTGAGGGGGAGATTGTTTGTCATAATTTACTGACCGTAGCCAGAACGGGCAGAGTGTTTGGCAAAGTATCCTACGGTACCCTGACCGTTGAGCCTGGCGGTATTATAGAGGGGAATACGTCGAAACTCGAATCCAGAGATGAGAAAGTCCTCTCCATTCCCGAGTCTCCCAGCTCTTCGTGAAGCACCCCCCTGCGGGTGAGTGCTTGACCAGAATGCGTGCCGACGCCACCGCCCTCGCCGTTTCATCGTTACCTGCGGGGTCGCATCGACCGCAGAAGGTGCTGGTTCCTCGGGGCGCCAGTCCGATTCTTATCCTTGTTCGATGTTGCCTCAAATCCACCTGAAGACCTGAAGAAAAGCCATCCCTGACTCGTGCGACAGGGGATAACGAGGGCAGAACGTTGTAATACCTGGCGCTTTGCCTTTGCGCTCACCTCGGCAGGAGGATACCATGCCCATGTTGAGATTCTTGTGGCGGTGGAGATAGATGCATCGGGGCGGCTCAAGGCGACCGACCGTCATCTGTTCTTGCAGCGACCGACCAATAAGCTAGAGAGGAGAGCGAGATGAGGCACAATATTTGCTATAAACCGCAGGTAATGAGACAACTGCAGGGGTTTCTCAACCCCCGAATGGTGGAAGGTGGGTGATCGCAAATGGCGTGGCGCGAACATAGAGAGCGCCTTCGGTTCAACCGTCCACTTGTGACGGAGGTGTTGAACCTGAAGTCCCACTATACCGCCAGGGGTGTGACCGAGAATGTGAGCCAGGGTGGGGCCTTCGTCAAGACCAAGGACTGGCGGGCATTCCAGGTAAATGACCAGATGATGGTGACCTTTTTTCTCCCTCCCACCCATCCCAGCCAGGAGCCGATTGTCGGCTTGAGAGGCACAGCAACGGTCGCTAGCATTGATCACCAGAACGAAGGTATTGCTCTCAAATTCGGGACGAACTTTCAGGACTTCGAGGAAATCCCTCAGCTCGAAGCCGCAGCGACGGCGAAATGCCGGACTGTTGCCGACTATCTCTCCACCTTGGCCACTGCGGCGGGAGAGGAAGTGCCTACGACTGGAGCAAAGGGCTTCTTCGTTGAGAAGACCCGTCAGCCCGTTGACGTGAAGGTCGCCTTTCAGCTGAACACAGGTGTTATGAGTGAGGAAGATCTCCGGGTGCAGGCGAAACCCGCCCCCACGGACATTCTCAACCTCAGAGTGCTGGAGATCAAGAAGAGGAAGCACGATACCGCAGTCCACACCATCACCATCGGCCGCTCTCCTATCAATGACATTGTTCTCTACAACAGCACCGTGTCAAAGTCCCATGCTCAACTCCACGTTCATCCCTCGGGCCAACCGTGCTATGTGGTTGACGTTGGCTCAAGAAATGGAACAAGCGTGAACAGCAGAATCTTGAAACCTTATGAGAAATACCAGCTGTCCGATCATGACGAGATCTCATTCGGACCGCAGATGAGACTGGTGTATTTTGCTGCCCCGGCATTCATGACCTTCCTGAAGAGCCTGAAAAGCTCTTGATGCCCGCAAGGCCGAGCGAGTGACCCGGTCCGCAGTAGTCCTATGTCCAGGACCCACGATTCACGCCGGTTGTCTCTGAGCTCTCGCCAAGAAGCATAGATTCTGGTTACAAGAAGCGGAGCAAGCGGTGATCCGGAGGTGGGTGCGATCTTACCGTCTCTCGACCAGACTATCGTAGTGAGAAAACTGCATGGTGAAAGTGGCTCGGCCCTGGCTGGCAGAGCGGAGTGCGGTAGAGTAGCCGAACATGTGAGAGAGGGGCACCGTAGCCCGTACGATTTTTACCGCTCTCTTGGTGAAGATACCTTCGATCTTGCCTTTGCGCATATTGAGATCGTTGATCACCTCTCCGGTGAACTCCTCGGGTAAAATCACTTCCACGGCCATGATCGGCTCGAGGAGCTGGGGCTGGCCCTGTCGCAACCCTTCCTGGAGAGCGGTAGAAGCGGCCACCTTGAAGGCAAGCTCGCTCGCGGACTGCTCGCGGAAGGTACCTCCGATGGCCGCCACCTCTACGTCCACCACGGGGTACCCCGCGACCACCCCGCTTTCCAGTCCTTCCATCACCCCCTGCTCCACCGCTGCCATGAAGGCCGGCGGGATAGAGCCATCCCGGACCAGATCACGGAAGAGATTTCCCTTGCCCCGACTTCTCGGCTCGAGGTGTAGTTGCACTCTCCCATAATGGTGGGCGCCGGCGATTTCGCGATCAAAGATCCTCTCAGCCTCTGCAGCCTTGCTGATGGTCTCTCGATACACTACCTGGGGCTTGCCCACGTTCACCTGGGCGGAGTACTCGCGGAGAAGCCGGTCGACCAGAATCTCCAAGTGGAGTTCTCCCATCCCCGAGACAATGGTCTGACCGGTATCGGGGTCTTGGCGATAGCGAAAGGTAGGATCCTCCTCGGCCAGTTTCTCCAAGGCCTGGACGGTTCTCTCCTCGTCCGCCCGCGTGCGTGGCTCCATGGCGATGGAGATCACCGGCTCGAAAAACTCCATACGCTCCAGCAGAATGGGATGCTCCGGATCGCACACGGTGTCACCGGTGGTAGTCCGTTTGAGCCCAACCAGCGCGACGATCTCTCCGGCGGAAGCCTCGGAGCGCCGCTCGCGCTTGTTGGCGTGCATCTGGAAAATCCGGGCCACCTTCTCCGTTTCTCCCTTGTTAGTGTTGAACACGTCGGATCCAGTGCTCACCGTTCCCGAATACACGCGGACATAGGCAAGCTTCCGCCCCTGATCCATCTGAATCTTAAATGCGAGACCGGCAAAGGGCTCACTATCACTACTCTTCCGGGTCTCTTCATCACCGGTGTTGGGATGGTAGCCCACCACCGGCGGAACATCGAGTGGACTTGGGAGAAAATCGACGATGGCGTCAAGAAGGAGCTGGATGCCCTTGTTGCGCAAGGCGCTCCCGCAGAGTACTGGGACCGCCTTGAGCTCCAAGGTGGCCTGGCGGATCACCGGGAGCAGATGTTCCGGCCCGAGAGGCAGGTCCGAGAGATATCTCTCCATGATCCCGTCGTCGACTTCCGCAAGTGCTTCCAGAAGTCGTTCCCGCCCCGCTCGCGCCTCCTCACGGTACTCGGACGGGATCTCGGAGGACTCGTAGAGGACGCCAAGGGTTCTATCATCCCAGTGCACCGCCGCCATCCGCACCAGGTCTATCACCCCGGTGAACTCCGTCTCAATTCCTAGTGGGAGCTGGAGAACCACTGGTCGTGCGCCTAGTCTCTCTCGCATCTGTCGCACTGTCCCGGCGAAGTCAGCCCCGAGGCGATCCATCTTGTTGACAAAGGCAATCTTAGGAATGCGGTACTTGTCTGCCTGGTGCCACACGGTTTCCGATTGGGGCTCCACTCCCCCCACAGCGCAAAAGACGCCAATGGCACCGTCGAGAATCCGTAGAGACCGTTCCACTTCAATGGTGAAATCAACATGTCCAGGCGTATCGATGAGGTGAAGCTCGTGATCCCTCCACAGGCATGCGGTCACCGCTGAGGTGATGGTGATGCCCCGCTCCTGTTCCTGTTCCATCCAGTCCATCACCGCCTCGCCATCGTGGACCTCCCCCATCTTGTGGGATTTTCCCGTGTAGTAGAGTATTCGCTCCGTCACTGTGGTCTTGCCGGCATCAATATGAGCGATAATGCCGATGTTCCGTGTTCTCTGGAGGGGTTTACGTTCAGCCATAGAGACAATCCCTCTCAGCGGACGAGGAGGAGATCGCCGGTCCTGGGATGGCGAATATCGAAGTGTCCGGCAAGAGTAGCTTGAGGTTTTCCCTCGATCATGATCTGCACCCGTTCGATCTCCTTGAGATTAAGGATGAGGGTGTTGACAATGGCGTAGAGGGTGAGTCTCTCGGCAGCCACACCTCCGGGATGAGAGGCAGAGAGCTCGGAGCTGAAATCGACGTAAGCAGTTCCCTCTTCGGTCACAAAGAGGTGAAGCAGACGGGTCCCCTTAGGAATAGGAGATACGAGATCTGCCCCTTCAGGCCCCTGCAGGAGCCCAGCAAGCAAAGCCTCGGCTGCGGCAAGGGGATCGCCGGCCTCAATACGCCGTTCCTCAGCTTGAAGATGGCCTCCGCCAACGGAGCTGAAGTAGAGTTGCACTCGCCTCCTTGGGGCTTCGTGGACGGGGACAGGTTTGGTCACCTGGGAGCGGAGCAACCTTCCTTTGTTGTCACCGCCCGACCAACGCCCCGCAAGGATGGCGGCTCCAACCCCCAGGACAAGCATGCCTGCTAGAATCAGCCAGAGTCGCAACCCGCGGTTTCCATGCCTCCAAATCCTCATGGACCGCTCCAGCCTCCGGACTTGACGGCTTGTCAAGGGCCGGAAGATCCCTTTCTGCGGCGCTCCGGCTCAGTCTGATACTCTCCGGGCATGCAGCCCAAGTCTCCGCGGCGGGTGGACTCATTGCCCGCCACGAAGTCCACCCACACCGAGCACTCACATCACTCTCCGGTCACTCGGCCCTTGAGCTCCTTGCCTACTTTGAAGAAGGGAAGTCTCTTCTCTTTCACCTCGATGGGGGTGCCGGTCCTTGGATTGCGGCCCCGATAGCCGCGATACTCCTTGACTTTGAAGCTCCCGAAGCCGCGGATCTCAACACGATCCCTGTTGATCAGCGCCTGCTCAATGGCGCCGAACACGGTCCTCACAATCTGTTCCGCCTCTTTCAGGGGAATGCCCTCCGCAGCCGCGGTTGCAGCGATGAGCTCACGTCTGGTCATAGGACCTTTACCTCTCACCCAGTCAGGAGGCAGCCCGCGGCAAGCGCTCGGTGCGCTATCCTCCGTCGCTTCTGCCGGTCTGCCCCCTTCAAGACCTCTCTTCACTCCTCGACGACCGATGCTCCGCCCGCGTTAGCTTCGAGGACGGATCACATCCACCCCGCCCATGTAGGGCCGCAGCACGACTGGTATCCTCACCGTGCCGTCCTCCTGCTGGCAGTTTTCCAAGACGGCCACCAGCGTTCGACCTACGGCCAGACCCGAGCCATTCAGGGTATGAACAAAGGCGGTCTTGGTCTTGCCGCGAGGACGATATCGGATGTTGGCGCGACGGGCTTGAAAATCCTCGAAGTTACTGCACGAGGATATCTCCCGGAACACCTGGAGACCGGGGAGCCAGACCTCGATGTCATAGGTCTTCGCTGCCGCAAACCCGAGATCCCCCGTGCACAAGGTCACCACCCTGTAAGGCAACTCCAGCTCTTGGAGAACTTCCTCCGCATCCAAGAGGAGGGTTTCCAGCTCATCATACGAACGCTCAGGGGCGGCGAACTTGACCAGCTCCACCTTGTTGAATTGATGCTGGCGGATAAGCCCTCGAGTGTCTTTGCCGTAAGACCCGGCTTCGGATCGGAAACAGGGAGTGTAGGCCGTGTAACGGCGCGGAAGCTCCGACTCTTCAAGGACCTCGTCTCGGTGCATATTGGTCACCGGCACCTCGGCCGTGGGGACCAGGTAATAGTCCCATCCGTCCAGTTTGAAAAGGTCCTCCTTGAACTTAGGGAGCTGCCCCGTTCCCGTCATGGCCGTGCTGTTGACCATGAAAGGGGGGAGCACCTCCTCATACCCATGTCTTCCAGTGTGAAGGTCAAGCATGAAGGAGATGAGCGCTCGCTCCAGCCTGGCACCCATTCCCCAGTAAAGGGTGAAGCGAGCGCCCGTCATTTTGGCAGCCCGCTCGAAGTCAAGGATCCCTAGCGCCTCGCCGATCTCCCAGTGCGGTTTGGGCGTGAAGGAGAAGGTGGGAATCTCTCCCCAGCGTTTCACCACCGGGTTGTCCTCCGAACTCTTCCCGAAGGGCACGGATTCATGGGGAACGTTGGGGATGAGAAGGAGAGCTCGCTGGAGTTCGGCCTCTACCTCCCCCAACTGATTATCGAGTTCCTTGATTCGTTGGGAGACCTCGCGCATGCGAGCGATGGTGTTGGCGGCATCCTTACCCTGGCGCTTCATTGCCGCGATTTCGTCCGATACGACCTTGCGCTCATGCTTGAGTGATTCCACCTCGTGGAGCATCTGCCGCCGCCGCTCATCCAGCTCAAGGATAGGCAGAAACGAGAGCTCGGAGCCTCGGCGCTCCAGCATCTCTCGCACTAAGTCACGCCGTTCCCTGACTAACCTGATGTCGAGCATGAAGGCCCTCTCATACATCCGCCCCAGCGCCCGGGGGAAACCTTTTCCTGTACGGGTCGTGGCCGAGGCGGCGGGGTGGCAACAAGAAAAACGAACGTAGTTTCAGATACTTATGTATAAACTTGCGGAGGGTAACATGTCAACCCCCGTTTGTCAATCATCTTTATCACTGCCGAATCGTGAGCCTGGCCAGAGACCCTGTCCACAGCGATGCTACCGCCAGGAACCCGGGCACTCAAGGTCTCACCCTCATCTCGGCGATCGTGGTGGGCCGGTTACTCCCTCTTGATCCGACCCAAATTCGCAGTCCCAGGATATCTCCGAAGAAACCATTACCAACCAGCGTTCCCGGGGGGACCAAGCAGGGGCGCTCCTCAAGAGGCTTCGTTGCCCAAGAGTTCCGCGAGAGTAACGAGGCTTCGCCGCTGGCCCAGAGCCAGGAGCGTGTCGCCGATCTGGATGCGGGTGTGGGAGGCGGGGTTGAAGATCATCTCGCCACTCCCTTTCTTGATGGCGACGATGATAAGGTCAAGCTGCTGTCGAATGCCGGATTCTACCAAGGTGACGTCAGCGAGCTTGCTGGTCGGCTGGACCGGAATTTCTTCCAGCTTCAACTCAATCTCGGGATCGTGAATCGCGAAATCAAGGAAGTCTGTCACGGTAGGGCGAAGAAGCGCCTGGGCCATGCGGGAGCCGCCGATCTGATGGGGGGAGACGACCCGGTCTGCTCCTGCGCGAAACAGCTTCTTCTCTGAACCGATCTCTCCGGCTCTGGCCAGGACGAAAAGGTTCGGATTCAGGCCCTTTGCGGACATGACGATGTAAACATTCTCGGCCTCGGAGTCCAGGGCGGTTACCAGGGCCTTAGCCCGTTGCACGCCGGCACTGACGAGACACTCCTCTTCTGTGGCATCCCCGAGTACACAGAAGTGGCCGTCCGCCGCGATCTTCGCCGACAAGTTCTCATCCTTTTCCACCACTACAAGCGGGATCGGCTTCGACTTCTTGATCTCATCGCAAACTACCCTGCCGACTCGGCCATAGCCGCAGACGATATAGTGATTCCAGAGCTTCTCGATCTGACGTTCCACTTTCCGCCTCCCCATCACGTGGAGCAGTCGTCCTTCCACCACCATTTGGGTCAAAGTGCCGATAAGATATCCACCCACCCCTATCCCAGAAACAATGACTCCCAGGGTGAGAAGACGCCCGTACTGGCTGACGGGATGCACCTCGCCGAACCCGACGGTGGAAAGAGTGATAACCATCATGTAAAGGCTGTCCAGGAAAGTCCAGCCCTCGATACCCATGTAGCCGACCGTGCCCAGGGCGAGAATGAAAATCATCAGGAGGACGGCAAAGGTCAACTGGCGTGTCTTGGTCATGGGAAATCGGTCCCGGTAGGAGGGCATCGCCGCAGGATCTCCCCAGGGCGACCTCCTCCATGGTGAGCCGGCTTCAGGACGACTGGGATGCCACAATCTCTACACTGTAGTCACTAAGCTTGCTGATGTCCGGAAGATCGCCGAAGGGAACGATGAAGGACACCTCGTGCCCGGCAGTGATGGCGACCTGCGGCCCTTGTGGGGTCTGCTGAATCAGGCCGAGCTGATCGGCCAGGGGAAGCCCCCGAAGCTGTTCGGTTGAGAGGAGATTACCGGCATAGAACAACTGCTGCCGCGCCTCTTGACCATCGGCCGTGTAGAGCTTCGCTCGCAGCAGGATCCAGCGCCGCGCCGAAGCGAAATCATTGCGCACGCGACCTTCAATGACGAAGAGCTGTCCGGCCTGCTGGTTGTCCACGAAGTAGCCCTGTGTTTCCACGAGATGCAGGAGGTGGATACCGGCGTTGTCCGGAACAGCCTGGCGGGCATGGGACCACGGGAACAAGAGCCAGAGGGCGATGGCCGCACTCGTCATCAGCATCATGACGAGGAGGACGGGCAGCCACGGCCTTCGCCTCGTTCGGGTAGGTGAGGGCCCCATGACCTCCTCACGAGGCAGTGGTGGAGGTCTTTCGTCCTGGGGAGGCTCTTCGGAGGGGTGCACGGGAAATGTGTCCTGAGCAGATATCGGCCTCGCGATCTCCTGAGGCAGGGGAGTTGGCGCCTCCTCCTGGGCGGGCCCTCCGGGGCGTCGCATGGAGAAGATGTGCTGGCAGCGAGTGCAGCGCATCGTTGCCGATCCACCCTTGACGCGATCCCCATCCAGCTTGAATCTCGTGCTACATCGGGGGCACTGGACAATCATCTCAAGAGTCTTGGTGCTCATCTTACACCACTAGACGATCAGCTCGTAAATTGCAGGAAGGTATCGGTAACATTCCTTGCAGTCCAGGCCGTAACCGACCACGAAGCCCTTGTCGAGGTGCAGGCCCACGTAATCCAGCTCAACCCGGACTTTCCGGCGTTCGCCTTTGTCGACAAGAGCGCAGATGCGGAGAGAGCGTGGCCTTCGGGTCAGCAAGTGCTCCCGCAGAAAGGCGAGGGTGAGCCCGGAATCGACGATATCCTCGACAATCAGGACATCGCGCCCGGCAAGATTCAACTCCACGTCATGAGTAAGCCGCACTGTACCGCTCGATGTCGTTTCGGAACCATAGCTTGCCAGACGGACGAAATCAATCTCCACTGGAATAGTGAGCTGCCGCACGAGATCGGCAAGAAAGATGAAGACGCCCTTGAGAATACCCACGATGACTACGTCTCCGCTCTGATAATCCTCAGAAATCTGTCGCGCTAGCCGCTCCACGTGGCGAGCGATTTCTTCTGCAGAAAAGAGGAGACGCTTTTCACACTCACTCATAGGCCCCATCTCCGCATGGAATGTGACCCCAAGACCACCGGGGTCATCCCGCCTCTCCAGCCAGGCTGCCCAGAACGACCGCGATGGTACCACGAGAGCGGCTGCACCCTCGAAAGTCGGGGAGAGGTGTCTGCTGCACGGGAACCGACGCTCCGCGTTACGATGACTCTTGGTGCTTCATCGGTGACGACCGCGCCACAACGGCGGAGTCGACATCGTCTCTAGGCTAGCGTACCTGTGGCGCCCTTGTCAACTTCCCTGAATGATTCGGTTATCCACAGAGAGCGATGCCTTATCCCCGGTACTTTCACATTGACACTTTCAGGGTAAGTTGCTACCTTCGGCACGTCCTGTTCGGGCTCAAAAGCGGGCACGTGCGTTAACAGTCGAAGAGCATGGTGTTTGTAAAGCCATGAGTGGCAAGAAGCAGCTAAGATCAAAGATCCTGGTAGTCGACGATGAAGAGGGCGCTCGGGATGCGTTGCAGGTTATCCTCGAAGACGAGTTTGATGTGACCACGGCAGCGAGCGGTGCAGAGGCATTGCACTTGTGCCAGCACACCCACTTCGATCTCATCTTCCTTGACGTTTCCATGCCGGAAATTGATGGAATTGAAACACTCAAGAGATTGAAAGCCCTCAGTGAGCGAATGGATGTGGTGATGATCTCCGCCTCGGACAGGGCACAGATGGCGGTTCAGTCCATCAAGCTGGGTGCGTACGACTACATTACGAAACCCTTTGAGGCCGACGACATTCTGTCGGCCGTGAAACGAGTCCTCGAGAAACAGACCCTGGAACGGCAGGTTGATTACCTCCGCTCAGAAATAGCTCATCAGCTCGGAGATCGCCAGATCATCACGCAAAATCCCGTAATGTTGGGGCTTTTGGATCTCATCAGTAAGGTGGCCACAACCACCAGCTCAGTACTCATTACGGGGGAGGACGGCACGGGCAAGGAACTCGTTGCCCGCTCCCTTCATCTCGGCAGTGAGCGAAGGAAGGAGTCCTTCGTTGCGATCAACTGCGCCTCTATCCCGGGTGAGCTCATGGAGAGCGACCTCTTCGGCCACGAGCGGGGAGCCTTTACGGGTGCCCACAGCAGGACCGTCGGCAAGTTCGAGTATGCGAACGGCGGCACCCTTTTTCTCGATGAGATATCGACGCTCCGTCTCGAGTTGCAGGCGAAGCTTCTCCGGGTCATCCAGGAGAGGGAGTTCCAGAGGCTCGGCAGCAACCGAACCATCAAGGTTGACGTACGCATCGTGGCCGCCACGAACACGAATCTCGAGGACAATATTCGGAAGGGGACATTTCGGCGGGACCTCTTCTTCCGACTCAACGTGATTCCCATAAGGCTACCGCCTCTTCGAGAACGCAGGGGTGACGTCCGACTCCTCGCAGAGCACTTTCTGAAACGAGTCAACCTGCAGTTGCGGAGGCAGATACCGGGCTTTACCTCCCGGGCTTTAGAGGTTCTCGAACGCTACCCCTGGCCGGGTAACGTCCGTGAACTGGAAAACCTGGTCGAGCGTCTGGTGGTCCTGGGCCGAGACCATGAAACGATCTCCCACGAGGATCTGCCTCTCGAGATGCTCCTCGATTCCCCCGCCACCCAACAGGCGTTTGTTCCGGAAAAGGACGGCCTCCTCAAGGCCCGGGACAGCTTCGAGCGGCAGTTTATTCTCAAGGCTTTGAAACGAGCCCAATGGAACCAGAGCGAGGCCGCACGGATTCTCGGAATTCACCGGAATACCCTGATCCAAAAGATGAAGGCCCTGGATCTCAGGGAAACACCCCCATCAAAAGACCTCTGAATCAAGCTGTCCGCCCCTTCGTCGGAGCACTCTCTCCGTCGCCTTGCCTTTCCCGCTGAAGCCAGTCCCCCCGAGACTTGGAGGGTGAAGCAAATGCTGCTTCCTCGTGAAAGTGTATGGCGACTGCCTGCACATGTCTCTGGGCAATGCACATAGATATGTGCAACCCCCGGGAGGCGTTGAGCTTCCATCGCCGCGAGGGATGGGCAGGCATCGCGCTCGATAGAGCTTCTATCGCGGTCCATGTGCAAGCATATGGCGATCGTAGGAATTGCTAACGTTTCTCCCTCCACCCTGACTCCCTTACAATTCCAGCCAGTCCGCCGAAAACGGCTCCTACCGGCCGTCACTCCTTTTGTTGGCATCGATCTTGCGAGTTCCTCCCCCCGTGACATCACTAAGGTCGTGTCGATCCTAAAATAACCAAGGGAGGGGGATATGAAAAGAATGAAGAGAGTGTTGGTGCAGCTCCTCGTCATCGGGGCTGTGGTTGCGATGTACGTTCTGCCGGTGTTGGCTGAAGGGGGCGGGGGCACTTAGACGCGGGTGACGTGCGGTTCGTTTGGTGCAAGGCATAGCCTATGGGGAGGGCTATGCTTTTTTTTTGCAAACTTCCGGAAAGCTGCTATAGTAAACGGTCGTGTGAGGATCGCTATGCCGTGAAGAGATGAAACTGGGTTGAGTGCCCATGCAGAAGTTGCTCTTCGTTCTTGTTTTCGGAATGTGCTTGGTCCTCGCCTGTCAGCGCGAATCCTCGCAGACGCCCGAACGGCCTCAGAGCCAACCCAAGAGAGGTGGCACCTATCGCGCCCCACTTCCCTGGCAACCGAGAAACCTTGATCCTGCTTTTTCCACCGACATCTACTCCGTTACGATCATCCAGCAGATTTTCGACGGGCTTGTTCAGTTCGATCAGAACCTAAACGTCGTGCCTGCGCTCGCCATCGATTGGCGCGTCTCACTAGACGGTCTCATATACACCTTCACCCTCCGTCGGGACGCCAGGTTTCACAATGGCCGCTCGGTTACTGCCAACGATTTCGTCTACTCCTTTACCCGAATCCTGACCCCCCAGGAGGATTCAAGCGCCCTAAGTTTCTTTCAGAGAATCCGCGGAGCGGATGCGTACCGCCGGGGCAAGGCTAGGACTGTGTCCGGCCTCAAGGCGCCAGATCCTTACACGCTGCAAATCGCCCTAAGAGAACCATTCTCTCCCTTTCTTTCTATACTCGCGATGAAAAGCTCCAAGGTTGTGCCACGGGAGGACGTGGAGCGATTGGGCAAAGACTTTGGCCACCACCCCGTGGGGACAGGTGCATTTCGCCTCCACTCCTTCCAAGGGGATCGCATTGTGCTCACGGCCAACCCGGATTATTTTGAGGGCGCCCCCTGCGTGGAAGAGGTTGTCTATTCCATTTACCCCGGGGCTCAGAACGAGAAAATCGCGGAGGAGTTTCTTGCGGGTCGTCTAGAGGAATCGCCGTTTCTCAAGAGTATTCAAGAAAAGATCTCTGAGAAAGTCCGGTACCAGCTCGTTCGTAAACCCAGTTTGAGCCTGATGTTCTACGGGATGAACTGTGCATCCGGGCCGCTCACCGACCTTCGCGTGCGGGAGGCTATCGCCTGCGCCCTCAACAAAGACCAAATCATCCAGGAGGTGTATAAAGATCAGTTTGTGCCTGCCAAGACTATACTGCCCCCCGGTATGATCGGATACACGCCCGAAAACGCCGTCTATGACTACGATTCTGAAAAGTCTCGAGAACTTCTTGTCGCTGCGGGATACGGCCATTCCTCCAAGAGGCTGGCGCTCACCCTGCTTTCTGCTTCCAAGTCAAACGCTGCTCAGAGAGAACTGGCCTTGATCAGCGCCGACCTGGCCAAGGTAG
>Ga0209253_10002232_pt1 | contig 17175 bp, 14 predicted proteins | sample FrelakmetBRP12BR_FD_187145 | JGI IMG/M metagenome (GOLD analysis project Ga0209253, IMG submission 187145) | Freshwater lake sediment microbial communities from the University of Notre Dame, USA, for methane emissions studies - BRP12 BR (SPAdes)... | ecosystem: Environmental > Aquatic >...
TGGGGGAGCCAGTACTTCAAACTTCTCGCCGTTATCCAGACGCTCCTTGATGCCATCCATTTTTTGTTTGCCGTCTTTTTCAGACATGATTTCCGAAAGCTTGATCAGGATATGGCGTGCGTGGGTCTGTTCAATTACCAGTGGAGAGTTGCCGCCGCGTTTATTCGTCAGTTTCAGAATATGGAAACCATTTGGGCTGCGCAGTGGCTGGGAAACGTCTCCTGGCTGCATGGCTTTTAGCGCATCCAAAAATAAAGTCGGGACTTGCCCGCTGTTTTTCCAGCCGATGTTGCCGCCTTCCAGTGCATTGGGGGCATCGGAGAAACTGGCAGATACTTTTGCGAAACTTGCGCCTTCCTGCAGTGCCTTGATCGCCTCATCGACTTTTGCTTTTGCTTTCTGTATATCTTCAGTCGCGCCTTCTTCAGGGGTGCGGATCAGAATATGCGAGATTTCATATTCATCCTGATTTTCATTGCTTGAAGCTTGTGTCGTCAGGAAATTGTCGATTTCCGACTCGGTTACGTTGACGCGGCTTTCCACTTCACGCTCACGCAGACGCGCAATAGTGATTTCGCTGCGGATATCTGCCCTGAATTTACGCATGCTTACACCGTCCGCAGCCAGTGCTTCGCTAAATTCGGTAATCGTCATTTTGTTTTGTTCGGCGATACGCTCAATGGTGCGGTCCAATTGGTTATCGTCGACTTTTAGCCCTGTTTGCGCTGCGTATTGCAATTGCAGGGTGTCCGAAATCAGGCGTTCCAGAATCTGTTTGCGCAGGATGTTTTCCGGAGGTAACTCGGTGCCTTGTTTTTTCAATTGCGCCGTGACAGTGCGAATGCGGCCTTCCAGTTCCTGTTCGGTAATGACAGCCTGATCAACAATGGCGACGATGCGGTCGAGTTTTACTACATCGGCAGCCTGTGCGTTGAAAAGCGCCAAAACAATCGTCATGCATAATAAGAGTTGTGTAAAGATACGCAAAATAGTTACTCGTAATAAGGTTGTTGATAGGTGTCTGGAATCAGCCCGGTGCTGACATAACCAGGAATGTTACGTTTAATCACGGCCAGCGGGTTTGCGCCGATTGAAGCCAGCCCGCCAAGCTCAAGCTGGAAGAACAGCGCATAGTTGGCGTCAGCCGTCGCCGTACTTACCCGCTGCATGACAGTTCTTGCCTGCCAGCAGCCTGCATCGTATTCTAGCCCTGCGAGCGTTTCAATGACATGTTTTTCTTTGAGTGAGTAGTTGGCGCGACCAATGCCGTACCAGCCCTTGCCCAGTGGCCACTGACCTGAGATGTCGAATTGGTCCAGTAGTTCACTTCTGTAGCTGTAGCTCAGGTTGAGTGTTTTGCCAGGCTCAGGGTTGTAGCGGCTGGTGATGGTGGTGCGTACCGAGTTGGAGTCAGTGGTGTTGTACTGCCAGAAAGCATCCAGATTCCAGCTGCTTTTCAGGTGGGTACTCAGGCCGGCGATAATGTCAGAGCTGTTGTTTTTTCTGTAGGAAGACAGGTCGTTATAATTCAGTACTACCTCCTGATCGGAGAAATAGAAGCGCTGCCCGATGGATGCCGACAGTCGCTGTGTACCGGTGCTGCTTTCGATAAAGCGTGTAGTGAGCGCAAAACTTAGCTGGTTCGCATTGTTGACGCGGTCATTCCCCGTAAACTGGTTTTCGCTGAATAACGAGCTGAAGTTCAGGTCGGATTCGCCTGTGTCAAAAAGCGGGATGTCAGATTGTTTTCTGTCCGGAATGTAGACATAAAACAAGCGGGGTTCAACAGTCTGAGAATAAGCCCTGTTAGCGATCTGGAAGTCACGGTCAAAGTACAGGCCGCTATCCAGACTGAATATCGGTAAGGTGCGCTGTTGAGATTCCAGATTGTTGGCCACATTGTTCAGACTGTAGCTGGTGTGGTGAATGCCAAATTTAGGGGTTACATAACCATAGGGTTTGTTGAACGGAATACTAATGCTGGGGTAAACCGTAAAACGGGTGCCGGTGGGGCTGGTCGGTGCGCTTTTGTTGGTATCAAAAGCGACCAGCTGCGTATACAGGTTTGCATTGATGTCACCGTAGTACTTGTTGCCGCTGAGTGTCATCTGCGGTAAACGCTCATATGGATATGAAACGCCATCCAGTGTCTGGTATTTTTGTGCCAGCGCATTGAAACGCCATGTGTCATCTGCGTAATCCACATTAAATTGCTGTGGCAGATTGATTCGGCTGGTGGTGACAATGCGGGTGGAAAGTTCCGAGAAGTACTGGTCGTCAGAGACTTTTTCAAGGCTGTAACCGGCTGACCAGCCATTGCCCAGAATATGCTGATGTTTCAGGTTGGCGTAATAACGTGTTGTATCTGTGAGGCTGTCATTGGACAAGTACTCTACGTTATCGATACCGGAGAAGTTTTCTTCCAGATACCTGAACTCGCCCTGTAGCTGCACACCGCGTTTACTCAATGCACGTGCGGCCAGGGTCGCATCCATATTGGGCGAGATGTTCCAGTAGAAAGGGGCTAACACCTCAAAGCCGCTACGGCTGGTGCTGCCGATGGTCGGTGCAAGCAGGCCGCTTTTACGCTGCTTGTTGAATGAGAAGCTGATCCATGGCGTATAGAGCAGCGGCACACCTTTGAACTCGATGTGTGCGTTTTTTGCAGTACCTGAATCGGTGTAGTCGTTGAGTTCAATCTCGCTGGCTTTGATGTACCAGTCATCTACGTCTGCCGCACATGTGGTGTAACGTGCGCCAGTCAGGCGTTTTTTATCCTGCCCTTCAAAAAAGATGGCTTTGGCGTCGCCGCGTGCATTCGAAGCCTGCGGAACGCTGCTCACGGACAGGGAGTCTTGGTTGCTGATGCCCGGGCTATCCGTCAGGGTTGCGCTGTCACTGCCGATTTGCTGACTTTGCAGATTGCCCAGCTGTCTGGAAAACGTTTCCGAACTGACGGCGCGTCTTTGCTGCAAGCTGGATTCGCTCGCTTTTGTCATGCTGATGGAGGCGTCGCGCATCTCGCCTATGCTTTCAGAAAGCCGCATGCGCAACTCCGGTCCGACCAGTTTTGCGTTGCCTACTTCAATACGGACGTTGCCTACAGCGTGAAGTTCATCATTCTGGATGTCGTATTCGATCGTGTCGCCATACACATCCTGATTACCGCGGTGTATCGACGCATTGCCGATGGAGCGCATTTTCCTGTCAAGATGCAGCTCCAGTTTGTCGCCATCGATGATGATGCCGTCGTTCTGCGCCTCACTGGCCTGGATGTTACCTGTCGATGCAGCTTCGTCAGCCCGCAATATCGGGCTGTGCGCAAGCAGAATGGCAGTCACGCTGGCTAGAAAACGATTTTTCAGCATGAAATTACCATCGAAACAAACGCAGGGAGGAGCAGTGAAGTTAGCGGCACGAGTATATAGGTGAACGGTTTTAATTTATCAGTGATAAAATCTCATAAATTGCACTTTTTGGCAATGGATAAATCGCAATTGGCCCTGTCAATCCGACATTTTCAGGGTGTGCGCATCATAATGCTTTAGTATTCAGGCCGAGCCGGAATTGAAGGCAATTTTACAGAAATATAAAGAACTCAGCATTCAGAAAGACAGTCGTGAATAACGCTCAACAGGATATCAGGCAGCAGCAGCTTAGTATTTGGCTAGCAAGCACTTTGCAGCATTCGGATTTCAGGCTTACCACAGCATCGGCAGATGCAAGTTTCAGGCGTTATTTCAGAGTGCATCTGGCAGATGAGAAAACGCTGATAGCGATGGATGCGCCGCCAACGCATGAAAATTGTGAGCCATTTGTCCGCATCGCTCAATTGTTTGGCAATGCAGGCATGCATGTGCCTGAAGTGATTGCGCAGGATTTGCAGCAGGGTTTTTTGCTGCTGAGTGATTTGGGTGATGTGACGTATCTGAGCCAGTTGAATCAGCAGACAGCGCCGGCCCTGTACCATGATGCCAACATGGCATTGGTGAAACTGCAGCTGGCAAGCAAGCCAGGCGTGCTGCCTAATTATGATGCGGCGTTACTCACACGAGAGATGCAGCTGTTTCCCGACTGGTATATTGCCAAACACCTGAACATTACGCTGGATGACAAACAGCAAGCCGTCCTGCAAAAAACATTTGAGGTGTTGAATCAGAATATTCTGGCGCAGGGGCAGGTTTACGTGCATCGAGATTATCATTCGCGCAATCTGATGGTGATTGCAGAAAACAATCCGGGTGTGCTGGATTTTCAGGATGCAGTTTATGGCGCGATTACCTATGATCTGGTATCGCTGCTTAAAGATGCCTACATCAGCTGGGAAGAAGAGCAGATTATTGACTGGGTGGTGCGCTATTGGCAAGCTGCGAGAAAGGCCGGTCTGCCGGTGCCGGAAGATTTCAGTGAGTTCTACCGCGACTTTGAATACATGGGCGCACAGCGCCACATTAAAGTGCTGGGTATCTTTGCAAGGCTATATCACCGCGATGGTAAAGATGGCTATTTGAAAGATATGCCATTGGTGATGCATTACTTGCGCAAAGTGTGTGATCGCTATGTAGAATTACGCCCAATGCTACGATTGTTGGATGCGTTAAGCGGGGATGACAAGCACCCTGATGCGAATTATAAAAGTTTACTGAAACTATGAAAGCCATGATTTTAGCGGCAGGGCGTGGTGAGCGTATGCGCCCTCTGACCGACCATACACCCAAGCCTTTGTTGCAGGTGGGCGGCAAGCCCTTGATTGCCTGGCATCTGGAACGTCTGGCGCAGGCCGGATTCAAAGAAGTGGTCATTAACCATGCGCATCTGGGCGCACAGATCGAAGCTGCGCTGGGAGACGGAGCACAGTGGAGTTTACACATCGAGTACTCACCTGAAATTACTGCTTTGGAGACGGCGGGTGGTATCGCCAACGCACTGCCTTTGTTGGGGGGTGAGCCGTTTCTGGTGGTGAATGGCGACGTATTTACCGATATGGATTTTGCACAAATTCGCCTTGCGCCTGAAGCTCTGGCGCATCTGGTGCTGATTGATAATCCGCCACAGCATAGTCAGGGTGATTTTGTATTTGAAGATGGCACAATAAAAGCGGATGGCGTGACTAAACTTACCTTCTCCGGTGTAGGTATTTATCATCCCGAGCTGTTTGCGGGTATTAAACGCGGAGAAGCTGCGAAACTTGCACCGCTGCTGAGACAGGCAATTGCCGAGAACAAAGCATCCGCAGAATATTTCCAAGGTGTCTGGCATGATATCGGAACGCCGGAACGATTAGCGGCACTTAATCAGCAGTTGGCTGACTAATAGCTGGAACCCAATGAACCGAAGCAGATAATGTCAAATCAGATAGATATTAATGAATTTAAAACCCGTCGCCTCAGGCTGATACAAGGCATGAAAGAGGGTATTGCCATTATTCCAACATCGCCGGAAGTGATTCGCAATCGGGATAGCCACTATCCTTACCGTTTTGACAGTTATTTTTATTATCTGACCGGCTTCAGGGAGCCGGAGGCGCTGCTGGTGGTTATTGCGGGGGATGAGAATAGAAGCATTCTTTTCTGTCGTGATAAAGACATTGAACGCGAAATCTGGGATGGATTCCGCTATGGGCCAGACGCGGCAAAGGCAGCGTTCGGTATTGACCAGGCCTGCAGCATTCATCAGCTGGATGAAGTAATGCCCAAGTTGCTGGCCAATCAGTCCAAGCTGTTTTACGCATTAGGCGCTGATGCAGTCTGGGATGCGCGAGTCACCGCCTGGCTGAACCAGGTCAAGGCACAGGTGCGTACCGGCACATTTGCACCGGATGAAATCGTCGATGTGCGTAAATTGCTGGATGAGTTGCGCCTGCGCAAATCCGCTTATGAATGCGATATCATGCGCCGCTCGGCGAGTATTGCAGCTGGCGCTCACAGGTGGGCAATGCAGAAAGTGAGTGCCGGCAAGATGGAATATGAAATCGAAGCGGAATTTCTGCATGAGTTTTACCGTAAGGGTGCGCAGGCTCCAGCTTATACCAGTATTATTGCTGGCGGCAGCAATGCCTGTACGTTGCATTACAACGCGAATAATTGCACGTTAAAGGACGGTGATTTGCTGCTGATTGATGCAGGCTGTGAGTTGGATGGCTATGCCTCTGATATTACGCGTACATTCCCCGTGAGCGGCAAGTTCAGTGCTGCACAGAAAGATGTCTACGAACTGGTGCTGGCAGCACAATCTGCGGCAATCGCAAAAATCACCCCGCAGAATCATTGGAATGCGCCGCATGAGGCCGCGCTGGATGTGCTGGCACAGGGTTTTATTGACCTGAAGCTGTGCAAAGGCAGCAAGGATGAAGTTTTAGAAAGTGGCGCATATCGTCAGTTTTATATGCATCGCACCGGCCATTGGCTAGGCCTGGATGTGCATGATGCGGGCGAGTACAAGGATAAGCTCGGTAATTGGCGTATGCTGGAAGCTGGCATGATGCTGACCGTAGAGCCTGGTTGCTATATTCGTCCTGCGGATAATGTGCCGGAGCATTTCTGGAACATCGGCATCCGTATTGAAGATGACGCGCTGGTGACGGATACCGGTTGTGAGATTATCACGGCTGATGCCCCTAAAACGGTGGCTGATATTGAAAGTGTGATGAAAAACTGATGCGCAAGCCTGAAGATATTGTCATTATCGGTGGTGGTCCTGTGGGGCTGGTACTTTCTCTGTTGCTGGCAAAGCAGGGGATACCAAGTGCCGTGCTGGAGGCACGTAAAAAAGGTGCTGCCGATCAGGACACCCGGGCGCTGGCGCTGTCTTTCGGCACGCGAAAAATCCTGGAAAAATTAGGTGTCTGGACCGCATTGGCGCCGTATGCCACTGCGATCAATACGATTCATGTGTCGCAAAAAGGCAGTGTGGGACGCAGCATCTTGCATGCGACTGATTACAATCAGGAAGCGCTTGGGTATGTTTTATCCTACGGCGCGCTATGTGCCGCATTAGGGGCTGAAGTCAATCTGTTGACCGGTATAAGATTTATTGATGAAGCGCAGGTGCAGTCGATTACGCATAACGCACAGCAGGCTACCGTAACCTATCATCATGATGGTGAGGCGCATCAGCTGATAACCGGGCTGGCGGTGTTGGCAGACGGCGGTCGCAGTCTGGAAGAGGTTGCCGGTTTGAAGCGCGAGACCAAGGCGTATGGACATGATGCGCTGATCACAAAAGTAAGTGCCGAATTGCCGCATGGTAATGTCGCTTACGAGCGCTTTACTGCAGCAGGCCCCATGGCCCTGCTACCGAATGGCGAGCGGGATTTTTCACTGGTATGGACAGGTAAAGAAGAGCTGATCGCACCGCTGCTGGATTTGAGCGATGAGGATTTTCTGGAACGGTTCCATGCGCAATTTGGCGACAGAGTCGGACGTTTTTCCAGTGTCGGAAAACGCATGACATTCCCGCTAAGGCTTTCGCAATTGCAGGAGAGCGATACTCCGCATCTGGTGGTGGTGGGTAACGCCGCACAAACCATGCACCCTGTGGCAGGGCAGGGGTTTAATGTAGGCTTGCGCGATGCAGAGGTGTTGGCGCGTCATATCGCTGCCGATTCCTATGCGCCGGGCAGCAGTGAAATGCTCAAGGCTTATCAGGCAAGCCGCAAGACAGATACCAAAAACGGTTTGTTATTCACCGACTTTCTGGTCAATATCTTCTCTAATGATATTCTGGGATTGCCAGGTTTAAGAAGTGCAGGATTAGGCGTGTTTGATCTGGTAAAGCCGATCAAACGGCATTTGGTCAGCAAAATGAGTTTTGGAAAATGAACGGTACACACCTGAGTACAGACATTACCATCGTGGGCGCCGGTCTGGTCGGTTTGTCAGCTGCACTTGCCGCGAATCAGGCCGGATATGAAGTGATATTGGTCGATCATCAGATGCCGCCGCCACCGCCAGATATCCCGACTGAATGGGATCAGCGGATTTATGCGATTAGCCCAAAAAATGCAGAATGGCTAATGCGCTTGGGTGCATGGCAATTGCTCGATACAAATCGTATCACCAAGCTGCAGGCCATGGAGATATGGGGCGATGCGACTAGCGTGCCTTTGCGTCTCGAAGCCGAAGATGTCAATGCAGACAGTCTGGGTTTTATCGTGGAAGAGTCCGCCTTGCGGCACGCGCTGATGCAAAGACTGCAAACCAGCGGCGTGCAAACCATTTATGGCGAGACTTGTGCTGCTGTTGATGCAGGCGCTCGACAGGCAATATTGCGGTTAAATAATCATAGTGTGATTGAGAGTCACTTGCTGCTAGCGGCTGATGGTGCAAACTCGTGGGTGCGTCGGCAACTGGGCATATCTGTTCAGGAGAAAAACTATCACCAGACTGCAATCGTGGCGAATTTTTTCACAGAGAAATCACATGGCGATATTGCAAGGCAATGGTTCACCCAGGATGCCAATGGCCATGTGGGCATCATGGCCTGGTTGCCGTTACCCGAAAACAAGGTGTCGATTGTATGGTCTGTGTCAACGCAATATGCAGAAACCTTGTTAAAGCTGGATGCGGATGAATTCACACATCAAGTCATGGCTGTCGGGAATGCCATGCTGGGAAAATTTAAACTGATGAATGCGCCGGCCGCTTTCCCGCTGGCGCTTAAAAAAGCGGCTCAGATGACCTCGCGCTCCGTTGTGTTGATAGGAGATGCTGCGCATCGCATTCATCCCATGGCTGGCCAGGGGGTGAATCTGGGATTCAGAGATGTGATTGATTTGATGCAAACCTTGACTGGCAAGCATCAATATCAGAGTATCAGCGATGCCGGTTTGCTCGCACATTATGTGCGTATGAGAAAGGCAGACCTGTTGAACATGACTACGTTGACGAATGGTTTATACCATCTGTTTGACAGTCAGAATGAAATGCTTAAAAAAGTAAGGAATAGCGGACTAATGGCGACTAACCAGTCTGTGGTAAAAAAGATGCTGGTTGCAAATGCAGTTGCGCTTTAGGACGTTGTTTTTAGGGCGTTAATGCTGATAAGCTGCGACTTTATATTGTGAATTGTTCTGTATGATGAATTTTAAACAAGGAAACCAAATGTTAAAAAAATTGGCAGGTATGGTGTTAATGAGCGCATTTGCAACGCTCGCTGTTGCAGATGAGGCCAGTCTCAAAAAGGCTGTTGAAGCCGCATACCCGAAATTCAAGGTGGATCGTGTCACAAAAACGCCATATGCCGGTTTATATGAAGTGTTCATGGGTGGCCAGATTGTCTATACGGATGAAAAAATGACCTTCCTGATTGCCGAAGGCCGCCTGGTTGACCCTAAAACTAAAAAGGATATTACGGGTGAACGTTTGGTGGAACTCACCAGAGTCGATTTTTCGACCTTGCCTTTGGACCAGGCCATCAAAGTGGTGAAAGGGAATGGCAGTCGCAAGCTGGTAGTGTTCTCGGATGTTGATTGCCCTTACTGCAAGCGCCTTGAACGCAATGAGCTGGATAATATTACCGATGTCACGGTGTATACATTTCTATATCCAATCGAACAGTTGCACCCAGATGCGGCCAATAAATCTAAATTGATCTGGTGCGCGAAAGACCGCGTGGCAGCTTGGGAAGACTGGATTTTAAGAGATGAACTGCCAAAAGCTGCCGGTAATTGTGAAGTGCCGTTAGAAAAGGTTGGCCAACTGGCAAGACGTATCGGTGTAACCAGTACTCCAACCATGATATTTGCAGACGGCAAGCGCATGCTGGGGGCGCAGCCTTATAAGGAAATCGAGCGCATGTTGGCAGCGGCACCAAAGAAATAAGGGGTTTTACCTTAAATAGCTCATAATAAAAAAGCGGCTTCTAGCCGCTTTTTTATTATGAGAAACGCAATCGTTAACCTACAACTTCTCCCAGTTTGAATATCGGCATGTACATTGCGATAACCAAGCCGCCAATCAATGTACCAAGTACCACCATAATGATTGGTTCCATCAGGCTGGAAAGTGCTTCCACTGCATCGTCCACTTCCGACTCATAGAAGTCAGCTACCTTACCCAGCATGGAGTCCAGTGCACCGGATTCCTCACCAATCGCGGTCATCTGCAACACCATGTTAGGAAATACTTCAGTGTTTTGCATGGCGACAGTCAGACTGGTACCTGTGCTGATCTCACTCTGGATTCTCTTTGTTGCATCATAATATACACGGTTGCCCGAGGCGCCTGCGACTGAGTCCAATGCTTCAACCAGCGGCACGCCTGCAGCGAACATGGTTGCCATCGTGCGCGCAAAGCGTGCGATGGTTGCCTTGCGTACCAATTCCCCGAAAACAGGAACTTTCAACATTAATCTATCCATGGTGGATTGTAATGACAAGGAGCGCTTCCAGGTGTAGAAAAAGAACCAGAGGCCGAAGCCGATGGAGCCGAATATTGCCCACCACCATTCTACAAAGATGTCAGATATTGCCATTACCACGACGGTTGGCCCAGGCAGGTCTGCACCGAAGCTGCTGAATAACTCCTTAAACGCAGGAATCACAAAGATCATAATCACGGCGGTGATGATAAACGCCACCACGATAATGGAAATAGGGTAGAACAACGCGGATTTAATTTTTGATTTAATCGCGAGAATCTTTTCTTTGTAGGTGGCTAGCCGGTCTAACAGTGTGTCCAGAATACCTGCCTGTTCGCCTGCGCTAATCAGATTGCAGAACAGGGAGTCAAAATACAATGGATATTTACGGAATGCTGCACTCAGGCTGCTGCCGGTTTCAACGTCCGATTTGATATCCAGCAGCAATTTGGCGACAGCAGGGTTGCTGTGCCCTTTGCCGACAATGTCAAATGACTGCAATAGCGGCACGCCGGATTTCATCATGGTAGCGAGTTGGCGCGTAAATAAAGTGATATCCTTTTCGCTGACCTTGCCCTTGTTGGCAAAGCCGCTTTGTTTTTTCACTTTGGTAACGGTAATGCCCTGACGTCGCAATGTGGCGCTGACGAAAGACTCTCCAGCGGCCTTCATTTCGCCTTTAACAACTTTGCCTTTTTTGTCTTTACCTTCCCATACGTAGGTAATATCTTTTGAGGCTTTCGCGTTAGCTGCCATGTCTCATCCCTATGCAATTAAATACAATTTAATTATTTTATTCATTCGTACAGGCTTCAATTTCTTCCATTGATGTTAAGCCCTGCATTACCTTAAGTACGCCGGAGCGACGCAAATCGTTTACACCTTCTTTTTTAGCCTGGTCTGCAATATCGTGCGCCGTCCCGTTTTTCATGATGATGCGGCTGATTGCGTCAGTAATCGGCATGACCTGATAAATGCCAACCCGGCCTTTGTAGCCGCCGTTGCATAACTCGCAGCCTTCCGGGTTGTGACCGTAGAGTTGCCACGGTTCTTTAAAGTCTTCTTCGATAAATCCGATGTCCAGTAAAGCTTCCTTGGGAACGCTGATTGGTATCTTGCAGTTTTTACACAGGCGTCGTGCCAGGCGTTGTGCAGTAATCAATGAGACAGCTGAGGCAATGTTAAAAGGCGCTACGCCCATGTTTAACAGCCGGGTCAGTGTGGATGGCGCATCGTTGGTATGCAGCGTCGATAGTACCATGTGTCCGGTGGAAGCGGCCTTGATGGCCATATCAGCCGTTTCTAAGTCGCGAATCTCACCAATCATGATGATATCTGGATCCTGACGCAGGAATGATTTCAAGGCGGCTGCAAACGTAAGGCCCTGCTTGTCATTCACGTTGACCTGATTAATGCCGGCCAGCGGTATTTCACAAGGGTCTTCGGCCGTTGCAATGTTTACACCCGGGTTGTTCAGGATGTTCAGGCAGGTATACAGGGAAACTGTTTTACCGGACCCGGTGGGGCCGGTTACCAGCACCAGGCCGTATGGGCGACCAACCGCACTTAATAGTCGCTCTTTCTGAATTGGCTCGTAACCCAGCGCTTCGATACCGAGCGTGGCGCTGCTCGGATCCAGAATACGCATTACGATTTTTTCACCGTGAATCAATGGTAATGTACTGACCCGGAAATCGATGGTGCGTGTTTTTGAAAGTACCAGTTTCATGCGGCCATCTTGCGGGATGCGTTTCTCAGAGATGTCCATGTTGGAAATGACTTTGATACGCGAAGCCAGTTTTTCTTTAATCGCAAGCGGCGGCTGGGTAATCTCACGCAAGATGCCATCTACACGGTAACGTACCCGGTAGAATTTTTCATAAGGCTCAAAATGCAAGTCGGATGCGCCCATGTTGATTGCATCCAGGAGCATCTTGTTCAGAAATTTTACAACCGGGGCATCATCGACCTCTGATTCCTGTGGCTGACTTTCAACCCCCTGCTGGTCATCGGCTTCTAGCCCGAAATCATCATCACCCGTGTGCAATGCCTGAAAACTGGTGCTGCTGGCGCCGACTATTTTATCGATCCATCGTCCCAGTTTGTCGTCTTCAACCACAACCGGCGAGATGGTCATGCCCATTTGAAACTGTACGCTGTCCAGCGCATGTATGTTCGTCGGGTCTGAGATGGCTACAAAAAGTGCGTTGTTGCGAGCCTGCAAAGCCATTACCCGATTGGTCTGCATTAACTTTTCATCAATCTTCTTGGCAGGCAGGTAGTCCGGATTGAGTGCATCCAGATTAAAATAAGGGAAGCCAAAGGCTTTGGCTGAAGACTCTGCGATTGCCTGGGCACTTAATTTTTTGCTTTGGATCAGTTGTGTGATAAAAGGTGCTTTAAGGGTATAAGCCTGTGCTTCTATGGCGCTGGCCTCATCCTCAGAAAGCAATTTTTCCTGAACCAGGGTGCGAGCGAGACCGCTTAATTTAGTTTGTGGAGTTGCATTTGCCATAGGTTAAATTGACGTAAATTTAGCTAGAAGGCCACCTTGAGGATTTTTATTAAAGCCAATAATGCACTTTATGCTTTTTTTTGTAAAGACTTAACGCGCTTTTCTCTTATTTTAAGTTAAGTCTAATGTTGTGAAATCGATTGTATTTCTATGGGCAAGGTAAAGGTGGCGTTGTGATTGTCACTAAAGGTGTTAAAAAGCACTTGACATGTGCGAAAAACCAACTTATAAATATGCTTAGGTGTTTGAATTCGAGTTTTTTGTAGCCTGCTTTAATAATTTAGTTACTGCGACTTCTGTTCTTGAGGCAAACTTTTTGGGGCGCCCCCCTTTGTATTATGTAAGGATGTATGAAATGGCAACAGGTACCGTAAAATGGTTTAACGATTCTAAAGGTTTCGGCTTTATTACTCCAGATGATGGTGGTGACGATTTGTTCGCACACTTCTCTGCGATCGTAGAGTCAGGTTACAAAAGCCTGAAAGAAGGTCAACGTGTAAGTTTTGATTTGACAGAAGGCCCAAAAGGCAAACAAGCTTCTAACATTCAAAAAGCTTAATTCTTAAGATTGATAGACTAGTTTACGTAAAGTACAAAGTCTACGTAAGTAACAAATCAAATTGTACGGCTCGCTGAATAGCGAGCCGTTTTTCTTGGCAGGATTATTGGGCAGGTTGATGGCCAGTTACATATTGGCAATGATTTCATCACCAAATTCTGACGTGCCCACCTGGGTTGCGCCTTCCATCTGGCTGGAGAAGTCGCTGGTGACGCGTTTGGCAACAATGGCGTTGGCAACCCCTTTTAACACCAGATCGGCAGCTTCCACCCAACCTAAATGACGCAGCATCATTTCTGCTGACAGTATCAGCGAGCTCGGGTTGGCAATGTTTTTGCCGGCAATTTTAGGTGCTGTACCATGCGTTGCCTCGAACATGGCAACGGTGTCGCTTAAGTTGGCGCCTGGTGCAATGCCGATGCCGCCAACTTGTGCAGCAAGGGCATCACTCATGTAGTCACCATTCAGATTCAGTGTTGCGACAACGTCGTAATCTTGCGGGTGCAGCAGGATTTCCTGCAGGAACGCATCTGCAATACAGTCTTTGATGACAATGCCATTCGGTAGTTTGCACCATGGGCCGCCGTCGATTTCAACTGCGCCGAATTCTTTTTTGGCAACTTCGTAACCCCAGTCGCGGAAACCGCCTTCCGTGAATTTCATGATGTTGCCTTTATGGGCAATCGTTACAGATCTGCGGTTATTATCAATCGCATACTGGATGGCTTTACGAACCAGGCGCTGACTGCCTTCAATGGAAACAGGCTTGATGCCGATGGCGGATGATTCCGGGAAGCGGATCTTTTTGCGCATGCCCATGTCGCTCAGAAAGTTGATGACTTTTTCCACTTCATCCGTGCCGGCAGCCCATTCGATGCCGGCGTAGATGTCTTCTGTGTTCTCACGGAAAATCACCATATCGGTTCTTTCCGGATGTTTAACCGGGCTTGGCACGCCGTTAAAGTATTGCACGGGGCGCAGGCATACATATAAATCCAGTTCCTGGCGCAGCGTCACATTCAGTGAGCGGATGCCTCCACCGACAGGGGTGGTGAGCGGGCCTTTGATGGAAATGACGTAATCGCGCACGGCTTGCATGGTTTCAGCCGGCAACCATGTGTCTTTTCCTTCTTTGTCCTTACCGTAGACTTTGACCGCTTTTTCACCGGCAAACACTTCCATCCAGGAGATTTTGCGAGCGCCGTTGTATGCTTTATTCACTGCAGCATCCACGACTTTGATCATGGGTGGGGTAATATCTACGCCTATGCCATCCCCTTCAATAAATGGGATAATGGGCTGATCTGGAACATTCAGTGTATTGTCAGCATTCACGGTGATTTTTTCACCGATTTGCGGCAAGGTAATTTTTGAAGCCACTTTAGAACTCATTGCAAATTCCTAACATGATGATTTTATTTAATAAACCTTTTAACGTCGTATGCCAGTTCAGTCCGCACGATCCTGGAAACGGGAAAGCAGGGCATGCCACGTTAAAAGACTTTATTCCGCTGCCTGGTGTATACGCCGCCGGACGTTTGGATACAGATAGCGAAGGTTTGCTTATTTTAACCGATGATGGCGCATTGCAACATCGTTTAAGTCACCCAAAGCATAAAGAACTTAAAACTTATTGGGTGCAGGTAGAGGGGGCACCTGATGATGCGGCTTTGGCGCCGTTGCGTAAAGGTGTTGATCTGGGGGACTTTGTTACGCAGCCAGCGCAGGTCAAAATCATTCCAGAACCGGCATTGCTGTGGGAGCGCAATCCTCCAATACGTGAGCGTAAGGCAATACCGACGACTTGGCTTGAGGTTAAAATATCTGAAGGAAAAAACCGTCAGGTAAGGCGCATGACCGCTAAAGTTGGTTTCCCCACTTTACGCCTAATTCGTTACGCGATTGGTCATTACACGATTGAAGATATTAAGGTCGGTGAATACAGGATTATAGAAAATGCAGCCATCAGATAAAAAGCCTGTCGCTATCTTTCGATTTGCCAAAAGTGAAGGGCCGGGTTATTTGGCCACATTTCTAGATGAGCACCACATTGATTGGCAATTAATCAAGGTGGATGAAGGAGAGGGTATTCCACCATCAGTCCTGCCATACAGTGGCGTGGCACTGATGGGAGGGCCTATGAGCGTGAATGATGATTTGCAGTGGATTGCACCATTGCTGAATTTGATCCGGCAGGCTGTTGCTGCTGACATCCCGTTATTGGGACATTGTTTGGGCGGACAGCTGATGAGCAAGGCACTGGGCGCAGTCGTGACTCAAAATGCTGTCAAGGAAATAGGCTGGGGTGAAGTTTTTGTGACTAAAAGCGAAGCTGCTCGACACTGGTTTGGTGATTTGGAGAGTTTTAACGGGTTTCACTGGCATGGTGAAACGTTTAGTCTGCCAGAGGGGGCGGTACATTTGCTATCGAGTAAGCATTGTGACAACCAGGCTTATGCGCTTGGTAAGCATCTGGCGTTTCAGTGCCACGTCGAGATGACAGCGGAAATGGTGCGGGACTGGTGTGATATTGGTGCGGCGGAGATTTCGGCTGCGCAAGACAGTCCTGGGGTGCAGATGCCAGAACTGATTCTGCAGACACTGCCACTGCATTGCTTCTTTCTGAATAAAGTCGCCAGCCACGTATATCGGCAGTGGGTATCAGGCTTGGCTTTGCCGTGATAAACGTGATGTTCCTATTGGCCTGGCAAAGGTTCAAACCCTGCGTCATTGAATTTATGCATCATGCTCTTGAATTTGCGAGCGACCAGCCAGCGTTTCAAACGCTGTATGGGGCCTCTGTTGCCCCAGCGTAACTTGCCTCGCTTGTAGACGCCCTTGTAAGGGTCGAACTGGCTGTATGCCGGCGCGGCTGCCGGCGGGCGTCTGTTCAATAAAACGACAAGTGCCTCGGTCGAAATGATGCCGGCAATCAGACTGATTGCAGCGGCGGAAGATGGGCCGGCTTGCTCGGAGGGTTCTACACGTGTCAGATCCATATAGCTCATGTGTGTGCCCGCGGGTGCCAGGCCAACAATGAATGCGATCATGATTTCAAATGGTGACATGTGGTCGTGGATGTCAAAGTAGTCTTCAAAAGTCATGCCGTCAGGCATAAACACCCCGAGTGTTCCGGAAAAACCTAGCGGAGCCGCAAACAGCACAGGAATGCCAAGTTTTCTTGCGGTACGGTAGAGAACCAGTCTGGCTGGCTGCGCAAATACGTCGACCGCATCAAGGACTATGTCTACATCCTGTAAAAATTCCTCGATGTTTTTTTCGTTGATGCCGTGATTAAAACGTTTGATTTCCACTCCAGGATGGATGTCAGCAGCAATCTCGGCCATCACCTCGGTCTTGGGGCGGCCGATGGTGCTTTGCATTGCTCCAGCCTGTCGGTTGATGTTAACGACACTGAACTCATCAAAATCCGCAACATTGAAATGACCGATTCCCATTCTGGTCAATGTGGTAAGGTAGATACCGCCGCCACCGCCCATACCGACAATCGCCACTCTTGAATCCCGAAGTTTTTGCTGCTCTTCCGGAGAGACAATGCCAAGGTTGCGTTTGGTGGCCAGGTTGTAATATTCATCATGATTCATCGTGATATCCCCCGTATGCTGATAGCCGGCGTATTTACATCAAATTAACGAACAACTTTTCTTACTATACTACAAGAGAATCCCGTATTTGCAGTGCCTTGTGCATATCGTATTCACGGATAGCAATAGCTATGCAG
>Ga0209253_10002233_pt1 | contig 17168 bp, 17 predicted proteins | sample FrelakmetBRP12BR_FD_187145 | JGI IMG/M metagenome (GOLD analysis project Ga0209253, IMG submission 187145) | Freshwater lake sediment microbial communities from the University of Notre Dame, USA, for methane emissions studies - BRP12 BR (SPAdes)... | ecosystem: Environmental > Aquatic >...
CCCAAGCTATCAATATCAAGGGCCCATGAGATGGCCGAACAGGTCGAAGACAAAATAGAAGAAAACATCAAAGACATCGCCAACGTGACCGTTCACATGGAGCCCACCGCAACCAGAAAGCGCAAGGGCCCAATGATCCACGAAGACGAAATAAGAAGAATAATCAGCGAAACCACAGGCGCCACCCAGGCCTACCGAATCAAAGGAATTCTCACTTACGTTGCCGACAAAAAACGCTACATTAACATAGACTGTCTCTTCAGCAAACTGACATCGATAGAAGACGCTCATAGAATCGCATCAGAAATCGAAGAAAAAGTAAAGATTCACTTCGCCGAAACAATTGTGACGGTCCACATGGAAACAGAGTAAGCCTATTTTCACGAAGGACAAACAGTAGGCAACATACTGGTTGTAATCCTCTCATGCTAGAGTGCCTGACGTCAAGGCCCCATTTTTAGAAGTCTTCTGACTTCTTCCTCAACTCTCTCCACAGGCTTGTCTCCGTCCACAACCAACCAATCGCCCATCGGAAGTAGCGAAAGCGCTCTCTGTCTAACCAGCCTGAGTTCACGCAGGTTCTCAAACGTCTCCTGCCTACCGCGCGTTTCCAGTATGCGTCTATAGGCCTCCTCCGGACTGACATCAAGAAAAAGCATGAAACCCGACGTAGGCACAACAGAAGCAAAAAGACCGTAACCTATCTTGTGCAAAGGAGAAGGCAGATATGCCGTACCCATCAAGTAGCGCACGAAAACCACGTAGTCGAACCTTCTCCAGGAATAGAGCAAGATTGAACGAACAACGTCAAACATGTAGAACACTGCAGAAGCGAAATGCTCGCTCTTCCCTTCGCAGTAAAGAAAGCGTCTAGCCTCCACGCCAAAGAAATTGTCGCCTGAAGGATGCACTCGCACGAGAACACTCTTTCCTCTAGCCCTCAGAAAGGCGCGAAGCCCAGCCGCCTGCGTATCCTTGCCCGAAGCATCCAACCCATCGATGACCACGAAAACCAATGCTCAGAGACCTCCACCAGAAAAAAGAAAAGCCAAAACGCTGAGTACAGGAACGGCAAGATTGTCAAAGCCCATAGGTGAAAGACCCTCAGCCACTGTCGCAATCAACGCAACCGCGATAGCTGGAACTACCTGTGCAGCCAACGAGAACTGGTAGAAAGCGGAGAAGAAAAATAGGCTGAGGAAAAAACTGAGAAAACTGCCGAGGAACATGGCCAACGATCCTTCAAGGCTCTTGTTGGCCATCAGCCTGTACTTCCTCCTGCCATATCGCTCACCCACAAGCGAAGCCAAGCTATCACCATAAGCCATAGGCAAAACACCCGCAGCAACCACGTACGCTCTGGAGGCAGAGAAAAGCGCGAGAACTGAGTAAGAAATCGCGTAGAAAACAAGCCCCAACGGATGCCCTTCCGACGATATTTCCGAAAGCCCCTTCAGTTTCCCCCTCACACCCTTGAAAGGAGTATACGGAGACGCAAGAATTGTAACCAGAACAAACGGTGCAGCCACGAAAAATGGGAAAAAGCCTATCGTGAAAAAAGGGATAACAAACGGAAGATTCCCAATCATCGCGTGTAGAAACTTCCGAGAGGACTTGCGGGAAATGTCAAAGAGCTTCTCGATTCTGCTTGACATGAAAATGACGACGAGAACGTAACCATAGCACAGAAGCATCAAAAGAGTGTTTGCAGCGAACTCCTCAAGCATCGGCTCACCATGCGGCTCCAGCGACAAACGAGAACAGCCCGAACAGGAACCACAAAAGAACCGACCTCTTGACTCTTCTTGCGTTTTCACGCGTGCAGTCCCTGAGAATCATATACGAGGACAGGACAAGGCCAACGTCTGTCACAATCACGATGGGCAGAAACCAGACAGAGACTATGCCCCAGATCCACGGAAGCGCGCTCAATGCAACAGCAGACAGATAGAACAGAGAGGCCGCCAGAGCAGCCTTCTTCTCCCCATAGCGCACAGCCAGAGTCTTCACGCCCTGTTTCTTATCGCCTTGCACATCCACAATGCCTTTGGTTATCTCGCGACCAGTGTTAGACATGAAAACCATCAAAACGAAAAGCAGGACATTCAAATTGACAAAGGAGAGGACCGCGACGCTCCCGTAGACGAAGGGAATGGCCACGCAAGCGCTCACGAGAAAGTTGCCAAGCAACCCGCTCCGCTTGCCAGCTGTCGTATAGGCCGAAAAGACCAACCAAGCAACTATTGCTGCCAGCAGACAATACAGGTTCGTCATGTATGCCGCCACGAAGCCCACCGCAGTGAGGATCGACGCGAAGACCAAAGCTCCCTTGGGTCTGACTGCTCCGCTTGGGATCGGACGATTCGGTTCATTCACTGCATCTATCTCTCGGTCGTAGTAGTCGTTTATGACCATCGAGGCCGCAGTGAGCATGACAGCTGTAACGAATCCGTAGGCAACGTTGAGCCGGGGCGTCGTCCAGTTGGCAGGGTTTGCTATAGCTGCGCCCACCGCTACGGCGAAGCCCATCATCAGGCAATTCACAGGGCGCATCAGATGCAAGTAACCTACAAGCCTGTTCATAGACATCTAAACCCTGCCAAGACTTCATAACGCTTTTATCAAAGTATGTAATAAGATTCGCGTTCCAGTTGAAAAGTTTAATACGCCAAAGTGAGTAACTCAATAAAAGCCTACAGGTGCCAAGCTTTTGGAGGACAACTACGCGTCCGAAAGACTAAGAGTGATAATCCCTGTTGGTGGCAGAGCAACCAGATTGCTCCCGCTTACGGCGGAAACAAGCAAGGCTTGCCTCCGCATCGTCAATAGACCACTCATCGAATACTCGCTGCTGTCGCTGGCACGCCAAGGAATCAGAAACTTCATATTCGGCGTAAAAGGCTACACAAACTACAGGGACCTGCACGATTATTTTGAGTCAGGTTACGGATTCTCCGCAATCTACGGCATAAAACCTCGCGCTCACATAAAATACCAACCAAACGTAGACGACCTCGGCAGCGCAGACTCCGCGAGAATAAACATGGAGTACTACAACGTAAAGGACCCAGTCTTCGCTGTGCAGGGCGACAACATATTCGATGTCAATGTCAAGGAGCTTGCTGAGTTCCACGAGAGGAAAGAGGCCGTTATGACGATAGCTCTACGGGAAGTAGACAACGTTGAGGGCTACGGAATAGCGGACATAAACAAGGAGAAGAGGATATCCAGATTCGTTGAGAAACCCTCGCCGAAAGAAGCACCCTCCAACCTTGCCAATACGGGTCTTTATGTTGTCTCGCCTGGAATAAGAAGAATATTCAAAGAGAAGGGAGTCAAAGAGATAATAAAAGAGAAAAACCGCTTGGACTTCGGCTTTGACTTGATACCATACATAATAAAAACAGGCAGACCCGTTTATGGATACACGTTGAAGGGAAGCTGGTACGATGTGGGCACACCTCAACGCTATTTAGAGGCCGTTCGCGACCTGCTCAACGGCAAATTCTCCTCGCTCACAGACTTCGGCGGAAGAATCAACGACGAACAGCGGATATGGGTTCAAGGAGAAAGCACCGAGTCAATGAAGAGCAGGAAAGAAATCATACAGAAAATCAAGCAAGGAAAGATAAAGATCGATGGTTCCGTACTCATTGGAAGACACTGCAAGATAGGCGAGGGCGCAAGAATAGTTGACTCCTGCATCGACAATTACACGCAGATAGGCAAGAACGTCGTGGTGGAGAACTCCGCGGTCATGGACAGAGTCATAATTGGCGCGGATGCAAAGATAAAGGAAAGCATAATAGGAAGACACGTGACGATCCACTCTACGCCAAAGAAAAAGACCACGATAGAGGCCGTTTCAGCCATCGCAGACGACGTGACAATAGCCGAAGGAAGCAAGCTCGAAGCCACAAAAATCTACCCACACCAATTTGTTCGGGGGATCTTTGCCAATCAGACGTTGATGCCAAGCTAGACTGAAATCCGGTTTCCGGTCAATTCTCTGTATGAACGCGCGCGCTGATTGAACTCAAGGCGATCGCCTTCTAAGATGAAACTTTCCAGTAGCAAGAACAAATGCCTATGCTCTGAACCACTTGAAAATGAGGTATTCTATACTGCCTCTTTCCATGTCTGGCACCGCTATTATGAACCTTTTCCGCACCGTAGTGGCAAGTCTTCCTGCCTTGACGATTTCAGTGGCCGTCATCTCGGCCTTTGCTTTTCTTACAGAGACCATATAGGGTGCGTGCTCCACTCCTGGACCGTGCTTGTAGACTGCGAAGTCGCAGCCGAACTTTATTCCCGGCGTCACGATTAGACCGTTGTCACGCAGGTCATGGTAAACAGCGTATTTGTCGTCGAATTCATCGTACAGCTGCTTAGCTTTTTGGCGGAGTTTCTTGAGGCTAACCTTAGTCTTTCCGTCGCCTTCCCGGACGATTATTGTGCCCTTTTCTGCGAGGTATAGTCCTTCCATCAGGTCCAAGATCAGGGGTGCATCGAATTCTGGCGTCTTGGGTTTTGCTACACCCAAGGGTTTTCCGTAGTAGCCCATCCTGTACAGCTCTGAGCCTGCCCTAGTGTCCCAAACCACGAGGAAATTCTCAACGAGCTCCACTTCTACGTCTTTAGGCGTCAGAGGTTTCGCCTTCTACATCATAAAGGACAGGATACGCGCAGCGTCCGCAGCGTCCTCGGCCTTGTCGGCTGAGTCCTCCAGAAGTTGAAGAACGTCTCTCAAAAGAATCATTGAAGGAAAGTCAAGTTTGCTGCTCAGGATCTTTATCTCGAGTTCACGGTATATTTCGTCAACGGCGCGTTCGGCAACCTCGACTTCTCTGGCTTTTTCCATGGTCTTGGCTGAACCGTAGTTGAGAACCATCATGGCTTCTCTGAGTTTTACCAACGTTTCCAGGACAGCTTCTGAAAGCTTCAGAAGGTCTTTCTTTATGTCCATCGAAACGGCCCAGTTGTGCTCCATGATCTCGAGCAGGCGGAAGGCTATGCCTTCTGAGAAGTCTGCAATCTCGCTTGTCAGGTTTGTGAACCTCAGAAAGTCCTCTCTGCTAAGGAGGATGGCGCCTATTTCAGCCAGTTCTTGCGATACCATTCTCCGGGCGGTGTCAACCTCGTCTTCGCCGCTTCTGATCTCACTGAAAAGCAGTCTGGCCTTGTCGCGGTCGTTTCGGATGAAGTAGTCTATCATCTGAGGGACCTTTCTGGCAAGGTCGAGCGCCTTGCGTAAGTGGTCTTGGCATACGCTCAATGCACGACGCTTTACACGTTCCTCAGTTTCTGCTGGAAGCACCAAGGTATCTCCCGCCTTGAAAAGGGTGGTCACTTTTACAGCATTACATGCATTGAAGTGTTAAAAAAGGTAACTGAGTTCCGGCTCTCAGATTAGCTTGCCTAGATCTTCGAGCTTGGCTTTTCCACGGAAATACTGGCTCAAGAGAATTGGCAGACTCTTCGTTGAGGTTCTGACTTGCTTCCAGGAATCGCGGTCGCGGACTGTTACAGTGCCATCTTTCAGGGTGTCATAGTCTACGGTTATGCCAAGTGGAACGCCTGCCTCGTCTGCGCGGGCGTATCGCCTTCCAATGGAGCCTGCGTCATCATATTCAACGGCAAAACCATCATCTTGCAGCTTTTTGAACAGCTCAAGCGTCTTTTCTGGCAGCCCATCCTTGCTCATAAGTGGGTAGACACCTATTTGCACTGGCGAGATGCCAGGCGGGAAACTCATCAAAGCACGGTTCTCCTTCACCTGGTAGGCGTACTCCATCGCAATATAGAACAGTCTGTCGATGCCGAAACTGGGTTCGATTACGTGTGGAATGAACCGTCTGCCGCGTTCAATGGTCCTCTGGCTCGTTATGTCCACGTACTCGGCAAGTATCTTATGTTCGCCTAGCATGTAGTGGCCATGCTTTTTCATGGAGACTTCGATTTTCGCAGGGTCGGCTTTCGCGAGAGCCGAAGCGATCTTTCCAGCCTCTCCCTTGAAGGCAGGTCCTAGTTTGGCCATTATAGGCTTAATGCTGACTTGCTCTTTTTCGATCGGTTGTGGATATTCTTTGAACACGGTCATATCTGTTCTGCTTGAGTTCATGTGGCACCTAAGGTCGTAGTCGGTTCGGTAGGCGTGGCCTGAAGCTTCAGTCCAACCCCAGCGGTCAAGCAGAACCTCCTGGTCAAACGTCTGTTGCGAATAATGCGCCCGTTCCCACGGCAATTTCTCCAAGAATCGCTGCTTCTCAGGAGGTACGCCCAAGTCAATTAGTAAGCGTTTGGAAGTGGCCATGAAGAAAGCGAGCCACTGCTTCTTGATTAGGTCCTTCTTCAAGGCTCCTTTGACCGTAAGCTCGGTGACTTCTTCTGAGCCTTTCTGCCGAGTCTCCGCCGTGACAAGTCTGAGTGTTTCGTTTTCAAGGCCCTTCAGCGCGTGGCAGTCTTCCTCTTCTGGGTCGAAGAAAAACTCTAGGTCGGCTATGGTGAATTCTCTGAGCCTCATTAGTCCCTGTCTGGGCGAAATCTCGTTTCTCAATGCATGGCCTATCTGCAGGACGCCGAAGGGCAGTTTTTCACGTGCAATGCCGTAGAGGCGGTTGAATTCTACGAATATGCCCTGTGCGGCCTCTGGCCGCCCATAGCCCACTGCGTCTGAGTATGGACCTATGGCCGTCTTGAACATTGTCAGGAATTGCTTCGGTTCGCCGAATGAGCCTCCACAGTCTGGGCAGCGTATGTTGTTCTTGTCGATGGCTTCCTTTAATTCCTTCAAACCAAGTTTCTCGGTTTCTGCCTCGCTCATCTTGGTGGCTTCCCTGAGCAGGTGGTCGGCTCTGAAGCTTTTCTTGCACTTTTGGCATTCTGTCATGGGTTCTTTGAAGTGGTCAACGTGGCCTGAAGCCGAGAAAACCGTCTCCGGCGTAATGACGGGTGACTCGATCTCTAGGATTTCAAGTTGATTAACGAAAATGCTGCGCAGTTTGCTCTCAATATTCTGTTTGAGCTTGGCGCCTAGAGGCCCATACGTGAAGAAGCCGCTTGTGCCGCCGTATATCTCGTACGAGGGCCAGAAGAAGCCTCTTCGACGGCCCAACTCGTTGATGATCGTTAGCTTGTCTTGGGTCTTGTCTTGGTCGGTCAATAGGTGCTCAACTCATTTCGGATTCGTGCCTTTCAGAACATTTTAAGGTTTGCGTGATAATAAACCTTCGAAAGACTGTCTTTGAGGTGCGCTGTGTGAAGACCCTTAGCTACCAAGATCTCCTTGATCTTGTTGAGGGTGCTGCGCTCTTCTCCGCTGGCGGAGGAGGTAGCACGGAAGGAGGTTACAGGATTGCGGACAAGTTGGCCTCGGATGGCGTCGCTGCAAAGCTCATAGAACCGTCAGAAGTGCCTAACGACGCCTACGTGGTCAACTTCGCGTGTGTCGGCGCCACAACTGCAATAGATTACGATTCAAACGCGGCGATGAAGACGTTGAGAGCCTTAGAAGAGTACGTTGGCTTTCGTGCTTTTGCCACTATTCCCGTTGAGCTTGGAGGGTTCAATACTCTGGTCGCTGTGGATGTTGCGGCTCGATGCGGTGTGCCTGTTGTAGACGCGGATGGGGCAGGCAGAGCTGTGCCCGAGGTTCACTTGAAGGTCTACACGATTGACGGGATATCCCTGACACCTATGATAGTTGCGGACGTGCGGGGTAGGAACGTGGTGGTGGTTAAGGAGACTGCAGATGCCAAAGGAGCGGAGAGAATCGCACGTGCCCTAGCCACACAGTGGAACCACAGTGCTTATACAGCCAGACGGATATTGACAGGCGCTCAGGTCAAAACCTCGTCTATTCAGTTGAGTCTGTCAAAATCCATCCGAGTTGGGAGAATCCTGGGGAAGGCTGTTGAGCCGGTAGAGGCCGTCTTGAAGGAGACTGGCGGCCTGAAGCTTTTTGAAGGAACCGTGCAGGATGTTGAGCGAGAGACTAATGGAGGCTTCACGTTCATCAAGGCCAAACTCACCGGAGACCGAGATTTCTCTGGCAGCGTGTTTGAGTTTAGAGCTAAGAACGAGTTGCTTGTGGCTTACAGGAACGGGAGGCTCGTTGCTATTGCCCCAGACATCATCACTCCAGTGCATCCGGAAAGAGGAACATGCGTCACTGCGGAAAAGATTGAAAAGGGTGACAGACTGTCAGTCTTGGTTTTGCCTTCACCTGAAAGGTGGAAAGAAAGGAAAGGCTTAGAACTCTGGCGAGAAGTGCTCCGAGAGGCAGGCGTGACTGAAGAGTACATACCTTTTGACAAGGCAGGCGGCAAACCCTAATGACAATCTTGATTCGCACGAAGCTACGGCGATGCATTTTATAAGGCAATAGCAGATATGAAAAACCAGCAAGGTGTCATAGTTTGCCAAAGATCAAAGTGGCTTTCGCAGGCATCGGAAACTGTGCCTCTGCCTTCGTTCAGGGTATAGAGTACTATGGTAATTGCGGCAGTGACGATGACCATGTTGGATTGCGTAACTTCGTCTTGGGAGGTTTCCATCCGAAAGATGTGGAGGTCGTGGCGGCGTTTGACATTAACGACCGAAAGGTCGGCAGAGACTTGTCAGAGGCCATACTGGCGCAACCTAACAGCATTCCGAAATTGGCTGACGTGCCACCGTGCAACGTTGTCGTGCACAAGGGGCCCGTTCTGGACGGTCTGGGCGAATACGCAAAGCACGTGGTACAAGTGAGTAAGATGCTTGAGGTAAGTGTTGCGAAGACTCTGAAAGAGAGCGACGCAGAGATCGTGATCAACTCGTTGCCGAGTGGTGCTGCAAAGGCTTCGCAGTACTATGCGGAGCAGGCGCTGGTTGCAGGCTGCAGCTTCGTAAACATCACGCCGAGCTTCATCGCAAGCGACGCTGCGTGGATCAAAAGGTTCGAGGAGGCAGAGATGCCAGTTGTAGGTGACGACCTCATTGACCAAGTGGGGGCCACCACGTTGCATAAGACTCTACTGCAGTTGCTTTCGACGCGGGGTGTGCGGATCACCGAAACCTATCAACTTGACGTAGGCGGAGGAATGGAGTCGCTTGACACGCTCGAGCGCACGAAAGAAGTTAAGCGCATTGTGAAGACAGAGGCGGTTGAGTCTGCGTTGCCTTATCCTGCAGAGGTTGTGGCCGGTTCGACGGATTACGTGGATTTTCTGCAGAACAGACGTGACAGTTACTTCTGGATCAGCGGTGTCTGCTTTGGCAATGTCCCTATGCAGATAGACCTGAAACTGTCCACGGTTGACGCGCCAAACGCAGGTTCAGTATTACTAGACGTGGTGAGAGCCATGCGAATTGCTCGAGACAGAAAGGAGAAGGGAGCAATACTGCCGATATGCGCCTATGCCTTTAAACACCCACCGCAACATGTGCCGTTAGAAGCCGCCGAGAAAATGTTCGCCGACTTCATCACGGAGGAAGAAGGCTAGATGGTTACTTCGCAAGCTCTTCCAGTTCGCGAATGACCTCGTCTTTGGCTCCACTCTTTTTGATCTTCTCCTTCAGCAGACTTATCGCTCTCACAGGTGTAGGATCTATCCCACGCAGCACGGCCAAATACACACTCGTGAAGTCTCCAATGCAGACAACCGAAGCCATTCTGGCCAAGGTACATTTGCCTTGGGCTTTGACTTCATAGGTTCTAACTCGCTGCTCGCGGATAATCTCCTTCGTGGCCTCGATTCTCTGTCGTATCTGTTCCGGTTCGTCCGCGTCCCGAATGAGGATCACTGAAAAGCATTTGGCAAGCTCATTCGCGGCCTCCCAGCCCACGATCTCGTTGTGATCGAGTTCAGGGAAAAACTCCCATTTGGCAGGAATCTTGCTGTTTTCGTTGAACTGCGTCTTGAAACGCTGAGCCACGGCGCGATAGAACCCGAATCCGTACACCACAGGAATGGTTCCGTAGATACTTGAGGCTAAGGTCTTTGCGAAATTGCTTTTCATTGGCTTGCCAGGCCGGTTTGCATCACTTATCTGCCTCAGAGTCTTGATCGCCTCAGAGACTTCGTAATCAGCATCCGAAACAATTCCCATTCTATCTAGAAGCACGAACATGGGCATGAACAGGTAAGGAAGCGTTGCGCGTGGGGCCATGCCAGCAGGAACACGTGTGTGTGGCACGTTCAGCTTCTCGGCGAACTCTTGAAGCGTTCCACCTGAGCTTATACAAAAGGTCATGCATTTCCGCTTGACTGCGTCCAGAAAGATGCTCAAGGATTCCTCTGTCTCTCCAGAATAGCTCACCACGAAAACCAGCGTGTTCTCATCAGCGTATGCAGGAAGCGAATACTCTCGACATACCTCTATGGGAACAGCTATTCTGCCTCTTGTCCAGTCTTTAAGGAGTTCGCCGCCAATCGCCGAGCCGCCCATGCCTGCGGTGATTATTGACCTTGGTTTGGCATAGTCTACCGAGAGTTTTCTGACCAATCTCGCAGCTTCCTCATAGCGTCTGGGTGAGTCGACACAGAACGAAAGCATGTTACTCCTGTCGATCTGGTTGATTTCGTCGAGGTCATCCAGTATAGTTGCTTTCGGCAAGGTGTTCCCTCTTTTCAAGTGGCCATTATGATGATTTCAGCTTTTAAGCAGAAGGCCTATAACATTTATGCCAGACATGTCTCACAACGGACAAAACGGAGAAACGAATTTGGCGGTTAAGAGAGTGTCAGTAGCCATCCCTGCTTCTGTAGTTTCTGACACGCCTCACCTGCGGGAGAAAACCTCCAAGATAGGCATCATCGGCCGAGCGGCCGCCATTTTCAGAATAGGCGAAATCATCATCTACCCAGACAACCCGAACGCAAATCAAGAGAGAGACGCGGATCTGATTGCCACTCTGCTGACCTACGTGGAAACCCCACAGTACCTGCGGAAGCGACTTTTTAGCCTCAAACCAGAGCTACAGTATGCAGGCATACTTCCGCCTCTCCGAACACCGCATCACCCTCTCAACCGAAGGATTAGAGATCTGAAGATCGGCGAGTACCGCGAAGGCGCAACTGTGTCCCAGACGAAGGAAGGCACACTCATAGACGCAGGCGTTGAGCAACCAGCTGTGCTTCTGAAAACCAATCTACCTATGAACAGAAGAGTAACTGTGAAGGTAAAGAAAACCGACGGTCGGTTCGAGGTTGAACTTGCCGATCGCACCGAGATACCTGAGTATTGGGGTTACTTGATTTCTGTGGAAAAGCAACCTTTTGGAAGGCTTGTGACAAACAGAGGTTTCGATCTGACGATTGCCACTTCCAAGCTGGGCGTACCATTCGTCGATGTGGCTGACAGAATAGTTGAGAGATGGAAAAAAGCAGAGACAACCCTCGTGGCTTTCGGGGCTCCTTCCCAAGGACTCCATGAGATAGCCAAGAAGGAAGGCCTCAGACTGGATAAAGTCGCTGACTTCATCGTCAACACGATCCCGACGCAGGGAACTGAGACTGTCCGAACTGAAGAAGCCATTATAGCTTCTTTGGCAATTCTCAACGACCGTTTTGAATCATAAGATCGAAATCGACATCGGCTGTCCCGAAACGCTTCTCTCCATATCCCGACCCGCACTTGATGCGTAAACATACAGATCTAAGGTTTAAATGCTTGTTCTGCTATCTTGCGGGTATGGATTTCGACATCGTCATGCCTCTCACTCTGTTTGTGGTAACAATGGTTGCCATGTTCTTGAACAAGAGGATTGAAGGCAAACTGAAAGGCGCTCTTGAGGAGAAGGAGTTTCGTGCCCGCGACGCTGCAATGCTCGTCGCGGCCATGGCGGTGGCGGTTTCGATAATCGTCTTCGTACCACAACTGGCCATAATGATCGTTTTCCTCTTCTCCTACTCAATGCTGCTGTTCATGTTTGGATACTTATTTTCAGGCATGCGAAAAGGACGAGCCATAGTTGGCCTTGAAGCATTTGTGACAGCTGGTTTGGTTGCAGGAGTGGTCAGACTAACGGTTTTTGGCGATGTCGACAATGCTCTTTACGGGGCTGTAACGTTTTGCGGTCTTGCCGTGTTTGCTCTCGGGGCATTGTTGTATGAGACGCGGAGGACTGGGACTGGCGAGAGGTGGTATCTGGCGGTTTTGCCTCCTGCTTTGTTCATAGGTCTATACCTGTTTTTCAGTCAAACCACGCTGTGGTTTCCGTACCTCCTAGATTTCTATGGGCTCATGTTTGCCGTACTAATCATTATGTATTTGAGCAGTCTATTCAAGTGGAGCATAACGTTGCTTTTCGTAGTGCTTCTCACGATAATGGACATAATTCTGGTCTTGTTCACAGGCACTATGGTGTCGGCGGCGAGAAGTGTTTCAGCACTGAGGTTGCCTGTGTTGGTTTCGTTGCCGACCATCCCAGAGATCGTGTATGAAGGCAATAGGCTTTACATGTCACTGGGCCTCGGCGATTTCTTCTTCGCCGGCTTACTTACCATACAGACGCTAAAAAGATACGGCAGAGGAATCGCAGTGTCCGCGGCCATCGCGATGGCAGCTACATTCGCTGTTTTCGAAGTGTACATACTCAACTTCTCCGTGACTGCGTTTCCGGGAACGCTGATGATCATCTGCGGATGGTTGATAGTGGTTGTTGCGGTCGAGCTTGTCAGGCTCATCCAATCGACCCGGCAGCCTTCAGTTTCGTGAGTTTAGGACAAGTGTCTAGGCCTGTTCGTAGACGAGGTACTATCAAGAGTCCTGCCGAAGTTGCTCGGAACGGTGAGGGAGCAAAACTGGAAAGCGGGATTCTACCCGAATAATGCGCCTAGTCCTTCGAGCGCTGCATCCTCTTTGGCTTTTTCGTCTTCTTTCTTCTTCTTCTCGTCTTCTTTCGGTTTTGCCTGTGCTGCTGGTGTGGCTGCTGCTGGGGCTGCGGCTGGTGCGGCCATCATTGTTGGTGCGGATTTGATTGCTTCATCTATTTTGACATCCGCGAGTGAAGCTATCAATGCTTTGGCGCGTATGGTGTCGACGTTTACTCCTGCTGATGTCAGGACCTGTGTTAGGTTTTGCTCGTTGATTTCTTTTCCTGCTTTGTGAAGGAGCATTGCAGCGTAGATGTATTCCATACTTTTTCACCTCTCCGTTCGGATATTTTAACTCTTTTCAGTCTTCTCTGCAGGCGACGTGGCCTTTTCCTCTACAGTGGGCACTCTACTACTTAAGCTTAGCATCTCTACGTGCGCCTTGCGGATCAAATCCTCAATGGTTTCCTTGGTCGGCAGGGCTGCGCCCACGGAAAGCGCGTAAGCCTCGCGGTGAGCAACCTGTAGGAGGCTGACCATGCTGTCAGATGTTGGATACGCCACGCTCAGGGATAGCGCGAATGCGTCGGCATAGGCGCTTTCAATGCTCTTTCGGGTGGCATTCACGTCCACCTTAAGCTGTTCCTGAGTGATTATCAGACCTTCGTCGAAGGCGATTCGCATGGCAAGTCCAGCCTCAACAGGCTTTATACCCAGCTTTGACAGGATGCTTGCCAGTCTCTCTGAGATGACTTCGCCGTTACTGACGACTAATGTGTCTTTGCTGACCCAGACGCTTCCTGCCTCGATTCGTGTAGGCAGGCCGACCGCGTTCAGCTGACTGATTATCGGTCCCGGCGGCTGTCCCGTGTTACCTTCCGGCACGGTGACGTCGAAAGCAGCCATATCGCCCGACTTCGCTGTCGTCTTTACTTTGCCTTTCTCCAGAGTCAACGCCAGATTGAAGGGGTTCAAGTCTGTGAGCAAGTAGACGTTGGAACCTGTCAGATAGTCGTTGAGCTTGGCGAGTTCGGGTCTTTCCTTAGCGTTTTCTTCTATCGCCTTTCGCATGATCGAGTTCTTTATGACTCGCATGTAAACTCTGCCTTGAAGGTTCCTCTTGAAGGCTTGAAGCTGCGGGGCTCTGACCTTCTGCAGGCTGGCAATCCCGATAACTCTATGTTGCTTGACGAGTTTGGCGATTTCCTGAACTTCGCCCATTTTCTGCTCCAAGATTTGCTGCGACGGCATGCGCTCTCACTTTCCTCTAGGCCTTCACCTTCACAGGCAAACCCATGGCTGTCTTGACGTAAAGATTCTTGATGTTCTTCGTTCCTCGCTTCAGCTTGCCCTCCAGAACGCGCAGAACTGCCTGGATATTGTCTGTAAGTTCCTCTTCTTTCATGCTTTCAACGCCTACTCGGCATAGGATTATTGGCTGACTGCGCATGCGCACGAGGATGGTTTTGCGGTGTTTTGCCAGCAGTGGCACTATGTCAACCTGCGGAGGAACGGCAACAGGCATCTTTCCTTTGGGCCCTAGTACGGGACCTAGAACTTTGCCCACGGTGGGCATCAGTGGCGCTTCGGCAATGAAGAAATCGTAATCGGAAGCGATCTTGCGCAGATCTTTCTTCTTTCCTGCCAGGCCTTCGAGTTCTGCCCTTTCGATCACTCGGTCGGCTTCGGCTTTCTTCGCCTTCATGGCCAGTTCGCCTTGGGCGATTACGCATATTCTGTTGGCTTTCGCTGGCGAGACATGTGGAAGCTCGACCACTTCCTGTATCCTAGCCTCTGGGGATTTCATGTCGATTTCCCTGAGATTCAGAACCAACTCTACAGTTTGGTCGAATTTGCGTTTTTCAGACTTTTCTTTTGCCTCTTTTACTGCATTGAGGATGGTTTTCTGGTCTAAGGGCATCTCTAAGCCTCGCGTCTATGAGGAAATGGAGCGGGATTATAAAAATATTCTCTCTAGCCTTCGTTCTTGCTGAATATTCCGTCGTGTTTGCCTGAGTCAATCTCCCTTTGTATCTCGCGAGGGTCTTTGCCATCGACGGTGATGCCTATGCTCACGCAACTTCCTAGAACTTCCTTGACAGCTGATTTGAGAGTTTTGGCGAGGAATTCGGGGCGCTTTATCTTGGCAATGCGCAGGACCTGTTCCATGTTGAGGTTTCCGACTTTCGCAGAGTGCGGCGTGGCTGATCCTTTCCCAATTTTGAGTTCGCTGACGATCAATGCGGACGTGGTCGGAGTCCCAACGGCGACGTCGAACTGCTTGGTGTCAGGGTCAACGGTTACTTTGACGGGAACCTTCATCCCAGCGTAGTCTTTGGTGACTTCGTTGATTTTGTTGACGATCATCATCACGTTAACGCCTAGCGGACCGAGGGCTGGACCCAATGGAGGTCCGGCTGTCGCTTGTCCACCATTTATTAGTAGCTCCACGGTTTTCTTGTCAACCATTTTGCATTTCTCCTCTTCCGGTCTTTGCTTTTTCCACGAGTTTGACGTAGTCTGAGTGAACTGTGATTGGCAGTGTGAAGGTGGCTTCGAGCAGTTCCAGCGTGACCTCGGCTTTTGCTTTTTCGATGCGCGTTATTTTGGCTCGCATACCTTTGAATGGGCCACCTGTGACCTCTACCACGTCGTCTTCGTGCAGTTCTTCGATGATGGGTTTTCTGACGACGTATCGTTCTATTTCAGCGAAGCTCACGATTCCGGGTACTCGGGAGCGCACGTGTCTTATGCCGGAGATGGCGTCTTCGACGTAGTGTGGACCCTCAGCTTCCATGAACACATATCCCCTTAATGCTTCGGGGACCAGGATGGCTCTTATGGGGATTCTGTTCATTTCGATCTTTGAGGCGACGAGTCTGGCCACGTTTCTTTCTTGGCCTGTAGTCGTTTTCACGACAAAAATCTTGGCTGCGAGTTCGCCTTTCTCCATCAGCGGGTTCTTCCTTTTAGGATGTACTCGTGGTGCCTGTTTGAGGTTGCAGGACGGAGGAAAGCAGTTTGATGACGAAACCTATGAGTCCGATGGCTCCTATGCCCAAGAGGCATATCTTCACTGAAAGCCACAGCTCGTCTTTTCCAGGCTTTATCGCAAGCTTCATCGTTCTCACGCATTGAGCTAGGAATGATCTTAAACCCATTTTCCATCGCACACCAGACATTTCAGAGGCGATATAAACGTTGCTATTCCGCAAACCTCGGATAAGATACCGAGAGCTTTTCTATTAACCTTTCTCCGATTCCGCGAGAGTATTGCCGATTGGCCACAGGCGTGAGCCTCGAAGCCAAGCCTAGCCCCCCATATACCTTCAACGCTGCTAAGGTCCGTTCGGCACTTTCGGGTGCGTCGAGAAACGACGGGACTGCTTGCCCCTACTAAGGGTGTGCGTGATCTCCCAAGGTGTTCCTGGGGCACACGCCACCTCGCATACGCTTGATCCCAACTTTTCTGCCGAATCCTAGTCGGTTTTATGAATACAGAATCAGTAGTCAAGTAGAAGCGGGCAGGCACGCTGGGTGGGTGACCTGACTTGCGTTCCACTGGCTTAGGCTTGACTGAGTTAGACCTTCTCGTATTCCAAGTTGGCCTCCTCCAACATGGCCAATAGCGGCTGCTTGTTTTCGCCTTTGATGCCTTTCCAGTCGAGAACGACATGATCGACTTTCTCCAGAGTCCGCTCGACGCACTGTTTGAGTATTTCGGCGTTTGCGTATGTCAGTGCATACTTTGGGATCATGTGGCCAAACGCAATGTCGCTCTCGAGGGCTATTCGTGTGAACTTGTTGTTGTAGTGTGGCCCTCCTATACCGAGTACGGCTTTGGCGTTGGAGACTCCGAATTTGGAGATGGTTTCCATGACTGCGTGCGCGACTGCTTCGGCGGCTTCTAGGTCGCTCCACTGGGTAGGTGAGCTTCCGAGTTCGGCGAACATGGTGGGCACATTCAGCGAAGGCCCGTGGTGTGTGCCCTCGTAGCACACTTCGTAGCCAAGCTGGCTCTCCTGCTTCAGCCGAGCCATGGCCCTCAACGCGTTCCGCATCGCGTTTGCAGGCGACACAGAAACGACTCGCGCAAGTCCACCGAGTTCGGCCTCGCCCAAGTTGCCAGGTGTGTGCACTGAAAGCGTAGGTGTTCCGCTGAGGCTGCTGTGTCTTGAGATGAAGACCACGAGCTCAACACTCTGGAAAAATTCAAGCAGGTTCTGGGCTTGGACCGACTCTTGGCTGAGAGTTATGAGCTTGACATTTCTGCCTGCTGTGTTAGCTTCGTATGCTGGGTTTCCCTGATGGTTTTTGACTGTTTCTGCGAATGGGTAGTGGCTGAGCACTTGCTTCTTGATGTTCAGGCTT
>Ga0209253_10002235_pt1 | contig 17167 bp, 18 predicted proteins | sample FrelakmetBRP12BR_FD_187145 | JGI IMG/M metagenome (GOLD analysis project Ga0209253, IMG submission 187145) | Freshwater lake sediment microbial communities from the University of Notre Dame, USA, for methane emissions studies - BRP12 BR (SPAdes)... | ecosystem: Environmental > Aquatic >...
GCGCTGCACCAATCCGTCATGCCCGGCCAAGCTCAGGGAATCCGTTCTTCATTTCGCCTCCCGACGGGCGATGAACATCGAAGGCCTGGGCGAGGCCTTGGTCGACCAGCTCATAGAGAAAAAATTGGTCGGGGCCGTCCCGGACATCTATTCCCTGAAATATGAAGACCTGGTTCCTCTTGAACGAATGGGCCCGAAAAGCTCGCAGAACCTGCTGCAGGAAATTGAAAAATCCAAGGCGAACGACATCTCCCGCCTGGTTTTTGGCCTCGGCATACGCCATGTCGGAGAGCGCCTGGCCCAGATCCTGGCCGCCCATTTTCGCAATATCGAGAAGCTGGTTCATGCCTCGTCGGAAGAGCTGACGGGAGTGGAAGACGTCGGTCCGATCGTTGCCGAAAGCATCGTTTTCTTTTTCAGGCAGCCGGAGAACCTCGAACTTCTCCGGAAATTCAAGGAAGCCGGCCTGAATTTCTTCTCGAAAAAAGCGGAGGCCCGGAAAGACGAGCCCGTCTCCGGAAAAACCTTTGTCCTGACCGGAAAGCTCCAAGGCTACAGCCGGGACGAAGCCAAAGCCTTGATCGAAGACCTGGGAGGTTCGGTCGCGGATTCCGTCTCGAGCAAAACGTCCTATCTTGTCGTCGGAGAAGATCCCGGTTCCAAGTTGGACAAAGCTCGCAAGCTGGGCGTCCCGACGCTCACCGAATCAGAACTTCTAAAGTTGTTAAAACCCTAACGTCCCTTCAGGCGGCGCGGGTGGCGCGGATGCTGCCCCGCGCCGCGACCATCATTTCTTCTTGGACCCGAAAAGATCTTTGGAAAAAAAACCTTTCAGCCCCTTTTTCTGTTCAGACTCTTCGCCCAGTTCCTTGAGCTCAGTGCGGGCGACCTTATGCCCGGTCTCGATCTCCAAGGCCCGCTCGAACTCCTTCTTGGCCCGCTTGAGAAGGCCCTCTCTTTTATAGAGAACGCCCAGGCCGACATGCCCTTCCGCGTTCCAGGGCTCAAGCTCTATGGCCCTCAAAAAATCGCGCTCGGCCTTATGGCTGAGAGCGAGAACCTTGGATTCCGCCATCGCCAGAAGAAGATAATAATCTCCCTTGTTATCATTGAACCTCACGGCCTGTTCCAAGAACATGACGGCCTCTTCATAGCGCCCTTGACTCATGAGCGTCTTTCCCTGTCGAAAGCGGATCTCGGCATTCTTGGATTTGTCTCTATCGTCGTCTCTTATGACGGCCGTGCTCTTGGTCGCCACGGTCGGCTTTTGGTCTTTGCTGGTCAGGACCCGGTAAGACTTGGTGATGTAATCAAAAAGCTCTTCGATCTGGGCCTTGATCTCCGGGGTTACGCCCCGTCCGAATAGGTCCGGGTGAAATTTTCGGGCTAGTTGAAAATAGGCTTTCTTGATCTCGGCCTCCGGCGTCTGACGGGAGACGCCCAAAATCTGGTAATAATCCATCTCCGGAATTCTGCTTTTGAGCTCGAGGGCTTCGTCAATCTTTGCCTGAAGGCCGGCCGGAGGTGCTTCCGAGGCCTTGGCCGCCGCTCCTTTCGGTTTCTCCTCCTGGCGGACCTCCGCTTTTTTGGGCGGTTCTGCTTTTGAGATCGGCTCCGCTTTCGGCCGCGGCTCGGTCTTGATCTCGACTTTCTGGGGCTCTTCTTTTCGGACGTCCTTCTTTTTCGGCCTTTCCGCCAGCCGGACATCGATCAAATCCAGGCAGTAAAATAGGTACAGCGTCTTCCAGAGCTGATCCGGGGTGTCAACCTGCGAGACGAGGTAGGCTTCGCCGGCCGTCTTGCCGTTGATCTGATGGAGGAAATCCTTTTCGTCTTCCGTGAGCATATGAATATTGGTCTTCCCTTTCAGGACGGCCATTTTGTCCTCAAAGAAACTCTTGAGAAAAGGATGAAATTCCATTTCTCTGATCCCCCGTTCGATGAGGAGGGGGACATTCATCTTGAACTCAAAATCATAATCCAAGAAGCGCTCTCGCGGCCGGAAGATCATCTCGGCATCGAAATGGTTAAACAAGCTCAAGGTGATGGCGTTCATCTGGGCCATGAGCCCGTCGTACAAGTCCTTTTGAGAGATGATCTTCTTTTGGACCAACACTTCCCCCATCATTTTTCCCGTCTGGATGAGTTGAGGGAGGGAGGATAGGACATCGCTCGAAATCTTGCCGATCTTATGGAGGACCTCGCCCAACCGCTCCTCAGGGACGCTCGTCCGGGCAAAGATCAGCCCTCCGTCCTGGAAGATCAAGGTCTTTTGAATGGGCCCCTTTTGAAAACTGAGCTGGCCGGTCTTCTGATTGAAGTGAATGTCTCTGAGATAAAATCCAATATGTGTCATCGGCGCCCATCTATTTTATATAAAATGGGGTCGGGGCTCAATATCTAAAGTCAATTTGGAGGGGAAGACCCCTTCCGGACACTCTTGGAAGGAAACCCTTGGCAAGGGTTTCCTTCCAATGCTCGCTTCGCTCACTGCCGTCCTTCCAAGGAGCATTAAGCGATGAATTCTTTTATAGACACGTAGATCACTGAATCGAGGCTCGGGCGGGGCATGATACCCCCCCTGTGACCAGGGGGCGGCTACCCCTTGGAACCCTCTCCGAGCGGCTCTCTCTTGGCAAGCCATGGGGCTTATTCGCCGCTCGTACATTTGCAACCCCCCCTGAAATGTGCTAATTTTTAGGCATGAAAATCGCACTGGCCCAAATGTCTCCTCACCTCGGAAACATCCAAAGGAATTTCGAGCTCCATCTCCAGGCCATCGAAAAGGCCCGGCGGGAAAAGGCCGGCCTGCTCATCTTCCCCGAGTTGAGCCTCACCGGCTATCTGCTGAAGGACCTCGTTGAGACGGCGGCCCTGGATCCGGATAAGTCCCCGATGTTCAAAGAGTTCAAGGCCTTGAGCCGGGACATCTCGCTCGTCCTTGGTTTCGTCGAAGAGAAGTCCCAGGAAAAGGGCCTTTTTTATAACTCCGCCGCGTTTCTGGACAAGGGAAAAGTCCTCCATATCCACCGCAAGGTATTTCTTCCGACCTCGGGCATGTTCGACGAGGGACGATTTTTCGCCCCGGGCCGAAATTTCCGGACATTTTCCACGCCCCACGGAAAAATGGGCTTGCTCATCTGCCGGGATTTTCTTCACTATGCCTCTAGCTACCTTCTATTTGCCGGCGGCTCGGAAATTATCATCGTCGCGAGCGCCGCGCCCGGCCGCGGCCTGGCGGGCAAAAACGGATTTGCCACGAGCCGGATGTGGGAACTCATGGGGGAGGCCATCTCCCGGTTCTCCTCGGCCTTCGTCATCTACTGTAACCGGGCCGGCTTGGAAGACGGCATCGTCTTCGCCGGCGGATCCTTTATTTTCAATCCTTTCGGAAAACGCCTTGTCCAAGCGCCCTATTTCAAAAATGATTTTCTTGTCCAGGAGGTCAATCCGGCCGAAATCCGCAGGGCCCGCAAAAATTGGCCTTTCAAGCGGGACGACAAGCCCGAGGTGATCCTCGAAGCCCTCAAGAGGATTGTCCATGACTATGAAGATTGACTGTCCGTTTGCGGCTAAAATCCTGACCGTTTTTATCAAAGAAGAGCTGGCGAAATTCGGTTTTAAAAAAGCAATCCTGGGCTTGTCCGGGGGCCTGGATTCCACGGTCTGCGCCTTTCTCGCGGCCAGGGCCCTGGGCCCGAAAAACGTCCTCGGGCTGATTATGCCCTACGGGACAAGCTTCGGCGAGGACGTCCGGGACGCTATCGGGGCGGCACGACTCCTGAAGATTCGCCACAAAACCATCGATGTCGCGCCGATGGTGGACGCTTACTTTAAAAAATACCCGACAGAAAACCGGGTGCGGCGCGGGAATAAGATCGCCCGGGAGCGGATGTCGATCCTCTACGATTTTTCCGGGCGCGAGAAAGCTCTGATTCTCGGCACGAGCAACAAGACCGAGCTTCTCATCGGATACGGCACGATCCACGGCGACCTGGCCAGCGCCATCAATCCCATGGGCGACCTCTACAAAACCCAGGTCCGGCAGATGGCCCGTTATCTCGAAGTGCCGGCGAAAATCCAGAAAAAGCTGCCGACGGCCGGCCTGTGGACCGGCCAGACCGACGAGGGGGAAATCGGGATGACCTATGCGGAATTGGATGAGATTCTCTTTCATCTCGTCGACGAGAGGGAGTCGAAAGAGGAGCTCCTGGCCCGTGGATTCCCGAGAGTAAAAATCGAAAAAATCATGTCCATGATAAAAAGCTCGGAATTCAAAAGGCAGCTCCCGCCCATCGCCAAAATATCCTCGCGGACCATCGGCCACGACTTTCTTTACCCCTACGATTGGGAAAAGTAAGCCATGGGCGAGAAGACCCAAAACTCCAAGACGGCCGGCGTTCTCTACATCGTGGCCACGCCGATAGGAAACCTCGAAGACCTGACGTTCCGGGCCCTGCGCATCCTCGGAGAGGTCGATGCCATTGCCTGCGAGGACACCCGCCAGACCCTGAAGCTTCTGAACAAATACAATATCAAGAAAGCTCTCATCAGCTACTACCAGCCCCGGGAAAGCCAAAAGATCCCGATTATCCTGGACATCCTTAGACAAGGAAAGAGCGTGGCCCTCGTCTCGGATTCGGGGACTCCCGGAATATCTGACCCCGGCTTTCGACTGATCCGCGAGGCCTTGAAGGCCGGGATTCATATCGTGCCCATTCCGGGCCCCACGGCCTTGGCGGCCGGCCTTTCAGCTTCGGGGCTTCCGACCCACAGGTTCTTATTCATCGGATTTCCGCCGCCCAAGAAAACGGCCCAAAAAAAATTGCTTTTGTCGCTTCATGAAGAACCTGCAACCCTGATTTTTTACCTTCCCAGCCGGAAAATCATCGATTTTCTCAGGCTTGGCCTGGAGACATTGGGCGACCGCCGGATCGTCATCGCCAGGGAGATCACCAAGGTTTTTGAAGAGTTCATAAGGGGAAGTATCGCTGAAATCCTTGCCGGCGTCGAGAAACGGCATATCAAGGGGGAGATGACCGTTTTGATACAGGGGAAAGATTAAGATTTCCGATCCTTTTCAGATAAAAAAATCTATGTATTTTCTACATATTTTATTAATAAAGGAGAATATATTAGTTAGATGATATAAATATACTTGACAATATGCTACTCACATATTATATTGTAATAGAATTCTGAACATAATTTTTGGAGGTTATTAAATGGCGATTATCAGATGGACTCCCTTCACAGATATGGTCACCCTTAGGGAAAAAATGAACCGCTTGTTTGAGGACATGTTAACGGGCCGCAGCGAAGACAAAGACCTGACGGCCTCTACCTGGGCTCCTTCCGTGGATATTTACGAGACCGAGCACGAGCTCGTGATGACGGCCGAAGTTCCCGGCATCGACGAAAAGGATGTCGAGATCAAGGTCGAAGACAATACCCTGACCTTAAAAGGCGAGAGAAAGTTCGAAAAGGAGACGAAGGAAGAAAACTATCACCGCATCGAACGTTCCTACGGCTCTTTCTACAGGGCTTTCACCCTGCCCAACTCCATCGACCCGGACAAGATCCATGCCGAACATGAAAACGGCATCCTGAAAATTACGATGCCCAAACGACAGGAGCTCAAGCCTCGCAAAGTGAAAATCCTCAAGCCTTCTTCGCCCGAAAAGGCCAAGAAATAAGAGGGGCCTGCCCCGAGCCCTCTAGGCCTGAGCGATCGTGACGGCCCGGACCTCCTTGGCCCCTGCTCTCAGGAGCTCCCGGCTGCATTCTTTCAGGGTCGAACCGGTCGTATAAACATCATCGACGAGGAGAACCGTCTTGCCTTGAATTTTCTCGCTCTTCAAAACCGTATAGACCCCCCGGACGCTTTTCACTCGCTCATCCCGCTCCAGGGAGGTCTGCGGCGGGACGTTTTTCATCTTCCTCAGCACGAGGTCTTCCACAGGAAGGCCTTTCAGCTTGGACAGTTCTTTGGCCAGGACTCTAGCCTGATTGAATCCTCTTTTGCTTTTTCTCTTCGGATGGAGAGGCACGGGGATGAGCGCCTCCACGCCCCACCAGAGACTCTCTTCGCCCTTGAGAGACTCGAAGACGAAGCGGCCCAAAGGTCTCCCCAGGATTTCATAGCCGCGGTATTTGAAGAGCAGGATGAGATCCTTCAGCTCGCCCTGGTACAGGCCGCCGGACCGATGGACCGCGAAGGGCGGTCTCTCTTTGATGCAGGAAAGGCAGAGATGGGGCTCGCCGGCGCCTTCGAAAAACCGGCCGCAGCAGAGACAAAACGAAGAGCGATGGGCCCGGATCTTGTCCAAGCAGGTCGGGCACAAAACCCTCTCGCCGGGCGTTTCGAGCAAAGCCCGGCAGACCTTGCAGAAAGAGGGAAAAAAGACGAGCTCGACGAGCTTGGCGCTTCGGGCGAAGAGTCTTCTTAGAGAAACATTCAAGAGGTCTCGGACTCTGATTTTTCCTGGCATTCGATGCAGTAGGGCGTCCAGGGGAGAGCGTTCATCCTTTTTTTGTTGATTTCTTTTTGACACATTTGGCAGCTGCCGAATTCTTTCCGCTCGATTCTCTTGAGGGCGGCGTCGATTTGGAAGAGCTGTTCCCGTTCTACATCCGAGAGACTGAGGAGGAATTCCTTCGTGTACGAGCTCTCCGCCTTGTCGGCGACATCCTGGGCGATATCGGTTTCCACCTCTTTGCTCTCGTTCCGGAATTCGCTCAGCCTTCGGACGATCTCATTGCGCCGGACGATGAGATTTTTCTTGTAGACATCCATCTCTTTTTTGTTCAAGTGCACCCCTTTATTTGGCATACTGTCTTCCTTTCATGATCGATATGGCACGATAGATTTGCTCCAAGAGCATCATCCGGCACAGCTCATGGGAAAAGGTCATTTTGGATAGGCTCAGCCGCAGATCGGCCCTGTCCAGGACCCGCCCGGCCACGCCCAAGAATCCTCCCACGACAAAGGTCACCGCCCGGACCGAACCCGTCGAACATCGCTCGAAAAAACGGGCCAGGTCTCGGGACGTCATCTCTTTTCCTTCATCGAAGAGGCAGACAATATAATCATCTTTGAAATGTTTTTCAAGCCCCCGGGCTTCCCGTTCCAAAATTTTTTGGCTAAACCGTTCGGCCAAGCCGCGGGCTTCCGGTGCCTCGATCAGCTGGCAGGGAATAAGCTCCTGGATCCTTTTCAGATAGAAGTCCTGGAGTCCCCGCAAGTCCTTATTCCTGGTCCGGCCCGGCCAAAGAATTTTTAGCTTCATGGAGGCACCCCCAAGACCCTGTCAATATCGCAGGGCGGTTCCGAGGGTCAATACAAAATACTGATTGAAAGAGAAAAAGTCAATATATTTTTAGCGCGCGTTCGCCGATATTCTTAAACGAACAGCCGGGGAGCATCCCCCCACAGTTTTTCCAGAGAATAGTAGTCCCGGGCCAGCGGGGAAAAGATATGGACGATGAACCAACCGTAATCCATCAGGATCCATTCTCCATGCCCCGCGCCTTCGACGCCGAGCGGCTTCAAACGCTTGGCCTTGAGCTCCCGTTCGATATTTTCGTAAAGGGCGACATTCTGCCGGGAGGAACGGCCGTGCATGACGATGAAAAATTCCGTGAATGTGGCCGTGTCCCGCAGATCCATAACGCAGATCTTTTCGCCCTGCTTGGCCTGGCCGGCCTTGACGGCGGCCTTCACATCCGAAGGGAGATTCCGTTGAGTGATTCTCCCGGCCTTTGTCCTGACCATATGTGTCTTAATTTTTGCTTACCTCCTTATCCATGTCCCGGTTTCCGGGCCGACTCGTTCGAGGGAAACCCGAGGCATCTCATTTTTCTTGGCGAGGGCTTTTGATAAAGCCCGTGCTTATGAATATAGCCCTCGACCACCGCCGGGACCAGCCCCGTTATGGACCGGCCTTCCCGGATCCGTCTCCGGATTTCGGTAGACGAGATATCCGCGGCGTCGATCGGCAAAAGAAAAATCCTGGTCCCGAGAAACCATTGTTCCCGGACCTTCTCCAGGCGGGAAACGGAACGGACCCGGCGCCGGTAAGCGACGCTCAAAACTTTTCGAGCTTCCCTCAAGCGGTACCCCGGCCGTGTCACGACGATAAAGAAGCACTGCTTGAGCACCCGTTCCCATTCCCGCCAAGTCTCGATCTCCAGGAAGGCATCGACGCCCAAGATAAAAAATGTCCACGCCCGGGGATAGAGCTTTTTAATCCTGTTCAGGGTCAGGATGGAATAGGATTTTCCCTTAGCCCGGATTTCGACGGCGCTGGGAATAAACGCTGCGCGGCCTCGGACGGCCAGCTCCACCATCCTCAACCGTTCCTCGGGTGAGGCGATGCCGGCCGATTCTTTATGGGGAGGAATAAAGGAGGGGATAAAGAGAACCCGGTCGAGAGAGAACCTCTTCCGGACGGCGGCCGCCGCCCTGAGGTGGCCGTTGTGAACGGGATTGAATGTTCCGCCCAATATTCCGACTCTTTCTTTTTTCATGAGTCCGTCGATTCGGCCCCCCGGCGGAGATCCTGAAGCATCTTGGCCATGGCGGCGACAAGTTTCCCCAAGCCCTCTCCCCTGAGGGCCGAAACGGCGAAAAAGGGCAGCCCCTCTGCGGCGGCAAGCTTTTTCACGGCCTCCAGTCTTTTCTTGTCCCGGCCGAGCAGGTCGATTTTGTTCACCGCCAAGATTTGACGTCTCTTGGCCAGGCCGGGATTGAACGCTTCAATCTCCTTCATAACAATAGAATAATCCTGGACGGGGTCCCGGCCGGAATAAGGGGAGACGTCGAGAATATGGACCAGGATCTTCGTTCGCTCGACGTGCTTGAGGAAGGCGACCCCGAGGCCATGGCCGAGATGCGCCCCTTCGATGAGGCCGGGAATGTCGGCCACGACAAAGCTCTTCATTCCCCCGAAGTCCACGACGCCCAAATGGGGGATGAGGGTCGTGAACGGATAGTCGGCGATGAGCGGCCTGGCCGCGGAAATCTTGGAGATCAGTGTCGACTTGCCTACGTTCGGGAATCCGATCAGGCCGACATCGGCAATCAGCTTGAGCTCAAGCCACAGATCCTTTTCCTCGCCGGGCCTTCCCGGCTCGTGCTCCCGGGGCGTCTGGTGCGTGGATGTGGCAAACGAAGCGTTTCCCCGGCCGCCCTTGCCGCCTTTGGCCGCAACAACCTTCTGGCCGTGATGGAGAAAATCGAAAAGGATTTCCCCGCTCCGGATCTCTTTGACGATCGTTCCCACGGGCACTCGAAGCTCCAGGTCTTCGCCTTGCTTCCCCTGCCGGTTCCCGCCCTCGCCGTGGGCGCCGTTCTTGGCTTTGTTGATCGGATGGAAACGGAAATAGGAAAGGGACGTCAAGCCCTCATCGGCAACGAGGGTGACGCTGCCTCCGTTCCCGCCGCGGCCGCCGTCCGGCCCGCCTTTGGGGACTTTGTATTCCCGGCGAAAGCTGACGCTGCCGTTTCCCCCTCGGCCGGCCTGGAGGACGACTTTCACCTGATCAATGAACATCGCTGATAAAGACCCCTCTCTCTAAGGGGCTCGGGCCCGGACCGTGGATATTTCCCGGCAAAAGATCGAAGGTCGTCCCTTCGCCTGATCCTAGAAAATATTTTTTGATGACAGAGCTCGACGTTTTGAAAAGCTCAGCCGATGTCAATGGTCTAGCCCTGACCCCATTCTTGCCCGCGGACAAATAGAAACCGTGACGATGATGGAGCCCTCCGCTAGGCAGGAAGGACCGAGACAAACGTGCCCCTTTTGCCCTTCCCGTCGAACCGGACAATTCCGGCGATTCTGGCGAAGAGGGTGTCATCCTTCCCTCTCCCGACGTTGGATCCAGGCTTGAAAGGCGTGCCCCTCTGGCGGACCAGGATCGAGCCGGCTTTCACCTGCTGCCCGCCGTATTGCTTGACACCCAGTCTTTTCGAACGGCTGTCCCTTCCGTTCCGAGCGCTGCCTCCCGCTTTTTTATGAGCCATTTTGCTCTCCTCTATTTGGACTTTTTCGGAGCTTTGGTTTTCGTTTTTTCCGCAGCTTTGACTTTGACCGCTGGCTTGACCTTTGGCCTTTCCGCCTTGGCCGCTTTTTCCTTAGCTTTTATCTCTCTTTTCAACGCCTTCTTTTCCGGAGCTTTCGCGGCTTTTTCGGGAGGGACGGCCTTGGGCTTTTCCGCGGGTTTCTCAGCCGGCTTGGCTTCCGGGACGGCCTTTTCCACGGGCTTGGTGTCGAGTTTGAGCTCTTCGGCAGGAACGGCGGATTTATCGGCGATAATTCTTTCGATCCGGATTTCGGTCAGCGGCTGCCTGTGCCCCCGTGTTCTTCTGAATTGTTTTCTTCGTTTTTTCTTGAAAACAAGAACTTTTTCGGCTTTCAGGTTCTTCAGGATTTCCGCCCTGATGACGGCGTTTTCGAGAACGGGCGTTCCGATGAGGGTTTTCTCTCCTTCTTCAATCAGGAGGACCCTGTCGAGAAGGATTTTTCGTCCAGCCTCAACACCGAGTTTCTCGATCTGCAGGACATCTCCCTCTTTGACAACGTACTGCTTTCCGCCTGTCTTAATCACTGCAAACATGTTTTTCTACCTTTTTCTAAAATTGAGATAAAAAAATGGGTCTTAAATTTAACATATGACATTGTTTATGTCAAATCGTCTCGGGGTCGTCTCGGGGCATGCCGATCGCCTTCCTTATCGATCACAAATTCAGGGAACGGGCGGCATTTATATCTCCTCGGAAGAATCTTCAAATATGTGATTTCAAAGAAGCGTCGGAATCGCCCCGGGGCCCTCCTAGCGGAGGGGGGCCCCGTCGGCTTTTCGACGGGGGGAACCGACGGGACTGGTTCCCCAGGGGGCAGGGGGCGATTCCGACACCGATAGAAAATCACGCAAACGGAGATGCTTACTATCTCCTCCAAATATTTGGACGAGATAGAATATTCTGATATAATTTCGGACAAATTCGTGGGCGGTTAGCTCAGCGGTAGAGCATCGGTCTTACAAACCGGGGGCCGCAGGTTCGAACCCTGCACCGCCCATACGTTATTTCCCCTGATAAATCAACTCTTTCCGAAGGCCGAGGGGTAGGCTAAATAGGCTCAAAAATGGCCGTTTTAGCCGCCGAAGGCGACAAGCGATCAGTCAAACCCGATTGGAATTATGTGATTAAAACGCTAAGATAAGCAGGCGTGTCCCGGCGGAACAAGGTTTTATTCCGGGTGTATTGTCGCGGTCAATTAACGCGGAATATCCCTGATCCGCCACGCCTGGGAAAGACGAATCAACCTCGCTAGGCACACCGCCCCCAACCCGACGCCAAGCCGGACAGGCAACGCGCGCCGCCGCACCTTCCGCGCTCGGACGGACCTCGGCATCGCCGCATGCACTGTGGCCCCATGCGCACGACCCCATCGGCACCGATGCTCAGCACTCCGTTGCGACGGCCGGGAATACGCAACGATCCATACGTTCATGGATGGGCACGCATGTCCACCGCCGTCATCAACCATGATCCCGGACAATCTCGGTCCTCAGCAGCTAACGATCGGCGGTCTGAACGGTCACCATATCGCCCACGGTGATCTTGACGGTGGCTTTCGCGTTGAGCGCAGTGTCCACTTCCACCTCGCCGCCCGCCGCGATGGGCCCGAAAGCTGCCTTTGCCTCGCCTTTGCCTCCGTAGGATTCCTCGTAGGTGCCGTTATCGAAATCCCACTGGGCAACCTTGCGGATTACATCGGCTTTGGCTTCGATGTCTACACCGTAGCCGCCGATCTTCACGCCCACCTTGAGCTTCGCCCCGAGGCTCAAGGAAGTCTCCAGTTTGTTATCGACCATGTCGTACTTGAGACCCGCGCCCGGCCCGAACAGCCAAGCTTCAAACTCGATCGTTTTCGCCGTGATCTTCAGCGACAGGAACTCTCCGGACGCTTCGAAGGACGCGTGATCCTCGATCCATTTGGACCAGTCAATCCCGGCGTCCCGAAAGTCTTTCTCCATTTGCGGCTTTTTCCGTCGGGCCTCCGCCTCTGCGGTACTGATATCCCTCGAGAGCTGCTCCTCCTCCTCGTGCGTGGTGCCCACGTATCTGAATTGGTCGCCGCCACTGATCAACGATCCGGCATAATAGGCATAGATCATATACGTCCGTTTCACCTTGACATATTCCCGCTCCATGACTCTCGGGTCGTTCATGATCCGAACGTAGAGCATGCAGATATTCCAGAACGCATCCAAAGTCGGCTTCATCTTCTGCGCATACTGGGGCGCGTAGAGGTTGACCCAATCCTTGTAGTAGTAATCTGAGATCTCGTTCAGCTTCTTCTGGTGCCTAAGCAACTCCTTTCGGCAGGGAATGTCATCCTTGCCATGCCGCCCGTTCGGGTGCTCCGTGTCCACCGGGAAGTGCTCAGTCTGTAGCTTGTCCCAGCGCGGATCAAAGAAGTCGTCCTCCTTCTGCACCATCTCATTGTATAGGGGGAAGATGGCGTCCACCTTCTCTTGAAACTCAGAGTAGAACTTGGCGAAATAGATCGCGTAGACGCCGTAGATGCGGAGGTAGTTGCCGTAGTTGGCTAGAACCAGTTGCGAACCGGAGTCGTTCAAGGCTGCTGGAGTCTTAGCTGCAGAGATGTCTCCCGCCGTGATCCCTTGCTCTTGCATTTCCTTCTTCAATTCCGCGATCGTCCGGTTCAGTTCCGCCTGGTTGGCGCCCGGCAGGCTTTTTGCGCTCTCCAGCATCTGAAGCGCTTGTCGCATCGCTTCCGCGGCCTGCTTTTTCTGCGCGGCCTCTTCCTGAGCTCGCTGGACTTCCCCGCTGGCCTCCATGTCAATGCCCCGCCGTGCTGCGTCTTCCTTCTCAAACTTATCGCTTCTGTCCTCAATGACTTGAGCCCACTGCGCGATGATCGTCTGGTTCCGCATATAGTCCGCAGGCGTGTTCATGTTCAGCTCCGGCAATCTGGGCATCACCATCTTCTCCTGGTCTACGAGCTTGCCGTACTTGGCGCGAATCCGGTTCGCCTGGCTCGGGAACTCGTCCTCGATGATGTCCGCGGTCGTTAGGGGCACTTCCTCCTCGAGCTTTCGGGCCTTCTGTTCCAGCACCTCCGTTGAGTCGTTCGTCCCTCCTGATTTGTCTTCGATCTGCTTTTTTTTGCGATCCAGCTTATTCTTGACATACCCCTTGAACTTCGACGCCTTCAGAAGTTCAGCCTGGAACGCTCCCAGATTGTGCTTCCCGTACCAGTAGGTCGCCAGAACGCGGTGTGCGGCCATATTGTCGCTGTCTTCAAAGACGACCTTATCGGCGAGCGCCTTGGCCTTCTCATCCTCTTTCACATCGAGGTAGGCGTTGGCCAGGTTGAGCTTGGCGAGCGTGCTTTCCGGTTTGAGGGAGAGCGTGTATTCAAGGACCTTCACCGCATCGCCCAGCTCGTTCGATGTATGCAGTGCCGAGCCGAACAGGTTCGCCGTGCGCGGATTGCCGGGAGCGGTTTGAACCAGGATGGCCGAAGCCACTATCAGGGTGTCGAGTTTCTTCAAACCCGCGAGGGCGATGGTGAGCTTGCTCACCAGTCCGTCGATCATCTGCTTCTGGAGGGATGGGACGCTCTTGGTCGAGGCCAGTCTCCGGTTGATTTCCTCGATGATCTGCTTGCTCTTGAAATCGAGGTTCGCTTCGCAGACCTTCCGGTATTTGTCCGCCAGCGCGAGCACCGTTTCCTTGGTCGGCTTCGGCTCTCCTGCCAGGAGAACGGTCCATGACGCGAGGCAGGACATTGCCACAACGAAAAGTTTTGACGGTTTCCTCATCTTCTCCTCCTTGAATCCATGCCCGTCGCGGCGCTCCGTTCAGCGGGTCGGCGCGACTCACCGGCATGACTCGGATGGCTTCAAGGCATAAGATTTTGGTTTTTGCGATTGCTCGAGGTCTGACCGCTCTGAGCTACAAAACCATGCTGCCTTGCACGAAAAAATTGTATTCCCAGCCGTTGAACGATGTCAAGAACGAGGAGATTGCTGAGAAAGGAGATGTTCGCTGGATCGGCGTTGCGGATAACCGGAAAATCGCCGGACGTCAATAAAACCCCGTTCAATCTTGAAATCACCCGTCTTTAGAAATACTTACCAATCATCTCGTCCGCCTCTAAGGCGGCTTGCAACACGATTTGCGACGGCGACGGCATCTCGGCCACAAACCAAAGCTTCAGGTCTTCGATGATCCGTTCCGCCACGCGATAATGCATGATAAATGCGACGACCTTCATCATCGCGGCGCATATGCGTCGGCCCCAGAGAGGAAAGAGACTGTTTTTCGGTGAATCCCCCTGGGGAGTATGTTTGCTTGCGAAGCAAGGGATCGTTGTATTATAAGTTAGAGAGGGGTCACAGAATCCCCATTTCTCTGGCGAGTGCACCGCCAGGACCAGCCAGTGGAGCTCCGTTCATCCAGCAGTAGCCGCGAGTTCAACGGGATTTCCTCATCGCTGAGGTAGAGGTATGTGTCAAAAAGCGTCCGTCCTCCCACTCTAGCGTCATATTATCCTTTGTTGCAGCCTGTCATGAAAGAACTCAATGGTCGTCGGGCTCAAGCAAACGAGTTTTTTGATCCACAAAAGTTAATTTGAACTTTCACTGATGAGTGCTGAAAGAGTGATCTCTCGATTAAAAGCCTCTTTCCCCAAACGCTTCACCCACTCCCGGGGGAGATGAACGGTCACTTTCAGGATGAGTTCGCCTTGCTTGTTGATGTAGAGGTTCGTCTTCAACTGCCCATCTCCACGAGATACTATTGTCTGTACCTTTTTCATTGCTATTCTTAAGCTCTTTTCCTCCCTGATTTCTATTTCCGTTATTGAGTATTAATGGAAATACACCTACGTCAGGCGGCAAATTTCTTGATTTATTCAATTGCTTTTCAGGCTGATGAATGACAAACCGGGGGCCGCAGGTTCGAACCCTGCACCGCCCACCAACTGCGCTTGGGCTTCTCCAAAAAGACACTCTCCCCGCAAAAGATGACCCCGGCGCGGCAAAAATCACCCCTGAAATCCCCTGGAAGGGCGGTTTTCTTTCGGGAAAAGACTGCTAACATCCTAGCGAGGAAATCGGCCGGCCTTGAGCTCCCTAGAATATTGAAAAAGCGGCATCGGGTTTCCGGCAAGCCCGGCTTTTTGCAACACCGATGCCCTGGAGATCGAGATCGTGACGATGCTGGTCGACCAGCGGGACGGTCCTGCCGAGTTTGTTAGGCAGAACGGGACATCCTTCCGGTTTGCCTCTGAGGAGCAGCGTTACGGGCGAAGCACAACGGGCATTGAAGGGACGGGACGGATGACTTTTCAAACGGCGAGGAAAGAAATAGAATAGGCTGGACAAGTCAAGACCATGCCAAACATTCGGATCCTGGTCGTCGAAGACGAAAGCCTCGTGGCCAAAGACATCCAGAACATGCTCAGAAGCCTGGGATATGAGGTGATCGACGTCGTGTCCACGGGAGAGGAAGCCATCCAGCTGGCCGAAGCGACAGCCCCCGACCTCGTTCTTCTGGACATCGTCTTGAAAGGGGAGGTCGACGGGATCGTGGCCGCGGAAAGGATCTGGGAGAGATTCTCCATCCCCGTCATCTATCTGACGGCCTACGCCGACGAGACGACCCTCCAGAGGGCCAAGGTGACCGAGCCGTTTGGCTATATCCTCAAGCCCTTCGATGAACGGGAACTGCAGACTACGATCGAGATGGCTTTTTATAAAGCCCGGATGGACCGAAAACTGCGGGAACGCGAAGAATGGTTGTCCACGGTCCTGACCAGCATCGGAGACGGCGTCATCGCCACGGATCATCAAGGCGCAGTCAACTTCATGAATCCCAGGGCCGAAAAACTGACCGGCTGGACGCAGGCCGAAGCGTTCGGCAGGCCTCTCCGCGATATATTTCCAATCGACCTTGAGACGAATGGCGGGATGAGCAGCCATTTGCCTTCCCTCCAGGAGAACGTCCTCAGCGCGCGAGACGGGGCGAAAATCGCGGTCGAAGAGACCCTCACCCCCTTCTCGAGCAACACCCATGCACCCCTGGGGAACGTTCTCATCTTTCGCGACATCACCCAGAGAAAAACCGCCGAGGCCGAGCTCACCCGCAGCTGGGAACGGCTTCAGAAAGCCCTGGCCGGAACCATCCAAGCCATGGCCCTCACCATCGAAATGAGAGATCCCTATACCGCCGGCCATCAGCGCAGGGTCGGCAAGCTGTCCTGTGCCATCGCCAGAGAAATGGAACTCTCGGCCGAACGAGTGGAAGCCATTCAGATGGCCTCCGATATCCACGATGTCGGCAAAATTTATATTCCCGCCGAAATCCTCAGCAAACCCGGGCAGCTGACGGAGATCGAATATTCGATCATTAAAACGCATCCCCAGGTCGGTTATGACATCCTCAAATCCATCGAGTTCCCCTGGCCCCTGGCCGAGATCGTCTATCAGCACCACGAGCGCCTGAACGGCACGGGCTATCCCAACGGGCTCAGCGGCGAAAATATCCTGCTCGAGGCCCGGATCATGTGCGTCGCCGACGTTGTCGAGGCCATGTCTTCGCACCGTCCCTACCGCCCCGCCCACGGCATCGATAAAGCCCTGGATGAGATTCTCAAGAACCGCGGGATTCTCTACGATTCCCGCGTCGTCGATATCTGCATCAAGCTTTTCAAGGAAAAGCAATTCTCCTTTGAATCATAGAACGGGGAGCCGGTCCGGACGCTCCGGAAACGCTCCCGGGAACGATGAAAAAAGTCGCCTCCATCCTCTTGTTAACGGCTGCGATTCTCCTTTCGGCCGGCGGGATCGCCGGATTCGCCCTCCTCTTTGTCCGGGACATGAACGTCTTCTGGGTTATTCTTTCCCCCATCATTTTCGCCATGTATCAGATCCCGGCCGTCTTTTTTTTCCATTTGTGGAAAAAAAGCCGACGGAAGGTCTCGAAAGATAATCCTGGCGGGAACGGCTGAAGCGACCACGGAGGGTTTAGCCTTCCCGAGCCGCCAAGGATAAAAAGCGCCCCCGACGGGATTCGAACCCGTGTTGCTGCCTTGAAAGGGCGGGGTCCTAGACCTGGCTAGACGACAGG
>Ga0209253_10002236_pt1 | contig 17156 bp, 29 predicted proteins | sample FrelakmetBRP12BR_FD_187145 | JGI IMG/M metagenome (GOLD analysis project Ga0209253, IMG submission 187145) | Freshwater lake sediment microbial communities from the University of Notre Dame, USA, for methane emissions studies - BRP12 BR (SPAdes)... | ecosystem: Environmental > Aquatic >...
GCGGCATCGTCCTCTTCGACGCTGTGGCCGGCGTCCAGTCCCAATCGGAGACGGTATGGCACCAGGCCGATCGCTATCACATCCCCCGTATCTCCTTCATCAACAAGATGGACCGGATGGGGGCCGACTTCTGGCGCACGGTGGGCATGATCCACGACAGGCTGGTAGCGCGGCCGCTGCCCATCCAGATCCCCCTGGGTGTGGAGGATAAGCACCTGGGTGTTATCGACCTGGTAGAAGAGGTGGCCTGGCTCTTCTCCGCTGATAAGGCCGAGGAGCCCGTTAAGGTTCCCCTGCCCAGGAAGTACGGCGAAGATCACAACGGCTGGCCTCAGGAGTTCGTGGCTGCTCTGGTGAGGGCGGACGCCGTGGCCCCAGGGGCAAGCGATCTCATCATCAGCTCCCTGGGGGAAGCGAGGACAAGGCGAGATGAACTCATCGAGGCGGTGGCCGAGCTGGACGACCAGCTCCTGATCAGCTACATCGAAGGGCGCCACATATCGGCCGCCGAGCTGGACAAGGCTGTCCGCCGCGCCACCCTGGCCAATGTGGTAACCCCCGTCCTCTGCGGCAGCGCTCTGCGCAACAGGGGCATCCAGCCCCTGTTGGATGCGGTGATCGACTACCTGCCGTCACCAGTGGACGTGCCACCCATCAAGGGTATCCATCCCAAGACGGGGGAGACGATCCAGCGTCAGGCTGCTGACGATGAGCCCTTCGCCGCCCTGGCCTTCAAGATCGTGGCCGACCCGTATGTGGGGCGTTTGGCCTATTTTCGGGTCTATTCTGGCAAGGTCAGCCAGGGCTCCCCGGTTCATAACAGCACCCGCTCTGAGCGGGAGCGTATCGGCCGCCTGCTGAGCATGCATGCCCAGCACCGAGAGGACATTGAGGAGGCCTATGCCGGCGCCATCGTGGCGGCCGTCGGCCTCAAGAACACCTTCACCGGCGACACCCTCTGCGACAAGAGCCATCCCGTGATCCTGGAGGCGATCAAGTTCCCCGAGCCGGTTATCTCAGTAGCCATCGAGCCCAAAACCAAGGAAGACCAGGATCGGATGAGCGAGACCCTGGGGCGCCTGTCGGAGGAGGACCCCACCTTTCGCATCCGCCATGACCCCGAGACGGGCCAGACGATCATCTCCGGCATGGGCGAACTCCACCTGGAGATCATCGTCGACCGGATGATGAAGGAGTACGGGGTAGAAGCCAGCGTGGGCAAGCCGGAGGTGGCTTACAAGGAGGCCATCACCCGTTCGGCCAGAACCGAGAGCCGCTTCATCCGCCAGACGGGCGGCCACGGGCAGTACGCTGTAGTGGAGCTGGAGGTGGCTCCCCGCGAGCGGGGCGCTGGCTTCCGGTTCGTGGACAAGATCATCGGCGGGGCCATCCCCCGTGAGTTCATCCCGCCGGTGGAGCAAGGTGTGAAGGGAGCCCTGGAGACGGGCGTCCTGGCTAACTACCCGGTGGTCGATGTGGAAGTGACCCTGGTGGATGGCGGCTATCATCCGGTGGACTCCTCCGAGCTGGCCTTCCGTATGGCCGGCTCGCTGGCCGTGCAGAAGGCCCTGTCTCAGGCCAAGCCCATCCTGCTGGAGCCAATCATGGGGATAGAGGTGGCTACGCCGGAGCAGTTCTTCGGCGACGTGCTCGGCGATGTCAGCGCCCGCCGTGGCCACGTGACCATGGTTGACCAGCGGGGCCATATGAGGCTGATTCGCGCCCTGGTGCCCCTGGCCGAGACCTTCGGCTATGCCACGGGCCTGCGCTCCTTGACGCAAGGTCGGGCTACGTACACTATGGAGTTCGACCATTACGAGGAGGCGCCGAGTTCGGTGGCTGAGGCGCTGCTGGGGCGGGCGAGAGGATACGTGAGAAGGTAGGCCATGCCTAGACAGAGGATACGCATTCGCCTGAAGGCTTACGATCATCGCATCCTCGACCAGTCCGCCGCCCTCATCTGTGAGGCGGCGGAGAGGACGGGGGCGGTGGTGGCTGGCCCTGTGCCTCTGCCCACCGAGATCAAGAAGTTTTGCGTTATCCGCTCGCCCCACATCGACAAGGATTCGCGGGAGCAGTTCGAGATTCGCACTCATAAGCGACTTATCGACATTGTGGAACCCACATCCAAGACGGTGGACGCCCTGATGCGTCTGCAGGTGCCTGCGGGTGTGGATATCGAGATCAAGCTGTAGTCATGATCGAAGGGCTTTTGGGCCGCAAGCTGGGTACGCTGCAAATATTCGACCGCGACGGTGTGGTGGTGCCAGTGACGGTCATCGAGACTGGCCCCTGCATTGTCCTTCAGGTGAGGACCAAGGACCGCGATGGCTATGAGGCCGTCCAGTTGGGCTTCGGGGTGCGAAGGCGGGCCAACAAGCCCATGAAGGGGCACTTCAAGGGCCTGGGCTCCTTCCGCTACCTGCGGGAGTTCCGCGTGGCCGAAATCAGCCGGTGGCAGGTGGGCCAGCGAGTGGGCGCGGAGATCTTCGAGCCCGGCGACCTGGTGGACGTGAGCGGCGTCTCCAAGGGTCATGGTTTCGCTGGCGTGATGAAGCGCCACGGCTTCCATGGCGGGCCCAAGACTCACGGCCAGTCGGACCGCGCTCGCGCCCCCGGCTCCATTGGCGCCAGCGCCAGCCCCGGGCGGGTGATGAAGGGCATGAGGATGGCCGGCCACATGGGCGCCGCGAAGGTCACGGTGCGCAACCTAGAGGTGGTGGACTCCAATCCGGCCCGAGGTGTGATCATGGTCAAGGGCGCTGTGCCCGGGACCAAGAATGGCCTTTTGCGCATTCGCCTGGCCCGCAAGCAGGCCGTGAGGCGGAGGGTGGCTGAGAGGAAGGCCGAGGAGGCGGAGCCGGAGGAAAAGAGGGTGGAGGAACCGCCGGCCCAGGAGCCGCGGGCTGAGGACATAGAGGGCAAGAAGTCGTGAAGCTTCCCGTATACAGCGTTGAAGGAGCTAAGCTGAAGGCCATCGCGGTGGACGATCGGGTGTTCGCCATCAAGCCCAACCTGGCGGTGGTGCATCAGGCATTTGTGGCGCAGCAGGCCAATCAGCGGGCTGGCAGCGCCAGCACCAAGACACGGGGCGAGGTGCGGGGCAGCACCATCAAGATTCGTATTCAGAAGGGCACTGGCCGGGCGCGCGCGGGGCCCATTCGTGCGCCCCAGCGTCGGGGCGGCGGTGTCGCCTTCGGGCCAAAGCCTCGCAGCTACCGCCAGGCATTGCCCAAGCGCATGAAGCGCCTGGCCATCCGCTCGGTGCTATCGGGCAAGGTGGCCGCCGGCCGTCTGGTGGTGGTCAATGAGCTGGCTCTGGAGAAGCCACGCACCAAAGACATGGTGAGCGTCCTGAACAACCTCGGCATCGAGCGCTCGGCCCTCATCGTCACTGGCGCGCCGGACCGCAGCGTCCATGTCAGCGTCCGTAACATACCGAAGACGAAGGTTCTGCCTGCCGCCTACCTGAATGTGATGGACATGCTGAGCCATCGCGATCTGGTGATGACGGTGGCAGCGGTGCGTCGCTGCGAGGCCCTTTGGGGTGGCGATCGCGCCGGGCAGCGGCGACCAACGACCAGCATGGCTGCCGGCGGGCAGGAGGCGAGCTAGGATGCCCAAGGCCATTCACCTCTACGATGTGATTCAGCGGCCCCTGGTGACTGAGAAGGGCGCGCACCTGCTGGCCGAGGACAAGTATGCCTTTCGGGTGGTCAGCGGAGCGAACAAGACCCAGATCAAGCAGGCGGTGGAGAAGGCCTTCAACGTGCGGGTGCGAGCAGTTAATGTGATGAACGTGAGGGGCAAGAAGCGTCGCTGGGGCAGAAGGGAAGCCCTCAGCCCCTCCTGGAAGAAGGCGATTGTGACCCTGGCACCAGGGGACAAGATCGAGCTGTTCGAGGGCGTGTAAAGATGGGTATTAAGCAGTACAAGCCCACCTCTCCCGGCCGACGGGGAGCAAGCGGCTACACCTTCGAGGAGATAACCAAGAAGAAGCCGGAGAAGTCTCTGATGGTGCCCCTGAAGAAGAAGGCGGGTCGCAACAATCAGGGACGGGTGACCGTGCGCCACCGTGGCGGCGGCGCCAAGCGGATGCTGCGCCTCATCGATTTCAAGCGGGACAAGTTTGGTGTACCGGGCAAGGTAGCGGCCATCGAATACGACCCCAATCGCTCGGCGCGCATCGCCCTCGTCCACTACGTCGATGGCGAGAAGCGCTACATCCTCTGGCCGGTGGGCCTGAAGGTGGGGGATACGATAATGTCCGGCCCTGAGGCGGAGATACGGCTGGGCAATGCCCTGCCCCTGAAGAAGATACCGTTGGGCACAGCGGTGCACAATCTGGAGCTGTGCTTGAAGCGGGGCGGCCAGCTAGTGCGCAGCGCTGGTTCTGCTGCCCAGGTGATGGCCAAAGAGGAGCGATACGTGCAGGTGCGTCTGCCCTCGGGGGAGATACGCAAGGTCCTGGCCGACTGCATGGCAACTATCGGCCAGGTGGGCAACGTTGAGCACAGCCAGATCAAGCTTGGCCGGGCAGGGCGTAGTCGCCTCATGGGGCGGCGGCCTGTGGTGCGCGGCGCGGCTATGAACCCCTGCGATCACCCCCACGGTGGCGGCGAGGGCAAGGCCCCCGTCGGTATGCCCGGGCCGAAGACGCCCTGGGGCAAGCCGGCCCTGGGTTATCGCACCCGCCGCAACAAGAGCAGCGACAAGTACATTGTGCGGCGTCGTAGTGGCAGGTAGGGGGTAGGCGTTGTCCAGATCGACCAAGAAGGGGCCGTTCGTAGAAGCTAAGATGATGAAGAAGGTGGAAGCGGTGCAGCGATCCGGCCAGAAGACGATCATCCGCACTTGGTCGCGGGCATCCACCATCATGCCTCAGATGGTGAGTCTGACCATCGCCGTTTACGACGGTCGGCGCCATGTGCCGGTCTTTATCACCGAGAACATGGTCGGCCACCGCTTGGGGGAGTTTGCCCTGACGCGCACCTTCCGTGGTCACGGTGGTCGGTCGGAGAAGTTCACCAAGGTGCGCCGGAAGTAGGGTTGTAGTATGCAGGTGAGAGCCGTGGCCAGGAACGTGGCCATATCGCCCAAGAAAATAAGGCTCGTCCTCGAGCAGTTGCCGGGCAGGAGCGTGACCGAGGTTCTGGCCCGCCTGCGCTACATACCGTCGTCTCATGCCAGGGTGGTGGCCAAGCTGGTGCGGTCGGCGGCAGCTAACGCCGAGAACAACTACCAGATAGACCCTCGTTACCTGCGAGTGTTCGCCGCCTATGCTGGCGACGCTCCCAGGCTCAAGCGATGGCGGGCACGCCCCCGCGGCCGTGCTTCTACCATCCTGAAGAGGCACAGTCACGTTACGGTCATAGTGGAGGAGGCTGAAGGCTAGAATGGGTCAGAAGGTTCACCCTCACGGTTTTCGCATCGGCTATCTCTACGGCTGGCAGAGCCGGTGGTTCGCCGGTAAGACTTACACCAAACTGCTGCATGAGGACCTGACTATCCGACGCACCCTCAGTCGAATGCTGACCGACGCCAGCGTGTCCAATGTGGAGATCGACCGTAACGCCAACCAGGTGACGGTGACCATTCACACGGCACGACCGGGCATAGTGATCGGCCGCGGCGGGCAGCGGGTGGACGAGGTGCGCAAGGAGCTGGAGAGGCTGACCGGCCGGCGCATGCGGGTGAACATCGTCGAGATCCGCATGCCGGAGAAGGACGCCAGCCTGGTGGCCAGGGCGGTGGCAGAGCAGTTGGAGCGGCGAGTGTCCCATCGGCGGGCGATGAAGCAGGCAGCGGCCCGCACTATGCAACGGGGGGTCGAGGGTATCAAGATCAAGGTGGCAGGGCGTCTGGGCGGCAGCGAGATGTCGCGTAAGGACACGGAGATGGTGGGGCGAGTGCCATTGCATACCCTGAGAGCGGACATTGACTACGGCACCGCCGAGGCCCACACCACCCTCGGTCGCATCGGCGTCAAGGTTTGGATTTATAAGGGCGATATTTTGCCCGAAATCAAGGAACGACCAGAAGAGGAGGAATCTCCCTCGCCCAGCCCTGGGGAGTGAGCAGCCATGCTGGAGCCTAAGCGAGTGAAGCATCGGAAGGCCCATCGAGGCCACCGCCGTGGAAAAGCCAGTGCGGGCAACAGCCTGACCTTCGGCGAGTTCGGCCTTCAGGCTCTGGGACAGACCTGGATGACCGCTCGCCAGATCGAGGCCGCCCGTCGTGCCATCACTCACCACCTTCGTCGTGGCGGCAAGGTGTGGATCTGTGTCTTCCCCGACAAGCCGGTCACTAAGAAGCCAGCGGAGATGCGCATGGGTAGCGGCAAGGCCGCTCCCGACCACTGGGTGGCGGTGATCAGGCCGGGGAGGATTCTGTTTGAGATCGCTGGCGTGCGGGAGGATGTGGCACGGGAGGCCATGCGCCTGGCCGCGCACAAGCTGCCCATCCCCACGCGGGTGGTGGTGCGCGAGGCGATGGTCTAGGGGGTAGCGGTGACAAGGGTCAACCGAAAGGCCGATGAGATTCGACGCCTGTCCGATGACGACCTGGCCAAGGAGCTGGAGGAGATCCGCCGCCGTTTCTTCTCCCTGCGCCTGAGCTCGATAACCCGCCAGGAGTCCAACCACCGGCTGATCAGTCAGATGAAGCGGCGGATTGCTCGCCTGGAGACCCTCCAGAGGGAGCGGCAGTTGGCCGCCCAGGCCGTCGCCAAGAAGGAGTAGGATGACCAGAATCCGCTACGGTGGCCGGAAGACCCGTGTGGGGGTGGTGGTCAGGGACAAGATGGCCAAGACGGTGGTAGTGGCAGTGGAGGCCTTCAAGCGCCATCGTTTGTACAAGAAGATCATGCGGCGCGTGAAGCGCTACAAGGCCCACGATGAGGAGAACGCCTGCCAGGTGGGCGATAAGGTGCTCATCGTGGAGACACGGCCCCTATCGCGGGACAAGCGCTGGCGGGTGGCCGAGATACTGGTCACCGCTGCTCTGCCCGAGGAGGAGAGGGCGTACATCGATGAGGAGGTGGCTGAGGAACTGCGGGAGCTGGAGGAGGTAATGGTTGCCGAAGCCCCGCCGCCGGCAGAGGAAGAGGCGATGCCAGCGGAGGAGGTAGTGACCGAAGAGGAGCCGCCAGCAGTGGTTGAGGAAATCGAAGAGGCGCCGCCGGCGGTCGAGGCAGAGCAGCCACCGGCAGAGGAAGAGACGCCACCAGCGGAGGAGGTAGTGGCCGAAGAGGAGCCGTCAGCGGTGGCTGCGGAAATCGAGGAGGCACCGCCGGCGGGCGAGGTAGAGCAGTCGCCGCCGGAAGAGGAGCAATCGCAGGCTGGGGAAGAAGAGCAGCCTCAGAAGGAAGAAACGCAGGAATCATGATCCAGTCGTTCACGCGCCTCAAGGTGGCCGACAATACCGGTGCCCGCCAGATCATGTGCATTCGGGTGCTGGGTGGCACACGCCGCCGCTATGCCCGCGTGGGCGACGTTTTTGTGGGTACGATCAAGCAGGCTGTCCCCAACGCTTCGGTGAAGAAGGGCGAGGTGGTGAAAGCGGTGGTGGTGCGGGTGGCCACGACCTACGGCCGTCCCGATGGCAGCCACATCCGCTTCGATGACAACGCCGCGGTCATCCTGGCCGACAACCTCAATCCCAGGGGCACGCGCATCTTCGGGCCAGTGGCGCGCGAACTGCGGGAGAAGAACTTTATGAAGATCGTGTCCTTGGCGCCGGAAGTGGTGTAGCCATGCCCAAGATCAGGCGCGAAGACACAGTGTTGGTCATCAAGGGCAAGGAGAGGGGTAAGACAGGCGTGATCCGTCAGATGATACCACACAAGAGACGGGTTATCGTCACCGGTGTGAACATGGTGAAACGTCACATGCGACCGCGCGCCGATCGGCCCGGAGGCATCATCGAGAGGGAAGGGTCCATCCACGTGTCCAACGTTATGATCATCTGCAAGAGCTGCAACAAGCCAACGCGGGTGGGCTTCCGCTTCCGTGAGAACGGCAGCAAGGTGCGCTTCTGCCGTCATTGCAATCAGCCTCTGGACTAGGAGCGATGGTGATGGCGGCCAGGCTCAAAGAGCGATACCGACAGGAAGTGGTGCCGGCCCTTGTAAAGGAGTTCGGCTACCAGAACGTAATGCAGGCGCCCCGCCTGGAGAAGATCGTGATGAATGTGGGCATGGGGGAGGCCATCCAGAACCCGAAGGCCCTGGACTCGGCGGCTGAGGACATGGCCGTCATCACCGGCCAGAGGCCGGTGATCACCCATGCCAAGAAGTCTATCGCTGCCTTCAAGTTACGGAAGGGGATGTCCATCGGCCTCACGGTGACGGTGCGGGGCGACCGCATGTACGAGCTGTTAGACCGTATGGTGAACGCCGCCCTGCCCCGCATTCGCGACTTTCAGGGGGTTTCGCCCTACTCCTTCGATGGCCGTGGCAACTACAGCCTGGGCATCAAGGAGCAGTTGATCTTTCCCGAGGTGGACTACGATAAGATCGACCGCATTCGCGGCTTTCAGGTGACGGTGGTAACCACCGCTAGGAGCGATGAGGAAGGCAAGCGGTTGCTGGAGCTCTTGGGCATGCCTTTCGCTCGTAGCTGAACCTGCTTGGCGGCAGGCAGGGCAAGGAGGGAGCGTTGACCCGTAAGGCCCTTTACTTCAAGACCTTCTACAAAGCACCGAAGTACAAGGTGCGGCAGAAGAATCGCTGCCGGCTCTGCGGGCGGCCGCGGGCCTACATGCGCCTGTTTGCTCTCTGCCGTATCTGCTTCCGCCAGCTAGCGTTAGAGGGAAAATTGCCCGGGGTCAAGAAATCCAGTTGGTAGGGAGTGACGCATATGATGACCGACCCCATTGCCGATTTGCTCACGCGCATTCGCAATGCCCTGGTGGCCGGGCACGAGTCTGTTCAGGTACCAGCCTCCAAGACGAAGATCGCTATCGCTAGGGTGCTCAGGAAAGAGGGCTTTATCAAGGACTTCGAGGTAGTGCGCGACGGCGTCAAGAGGACCATCCGCATCGACCTGGCTTACAGCGGCAGGAAGGAGCCCACTATCAGCGGTCTGCGGCGGGTAAGCAAGCCTGGCCTGAGGGTGTATGTGCAGAAGCGGGAGATCCCCCGCGTCTACAGCGGCCTGGGCATCGCCATCCTCACCACGCCTCAGGGAGTAATGACTGGCCAGGAGGCCTGGCGCCGGCAGGTGGGCGGCGAGGTCCTCTGTTACGTGTGGTAAGGGAGTGGAGGTAATGTCTCGCGTAGGCCGACAGCCAATAGCCGTTCCCTCGGCAGTGAAGGTGCAGATCGAGGGTGCGCGCGTCACCGTAACTGGCCCCAAGGGGGAGCTCAGCCGCGACTTTCACCCTGACATTGCCATTCGTCTGGATGATGGCCGGATCCTGGTCAGCCGACCCAGCGACCGGCCCCAGCATCGCTCGCTGCACGGCCTCACTCGCACTCTGCTGGCCAACATGGTCACTGGCGTCAGCGAAGGCTTCAGCAAGGCGCTGGAACTGCACGGTGTGGGCTATCGAGCCCAGATGCAGGGGGAGAAGTTGGTGCTCCAGGTGGGCTACTCGCAGCCGGTGGAGATGGCGCCGCCGCCTGGGATCACCCTGACGGTGGAGGGCACCAATCGGGTGGCGGTGCAGGGCATAAGCAGAGAGTTGGTGGGCCAGGTGGCGGCCAATATTCGTGCTGTGCGCTCGCCCGATCCCTACAAGGGCAAGGGCATCCGTTATCAGGGCGAGATGGTCCGCCTCAAGGCAGGCAAGGCTGGCAAGGCCGCCAAGCGATAGTCATGAAGGGCAAGAAGACAGCAGGAGCAGCCCGAATACGTCGCCATCGGAGGGTGCGCCGGAAGGTGGTGGGCACCCCCCAGAGGCCACGTTTGTGCGTCTTTCGCAGCCTTAATCACATCTATGCTCAGGTGATCGATGATGAGGGCGGCCACACCCTGGTAGCCGCCTCTGACCTGGAGGCGGATATCCGTCAGCAGGTCAACGGCAAGCGCAAGACAGAGGTGGCCAGACTTGTGGGCCAGCGAGTGGCCGAGCGTGCCCTAGAGAAAGGGATCGGGACGGCGGTGTTCGACCGTGGCGGCTACAGGTTTCACGGTCGGGTCAAGGCCCTGGCTGATGCCGCTCGCCAGGGCGGGCTCGTGTTCTAGGGACGGGGAGAGATGTCAAATCCCAGGAAATACATAGGCACTGTTGAGAGGATAGACTACCTGGAGCTGGAGTTGGCCGAGAAGGTAGTGTTCATTAACCGCGTGGCCAAGGTGGTCAAGGGTGGACGCCGCTTCCACTTCACCGCCGTCGTGGTAGTAGGCGACGGCCAGGGTCGTGTGGGGGCGGCTATAGGCAAGGCCAAGGAGGTGCCCGAAGCCATCCGTAAGGCCACCACCATAGCCCGCAATAACCTGATAAAGGCTCCCATGAAGGGCACGACCATCCCCCATGAGGTGCAGGCCTGCTTTGGCGCTGCCAGGGTGTTCATGAAGCCGGCGCCGCCGGGCACCGGCCTCATCGCTGGCGGAGGCGTGCGAGCGGTCTTGCAGATGGCGGGCATCAAGGATGTGGTGGCCAAGTCCCTGGGCAGCGCCAACGCGGTGAACGTGGTCAAGGCCACCATGCTTGCTCTTTCTCAAATGAGGGATGTTGAGGCAACGGTGACCAGACGTCGTGCCTTGGCTACCGTCGAGGCGTAGGTAGCGATGGCCAAGCTCAAGATCACCTGGAGGAAGAGCGCCATCGGCTACGCGTCAGACCAGCGACGGACTATCCGCGCCTTGGGGCTGCGGCGCTTGAACCAGGCGGTGCAACATAGCGATTCGCCAGTTGTGCGTGGTATGATACTCAAGGTGCGCCATCTGGTAGAGGTGGAAGAGGTGGGCGAGTAGGATGCAAACCCATGAGCTAAGACCCCCTAAGGGTGCGCGTCACAAGCGAAAGCGGGTGGGCCGCGGCAACGCCAGCGGCCACGGTACCTATTCGGGGCGCGGCTCGAAGGGCCAGAAGGCGCGTTCCGGTGTCGGGATTCGCCTAGGCTTCGAGGGTGGTCAGACGCCTCTCGTCAAGCGTCTGCCCCGACTGCGGGGCTTCACCAACATCTTCCGGGTGGAGTATGCGCCCGTGAACGTGAATCAGTTGGAGCGCTTTGAGGTGGGCACAGAGGTAACGCCCCAACTCCTGCGCGAGGTGGGAATCATCAAGAGTTTGAGGCAGCCGGTGAAGGTTCTGGGCGACGGCGAGATAACCAAGGCCCTGACCGTACGGGCCCACAGGTTCTCGGCGGTGGCCAAGGAGAAGATCGAGGCAGCCGGCGGAATCGTCGAGGAGGTAGCTCGTGGCACGAGCGCCCACCGTCGCTAGGCCGCGTCTTCTCCAGGCCGTCGTCGACGCCTTCCAGCAGGCGGAGGTCCGCCGGAAGATCGTGTTCACTCTGGCATTGCTGGTGGTGTTCCGCCTTGTGGCCAACCTGCCTGTCCCAGGTGTTGAGACAGCTGCCTTGGCGGACATTTTCAAGAACAATGCCGTCCTCGGCTTTCTGAACATCTTCAGTGGGGGTGCCCTGCGGAACATGAGCATCGCTGCCCTGGGCGTTTACCCCTACGTGACCGCCTCAATCATTATGCAGCTACTCGTTCCCATGGTGCCTCAGCTTCAGGCTTTGACCAAGGAGGGCGAGCAGGGCCGCCGTCAGATCGCGGTGTACACTCACTGGCTGACAGTGCCAATGTGCATTGTCCAGGGCTACGGACAGCTCATTCTTATCAACAACTTGGGCGGTTTCGGGGCCGAGACGAAGATCGGTCTTACTGGCGACGCTTTCTTGCCCACTCTCTCCATGATTAGCACCCTGACCGCCGGCAGTATGTTCTTGGTCTGGCTGGGCTCGCTGATCAGCGAGAAGGGGCTCGGCAACGGCATATCGGTCCTTATCTTCGCTGGCATCGTCGCCAACATACCGCGGATGATCTGGACCGAGGTCTATGTCTCGACCGCCATGACGGGCATTGTGATGCTGGCTCTGTTCATCACCTTCATCCTCGCGGTCATCGTCTTCTTCCAGGAAGCCCAGAGGCGCATCCCGGTTCAGTACTCCCGCAGCCTGTTCAGGGGCGGTCGGATGTACCGCCAGTCGGGCCAGACCCACATCCCCCTGCGGGTGAACTCGGCAGGCATGATCCCGCTCATCTTCGCCTTTTCCATTGTCATCTTTCCGGCCTATGCCGCCAGCATGTTACAGACGTCGAACACCGCCTGGGTAGCCAACGTGGCGGGCAGGGTCAATGATGTCTTCAACCCCTCGAACTTGGGCTATTGGGTCTTTCTCTTTTTTCTGGTAGTGATCTTTGCCTTCTTTTATACGATGGTCATCTTCCAGCAGCAGAACCTGGCGGAGAACCTGCAGCGGCAGGGGGGGTTCATTCCCGGAATCCGGCCGGGGCGCTCTACGGCGGAGTACATTACGCGGGTACTCATTCGCATCACCTGGGCTGGTGCTCTGTTCCTTGGCTTTGTTGCGGTGATACCCTACGTTGCCTCCGCCGTTACGGGGGAGCAATCCCTTAGTCTGGGCCGCGGCGGGGGATTATCCCTGGGCATTACCAGTTCCGGGTTGATCATCGTGGTCGGCGTGGTGCTGGACACCATGCGTCAGTTGGAGGCCCAACTGCTAATGCGTCAGTACGAGGGCTTCATCCGTTAGGAGGGACGAAGACCGTTGGACGTTATCCTCTTTGGCGCCCCAGGAGCCGGCAAAGGAACCCAGGCAGCAATCCTGGCCGAAAAGACTGGCTTGGTGCACATCACGACAGGGGAACTGTTCAGAGAGGCTATTAGACAGGAGACGGAGCTGGGGAAGCAGGCCAAGCCCTATTACGATGGGGGACAGTTGGTGCCCGATCGTTTGACCATCGCCATGCTGCTGGAGCGCCTGTCCCAGGGCGATTGTGCTCGTGGCGCTATCTTGGATGGCTTCCCCCGTACGCTGGATCAGGCGACCGCTCTGGATGAGGCCCTGGCCCAGGAGGGCAGGGCGATCGACAAGGTTATCTATATCCAGGTGCCAGAGGACGATCTGTTGGGCCGTCTCTCCGGCCGCTGGAACTGTGGCCAGTGCAGCAGCGTCTATCACGAGCGCTTCCAGCCGCCGCGTCAGGCTGGTCGCTGTGACCAGTGCGGCGGCGAGCTGTACCAGCGAGACGACGACAAGCCGGAGACGGTGCGAAGGCGCCTGGAGGTCTATTTACAGCAGACGGCGCCCCTCATCGACTACTACCAGGCCAAGGGCAAGCTGGTGGAGATAGACGGCGGCAAGTCAGTGGATGAGGTCGCTAAGGGCTTGCTGGCGGCTGTGGAAGGCTCCTAGGGAGGATCCCACGAGAGTCTATGCCTATCGAACTGAAGGGGCCCGAGGAGATAGCCCTGATGCGCCAGGCGGGCCGGGCTGTGGCCGAGGTCTTGGCTATCCTGCGAGAGGAGATTCGGCCGGGGCTGATGCTTAAGAAGCTGGACGACACTGTGCGGCGGGAGTTCGCCAAAAGAAAGGTGGTTCCCACCTTTCTGCACTATAACGGCTATCCGGCGCGCGTTTGTGTTTCTGTGAACGACGAGGTGGTGCATGGCATACCCGATAGGCGCGTCCTTCAGGAGGGCGATGTCGTGAGCATCGACCTGGGGGCCACCTACAATGGTTTCGTGGGCGATGCCGCCATCACCGTCGGCGTTGGCAGGATAAGCCCCGAGGCCGAGCGCCTCGTGCGGGTAACGGAGGAGGCGCTCTGGCAGGGCATCAAGGCAGCGAAGGCTGGCGCTCGTCTGGGACAGATTTCGGCGGCTATTCAGACTCACGCCGAAAGGAACGGCTTCGCTGTCGTGCGGGAGTATGTGGGACATGGTGTCGGTCGCAGCATGCACGAGGATCCCTCGGTGCCCAACTTCGGTCCGCCCGACCGGGGGCCGCTGCTGGAGAAGGGCATGACCCTGGCCTTGGAGCCGATGGTCACCGCTGGCGATTGGCAAACCAAAAGAGATTCCGACGGCTGGACGGTGCGCACGGCCGATGGTAGCCTCGCCGCCCACTTCGAGCACACGATAGCGATCACCGAAGGCGAGGCGCAGGTGCTGACGCTCCCTTGAGGATGCTGTTAGACTATTTGGAGGTGATTGGTCTGCGGGCCGTTTATGGGTAAGAAAGAGGCTATAGAGGTCGAAGGCGTAGTCAAAGAAGCATTGCCCAATGCGGTCTTTCGGGTAGAGTTGCCCAACGGGCACAGGGTTCTTGCTCACGCTTCTGGCAAGATTCGGGTACATTTCATCCGCATCCTGCCGGGGGATCGAGTGTTGGTGGAACTGTCGCCATACGACCTCACTCGTGGTAGGATTACCTATCGAGTCCGCTAGACTTTTCAGCAGCAGGATTGGTGATGAAGGTACGAGCTTCGGTCAAGCGGCGGTGCGACAAGTGCAAGATCGTCCGTCGCAAGGGTGTAGTGAGAGTTATCTGCGAAAACCCGCGGCACAAGCAGCGCCAAGGGTAGGAGAGGTATTATGGCGCGTATCGCTGGTGTGGACATTCCCAGGGACAAGCGGGTGGATGTCTCTCTGCGCTACATCTACGGCATAGGGCCCACTCTGGCCCACAACATCTGCGAGAGCGCGCGAGTGGAGCCCGCCACCAAGGTGCGGGACCTAACTGACGACGAGATCAGCCGCATTCGTGAGTTTATCGATCGCAACTACACGGTGGAGGGTGAGCTTCGCAAGACGGTGCGGCAGAACGTCCAGCGCCTTATCGAGATCAATTGCTATCGGGGGGTGCGCCATCGCCGTGGTCTGCCCGCTCGTGGTCAGCGCACCCGCACCAACGCTCGCTGTAAGCGAGGCCCGCGCAAGACGGTGGCTGGCAAGCGGCGGGCGGCGCTGACCAAGAAGTAGGATAGCCAGCTACATCTAACCAGCGAGGAGGGTTATGGCTGAAAGAAAAGACTCAGGCCGGGTAAAACGGCGGGAGCGCAAGAGCATTCCCGTCGGCCGTGCCTACATTCAATCCACCTTCAACAACACCATCATTACCCTTACCGACCCCAATGGCAAGGTCATCTCCTGGGCCAGCGCGGGCACGGCCGGCTTCAAGGGCTCACGCAAGAGCACTCCCTACGCCGCCCAGATAGCGGCCGATAGGGCGGCCAAGCGGGCGATGGAGCACGGCCTGCGCCAGGTGGAGGTCTATGTGAGGGGCCCAGGTAGCGGCCGCGAGGCGGCCATTCGCTCCCTCCAGGGGGCGGGCATCCAGGTGATGAGCATCCGTGACGTAACCCCCATTCCCCACAACGGTTGTCGCCCTCCCAAACGGCGGCGAGTGTAAGCTAGGGATGGGTCTCGCTTAGGTAGTGAGGGAGAGCTAGTGGCACGCTACAGAGGACCTTCCTGTCGGATATGTCGGCGCTTGGCCGAGAAGCTCTATCTGAAGGGGGAGAAGTGTTACTCCCCACGCTGTCTCCTTGAGCGCCGTCCCTACGCTCCCGGGCAGCGCTCGATGCGCCGCCGCAAGGTGTCCGACCGCAGCCTCCAGTTGCGGGAGAAGCAGAAGGCGCGCTCCACCTATGGCCTGCTGGAGCGCCAGTTCCGCCGCTACTACAGGGAGGCGGTGCGGCGCAAGGGTATCACCGGCGAGAATCTGCTGCGTATTCTGGAGATGCGCCTGGACAATGTCGTCTATCGTCTCGGCTTCGCCGATTCCCGCAAGCAGGCTCGCCAGGTGGCTCTCCATGGCCACATCAGCATAAACGGCCGCAAGGCCGATATCCCCTCTCACGTCATCAAAGTGAACGATGTCATCGGTTGGACGGCGAGGGGGGCGAAGAGCGAAATCTTCAAAGCAGTCAGGGAGCAGGTGACTGACCGGTCCCTTCCCTCCTGGCTGAGCCTGGACAGCGAGCAGATGACAGGGATGGTGCTATCGCCGCCGACTATGGAAGACATTGGCGCCAAGTTCGACCCTGCCATTGTTGTTGAGTACTACTCTCGTTAGCAACCACTTGTTGCCAGAGTGAGGAGGTTGGTCTCGGTGACCCAGTTGGTCGTCCCCCAGGTTGAGATTGTGGAGAGCGACGACAATTACGTGCGCATCGTCGCCGAACCTCTGGAGCCGGGCTTCGGCACTACCGTTGGCAACGCCTTGAGGAGGGTTCTTCTCAGCTCCCTGCCGGGCGCTGCTATCACCTCCGTGCGCATCGACGGCGTACAGCACGAGTTCTCTACTATCCCTCACATGAAGGAGGACACCATCGAGTTCCTGCTGAATGTGAGGGAACTGCGCCTGCGCGCTCTGTCCGACCGGCCGGGCAAGCTCTTCCTGGAGGTGACCGGTCGTGAAGGGAAGATAACCGCTGCCGACATCCAAGCCCCTCCGGACTATGAGATCCTTAACCCTGAGCTGCACCTGGCCACGCTGGATTCGACGGAGGGGGAGCTAAGGGTGGAGTTCAACGTGGAGCAGAGCCACGGCTACGTGCAGGCGGGGGGAAGCGATGGCGAGCCCATTGGGGTAATCCCCGTGGATGCCATCTTCACACCCGTGCGCAAGGTGAACTACAGGGTGGAGCGCACCCGCGTGGGCCAGATGGTCAACTACGATCGCCTGGTGCTGGAGGTGTGGACCGACGGCACCATCGCCGGCGTGGAGGCTGTAAGCCAGAGTGCCGATATCCTTCTGGAGCAGCTCTCCCTGTTCAGTCGGTTGGGTAAGCCAGCGCCGCCAATGGTGGAACATGGCCTGGGTGCGGGCACCGTCCTCACGCCCGACCGCTACAACACGGCCATTGAGGACCTCAGCCTGTCGGTGCGGGCCTACAACTGCCTCAAGCGCAGTGGCCTGATGACGTTGGGCCAGGTGTTGGAGAAGAACGAGGACGAGCTTCTCTCCCTACGCAACTTCGGCCGCAAGTCCTACGACGAGCTCAAGACGCGCCTGCGGGAGCTGGGCTTCCTGCCTTCCGAGACAGCGGAGGAGGAGTTGGTGGTCGAGGTCCCGTCGGTCATCGAGGAGGAAGGGCTGCCAGCGGTGGTCGGCCGTGGCGAGGAGGCAGCGGCTGTGGTGGCGGAGCCGGTCGCTGGCGGGGAGGAGCCTG
>Ga0209253_10002237_pt1 | contig 17151 bp, 21 predicted proteins | sample FrelakmetBRP12BR_FD_187145 | JGI IMG/M metagenome (GOLD analysis project Ga0209253, IMG submission 187145) | Freshwater lake sediment microbial communities from the University of Notre Dame, USA, for methane emissions studies - BRP12 BR (SPAdes)... | ecosystem: Environmental > Aquatic >...
GATGTAGGTGTCGGCACCAATCGAGTACAGACCACCGCCCGCCACCGTTGCATTTCCGCGCGCGATGATCACGATCTCCCCTGTCGTCGTGTCGGTCAGCATCGCCGACACCTGGCCGACCGTCGCACCCCAGCCGGGCAGGATCCAGCGCTTGACCGCGCTCCCTTCGACGAACCCGGAGACGTCGCAGGCGAGCTTGAAACGCGCGCCCTCCCGGACCACGAACTCCTTCGTCGAACGGATCTTCTCGTCGAAGGCGTGGGTGGCGTCGAGCGCCAGGGTGCGCCCTTGCGTCTCGGTGCGGTCGATGCACGGCTCCAACCGCACGTCGACAGGAAGCGACCGAGGCGTCTGTGCCGGCAGGCCGGTGAGTCCACCGACCTGGGCGGCACAACCGGCAAGCAGTGCCACGCTCGCGGACACGAGCAGGAACTCCATCGCGTGATGGATTTGAGGCTGCCGGCGCATCTTCCGCTTCCTTTCCGGTGTCGTTCAGTCCCGCGCCCGCCGTTCGCGCACCAGGGGCAGGTCCTTGCCGAGCACATCGATGCACGGACGGGGCTTCACGTCTGCTCCCTGCGTGATGAACTCTGTTTCCCGACAGGTTCGCTGTTCGAACTGCGCGCGCTCGACGACGCCAGCTTCGTCGAAGTAGACGACCAGACGGGTGTAGTCGACTGTCTCGAAAGCCGGCATTGCCGGGCTCGGATAGATGAACACCAGCACGCCGCCCTTGCTGCGCACGCAGACGTACAACAGCCAGCTCTCATCCAGCGCGGCGCCGTCCGGCTGACCGAGCCTGAGCAGGATTTCCTCGCGCGTCGTCTTGCCTGCGACGATGGATTCCTTTGCCGCGGCGCCGAGGTTCTCGCGTGAGCCGTGGCGGTACGCCTCTTGAATCGGCAGAGGGATGACGCAGGCGGGGAGCAATGCAACCACCATAAGGCCGGTCGCGACTTGAAGCCGATACCTGGAGCGGCGGCGCATCGACGCTACTCCCCGCGCACCTTCACGAGCGAGTGACGGTCGAGCACGTCGTCCTGGCGGAAGACGAGTACCAGGCTGTGGGTCCGAGTGTCATGCTGTCGAGGCTTGTAGTAGCCGCCGGCGTCGGCGGCAACCCAATAGGTGAGGATCCTGCCGCCTTCGAAGTCTGCATCGGGGGTGCCCAGTCGGTCGGCCGCGACCGTGCGCGTCGTCGCGCCGGGTTGGAGGAAGTCGAGCCAGCCCTGTTGGCCCAGTGGGGGAGCCGCTGCGCACGCTGCCGTCACGAAAGTGACGAGCATCTGCACCACCAACCGCAGCTTCATGGGCATGCGCTGCTCCTTAGATGTCGCACTGACGACCTGCAGCCTTGGACGACGCACCGCAGGCTTCGGCGGTTCACTGCTCGCCCCAGCAGACTTCTTTATTGGCGGCCCCAAGCCCGAGGTGCTGACCTGGCTCAACCGTTCGCCAATCGGAGGGATACGGACGCCATCGGAATGGACGTACTGGAGATCGGGCTGCGAGTCGCCGAAGGCTGCAATCGACCATGACAGCCGGGGAGCCGATTGACGCCGCGTGTTCTCTCCCGCCCAGCACCAGGCCCTGTGCTAAGCTCGCGACCCTCGCGCGCCCGTAGCTCAGTTGGATAGAGTACTTGGCTACGAACCAAGGGGTCGTGGGTTCGAATCCTGCCGGGCGCGCCATTCTCAAAGCGGGGCTGATTTCACGATCAGCCCCGTTTGCCTTTCTGCCTCAGGGCCAGGCAGGGGCAGATCCGCGGTCTACTCGTCGCCCGAACCGATCATCCGCATGCAGCACGCACAGCCGATGCGCGGATCGTCGATCACCTGGTGTCCTGGACCAGTGCGATGCGCCGCCGCAGGCGCTCCGCGCCGGCGCTGTCCCCGGCCTTCTCGGCTAGCGTGAGTTGCACGCCCAGCCAGGCGAGCAGCGGCCGCCGCCATCCCTGCGCCGATGCGGTGTCCACGGCAAGCGCGATCGAGGAGGGATTCGCGCGGCCGTCCTGGAACAGCACGCCGGTGGCGACCAGCCGCGCCAGCGGGTCGTCGAGGGCCGCGAGCGCGGAAGTCGCCGCGTCGCCGCCGAGGCCGCCCGCGGCGAACGGACGATGGTGTTCCGGCAGCAAGGCGACGTCCCCGGCCTGCACGCGGTTGGCCAGGTAGTCGGCGTAGGCGCGTTCCGCTGGCGTCGCGTCGGGTCGCAGCTTCTCGAATCCTTCGCACGGCCCGACGTCGAGGCTTGCCACCCGTACCGCGCAGCGCGTGAGCTCGGCCATCGCAACCAGGTCGACGCGACCGGTGCTCGCGAGTTCACGGCGCGCCAGGTCGAACTCGGCGTTCGCCACGCGCGTGTCCCCGCCCAGGTAGGCGGCGACCGCGCGATCCAGCGCCGCCTTGGCGTTGGACTGCCACTCTGGTGCCGGCGGAGCGCTGCTGCACGCGGCCAGCACCACGACCAGCGATCCGACAGCGCGGCGCACGAAGCGCTCGAGCGGGCTCATGGCAGCTTGATCTCCGGCGACTTCGCGAACGGCCAGCGACGATTGACCTCGTCGATCATCCGGCTCACCTTGCGCAGGTTGGCGTCGACCTCGGACCGCAGCGCCGCGAGGTCGGTCGATGCGGCGCGCGCGTTGCCGGCGATCGCCTGCGCGTCGACCAGGATGGCGTCGATCTTCTTCAGGCTTTCGCGCGCTTCGAGCAGCGCCGCGTTCAGCTGCACGACGGCCGCGCGCGCTTCGGGCATCAGGCCTTCGGCACCGAAGACCTGCTGGTCCGCCTTGGCGGCCAGGCCATCGAGGCGCGCCAGCAGGGCGTTCGTCCGGTCGATCGTGACGACCAGCTTCTGCGCGTCGGCCTCGTTGCCGAACAGCACGCCGAGCGCGCCGCGCGGACCGGTGATCTTCTCGGTCGCGCTCTGCACGTGGCCGAGCGTGGCGGCCAGCGCCGAGTCGGCGTTCGTGAGCTGCGTCATGTTGCGGATGAGGTCGCGCGTCTCGGCCACGAGGCGGGGGATCTCCGCGGTGGCATCGCCGACCAGCACCCGCCGCTCGGCGCCGGCGAGCAGGGGCGGATCGCTCAGGACGCCGCTGAAGGCCCGCAGGTTGGTGTTGCCGACCAGGCCGCGCGTCAGCGTGAACACGCTCGATTCGCGCAGCCAGCGCGCGTCCTTGCGCGGCACGTCGATGACGATGCGCGTCGTGCCGTCGTCGGACAGTTCGATGCCGCGGACCCGGCCGATCGGAAAGCCGGCGAAAGTCAGGTCCATGCCGACGGTGACGCCTTCGGCGTCGTCGGACAGCAGCACCAGCCGCTGCGAGGGTTCGAACACGCCCCGCGCATACAGCAGGTAGGCGGTCGAAGCGGCCACCAGCAGCAGCAGCGCTCCCACCAGCAGCGCGGCGCGAAACTCGAGGGATCCGGGCGTTCGCAGCGCAGGCGTCGGTTCGTCGCTCATCGCGTTGGCCTCAAAGGTAGTTGCCCACGAGCGAGGCGATCTCGATCAGCAGGATCACGAAGAACAGCCGCACCAGGCCGCGCAGTTCGGCGCTGGTGCGAAGGTGCGGCCTCGGCGGATCGTAGAGAACCGAGGCGATCGGGATCAACCCCACGGCGAGGGCGAGGCCCAGCGTCTTCAGCGTGAAGATCAGGGACAGGGTCGGACTGAACACGCGACCGAAGGTCCTCGTGTAGCTCGCAAGCCCACCCATCGTGAAGCCGTGCACCCACACGTAGGCGAGTGCGGCGCAGACGACGCTGCTCACGGTGGCCAGCAGCAGCACGGCGAACGTGCCCGACACGACGCGCGGCAGGATCTCGCGCTGCAGCGGCTCGGCGCTCCCGGCCGACAGCGCGGCGAGCTCGCCGCGCCCATGCAGCGCCGCGATTTCCGCCGCGTTGGGCAACGCGCAGCGCAGCGCGACGAACATCGCGGCCGTCAGCGGTATCAGTTCGAGCACCAGCACGCGGACGACCATCTCGAGCGCATAGCGCGACAGGCCGTAGCTCACCGAGGTGACGACGACGATGTGGATGATCACCAGGCTGACGATCGACGTCATCAGGGTGAACCAGAGCAGGATCGGGGCCGTGTCCTCGACGAGATGGCGCGCCAGGGCCGCGCGGTTGGGCCCGCGGTACGTCGAAGGGGAAAGCGCGAGCACCAGGAGCCTGGCGCTGAACATGAGGATGCGCCGCCAGCCTGCGAACCACTGCAGCGCCGAGCGTCCCAGGTCGGCCACGCCGCCCCATGCGGATGCAAGCGATGTCATGGCCGGGATCATAGGGCGCCCGCAAGGGGCTTGCTTCCGCGCCACGTGCAGGCGCGCGCCACGCTAGTATCCAGGCGCCCGCGGTGCGACGGTCCGGCAACGTCACCATGACTCGACTCCCGCGGCGCGCGCACGCTGGCGCCGCCGACACCCCCATCTTCCTTTGCGAGGCATCCATGCGCCTTGGGCGCCGTTTCCTGTTCGTCCTGGCCTGGGTTCCCGTGATCGCCGGCTGCGCGACGCCGCCCGCGCTGGACGAAGACCGCCTGGCCGCCGAACTGGCGCGCCGCCCCGTCGTGCTGCTGGGCGAAGTGCACGACAACGTCGTCCAGCACCGGATTCGCGCCGAAGCGCTGCGCCGCCTTTTGGAGGGCGGAGCCCGCCCTGCGATCGCCTTCGAACAGTTCGATCGCGAGCGGCAAGCCGACATCGACCGCGCGCGGCGGGAGTCGCCGCCCGAGGGGCGCTCCCTTGCCGATCACGTGATCGCGCAGGCGCGCGCGCCGAGGGACACGTGGGACTGGGCGCGCTACCGGCCGTTCGTGGAACTGGCGCTGCAGTACGACCTGCCGATCGTGGCGGCGAACCTGTCGCGCAGCGCTGCGGCGCGGGTCGCGCGCGAGGGACCGAACGCGGCCTTCACCGAGGCGGAGCGCGCTGAACTCGCGCTCGACCGCTTCGACGACATCCTCGCGCAGCACGAATACATCGTGCAGGTCGGGCACTGCAACATGCTGCCGAAGTCCGCCTTGCCGGGGCTGGCCCGGGCGCAGATCGCGCGCGACGCGGTCCTCGCGCAGTCGCTGCGTCCGTACCTGGGACGTGGCGTCATCCTGCTGACCGGCAACGGCCATGCGCGGCGTGACATCGGCGTGCCGCGCCACCTGGCTGCCGAAGACCAGCCGCGCGCGTGGTCGATCGGGCTGCTGGAGGAGGGCACGGAGGAGCGGTCCGCGCTCTTCGACGTCGCCTTCGTGAGCCCGGAACAGGACCGTCCCGATCCCTGTGCCGCCCTGAGGCCGAAGCAGTAGGCGGAGTGCCCGATGGGTTGATCCCGTCGGGTGCGATTTCGCGGGCCTCGGCGTAGGATTGCCGCCTGATCGAGGCACCCACAGCCGCGGCGCTCACAGGAGACTTTCCGATGACCAACCAGCCGATTCGCGCCGTCCTGCAGGCGAAGAACATCCAGAGCCTGATCACCGCCGCGCCGGACGCCACCGTGGCCGCTGTTGCCGCGCTGATGGCGCAGAAGGGCGTGGGGGCCGTCATCGTTCGGGGTGCTGGCAGCGAGATCGGCGGGATCTTCACCGAACGCGACGTGATGTGCCGCGTCGTGGCCGAGCGCCGCGATCCGGCCGGCACGAAAGTCTCCGAGGTGATGAGCCCGAACGTGCGCCAGGTGAACGCCGACGCGACGGTCGAGGAGGTCCTGCGCCTGATGGTGGTGCACGGCCATCGGCACATCCTGATCAAGGACGGCGCCGCCTTTGGCCTGGTCTCGATCCGCGACCTGATGCAGTGGCTGGTCCTGCCCGACGCACCCGTTGCGCACGAAGGCCGCGTGGGCGTGATCCGGGCGCGCGCGGCGGAAACGATCGATGCGGTGAAGGGCCTGCAGCCCTAGGGCTGAGCTAGCCACAGCAAGTCAGTCCACCGCGGCCGTGACCGCGGTCACACTTCCCTGGCGCTGGGCCGAATCCGCTTGACCCGCGGCGCCCGGCGATCGGAACATGTGCGCCCTTGCGCATATGCGCATCTTCCGAAGAATCCATGGAGCCCGATCTCGAGCGCCTGTACGAGGTGGTGTCGGACTACTTCGGCCTGCTGGCCGAGCCGACGCGCCTGAAGATCCTCAGCGCGATCTGCGACGGCGAGCGCAGCGTGTCGGACATCGTCGAGCGCGTGGGGGCCTCCCAGACCAACGTGTCGCGCCACCTGAACCTGATGTACGGCAAGGGCGTCCTCAAGCGGCGTCGCGACGGCCAGATGAGCTTCTACTCGATCGCCGACGCCAACGTGGTGACGCTCTGCCGCACCGCGTGCGTCCACATGGCGAGCCAGCTCGATGAACAGTCGGTGTCGAACCGCACGCTGAAGCGGTTCATGCCGAGCACGACGAGCAACTGATCAAGATCACAAGCACCACTGCGCAGGACGAAAGGCCAGGGAAAATTCGATGAGGAGTGTCAGGGAAGAGAACGCGCGACCGATCGGTCGGGTCGTGCCGGCGCCGGAGAATCATCTGAGCGCCGAGGTCATCCAGGCCGCGAAGGGGCGCCGGGGATTCCTGGCCACCGCCGCGGCGGGAGGCATCGCCGTCGCCGCCGCCGGCAAGGCGGGCGCGCAGGCGAAGGACGCGCCGCCGGCGCTCAACCCGTGGACCCGGTCGCTGGGTGCGCCGGTCGGCGCGACCGGCTACGGCATGCCGTCGAAGTTCGAGGCGGCCGTGCAGCGCCGCCAGAGCCCCGGCCTGACGCCGCAGCCGCAGTCGTCGGTGAGCTTCACTCCGTTGCAGAACCTGTTCGGCATCATCACGCCGAGCGGCGTGCACTTCGAGCGCCATCACTCCGGAATGCCGGAGGTGGATCCGGCGCAGCACCGGCTGATGATCCACGGCCTCGTGAAGCGGCCGCTGCTGCTGACGATGGACGACATCATGCGGTTCCCGTCGGTGTCGCGCATCCACTTCATCGAGTGCGGCGCCAACACCGGCATGGAGTGGGCCAACGTCGCCGTCCCGACGGTGCAGTACTCGCACGGCATGCTCGCGTGCAGCGAGTTCACCGGCGTGCTGCTGTCGACGCTGCTCGACGAAGTCGGCTACGACAAGAAGACCGCGCGGTTCGTCCTCGCCGAAGGCGCCGACGGCTCGGCGCTGACGCGCACGATCCCGATGGAGTTCGCGCTGAACGACGTGATGGTCGTGTACGGCCAGAACGGCGAGATGCTGCGCCCGGAGAACGGTTATCCGCTGCGGCTGCTCGTGCCCGGCGTGCAGGGCGTGTCGAGCGTGAAGTGGCTGCGTCGACTCGAAGTGGGCGACAAGCCGTGGAACGCGCGCGAGGAGTCGCTGCACTACGTCGACCTGATGCCGGATGGCACGCACCGCCAGTACAGCGGCGTGCAGGAGGTCAAGTCGGTCATCACGACGCCGTCTGGCGGCCAAATGCTGCAGGGCAAGGGCTTTTACGAGATCACCGGCCTGGCCTGGTCCGGCCGCGGCAAGGTCAAGCGGGTGGACGTCTCCACCGACGGCGGCCGCAACTGGCAGCCGGCGCGCCTGCAGGATCCGGTGCTGTCGAAGGCCCTGACGCGCTTCCGCATGGACTGGAACTGGGACGGCAGCCCCGCGCTGCTGCAGAGCCGGGCGGTCGACGAGACCGGCCACGTTCAGCCGACGATCGCCCAGCTGCGCGCGGTGCGCGGCACGCGGTCGATCTATCACAACAACGCAGTCAAGACCTGGAGCGTGAAGCCCAGCGGAGAGGTGTGGAATGTCCAGATCGCTTAGGGCGTTGCTGCCCCTAGTCGCTTCGACGGCGCTGCTCGCCCTGGGCGGCACGGCCTTCGCGCAGGGCAAGCCCAGCGCGGACGGGCCGAGGTTCGGGCTCGGTCGCGCCGCGTCGCCGCAGGAAATCGCGGGCTGGGACATCGACGTGCGGCCGGACGGGCATGGCGTGCGCAAGGGCAAGGGCACGGTCGCGCAGGGCCAGGACCTGTACGACGCGCAGTGCGCGAGCTGCCACGGCACGTTCGGCGAGAGCAATCGCTACATGGCGATCGCCGGCGGCGTGAAGGCGGAGGACCTGAAGACGGGCCGCGCGTCCGCCCTGCAGGCGCGGGACGGGATGCGCACGGTCGGCACCAAGCTCAACTACGCGACGACGCTGTGGGACTACATCAACCGCGCGATGCCGTGGACCAATCCGCAGTCGTTGACGGTCGACCAGGTCTACGCGGTCACGGCCTACGTGCTGCACCTGAACGAGATCGTTCCGGCGGACTTCGAGCTGAACGACGGGAACCTCACGAAGGTGCCGATGCCCAATCGCAACGGCATGTCCACCAGCCACGGCATGTTGTCGGTCAAGGGCAAGCCGGACGTGACGGGCTCGCCGTGCATGAAGGACTGCGTCAAGGAAGTGAAGGTCACGTCCGAGCTGCCGGAGTTCGCGCGCAACCAGCACGGCAACCTGGCCGAGCAGAAGCGGCCGCTCGGTCCCACGCGGGGCATCGACACGACGCGCTATGACCCGAGCGCGACGGCGGCGAAAGCCGGGCCGGTCGCGGTCGCCGCGGCGCCCGCGGCGGCGGATCCGAAGGCGCTGCTGGCGAAGAACGCCTGCACCGCGTGCCACGGCATGACGAGCAAGGTCGTCGGCCCGGGCTTCACGGAGGTCGCGGCCAAGTACCAGGGCAAGCCGGACAACGAGGCGTATCTTGCGAAGAAGATCAAGGCCGGTGGCGAGGGCGTGTGGGGGCCGGTGCCGATGCCGCCCCAGCCGGGCCTGACGGACGACGAGGCGCGGGCGATCGCGAAGTGGATCGCCGGGGGCGCCAAGTAGTGGAACCGACCGCGGGGGTTCGGGGTTAACCCGATCCGAGCCGCGGGCAATGGAAGCGACTGTTGGAGTTTTGCGTTTACTTTTTCAATCTCTCTTTTGAAATGCAGGAGACAACGATGATCCAGAACCGCAGGGAATTCGTGAAAGTCAGCGGCGTGCTCGGCCTGATGGCCGCGGCAGGCTTGATCACGATGAAGGAAGCCCGGGCGCAGCAGCAGGCCTGGAACAAGGCCGCCTTCGACACGAAGTCGGTGGAAGACACCATCAAGGCCCTTGGCGGCAGCGCCACGGCCCCGAGCGGCGACATCGCGATCACCGCGCCCGACATCGCCGAGAACGGCGCCGTCGTGCCGGTGGCCGTGACCAGCAAGATCCCGAACACCCAGGGCATCTACGTCCTGGTCGAGAAGAATCCGAACACGCTGGCGGCGGGCTTCACGATCCCGGCCGGCACGGAGCCTTCGGTGTCGACCCGCATCAAGATGGGCCAGACGTCGAACGTTCACGCGGTGGTGAAGGCGGACAACAAGTTCTACGTCGCCACCAAGGAAGTCAAGGTCACGCTCGGCGGCTGCGGCGGCTGATCGACACCGAAACCCACACGAATCCAAGGAGCGAACATGCCCGATCCGATGCGCATTCGCGCGACCGAACAGCCTGATGGCGTCGACGTCCGCGTACTGATGAGCCACGAAATGGAAGGCGGCCAGCGCCGCGATTCCGCCGGCAACCTGGTCCCGGCCCATTTCATTTCCAACGTCACGGTGAACCACAACGGCAAGCCGGTCCTGACCGCCGAGTGGGGTCCCGCCGTGTCGAAGAATCCCTACCTGCAGTTCAAGTTCAAGGGCGGCAAGAAGGGCGACAAGCTGAGCGTCACCTGGGTCGACAACAAGGGCGAGACGCGCACCGACGAAGCCACGATCGGCTGATGTAGAGTGCACGGCCCGTGCGCCAGCGGGCCGGCGCTTCGACTCAATGCAGTTCAACCCAAGGGGTACCTCGATGCATGCTCGTTCGCTCCTCTCCGCGACGGTGCTCACCTTCGGCCTGCTGGCCGCCGCGCAGCCTGCGGCGGTGCTGGCCCAGGCCAAGGATGACCAGATCAAGACGGTGTACCACCTCACGAACGGCCTCGACGAAGCGTCGCGTGGCCTCGGCAACATCCGCAACCACCTGGCGGCGGACCCGAAAGGCAAGATCACGGTGGTGACGAACGGCAGCGGCATCGAGTTCCTCCTCGAAGGCGCCAAGGACAAGAACGGCAACCCGTACGAGGTCATCGTGCAGGACCTCAAGTCCAGGGGGGTCGACTTCCGCGTGTGCAACAACACGCTGGTCACCCGCAAGATCGACCCGTCGAAGGTGATCCCGGAAGCGTCGATCGTCCCGTCGGGCGTCGCGGAAGCGGCCAAGCTGCAGGCGCGCGAGGGCTACGTCTACCTGCGGCCATAGTTTCAGCGAGTGAATGCTCCCCGAGCCTCCACAGAGAGGCCGGGGATACGACGACCTTTTCAGCCAGGAGACAGCACCAATGAAACGACCAGGACTGGCCGCCTCCCTGGCCGGTTGCGCCGTGGCGATGCTGGCCACCGGCGCGCAGGCCCAGGGCAGCGCCACCGACGAGATCGCGAAGTACCGCCAGATGCTCCAGGACGGCAACCCCGCCGAACTGCTGATCGTGCGCGGCGAGGAACTTTGGAAGCAGAAGCGCGGGCCGAAGAACGCCTCTCTCGAGCAGTGCGACATCGGCCTCGGGGCCGGCGTCGTCAAGGGAGCGTACGCGCAACTGCCGCGCTTCTTTGCCGACGCCAACCAGGTGATGGACTTCGAGACGCGCCTGGTCCACTGCATGGTGACGTTGCAGGGCTTCGACCGCGCACAAGTGACCAAGAGCCCGTTCTCGGGCGCCGGTGAGCGCCCGACCGACATCGAGGCGATCACCACGTTCGTGGTCGATCAGTCGCGCGGCGTGCCGGTGAAGATCTCCCAGAGCCACTCGATGGAGCGCGCGTCCTTCGAGCGCGGCCGGCAGCTCTTCTACATGCGCGGCGGGCCGTACGACTTCTCGTGCGCCACGTGCCACGGCGTCGACGGCCAGCGGATCCGGCTGCAGGATCTCCCCAACATCTCGCACAACAAGCAGGATGCCGCGCGCGCCTTCACGACGTGGCCGGCGTACCGCGTGTCGCAGGGCGCGCTGCGCACGATGCAGTGGCGCCTGAACGACTGCTTCCGGCAGCAGCGTTTCCCCGAGCCGATCTTCGCCTCCCAGGGCACGATCGACCTGATCACGTTCCTCGGCGTCAACGCCAACGGAGCGAAGATGGACTCGCCTGCGATCAAGCGCTGAGGAGACGACATGACGATCAAGATGAAGACTGTTCTGTCGCTGGCCACGGTCGTGGTTCTCGCCTCGTGCGCCAGCCCGCCGACGCGCGAAGAGACGATGCAGGTGGTGAAGGGCTCGTTCAAGGACCGCGGCATCGCGAAGCTGGATCGCCTGAACCAGTCTGAGCTGCAGCAGGTCTGCTCCGACGCTTCGCTGAACAACAAGGACCTGCCGAAGGACGTCCGCGAACGCCTCGAGAAGCAGCAGATGACGACGATCAGGTTCCCGGCGGACGGCAAGTTCCTCGGCGACTGGAAGGCCGGCGAGCGCGTGGCGCAGACCGGCGTCGGCCTGCAGTGGTCCGACAACGACAAGACGGTCAATGGCGGCAACTGCTACGCCTGCCATCAGCTGTCGCCGCAGGAGATCTCGTTCGGCAACATCGGCCCGTCGCTGAAGCATTACGGCAAGCTGCGCGGCAACAGCGAGGCAGTCGTCAAGTACACGTGGGGCAAGATCTGGAACACCCACGCTTACAACGCCTGCTCGTCGATGCCGCGCTTCGGCGACGCCGGCATCCTGACCGAAGCGCAGATCAGGGACGTGATGGCGCTGCTGCTGGATCCGGCCTCCCCCGTCAACAAGTAATCGAAGAGGACAGGGCGGCCGGGCTCGGCCGCCTTTTTTTCGCCCAAATGCGACTTTCCGCTCTGCACAAATCGCTGTTCGCCTGGCTGGTGGCGCTGATGCCGCTCATGCCGCTCATGGTCGCGGCCGCCCCGGCGCCCGAGGTCGTGCGCTGGAGCGACATCCAGCTGGTCGACGGGAGCGTGCTGAAGGCGAAGGACCTCGCCGGCAAGACCGTCGTGGTCGAGTTCTGGGCGAGCTGGTGCCCGTTCTGCGCGAAGCAGAACCCGCACATCGAGAAGCTGCACAGGTCGCACGGCGGCAAGGGCCAGGGCCTCGTCGTGCTGACCTTCACGCTCGACAAGACCGACGAGGCGGCGCTCGGGTACCTGAAGAGCCACGGCTACACGTTCGCCGCCGCGCGTTCCAGCAAGCAGATCGAAGGCTGGTTCGGCGGACGCCGGACGCTGCCCGAGGTCTACGTCGTCGACCCGAAGGGACGCATCGTGTTCAAGGAAGCCGGCGAGATGTTCGAAGAAGACATCGCCGCGCTCGCGCGCTTCGCCGCGCGGTAGATCAACGAGAAGAGGGAGAGAAGAAATGTCGATGGACCGTCGCGAATTCCTGCAGGTGCTGGCGGTGGCCGCCGCCGCGGGCCTGCCGATCGCGTCGCGCGATGCGCTGGCCGCCACGCCTGCCTCCGCGAAGATGTACGAGCTGCCGCGCTTCGGCAACGTGCACTTCCTGCACTTCACGGACTGCCACGCCCAGCTGCTGCCGATCCACTTCCGGGAGCCGAGCGTCAACCTAGGCATCGGCGACTCCATGGGCCAGCCGCCGCACCTGGTCGGCGAGCACCTGCTGAAGCGCTTCGGCATCGCCGCGCGGACGCCGGAGGCGCACGCGTTCACCTACCTCGACTTCGTCGAGGCCGCGAAGACCTACGGCAAGGTCGGCGGCTTCGCGCACCTGTCCACGCTCGTCAAGCGCATGAAGGCGAGCCGCCCGGGCGCGCTGCTGCTCGACGGCGGCGACACCTGGCAGGGCTCGGGCACCTCGCTTTGGACGAACGCGCAGGACATGGTCGACGCCTGCAAGCTGCTCGGCGTGGACGTGATGACGCCACACTGGGAGATGACGTACGGCCAGAAGCGCGTCCAGGAAATCGTGGAGAAGGACTTCAAGGGCAAGATCGACTTCGTCGCCCAGAACATCAAGACCACCGACTTCGGCGACCCGGTGTTCGCGCCGTACACGATGAAGGAGATGAACGGCGTCAAGGTCGCGGTGATCGGGCAGGCCTTTCCGTACACGCCGATCGCCAACCCGCGCTACATGGTCCCCGACTGGAGCTTCGGCATCCAGGACGACAACATGCAGAAGGTCGTCGACGAGGCGCGCGGCAAGGGCGCGCAGGTCGTCGTGGTGCTGTCGCACAACGGCATGGACGTCGACCTGAAGATGGCGTCGCGCGTGCGCGGCATCGATGCGATCCTCGGCGGCCACACGCACGACGGCGTGCCGGCGCCGACCCTGGTGAAGAACGCCGGCGGCACCACGCTGGTGACCAACGCCGGCAGCAACGGGAAGTTCCTCGGCGTGCTCGACTTCGACGTGAAGAACGGCAAGATCGCCGACTTCCGCTACAAGCTGCTGCCGATCTTCTCGAACGTGCTGCCCGCGGACAGGGAGATGGACGCGTTCATCAGGAAGGTGCGCGCGCCGTACGAAGGCAAGCTCAACGAGAAGCTCGCCGTGACCGAAGGCCTGCTCTATCGCCGCGGCAACTTCAACGGCACGTTCGACCAGGTGATCTGCGACGCGCTGATGCAGGTGAAGGGCGCCGACATCGCGTTCTCCCCGGGCTTCCGCTGGGGCACGTCGCTGCTGCCCGGCCAGGCGATCCTGATGGAGCACGTGATGGACCAGACCGCGGTCACGTACCCGTTCACGACGGTGACGGACATGACCGGCGAGATGATCAAGACGATCCTCGAGGACGTCGCCGACAACCTGTTCAACCCTGACCCGTACCTGCAGCAGGGCGGTGACATGGTGCGCGTCGGCGGCCTGCAATACGCCATCGATCCGGCCGGCAAGATGGGTGGCCGCATCACCGAGATGCGGCTCAAGGGCCAGCCGATCGACGCCGCGAAGACGTACAAGGTCGCCGGCTGGGCGCCGGTCGCCGAAGGCGCCTCGGGCGAGCCGATCTGGGACGTGGTGGCCAAGTACCTGCGCGACCAGAAGACACTGAAGGCGCCGCGCCTGAACCTGCCGAGCATCAAGGGCGTGCAGGGCAATCCCGGCATCAGCCTCTGAGACGGCGATGCGCGCGCGGCGGCGACTCCTGCTGGCAGGCGCCGCCGTCGCGTTCGGCGCCCGGGCCGGCGCGCAGCCGGCCGGAGGCGAGGAACACCTCGAGTCGATCGACGACCTCCGGCCCCTGATGGCGCAGGTCCGGAAGCGGCGGGTGCCGCTGCTGGTCCTGTTCAGCACGCCGGGCTGCCCGTTCTGCCTGGAGGTCCGGCGCAGCTACCTCGCGCCACGCGTGGCGGAGCAGGCGAGGCTGCCGTCTCCCACGCTTCTGATCCGCGAAGTCGACATCACGAGCCGCGCGGCGCTGATCGACCTCCAGGACCGCAGGACCACGCAGGCGGAGTTCGCATCCCGCCTGAACGTGCGGGTCGTGCCGGTCGTCGCGCTGTTCGACGACCGTGCCCAGCTGCTGGGCGATCCGCTGGTCGGCATCGACCGCGCCGGGTTCTACGAAGCCTATCTCGCGCGGGCGATCGAAGCGGCCGAGCGCCGCCTGCGCTCCTGAACGGCCGACGCACGGCCGGTCGCGCCGGCCGTCCATACAGCGCTGATTGCCCAAGGCCCCGTTGACGCGTACCTTATCGCCGACACGGCGGAGGACATCATGACGCGCTTGCTCGTTTCACTTGTACTGGCTTCGATCGCGGTCGTCGCCCCATCTCTCCAGGCGAAGGACCAGCTGGTGAAGGTGGAGGAACCGGCGCCGCCACCCGCCGTCGCCCGGCTTCTGATGGGCACGCGCCTCGGCTACATCACGTGCAGCGGCAAGTACCGGACGTACCTGGAGAAGCGGGATCTCTACGAACTGGTCAGCGACGACGGCATCGCCACCCCGCGCCGCATGGACCCGCCGTCGGCCGATGAGACGGCGGCCTGCGTGCACGAGACGGTGTACAAGGCCAAGGGCCTGCACGACGCCGCCGCGAAGCAGGCCGGCACCCCCGCGGCGAAGGCGGCGTTGCGCGAGTACATGACGGCGTGGCAGGCGTCGCTGACGTCCATCGAGTCGAAGCAGCCCGAGCAGCCCCGCGAGTTCGATGCGCGGCAGAAGAAGCAGGAGGCGCGGCTGGACGAACTTCAGAGGCGGGTCGAGTCGACGGTGAGATAGGATCCCCGAAGGCATCTCTGTCCTGCTGCGCTGACGAGTCAGCACGCGTAGCATCCGTCGCTGGACCACCCCCCAAACCGTCGAAGGAGACTTCCATGCTGAAGCCCGTGATCGTTGCGGCCCTTGCCCTGTTCGCCAGCACCGCTGCGCTGGCCGCCAACCCGAGCTGCGAAGCGCAGGCAACGGAGAAGAAGCTGGCCGGCGCGGCCAAGAACAGCTTCGTGAAGAAGTGCGAGACCGATGCCAAGAGCGCAGTCGCAAAGACCTGCGACGCCCAGGCGGCCGAGAAGAAGCTCGCAGGCGCAGCGAAGACGAGTTTCACCAAGAAGTGCGTGACCGACGCGACCGCCGCCGCGAAGTAACGTAGTCAGGGCATCACGAAACGCCACTCGCGGGCATCGCCCCGAGTGGCGCGCAGTCACCGCGCGCACGCGCGGCGTCTCGGCGCTTGTGTGCGACGCGCGACCTCAGGCGGCGCGTCAGCGCCGCATTGCGTTGGAGGCTGACCTGCGGAGCTGGTCAAGCGTGCGCAGCACGCAGCCGGAAACAAAACCGGCAAAATCACGCTTTCCGGAGGTGTGGCCGAGCGGTTTAAGGCACCGGTCTTGAAAACCGGCAAGGGTTCACGCCCTTCGTGAGTTCGAATCTCACCGCCTCCGCCACCCCTACAGGACCGATGCCCGTGCCCGGCCGCTCCCACTCGGACACGCTTGAACCGTGACCCGGCCGGTCGTCCTTCTCTGCCTCCTCATCTTCGGCAACACGTTCGCGGTCGGCGCCTTTCCGGTGCTGCTGCCGGACATCGGCCGCGCCGCCGGCATCGATGACTTCGCGCTGGGCGTGCTCGCGGGCGCCTTCGGTTTCGCGCGACTGGTCACGGACCTTCCCGCCGGCCTGCTGATCACGCACCACCTGCGCAAGGCCCTGGTGGTCGGCGCGGGCGCGGTCACCGCCGGCATCGTCTGCCTGGCGTTCGGTGCCCCGTACGAACTGCTCGTCGCCGGTCGCCTGCTGTCCGGTCTCGGCCACACGCTCGTGATGCTGGGCGGCATCACCGGGATCGTGCGCCACGCGCGGCCCGGGTCGCACGGGCTGGCACTCAACGCCTACGAGATGAGCGGCATGCTCGGCATCCTCGGCGGCATGGCGTGCGCGGGGTTCCTGCCGCGCGACTGGCCGTGGAACCTGACGATCCTGGCCGCGTCCACGCCGCAGTTCATCGGTCTCGCGGTGCTGCCTGCGTTGCTGCGTGCACTGCCGGTCGATGCGGGGAGCGCCGGCGCGCCGCTGTTCTCGCGCGGACTGCAGGACGACGACGGCGCAGGCTCGGGCCGGTCGCGCTCCATTCCGCAGCTCACCGTGCTCGCCTTCGTCGCCGGCGCGCTGCTGGCCGTGGCATGGTCGGCCATCGGGCAGTTCCTCCTTCCGCTGCGCGCGAGCCGCGAATTCGGGCTCGACCGGGACGGCGTCGCGATGCTGCTCGCCATCCCGCAACTAGTCGACGTGCTGGTGCTGCTGCCGCTCGGATCGCTCGCCGACCGCGGGTCGCGCGCGCGCGTGCTGGCGGCGGTGCTGCTCGTTCTCGCTGCGGGCGTGGGCGCGGTCGCCTTCGGGCCGCTGCCGCTCGTCATCGCCGGATGCGTCTTCTTCGGCGTGGGGCTCGCGTCCTGGATGCTGCCGGTCGCGCTGCTCAACCGCGACGGCTCGGCGCAGCGTGTCGCGTGGCGCACCGCGCTGTATCGCGTGGGCGTCGATGCGGGCGTCTTCCTGGGGCCGGTGCTGAGCGGCCTGCTCGCGCAGCGTTCACTCCTCTGGGTCGTCGGCGTGGCGACCAGCGGCGCGCTCGTCGTGGTGAGCGTCGCGCTGCTGCGCGCGAGCCGGGCGGAGCGGTCCGCGGGGGCCGGCCTGTAGACTTTCCCGC
>Ga0209253_10002238_pt1 | contig 17150 bp, 15 predicted proteins | sample FrelakmetBRP12BR_FD_187145 | JGI IMG/M metagenome (GOLD analysis project Ga0209253, IMG submission 187145) | Freshwater lake sediment microbial communities from the University of Notre Dame, USA, for methane emissions studies - BRP12 BR (SPAdes)... | ecosystem: Environmental > Aquatic >...
GATCAGCCGGCTCCTCGGACTCGACGAGCCCACGCTCCGGGCGCGCGTCGAGCTCCACAAGGACCTGCCCCTGTTCGAGCCCATCGTCGTCGCGGACGGCCTCGACCGCGACGCCGTCATCCCGATCGAGAGCCGCCGGCGCGAGTTCCCCGAGCTCGTCGTCGAATCGGAGCCCCAGAGGTTCTACCCCAACAGGAGCCGGGCCGCTCACATCCTCGGCTACCTCCAGGAGAGGACCCCCGAAGAGGTCCGGGCGGGGACCCTGTCACGGATGAGGGCCGGCGAGATGGTCGGCCGGAGCGGGGTCGAAAAGCAGTACGATGACATCCTGCGGGGTGAGGATGGATCGGTCGTCGAGGTCGTCAACAGCTTGGGACGCGTGCAAGGCGCCCAGGCGCATCAATTTCCGGTGCAGGGCGGGAGGGTCGACCTGACGATCGACCACCGGGTTCAATCCTTGGCCGAAGAGGCCCTCGCGGGCCGGGAGGGCGTGGTCGTCGCCCTCGACCCGAGGTCGGGCGAGGTCCTGGCCTTGGCCAGCTCTCCGACCTTCGATCCGAACCGGTTCATCACCCGGTTCACGCCGACCGAATGGCTCGGCCTGATCAACGATCCCCTGTCGCCGCTCGAGAACCGGGCCATCCGCGGTCTCTATGCGCCGGGCTCCCTGTTCAAGCTCGTCATGAGCCTGGCCGGCCTCGAGGCGGGAACCATCACGGAGGCGACGAGCGTCTACTGTTCCGGCGCGACGGAGATCTACGGCGCCGTCCGCCACTGCTGGTTCGCCCCCGGACACGGCGCCATGAACCTCACGGACGCGATCAAGAACTCCTGCAATATCTTTTTTTACCAGCTCGGGCGGCGGATGGACATCGACAAGATCGCTAACGCCGCCGGGCGGATGGGCCTAGGCGCCAAGACCGGCATCGATCTCGCCGGCGAGAAGGAGGGTCTCGTCCCGAGCTCGGACTGGAAGAAGAAGGTCCTCGGGGAGCCCTGGTATCCCGGCGAGACGATCTCGGTCGCCATCGGCCAGGGACAGCTCCAAGTGACCCCGATGCAGATCGCGGCGATGACGGCCCGGATCGCCCTGAAGGGGAAGATCGTCCCCTTGCCCAGGCTCTTCAAACCGACGCAGGGAAGCGGCCCCGCCGCGCCCCCGATTGCTCCGGCGGAACCGTTCAGAGAGGCGTTCTTCGACAGGATCATCGCCGGAATGTGGAAATCGGCCAACGACGGCGGCACGGGACAGGCGGCGCGCGTCGAGGGGCTGGACGTGTGCGCCAAGACGGGCTCGACCCAGGTCATGAGCCGGGAGAGCGCCGAGCGGCTGGCCCGGGCCGGCCGCGAGGTCAAGACCCATTCCTGGTTCTCCGGGTTCGCCCCGCGCGAGGATCCCCGCATCGTGGTCACGGTCCTCGTCGAGTTCGGCGGGGGAGGCGGGGCGACGGCGGCACCGGTGGCCAAACGGATCTTCGAAAAATTCCTGGAGCTCGAAAAGTGATGATGATCGACCGCCGGCTCGTCCAGGAGATCGACTGGGTCCTCCTCGCCCTGGTCATCCTGCAGGCGCTCATCGGCGTCTTCTTCATCTACAGCTCGTCCCATTTCCTGGCCGGCAACTACCACGTCCGCCAGCTCATCTGGCTCGGGATCTCCCTCGCTGTCCTTGTCTTCGTCGTGGCCATCGACTACAAGTTCTTCGTCTCGCTCTCGGTCTACTTCTACGGCCTGATCGTGGCCATCCTCGCGGCGACCCTCGTCTTCGCCCGGCTCGTGGCCGGGACGAAGAGCTGGATCACCCTGGGGCTGGTGCGGCTCCAGCCGTCGGAGTTGACCAAGATCGTCATGATCCTCGTCTTCGCCCGGTTCTTCGCCGAGTACAAGGGCGCCTACCTGACCGCCTCGACGACCTTCTGGGCCCTCGTCGTGGCCGGCGTGCCGCTCTTCCTGATCGTCCTTCAGCCCGATCTGGGGACGGCCATGACGTTCGTGGCCATCGTCGGGGGCGCGTTCATTCTGGCCGGGCTGCGGAGGAAGACGATCGCCCTCTTCATCGTCGCCGCGCTGCTGGCCGGCGTCGGCGGCTGGAACCTCGCCCTCAAGGATTATCAGAAGCGGCGGGTGACGACGCTCCTCAACCCCCAGGGAGACCCGCGGGGATCGGGCTACCAGGTCATCCAGTCCAAGATCGCCATCGGATCGGGCGGCTTCGCCGGCGCGGGTTTCATGAAAGGCACCCAAAGCCAGCTGCGGTTCCTGCCGGCCCGGCACACCGACTTCATCTTCTCCGTCATCGGCGAGGAGGCCGGATTCCTGGGCGTCCTCATTGTCGCCGCCCTCTATCTCGCCCTCCTGGCCCGGATGTTCCTTTCGGTGGCCAAGGCCCGAGACAGGGCCGGCGTCTACATCATCTTCACGGCCTCCCTGCTCATCGCCTTCCAGTTCCTGGTCAACATCCTCATGATCATCGGCCTCTTCCCCGTCGTGGGCATCACTCTGCCCTTCTTGAGCTACGGCGGCTCGTCCCTGCTCACGAGCTTCGTCGCCTGCGGGCTCGTGCTCAACGTGAAGATGAGACGCTTTGCCAATGTCTGAGAAAGGGCCGCTCGCCCGCGTCCTCGCCCGCGTCGAGAAGCCGGGGCGGTACGTCGGCGGCGAGTGGAACGAGATCCGCAAGGACCCGGCCCGCGTCCGGACCAAGGTCGCCCTGGCCTTCCCCGACGTCTATGAGATCGGCATGTCCTATCTCGGCCAAAAGATCCTGTACGCCCTGCTCAACCGGGACCGGAGTGTCCTCGCCGAGAGGGTCTTCGCGCCCTGGCCGGACCTCGAACGGGAGCTCCGGGCCGCCGGGATCCCCCTTGCCTCGCTCGAGAACGGGATCCCGCTCCGCGCCTTCGACATCGTCGGCTTCTCCCTGCTCTACGAGCTCAACGATTCGAACGTCCTGACGATGCTCGACCTCGGCGGCATCCCCCTGACGTCGGCCGAGAGGGGAGAGGACGATCCCTGGATCATCGCCGGGGGGCCCGCGGCCTTCAATCCCGAGCCCGTGGCCGATCTCTTCGATCTCGTCTTCCTCGGCGACGGGGAGGAGGGCTTCCCCGAGATCGTCGCGGCCGTCTCCGGCCTCCGCGAGCGCCGCGTGCCGCGGCGGGACGCCCTCCGCGAGCTCGCCCGGATCGACGGCGTTTACGTGCCCTCGCTCTATCGCGTCGAGGCCGGGGCGGGCTCGACGCTCGTCGTCCCCCGGCCCCTGCCAGGCGCTCCGGCGACGGTCCGCAAGCGGCTCGTCAAGGATTTCTCCCGCTCGTTCTTTCCGGAGAAGATCGTCGTCCCCAGCCTGCGCGTCGTCTTCGACCGCGTGGCCGTCGAAGCCGCCCGCGGCTGTCCTCAGTCCTGCCGCTTCTGCCAGGCCTCGAGCCTCTATTTCCCGCATCGTCCGAAGGACCCCGGCTTCGTCCGCCGGACGGCCCTGCGGAGCCTCCGGCAGACGGGCTACGAGGACGCCTCGCTCTCGGCCCTCTCCGTCGGCGACCATCCCGAGCTCGAGAGCATCGTCGGCGCTCTCATGGACGACCTGGCCCGGGAGAAGATCTCCCTGTCGCTCTCGTCGCTCCGGCCGGGGCGCCTGTCGCGCGACCTCGTGAAGAACCTCCTCAAGGTCCGCAAGACCGGCTTCACCCTCGTCCCCGAAGCGGGGACCGAGCGCCTCCGGGCCGTGATCGACAAGAAGCTCGACGACCGCGAGATCCGGGACGCCCTGACCTTCGCCTTTGAGGGCGGCTGGAAGCTCGTCAAGCTCTATTTCATGGTCGGACTCCCGACGGAGACCGACGAGGACCTGGCCGGGATCGTCGACCTCGTGCGCTCGACCCTCGAGCTCGGCCGGTCCATCCTCGGGTCCGCCCCTCGCGTCCATGTCAGCGTGTCCTCTTTCATTCCGAAGCCGCACACGCCCTTCCAGTGGCTGGGCATGGACGACGAGGCCGTGCTCGCGAAAAAACAGGCTTTCATCCGGTCCGAGCTCCGCCGCTTCCGGAGCGTCGAAGTCAAGACGCACCCGCTGGCCACCTCCGTTCTCGAGGCCGTCTTCTCCCGCGGCGACCGGCGGCTCGGTCCGGTCCTCATCGACGCCTGGAGGAGGGGAGCCCGCTTCGACGGCTGGGACGACAAGCTCGACACAGGGGCCTGGAAAGACGCCTTCGCGGCCGCCGGGATCGATCCCCGGGATTACCTCAAGCCCCTTCTTCTCGACGCGCCGCTCCCGTGGGACCCCCTCGCGACCGGCCTCAAGAAGAGCCTTCTCGCCCGGGAGCTCGCGGCGGCCCTTCGCGGCGAGCGGACGCCGGGCTGTCTCGAACGCTCCTGCGCCGAATGCCAGGGATGCGAGGACCGCTCCTGGAAGAGGCGCATCCGCCCGGCGGCGATCGCGCCGCCGCCGCTCCCGGCCGGTCCGGCCGGCGAGACGGTCGACGGGATCCTGAGATACCGGGCGGTCTATTCGAAGAGGGGGAAGGCCCGTTATCTTTCCCACATCGACCTTATCCATGTCATCCAGCGGGCCTTCCGCAGGGCCGGGATCGAGGTCCGCAAGACCCAGGGCTTCCATCCCAAGATGGACTTCGCTTACGGCCCGGCCCTGCCGCTCGGCATGGAGGGCCGGCGCGAAGTCCTCGAGTTCCGCTCCAGCCGTCGGATCGAGGCGGCCGAATTCCTCCGGCGGATCAACCGAGGCCTTCCGCCGGGCGTCAGGTTCTCGAGCCTCGAGCAGCTCCCGGCCGGGGCGCCTTCCCTCGCCAACGCGATCGAGAGGCTCGTCTATTCGGTCGACTGGAAGAGCGCCGACGCGGGCCCGGCCCGGACCGCGGCCGGCCTCAGGGCCGTGCTCGCGAGCTTCAAGGCCGCGCCGGCCGGCGCCCCGTCCCCGGACTTCGCTTTGCGCGGCCGGCGCCTCATCCTGACCTTGCCGCCGCTGCCGACGAAAGGCGCCCGCGCCCAGGACATCGTCCAAGCCGTTTTCGGCGTCGAGGCGCCCGCGTTTCTCGTCCGCCGCGATCGGGTCGCCCTGCGGAATTGACAGGGTCCGCCCATTCCGGTACACTGCGGCAGGATTTTTATCCAGGGGAGAATGACCCGTGATCGAATTCCAGCTGACCGAAGACCAGATCGCTCTTCAGGAGATGGCCCACGACTTCGCCGCGAACGAGATGCGCCCCAAGGCCGCGGCCTATGACCAGGGACATACGTTCCCCGAAGAGGTCATGCGCAAGGCCTTCGAGGTCGGCTTCCTGACCTGCACGGTCCCGGCCGAGCACGGAGGAGTCGGCCTCGGCGAGGTCGACTTGGCCATCGTCAGCGAAGAGCTCGCTTGGGGTTGCGCCGGCATGTACACGACGATGATGGCCAATTCGCTGGCTTTCACGCCCATCCTCCTCTTCGGTACGGACGAGCAGAAAAGGAGGCTCTTCGCGCCTTTCATCAAGGAGATGGCCTTTGCCTCCTACGCCCTGACGGAGCGCGAGGCCGGCTCGGACACGTCGGCCATCCGGACGACGGCCCGCAAGGACGGCTCCGACTATGTCATCAACGGCTCCAAGTGCTTCATCACCAACGGCGGCGTGGCCAGCCTCTACGTCGTCTTCGCCAACTCGGCTCCGGAGAAGGGACCACGGGGCTTGAGCGTCTTCGCCGTGCCCCGCGAGACCCCCGGAGTGACCGTCGGCAAGGTCGAGGACAAGTTCGGCCACCGGGCCTCGAACACCACGGAGCTGTTCTTCGAGGACGTCCGCATCCCGGCGGCGAACCTCCTCGGGCGCGAAGGCCTCGGTTTCATCGTCGCCATGCGGACGTTCGACAAGACCCGGGCCGCCGTCGGGGCGGCCGGCGTTGGGATCGCCCGGGCGGCCCTCGAGCACGCCGTCGAATACTCCAAGACGAGGATCCAGTTCGGCAAGCCCATCGCGACGTTCCAGGCCACGGCCTTCAAGCTGGCCCAGATGGCCATGGACGTCGAGGCGGCCCGGCTCGTCGTTTGGCGGGCCGCCTGGCTCATGGACAAGGGCAAGCCCAACGGGAAGGAATCGGCCATGGCCAAGTGCCTGGGTTCGGACGTGGGCATGCGGAACGCCCTCGAAGCGCTGCAGATCTTCGGGGGCTACGGCTACATGAAGGATTATCCGATCGAGAAGCTCGTCCGGGACGCCAAGCTCCTCCAGATCTATGAGGGGACGAACGAGATCCAACGGCTGGTCATCTCCCGGGACGTGATCGGCCCCATCCGGAGCCGCTAGCCCTGGACTATTCATGAAAACGCCGTGTTTCTCCATCACCAAGAAAGACCAAGACCGGCGTTTTCACCCATAGGGCGAGCCTATCCGGCCGCATCTGCGTCGTTGCAAAGGGTTCGCAGTACTCCGAGTACAGCTTCACCCTTTGACGCCTCGCATCTGCAGCCGTCTCGGCTCGTGAATATTCCAGGCTAGACGGCGGGCCTCGCCCGCGAGTTCGGGGAACGCGGCCGGGCCGCGGGAAAAGGTCAGTTCTCGATGTATTCGGGGATCAGGGCGAGCGTCTCGACGCCGGCGCCGCGGGCGATGTCGATGACTTCCATGACCTTGGCGAAGGGGAGCTTGGCCAGGGCGCGGATGAAGATGGTCTTGTCCTGGCGGGCGCTGTAGAGGCGCCGGAGCTCTTCGAGGAGCCCGCGGAGCTCGTACTTGATGCCGTTGATCTCGACGGCGTCCGCCGCCTGCAGAGTGAGGACGATGAGGCCCGTGGGCTGTCCGCCGCCGCTCGTCGAATCGGAGGTCTCGGGCAGCTTGACATCTATGCCTTTCTGAACGAGGGGCGTGATGACCATGAATATGATGAGAAGGACGAGAAGCACGTCGCAGAGCGGAACGACGTTAGGCTCGGCTTTTGACATGGTGGCCTCCTTGGTACAACTCCCAGGCGATTATTCTATGACAACTCCGGGGTCTTGTCAACGGGGTTTCCCTCATCCTATTTGAGCGTGTCGAGGGCCTTGCGGTTGTTGCTGGTATGGAAGATGAGGAGCGTCTTGCCTTCGCCCGAGGACGACCCATAAGAATAGCGGATGTCGATGGCCGCGTTGCCGAGCAGGGCCCCGATCTCGGCTCCCGCGCCGATCCGGTCGGTGACGAGCACGGTGACGACCTTCTTCGACTTGACCTTGTAGCCCAAGGTCCGCAGGGCGGTCTCGGCCTTCTTGGCGTCGGACGTGACCAGGTGGAAGTGGCCCTGGCCCTCCTCGGAGTAGACGTAGATGGCCTTGACGTTGACCCCGGCGTTGGCCAGTGTGCCCAGGACGCGTCCGAAGATGCCGGGCTCGTCGGGCGTCGTGACGGTCAGTTCGGTATCTTCGTTGATATGTGTCACGTTCGTGCTCCTCGCCGTGAAGAGCGATTATACCAGAATCGGGCGGCGTCGGACAAGGCGTCCTTGTCTTTTCCCGATTCCGGGACGGTCCTCTCTCCGGCTTGGCTCGGGATATGCCTCTAGCTCCCCGGCCCCCCGGGAACCAGTCGTCCGGTTCCCCCCAGAGGGTCCCCCCTCCACGGACGGGAATCTTCGAGGCAACATCCCTTGCCGCCTCGAGAGAGATTTCCGGAAATGGGAGAAGAACCTTATAATAGGGGGCATGACGGACGCCGGCCGGCCGATCGTCGCCATCGTCGATAATTCCATCGACCCCGCGATCTATCGTCCCGTCGAACACTGGAGCCGGTATCTCGACGCGCCCTGGCGGGCGTTCGTCGCCCGGCGCGGAGAATTCCCCGATCCCGCCGGGTTCAGCCATTTCGTCCTGACGGGGTCCGAATCGTCCATCGTCGATCGAGAGCCGTGGGCCCTGACCGAAGCGGAGATGCTCAAGGAGGCGGTCGTCCGGGGGGCCGCCGTCCTGGGCAGCTGCTGGGGGCACCAGCTCCTCGCGTACGCTTTGGCCGGCGAAGCTCATGTCCGTCGCGCGGCCGCCCCCGAGATCGGCTGGATCACGATCCGCATGGACCGGTCGAGCGATCTCCTCGGCCCGGCCGGGACGACGGCCTTCACATTTTCGATCCACTATGACGAGGTCTGCGACCTGCCGGCCGGATTTGATGTCTTGGCCTCGAGCGACGCCTGTCCCATCCAGGCCTTCCGGTTCGGGGATAAGCCGGTCTGGGGCCTGCAGGGTCACCCGGAGATCGACGTCCCGACAGGACTCAAGTTCCTCCGAGACCTCGTCGACCGCGGCTTCAAGGGGCGGGAGGTCCTTCTGGCGGCCCTGGCCCAGGCGCCCCGGGATTCCGGCCTCATCCGCCGGATCGTCGGGGCCTTCCTGGCGTACCAAGGATTCTCCAGGGGATAGGCCCGAATTTTCCTTGACAAATCGCCCCGGGTTGGCTATATAATTTCGTGTAAGTTGTTTATCTCTACCTAAAAAACGGAGGAGGATTTCTATGAGATCGCGCAAGTCTATCGTCATCTTTGTCGTGCTGGCGCTGGTCGCGCTGACGGCGATATCCTCTGCTCAGACCACCAAGCTCAAAAGGATCGGTCTCTATACGTTCGCCACCATCAAGGGCCAGGACCCGACCCCGGCGATGATGAAGGGCCTCTTCGACGCCAACTCCGCCGACATCAAGGCGGGATTCGACCTGGCCGGGGTCCCCGAGTTCTACGAGCCTTTCATGGACCAGATGAAGACGGCCGAGTGGATGGACACGACCCTGCCCGTCGGCGAGACCTTCCCCTGGATGCTCTTCAAGGCCCGGGATCAGGTCAAGGTCGCCCGGAACATCGAGTGGGCGGGCAAGGAGCCCCTCCCGGTGTTCATCATCCCGGTCAAGAAGGACTGGAAGCAGTACCAGTTCATCATCCCCAAGGGCTGCGGCAACATCGCCCTCGGCAACAAGGTCGTCGACCTCGTCCCGCCGGCCGTCTGCAGTCTGGTCGTCACGCCGACGAGGGCCAACGTCAACGATCCGATTACGGTCGACATGAGCGGAACCCAGTACGCCCGGTCGATGACCGTGGAGATCACGGACGCCCAGGGCCAGAAGGTGGCCATGCAGGAGCTGACGCCCCAGTCGCCCAAGTGGCAGACCAAGTTCGACAAGCCCGGCGAATATTCTTTCAAGGGCGGGGCCGTCAACATGGAAGGCGTGCCCACGACCAATCCCTGCGCCGCCAAGGTGTCCATCAACTTCCCGCCGATCTGCAAGCTCTGGACGTCCTGCATGCCTTGCGAGGACTACGTCGGCCGGCCGATCACCTTTGACGCCTCGGGGTCGAGCGACCCGGACGGCCAGATCAGCAAGGTCGTCTTCGAGCTCCTCGATGCCCAGGGCAACGTCATCGACACCTGCGTGACGACGCGCAAGCCCTGGACATGGGAGAAGGTCTTCACCAAGGCCGGGACCTACACGATCAGCACGACCGTCTTCGACAACGACGGCGCCCAGTCCCCGGCCTCCGATCCCTGCCGGCTGACCTTCGAGGTCACCCAGAAGAAGCTCTTCTGGACCGTCGGCGGCGGGCTCGGCCTCTACGGCGGCAGCACGGCCCTCTACGGCTTCCTCCGGGGCGGGATGTTCGCCTGGATCACGCCCGATAAGTGGAGCTTCACGTTGAGCGCCGGCGGCGGAATCCCGTTCGCGGGCAGCCCCTGGAAGCTCGTCTTCACCGGCGACGCCCTCGTCAACGGCCACTTCGACACCTTCTTCGCCGGCGTGGGCCTCGGCGTCAGCTCGCAAACCCAGAGCAACGATCCGCTCGTCCTTACGGACGATCATAAGTTCGGCCTCGACCTGCCCGTCCAGATGGGCTTCGAGGTCTTCGACAAGTGGACGAGCAAAGGCCAGCTGTTCTTCGAGTTCCGCCTCCCGATCGGCCGCGACTTCAACCAGAACTACAAGACCGGCCTCGGCTTCCGGTTCCTGTTCTAAGCCGCGCCTCTCGACGACGGCTCACACGGGCCGGGGACACGGGTCTCCGGCCCTTTTTTTTGTCTTGTTGTAAGCTCTGCGACCAGCCGTCTTTGACCACGTTCTTTTCATGAACCCGACCTCAGAGAATCCTCGGCGTCGATAGAGTCCTCCCCGCTGATCCCCGTCGAGGAAGGGGGACCCGCGAAGCGGGGGAAACCGTCGGAACAGGTTTCCGGGGGACCGGGGAGCGAGGGGAGGCTCTGTCGGCGGCAACCGAAAGGATTTTCTGAGGTCGGGGCTATGAGGAAAGGGCTAGTCGGAGAGCTTGCCGAGCTTGGCCAGCTCGTCGTTGTAGTACTTGCGGTAGAGGATCTCCCACTCTCGAGAGCCTTCCTCGATGGCCTTCTTCTGGGACTGGATCTTGTCGATGGCCTTCTTGTCGAGGGACTCGTAGAGCTTCATCTCCTCTTCGATGGACTTGACGATGACGAGGCGGACCTCGTTCGGGTCGTCCAGCAGATCGACCTTGTCGTCGCTTTCGAGGACGTTGAGGACCTGCCGGGACAGGTAGTTGATCTTCTCCCGGGACAGCCGGCCGCTCACAGGACGATCCCCTTTTCCCGCGCCAGCCGGGCCTTGATGAGCTTGAACATCTGCTGATACTCGATGTTGTCCTTGCGGATCTTCTCCATGTGCTTGCTGAGGAGCTCGCGGACCTCCTGATCGAGGCGGTCCTCCTTCTGGAACTCCTCGATGAGCAGCACCGTCACCTCTTCAAGCAGACGGGGCTTGTCCTCGATGATGAGCTTGCCTTCCTTGGCCAGGTTGCGCAAGATGACCGATGCGAGGTGCTCGATCTGGTTCCTGTTCAGGCGCATAACCTCGATACAATACCATGACCTCCGGTCCGATTTCAAGGCCGATCTCGAGGCCGGTTCAGGAGAGGACCAGGAACGGGTGGAGCCCGGAGCCGTCGGGACTGGGCCGGGCCAGGGCCATAAGACGGCCCGTTCCCGAGAAAAGCCGGACAAGGGGCGCATCCTCGGGGACCGGAGAGGTCTCGAGGTGGGCCGGTCCCAGGGGCGATCCGTTCATGACCCTCGCCTCCGCCTCGGGGCGGACGATGACGGACGGGGCATCGGGGAGGAGGTCTTCGACGGGGATGATGCGCCGGCCGCCTTCGCCGCCGGCCGCTTCCTCTTCCAGGACGGCCAGGGGGACGGCGTCGGACAGCCGGTAGGGGCCGACCGAGGTCCGCCGGAGCGTATCGAGATGGGCCCCGCATCCAAGGACCTGCCCAAGGTCGTGCGCGAGCGACCGGATGTAAGTCCCGGTCGAGCACTCCGCCTCGAATTCGACGAAGGGGGGCCGGAAGGCCCGAAGGCCGAAGCGGAAGACCGTGACGACCGCCGGCTCGAGCGTGAATTCCACGTCGGCCCGGGCCAATTTATAGACCGGGCTCCCGCCGATCTTCTTCGCCGAAAAGCGCGGCGGTACCTGCAGGATCGGCCCTTCGAGGGCCTTCATGGCGGCCTCGAGCCGGCCGGCGTCCGGCAGGTCGCGGCACTCCTCCGCCGCCGGCCGTCCCGACGCGTCGTAGGTGTCGGTGGCGAAGCCGAGGCGGATGCGGCCGTCGTAGGATTTCGCCTCCTTGGAGAGGAAGGGGAAGAACCGCGCCGCCCGGCCCACGGCCACGAGGAGGACGCCCGTCGCGTCGGGGTCGAGCGTCCCGCCGTGACCGACCCGCCGCGTGCCCAGGGCCCGGCGGACCCTTTGGACGACGTCGTGGGAGGTCGGGCCCGCCGGCTTGTCGATGACGAGGAGGCCGTCGCGGACCATCCGGATCGCTCCGGTTATCGGCCGGCCGGTCCGGAAGAGGGGTCGCGCGGCGCGCTTTCGAGGAGGCTTTCGACGATCGCGGGGACCTCGCGGACGAGCTTCTCGTAGGGACCGTGCACGGTGAATCCCGACGCGTGGACATGGCCGCCGCCGCCGAAATGCTCGGCGACCCGGGCGGCGTTCGCGCTGCCCTTCGACCGCAGGCTGACCCGGAAGGTCTCGGGACCCATCTCCTTGAAGAACATGACCATCTCGACGCCTTGGATGGACCGGGCCAGGGTCGTCATATCCTCCGTGTCGACCTCCTTGAGGCGGAGCGACGCGGTATCCTTCTGGAACATGCTGATCACGGCGATCGTCCCCTTGCCGTTCATGGTCAGGGTCGAGAGGACACGTCCGAGGAGCAGGACCTTCTCCGGCCGGTTATTGTTGTAGAGCTTCTCGGCGACGCGGATGGGGCAGGCCCCGAGCCGGGCCAGCTCGGTCGCGGCGGCCAGGGCCCGGGGCGTCGTGTTGGAGAACTGGAACGAGCCGGTGTCGGAGACGATGGCGCAGTAGAGGCACTCGGCGATCCCGGGCGTCGGCGCTACGCCGAGGAAGCGGCTGAGATCGAAGACCATCTCGCCGACCGCCGGCGCCTCGGGGTCGATCCAGTTGATGTCGGCGTAGGGCGTGTTGGAGTAGTGGTGGTCGATATTGATCTTGAAGGCCCCCGCGAGGCCTTCCTGCCCCGACCGGGAGACGTCGGCGCATTCGAGCAGGACGACGGTGTCGAAGTCCCCGGCCCGGATCTGGCCGATGCGGACGCCGGCCAGCTCGGGGAAACCGGAGAATGGCAGGGGGACCGGATCGTGGTTGATGATGGCCGTGTCGCCGCCGAGGAGCCGGCACATCTCGGAGAGGGCCAAGGCCGTGCAAAGGGAGTCGCCGTCCGGACGCAGGTGCGAGGTGATGGCGATCCGCTTCGACGCCCGGAGCCTGGCGGCGATGAGCGCTCTCGGATCAGCGGCCATGCTTCTTGGACTCCTCGATCAGCCTATCGATCCTCGCCTGATGGTCCGGTCCCGGATCCAGGGCGAAAAATAGCTGGGGATTATACTTTAACTTCACCCGCGAGGCAAGGGTCCGCCGAATGCGGGGTTTGCTCCGCTCGATGCGGCTGAGGAGGGCCCCGGCGTCCTCGGCCCCGAAGACGCTGAGAGAGACCCGGGCCGAGAGCAGATCGGGGGTCATCTCGACCCGGGTGACGGTCAGGAGGCCCGTGCCGGGGTCCTGGAACTCCCGGATGAGGATCCGGCTGAGCTCGGCCTGGACGAGCTCGGCCACGCGGCGCGGCCGGATGCCCTTGTCAGACATAGCGGATCTCCCGGCCGGAAACCTCCGCCTCGAGGAGCCCGCCGGCCTCGGCGAGGACGCGGCCGAGGACCTCATCGACGAGAGCCTGTTGACTGTTGAGCGTGACGATCCCCAGCCGGGTCCGCTGCCACTTGTCCTGGAATTCGATCTCGGCGACGGCGACGTTCTGGCGGCGGAGCCGGTCCTTGAAGCCGTGGAGGACGCGCCGCTTGTCCTTGAGCGAGCGGGCGTGGGGAAAGAACAGGTCGAGCGTCAGGACGCCGACGATCATGCGAACCTCCCGAGCCGCTAGACGGCCTGGACCTTCTCGCGGATGAACGTCTCGATCGTGTCGCCCGGCTGGAAATCGCTGAAGCCGCCGACGCCGATGCCGCACTCGTAGTCCTTCTTGACCTCGGTGACGTTCTCCTTGAGGTGCTTGAGGGACGAGATGCGGCCCTGATGGATGACCTCGCGGCTGCGCAGGACCCGGGCCTCGGCGTTGCGGACGATCCGGCCGTCCTGAACGATGCAGCCCGCGATCGTCCCGACCTTGGGGATCTGGAAGACCTTGCGGACCTCCGCGCGACCCTGGAACGACTCCTTGATGACCGGCTCGAGGAGGCCGATGACGGCCTTCTTGATGTCGTCGGTGAGCTCGTAGATGATTTTGTAAAACCGGATCTCCACGCCCTCTTTCCCGGCCAGCTCGAGGGTCTTCGGGTTCGGCTTGAGATTGTAGCCGATGATGATCGCCTTCGAGGCCGAGGCCAGGAGAACGTCGGCCTCGGCGATGTTCCCCGTCGCGGCATGGACGATCTTGATCTTGACCTTCTCGGTGGCGAGCTGAGGCAGGACGTCCGAGAGGACCTCGACAGAACCCTGGACGTCGGCCTTGACGACGAGGGTGAGCTCCTTGGCCTGGCCGCCCTCGATCTTCTGGAACAGCTCGTCGAGGGTGACGCCGCTCGCGCGCGGCGCCTCCTTGCCCTTGGTGTGCGATCTCCGGGACGCGACGACGTTCTTGGCGGCCTCGGGATCGTCCATGACCTGAAAGGGATCGCCGGCGACCGGCACGTCCGCGAAGCCCATGATCTCCACGGGCATGGAGGGCCCGGCGCTCTTGAGGACCTTGCCGTGCTCGTCGAACATGGCCCGGACCTTGCCCATGGTCAGGCCGGAGACGAAAGCCTGGCCCTGTACGAGGGTTCCCTGTTGGACGATGACGGTGGCGATCGGTCCTTTCTGGCTGTCGAGCCGGGCCTCGAGGACGACGCCCTGGGCCGGCACCTTGGGGTTGGCCTTGATCTCGAGGATGTCGCTGAGCAGGAGGATCATCTCGAGCAGGTCGCCGACGTTCTTCTTCTCGCGGGCCGAGACCTCGACGCTGATCGTCTTGCCGCCCCAGTCCTCGACGAGGAGGTTCTCCTTGGCCAGCTGCTGCTTGACGCGCTCGACGTTGGCCTCGGGCTTGTCGATCTTGTTGATGGCCACGATGATGGGCACGTTGGCCGCCCGGGCGTGATCGATGGCCTCCTTGGTCTGGGGCATGATCCCGTCGTCGGCGGCGACGACCAGGACGACGATGTCCGTGGCCTTGGCGCCGCGCGAGCGGAGCTGGGTGAACGCCTCATGGCCGGGCGTGTCGATGAAGGTGATGAAGCGATTTTTAACGGCGACGCGGTAGGCCCCGATGTGCTGCGTAATGCCGCCGGACTCCTTGTCGACGAGGTGGGAGGACCGGATGACGTCGAGCAGGGTCGTCTTGCCGTGGTCGACGTGGCCCATGATGGTGACGACGGGCGCGCGCGGCTCGAGGCTGGCCTGGCCGGCCTCGGCCCGTTGGCGCATGGCCTGGTCGAGAGAGATGACCTCGGCGTCGTAGTGCGTCGCCTTGGTGATAGCCGCGGCGGTCTCCTCGTCGACAAACTCGTTGAGGTCCGTGCCGAATCCCCGGGCGGCCAGCTCTCCGAGAAGGTCCTTGGGCCGGATCTGCATGGCCTCGGCGGCTTCCTTCAAGAGCAGGCCTTCACGGAGCTGGATTTTGACCCGTGGCTTGGGGGGAGCGGGTGGAGGCGTCGGCTTGGGAGGCGCCGGCGGCGGGGTCGGCCTATGCGGTTGGGGAGGCGCGGCCGGCCTCGGGGGGAAGGCGGGTCTTCCAGGGGCCGGCTGCCGCGGCGCGGGCCTCGAGGGGACCGCCGGCCTGGCGGGGGTCGAGGCGGGTACGGCGACGCGTCCCGGCATGCCGGGTCTCGGCGGAGCGGCCGGAGCCTGACCCGGCTTTGAAGGGCCCGGCTGGGGTCCCGCGGCCGGCCGGGGAGCCGGGGAAGGAGCCCCCGGCTTGACCGCCGGCGCCGCGGGCCTGGAGGGCGCCGCGGCCGGGATCATCGGCTTCGGAGCCGCGGCCGGAGGCGTGGCCGGCTTAGCCGGAACGGGCGTGGCGGGCTTCGCCGCCGCCGGCTTGGCGCCGGCCGGGGCCTGCGTCATCGAGGACTTGGCCGGGACCATGGGCCTCGGGGCCACGGCCGGCCTCTGGGGGGCGGGCGGCGGCGTGGCCGGTTTGGCCGGAGCGGGAGTGCCGGGCTTCGCCGCCGTGGGCCTGGCGAGGCCCGGGGCCTGTGTCATCGAGGACTTGGCCGGGACCATGGGCCTCGGGGCCACGGCCGGCTTCGGGGGTTCCGGTTTGACGGCCGCGGGCTTAGTCGCGTCGGCCCTCGGAGGCTCGGCCTTCAAGGGCTTCTTGACGAGGGGTTTCTTGATTGTTTCACTCATGCGCGTCTTCTTGTTTGATGGAGATTTTCCAGCCGACGAGGCGGGAGGCCAGCTTGACGTTGATACCCTTCTTTCCGATGGCCAGCGAGAGCTGGTCCCCGGGAACGATGGCCAGCATCGCTTTTTCGGCGCGGCTGACGAGTTCCAGCCGATCGACCCTCGCCGGACTGAGGGAGGCCTTGGCATATGTGACCAGGTCGGGCGACCAGGCGATGATGTCGACCTTCTCGCCCTGCAGCTCCTTGGAGATGGCCAGGACCCTGTTCCCCTTGACGCCGATGCAGGCGCCGACGGGGTCGATGTCGCGCTCCCGGCTGGCGACGGCGACCTTGGCCCGATCGCCGGGCTGCCGGACGATGTCCTTGATCTCGATCGTCTTGTTGGCGATCTCGGGGATCTCGGTCTCCAGGAGCCGGGCCAGGAAACGCGGCGAGGACCTCGACACGATGATCTGAGATCCCTGGGTCCCCCGGAAGACCTGGGTGATGACGGCCTTGACCAGATCCCCGCGCCGGTGCTCCTCGTTGGGAAGCTTCTCCCGGAGCGGGAACGCGACCTCGATCCGATTGACCTCGAGGACGATGACGCTGTCCTCGATCCTGCGGACGACGCCCGTGACGATCTCGCCGATGCGGGGGGCGAATTCGCTGTAGATCTTCTCCTGTTCGGCGTCGCGGACCTTCTGGAATATGACCTGCTTCGCGGCCTGGGCGGCGATGCGGCCCAGGGTGTCGGAGGGGAGGTCGATCTCGATCGGCTCGCCTTCTTTAACGTCGGGACGGACCGTCCGGGCCTCGGCGAGGGAGACCTCTTCGGCCGGGTTCTTTGGGCTCTCGGTCGCCCGCTTGACGACGTAGACGCGGAGCTCGCCCTTTTCGGGCTTGAACAGGACCTGGACCTTCTCGCTCTGGGAGAAGAACTTAGACGACGCGACCCGGAGGGATTCCTCAATCGCCTGGATGATGACGCGAGGCTCGACACTGCGCTCTTTGCTGAGCTGCAGGATCGTATTCCAGACGTTGACTTTCATCCGCGGTTCTCAATTCCCGGGTTAGGGGGCTCAAGGCCGCTGATTATATCGGAATTCGCCCTAAAGTGCAACGCGCATCATGTCCCCTTGGCAGGGACCGGCCGCGGAGGGGCCTCGGGGATCGTCTCCGCTCGCTGCGGTCATTCTTCACGCCGTCACGGTCCGGAGCCGACTTGGACGTCTCCGTCCCGATGCCGGCTAAATGACCGCTCTATGCTTGCTCCGCGATACCCCTC
>Ga0209253_10002239_pt1 | contig 17139 bp, 18 predicted proteins | sample FrelakmetBRP12BR_FD_187145 | JGI IMG/M metagenome (GOLD analysis project Ga0209253, IMG submission 187145) | Freshwater lake sediment microbial communities from the University of Notre Dame, USA, for methane emissions studies - BRP12 BR (SPAdes)... | ecosystem: Environmental > Aquatic >...
TTGAGATCACCGGCGATCCGCTGCGGCTCGAACGAGCCAAGAAGTTCATCGTCGACGGTTTGTCGGCGGGTAACCTCAAGCCGGTGATCGCCAAGACGTTTCCGCTCGAGCAGATCGTTGAGGCGCATCGCTACCTGGAGTCGAACCAGCAGATCGGCAAGATCGTGGTGACGGTCTAGCGCGACGATGACGACAATCCCGCCTCGCCTTTCCGCCGCAGGCGCGGGCGAAGGAAGAACTGTGATGGGAATTTATGGGTTCACCGGTTTCCATTAGCGTGTTAGCGTGAATGTTGGATGAGATCCGCAGTGAGATCCGTTTAGAAGGCGATCTGGACGGTGCCCATCGCGAGCAGCTCTTAAAAAATACAGCTCGCTGGCCGGTGCATCGGACGCTTTCTTCAAATATCAAAATTCGGACGACCATGCTCTAACTTTTCTGGAGTAGAAGAGCCATGCCATTGAAGGAGGCGTGACCAAGATGGGCAACTTCAAACAACAACTGCAGAAAATGAAAACACATCCGGGTTTCATTGCGGCGCTGGATCAAAGCGGTGGCAGCACGCCAAAGGCGCTGGGTCTTTACGGAATCAAGGAAGATGCCTGGTCCAACGAGGATGAGATGTTTGCGATCGTGCATCAGATGCGCACGCGCATCATTACCAGCCCCAGCTTCACCGGCGAGCGAATTCTTGCCGCCATCCTGTTCGAAAACACCATGGACAGGGACATTGAGGGGCAGCCTACCGCGGACTACCTTTGGAATGTGAAACGTGTTGTGCCTTTTCTGAAAGTGGACAAGGGCCTTGCAGCGGAGAAGAGCGGTGTTCAGTTGATGAAGGCGATGCCCGAGCTGCCTGCGCTGCTCGACAGGGCCAAAGCGAAGCGCATATTCGGGACCAAGATGCGCTCGGTCATCAAGCAAGCCAACGCAGCGGGCATTAACGACATCGTGGCCCAGCAGTTCGAAGCAGCTCAACAGATCATCGCCTCGGGCCTCGTCCCTATCATCGAGCCGGAAGTGGATATTCACTGCTTGGAAAAGGCCAAGGCCGAAGTGTTGCTCAAAGCAGCCATCCTGGAAAAGCTCAACGAACTGCCAGGGGGTCAACTGGTGATGCTCAAGCTCACCCTGCCGGAGCAAGACGATTTATACGCCGATTGCGTCAGTCATCCCAATGTCGTGAGGGTGGTTGCGCTGTCGGGCGGTTATACGCGGGAAGAAGCCAACAACCGCCTGCGCAGAAATCATGGCATCGTGGCGAGCTTTTCGCGAGCGCTGGTAGAGGGACTATCGGCTCAGCAATCCGATACGGAGTTCAACGCTCTGCTGGATGCATCCATTCAGAGTATCTTTGAGGCGTCCAACACCTAAGCTCGGCTACAGAGACCATTAGAACATCGCATCTTGCTGGTGTATGGTTGATTTTACTTCGGCGATGAATAGAATCTCATTAAATCATTGGGCTTTTGATGGTGTTCATCAGTTAATCTAAAGCGGATAGTTCCCATTTCAGAAATTCTTTAGGTCGATTGGATCCGAGAATAAAATCGCGGCAAGATCGGCAGCATCTAGTTTGAGAACGATAAGTTCGAGCGGAAGGCGCAGGCGCGCAGGAGAAGGAGGAAACAACCCGTTGGGCAAGTTCCTCCCGGCCGACCCGAAAACTTCTCTGGCATCACTCGTACCAGGTAACTATTTCTTTTAAATCGGCCCTCCCGGTACGGAAAGCGTTTGCCGGAGAATTCTCGTCTGCATATCCGAGTGAAATGCCGAGGAGGATTTCCTTGTCTTCGGAAATATTGAGCATCTGGGAAATATCATCATGGTAGGCGGCAATCAGCCCGATCGGGCATGTCGCCAGGCCTTTTGCCTGCGCCGCCAGCAGCAGGTAGGAGACCGCCAGCCCCACATCCAGATAGCGAATCGCCGGGAACAGTTTGTCGATGACAACGATAATGGCCACCGGCGCACCATAAAATGAACAGCTTCCTTCCTCGATAAACCGGTTGAACGTCAGCCCCGGTGCTGATATATGAGGCTCCATGACGGCCATCGCCTCCTTCGCGCGCCGGCTGATTCTTTCAGGCAGAGGCTTATCGGTACCGGACCCGCATTTGACCTGCCGTTCCAACCGGGCCTTGAGCAGTCTTCTCACCAGCCGCTCCTTTTCATCGCCATAGGTAACGATAAATTCCCAGGGCTGGAGATTGATCGCCGAAGGCGCGAGGGCGGCGCAGGAGAGGATCTCTTCGATGTCACGCCGGGAAACCTCTTTGGCAAGATACGCCCGGGTGCTTCTTCTCTGCTGCATGGCACTCATAATATCCATAATATTACCATTCCTGTTTTTTGCTGGTTTGATTTGGGAGCGCTTTGCATCATGTTAAATGAAACGAAAACCGTTTTAATTTAGCACCCGGGAGGGGTTATGGAAAGAGCGTTATTATGGTTCAGGTGTGCCGCCATGCACGATCCCGTTCGGCCTGTTCTGAAAGGGCCCTCCGTTATAGGGTGGGAAGCGAAGTTCCGCCAAATCGATCTGGTGATAGAGCGTTTTTTAAGAGGAGAAGAACTGCTGTCCCGCATGAAGGGATGGTTCACAGTGGATGTCCGGCGGGTAATCGAAATCGTCCGGCAGCACGGGAAACTTAAATTGCTCGACGATTACGATCTGGTGGTGGAAACTGAGAGCGAACTGGAGATGACATCCCTTGCCGAAAAACTGGCTGAAGCCTTTGGAGAGGAAATGGGTCTGGAACGTTACGTCAAAAAGAAGCTCGAAAAGGCTATTGAAAAGGAGTGATTTCATGAAATCTGCGCTGAAGACAATCATGGTCGCGGCCGTTCTGGGGATGCTGTTCGCACCGGTGCAGGCCGCCGAACTCGACTCCGGTTTTAGGGACACGAAATGGTCCACGCCGGCAAAGGACTTGAAAGGTTTTACCAAGGTGGGAGGCAGCGAAAAGATTGCCTACTACGTGAACCCCGAACGGAAGTACACCTTCTTCGGCAATGAGGTCCCGGATGATGTGGTTTACGGATTTTACGACGACAAGTTTTTTGCCGTCTATGTCAACATTGAAGGCATCGATATCTTCAGCCAGATCAAGAGCTACATTCAGCGCAAGTACGGCATGCCCAGCAAGACCAGCCGCGAAACCCGGGGCGACCTGACCACCTACATCTGGAGGCTCAACCAGACGCAAATCAAGTTCAAGCACCATGAAACCTCCGGCAAAATGAAAATATCCTTCTACTACCTGCCCATCGCCAAGCAGGCCAACGCGGAAATTAAAAAGAACTTGGAAGCTGAACCGCCGGGACCCGTCTTTCCCCTCAGCCCCTTCTACCAGACGGAATCCCCGAACTGGCAGCAGATAGAATTTATGAGCTTCTAAACCGCCGGCCTGCCTGCGGCTCAGCCGGCCTGACGGATGGAGTTTCGGTGCTGGTACAAAAACTGAATGGATAAGATACCCGCGTGATACCCACCCTATACCCGCAGAAAAGCAGCCACCAGCGCATCCCAACCTATCTGCGGCAGGTGGCCGAAAATGTCTTGGCCGAGATGGCCGCCGTCGACTGCAAGCGGCCCTGCTTTTTCTTCGATGAGACCGTGGAGCCTCTCCACCTCTCCTTCTAGAAATTCCGACGCCTGGTCGCCGATCATGAGCCCATGCAGATCCTCTCGCAGGTTAGCGGCGTGCGCCCGCAGCACCCAGCCGTCGGTGTAAGGGTCGATGCCGGCACGGCATCCGCTCTCTCTCAGCCGCGGATTCATCTCGGTCACAACGCCTTCGATCGGCGACAGAAATCGGGCGCTGTGCGCGCCACGGCCGACGCCGATGGCCGCCGAGTCCCGGCGGAGCTGCTTTCCCATCAGCGGTGCCTCGACCCGGTCGAACGGCGCCAGCACCCTGAACGCAAAATCATCGAAGCCCACCCGGACCGTCGAGCCTTCCTCGATGTTCACCCAGCAGTGGCCGCGGTGCAGGTAAAACCCCTGGGGCAGCCGGACGCCGCCGATGTTGAGGGCATCGACCGGGCGCACCGCGGCAAACACCGTGTAGCGGTCGTTGAAATACTGGTCGAAATCGCAGCGGCTGCAGAGGTAGTCCTGGGTGCAGGCACGGAAGGCGATGCGGCCTTTAAGATGGTGCAAGCACGGCCGCTTCCACTGCGGCAGGAGTTTGAGTCTTTCCTGCCAATCGACGATGGCTCCGCGGCGGCCGGGCGGCAGCTCTCCCTGCAGCCGCCGCGTCCGGTTCTCGCTGGCGATCCGCCGTAAGGCGCGGTCGAAGCGGCATTCCGTGCACTCGTACGCCAGCGCGCAGACTTTGTGTTTCACGACACCGGCCTGCATCCAGATGCAGCGCGGTTCGCCGCGGTTGACCGTGGCTGATGTCTGAAGGTTCATGGTCGTCACTCCCTTCACGTCCGCAGGAACGTCTTCGTCAGCTGTTCCCACCCCAGGCCGGGCAGATGGCCGTAAATGTCTTCGGCGAAATACCCGCCGTCGGCCGCCAGCGGGCCGGCAACCGCTTCGATCATGTGCTCGAGCTGATCCACCTCGGTCTTCATCCACCCCATGGTTTGCTGGTCGGTCATCAGGGGCTTCACCGCATTCTTGACGTCCGGCGTGCGAACCAGGAACAGCCAGCCTTCGCCGTAGGGTTCGCGGTTCGCCGCGGCCGGGGCTTCGCGCACCTTCGGGTTGACCTCCACGATCACGCCCCCCAGCGGCGAGAGCACGTCCGCCGTTTGTCCGCGCCGCTTGAGGCCCCAGGACGGCCTTCCCGGATTCAGCTCCTTGCCCATCAACGGCAAATCGTAGCCGTCCGCTATGCCCAAGAGCTTCAGGGCGAAATCGTCCATCCCCACCCGGATCGCGCCGCCGCTTTCGACCCGCGCCCAGGTGTGGCCGCCGTGGAAATAGTGGTCCATTGGGACGTCGAAGCCGCGGATGCGCTGCAGCTCGGCCGGAGCGCCCGCGGTCTTGGCGGCCCAGACATCCTCGAAAAATTGATCGAAATCGCAGGTGGCGCATTCGTAGTTGTAGGCGCAGGCCCGTTTCGCGATGCGCCCGGTGAGCGAGTGACGGCACTGCCGGTCCATTTCCGGCCTCAGGCGCATCGCGGCCTGCCAGCTGGGCTGTTTGCCGGTCTTGACCTTTTCCGCCATGGCATGATCGTAGGTGCAGGTGGCGCAATCGTAGAAATTGGTGCAGTTCTTGAATTTCACTGCGCCGGCTTGCATCCACACGCAGGGGTGAGCCGACTTGGCCTTCTGGTCGGGTTTCACCAGCCAGGCCTGGCCGCCCAGGACGGTTTTGATAGCGCCGCGGGCCGGCTCGTATCCCGAACCCCGTTGGTAAGTGGAGCCGTAGCCGATGCGGTCTCTCCGGTTGTTCTTTTCGTTGGCTGCCATGGCGTCTCTCCTTGGTTTGGCGGTTGAAGGTGATTGGATTGTTTTACCGGCCATATAGAGCAAGCACCGTACCATGAGGGAAAACTGGGAGGCACCCACGGCCAACCTATCGATGTGAATGATGATTTCAGCGAAAGCGCCGCGAGCAGGTACGACAGGCCGGCATTTGATCATGTTGCGCTTTTCCACACCGGATCGATATAACCTGCCGTAGAATCTGCTGTTGTTGATAAGTTACCCAAGTAATTTCAAAGCGTTCAGAGCCATGATGGTTTTTCCGGCAGAGGAATCTTGATTTCCCTCACACACCCCAGCCGCCTCCACATGGGCCTGTTGGGCACCGTCTCTTCGGGCTGAAGCCGGCACCGTCGGCTTTAGAGAAAGATTGATCTTGGAAATTATTCCTGGTATGGCTATCTTCAATTAAACAATCCCCGTCTGTGGCCTGAATTCAGACGACAAATACCGGGGGCGACTCACAGCGCCGCATCAGTCAACCATGAGAGGGATCCGCTAAGGGAAAGGAGACCCGTATGAAATTCGACAGCCTGGAAGCGATTGTGGATTTTGCGATAGAAAAGGAAAAGGAAGCCGTGGCATTTTACTCCGGCCTGGCCAAGGACGAGGCCTTTTCAGGCACCAAAGACATGTTCACGGACTTCGCCAAAGAGGAAGCCAAGCACGAGAAGCTGCTGCTGGAATTCAAATCAAAGGGCTTCACTCAGGCCATGAAGAACTACAAGCTGAAGTGGATCAAGGACATCAAACGCAGCGACTACGTGGTGGAGTTGCAGTACCAGAAGGGCATGGCCTACAACGAGATCCTCATGCTGGCCATGAAGCGCGAGGAATCGGCCCTGAAGCTCTACAACGACTTCCTGAAGCAGGCGGACACCCCCGAGAGCCAGAAGGTGTTCAAGATGCTCTGCCAGGAGGAGGCCAAGCACAAGCTGGCCCTCGAAACCATGTACGACGACTACATGGCGAAGATGGGGGACTGAAAGCCTCTCCCACACTTCATTGCCGGCAGGACGGCGCAGCGCGCCGCAACTTGCTTCCAACGAAATCCCCCGTTGCCTCCTTTGTCAAAGGGGGGTTTCGTTTTGCATAAAACACCGCAAAACGCCCCGACCGGGCTTTGGCACGCTTCACTTGCCAGATCCCCAGCTTTCCGATAGCCGCTCACCCACCCATCCGCGCTATTTCTTCATATCGGAAGCAACTCACCAGGTGATCGTTCACCATGCCCACGGCCTGCATGAAGGCGTAGCAGATGGTGGGGCCGACGAAAGAGCACCCGCGGCGGATCAGGTCTTTGCTCAGCGCGCGCGATTCGCTGGTCTCGGCGGGGACCTCGGTGAGCACCTTCCAACGGTTCTGCTTCGGCCGGCCGTCGACAAAGCGCCACAGATAGGCGTCGAAGCTGCCGAATTCCCCCTGGATCTCCAAAAAGGTATGGGCGTTGCGGACGGCGGCTGAAATCTTGAGGCGGTTGCGGACGATGCCGGCGTCGGCCAGCAACGCGGCGTTCTTGTTTTCACCGAAGGCTGCAACTTTTTCGGGATCGAATCCGTCGAACGCCTTGCGATAATTTTCGCGCTTTTTCAGTATGGTGATCCAGCTCAGGCCGGCCTGGGCGCCCTCGAGAACCAGGAACTCGAACAGGCGGCGGTCGTCGCGCAGCGGCACCCCCCATTCACGGTCGTGATAGCGGACATACAGCGGGTCGTCTCCAGCCCAGGCGCAGCGGGTTTTGGTCATTCAGCCTTCCTTGCAGGGGACGGCCCTCAGGAGCGCAGGTAAAACCCGAGGGCCTTGTCGATGGTTTCGGTAGGAGCAAATTCGGTGCCGACATGGGGGGGAGTGACGTTGCGGACAATGACCTTCTTCTGCACCGGACTGCGCTGGGCGTCATCGAGGTTGAACGACACTTTCAGCATGTCGCCGGACGCAAAGGCCTCGCTGGCGGCAATCAGGAGCTTCATGCCGGTGGTGGAAAGGTCCTTCACCCTCAAAGACCCCTTGCCTTTGGGTTGCCCGTTGACGTAGTGCACATAGGAGCCCGGCAAATCAGTATCCTTGCGATAGCGGCGCCGCTTCTCGATGGTGGAGACGGTAACGTGGCCGCACGGGCACTTCAATTTGAACCGAAGCGGCTGGCTGCGCTCCTCGAAGGCGGACACATCCACGGTTTTGGTGCGCTGGCAGTTCGGACAGCGGAAAACCGCCGTGTTGCTGCTGGTGATGTATACGGTCTCGGTCATTGCAGTCTCTCGATCGGTGTCCGGGTTCAATATTGTATTCGACTCAGTTTTTTTCATTTTATCATGAAGTTCGAAGAGTTGAAAGCGACTTTAAACTTCGATGCGCGCGCGTGCGCCTGTTCCGGCCGGGGAGGCCGGCTCCGCCTCGGAAGCCATCCGGATGGGCACATGCGCGTTGACTTCGAACATGAGGCGCTTACTTTTACCCCATCTGCAGGATTCCTGCGGTCCGACAGGGACCCGAAGGGGCTGCCCGCCGCAAACAATTACTTGAATTCGGTTTTTGAACGGCGTCGTTGCCCATTTCGGTGATCTGCCGCGAACGGCAAGATGACGGCGGGAGACAGCGCATGAGCGACATGAAACCTGAAATTATAGAAGGCCAACTGGCGGAGACCCGCGATGAGGTCACCGAGCCCCATCTCTACAAGGTGCTGATTCACAATGATGACTTCACCACCAAGGACTTTGTGGTGGAAATGCTGGTGGTGGTCTTCAACAAGTCCATGGAAGAGGCCACTCAGATCATGTGGCAGGCCCATCGCAATGGAACCGGGCTTTGCGGGATTTACCCGCTCGAAGTCGCCGAAACCAAGGTGAAGGTCGTTACCGAGGCCGCACGTGAAAACGGCTTCCCCCTGAAATTGACGATTGAGGAAGAATGACCCGACGAAAGGCAGCCGCCCGATGCCCTCTTTGAATCCCAACGACATCCTGACCCGGATCACCCGCTACAACCTTATACGCGACCAGCGCCTGATCTACATCGATGTGCACGAGGCGGTGCAGGGAAAACTCGCCGCCAGGTTCGTGGCCGTGCCGAACCTCATCAACATCATCGCCAAACAGGAATATCAGGGAGTCGGCGAAACCGAGTCCGAGGCGCTGGAAACCTGTCTCGCCAAAATTCAGGATATGCGGATCGAAGATCTTTTCCCGCGCAATGCGGGAAAAGACATATCGGCGGGGCCTTGACGGGTTGAACCGCAACCGGGCCAGCGTCTGACTGCGATCGTGCGGGCGGCGGCATAGCGTTATGCCGTCTGCATAGCGGATTCCCTTGCCCCCCCGACCTCTGAGACCTGAGAAGTCAGGTGTTCTGAATCAAAGCCCGCGGGCGAAACGGGCGGCTTAACGGGAAGGTGTCATCCTTCCACCCGGCCCGTCACTCGGGTGATGCGCGGGCGATACTCGGCCTTCTCCGCCAGGCGACGGGCGATGATTCGCATGAAAAGCAGGCCGGCCGCAAGCGAACCGAAACCGAGCAGCGCCGAGGGCAAGGGGGAGCCGAGCCCGGCTGAACGCGAGATCCACTCTCCGGCCGCGGCGCCGACGACCAGGAGCAGAACGGGGAACATGTAGACGAGGAAGGTGGCTTTCAGAAAAGGGGAGGTCCCCAGTTTGATGACCACACGGTCGCCGACACGGGCCCCGATAGGGTTCAGGACAGCGACCTCCATCTCCTTGCCGCCGCCCATGGTGTGGCATGCGCCTTTGGAGTTGCAGCTGTCACAGGCTTCGCTGCGGACGGTTTTGACCCACGCGCCGGCGGCGTCGATGCGAACCACCACTCCCTGCTCCGTCGCCACGTTTAAACCCCTGCACCATGGTAATCGGCTACTGAATTAAAAGCCCAGTTTCGCGGCATACGAGTTTCGTGACGCGAGGCGCACCTATGGTGCGCCGCCACGTCGGCGAAACAAAGCGCAACGCCGAAACTGGGTTTTCTATGAGCTCGTCAGGAAATCGCGTCGAACTTGCATTTCTCGAAGCACGTCATGCACTTGACGCACTTGGCCGTGTCGATGCGGGCGACTTCTTTCTTCTTCCACGCGATCGCCTCCGCGGGACAGGCGCGAAAACACATGCCGCACTTGGTGCAGATCTCCGGATCGATTTCAAACTTGAGCAGCCCCACGCAGCGCTTGGCCGGGCAGCGCTTTTCGTTGATGTGCGCTTCGTACTCGTCCCGGAAATAGCGCAGGGTGGACAGCACCGGGTTGGGGCCGGTCTGCCCCAGGCCGCACAGCGAGGCTTCCTTGATGATGGCGGAGAGTTCCTCCAACGTGTCGATATCGGCCGGTTCCCCGCGGCCCTCGCAGATCTTCTCCAGGATCTGCAGCAGGCGCCGCGTGCCCTCGCGGCAGGGGGTGCATTTGCCGCAGGACTCGTCCTGCACGAAATCCATGAAGAACCGCGCCATGTCCACCATGCAGGTTTCGTGGTCCATGACGATGGCGCCGCCGGAGCCCATGATGGCGCCCACCTTGGCGATTTCCTCGTAGTCCACGGGGATGTCGAGATGCTGCTCGGGCACGCAGCCCCCCGAAGGCCCGCCCAGCTGGACGGCCTTGAACCGTTTCTTGTTCGGGATGCCGCCGCCGATCTCGAAGATGATTTTCCGCAGCGGGGTGCCCATCGGCACCTCGACCAGTCCGATGTTGTTGACGTCTCCGGAGAGGGCGAACACCTTGGTGCCCTTGCTGCCTTCGGTCCCGACGCTGGCATACCACTTGCCGCCGTTGGTGATGATCTGCGAGATGCTGGCAAGGGTCTCGACGTTGTTCAAAATGGTCGGCTTCTCCCACAGCCCTTTGAGGGCCGGGAACGGCGGGCGCGGACGCGGCATGCCGCGTTTGCCTTCGATCGAGCGCATGAGGGCCGTCTCCTCGCCGCAGACAAAGGCGCCGGCGCCCTGGTAGATGTCGATGTCGAAATCAAAACCCGTCCCGAGGATGTCCTTGCCGAGCAGCCCGTAGTCCCGGGCCTGCTGGATGGCGATCCCCAGGCGCCGTATGGCCAGGGGATACTCGGTGCGCGCGTAGATGTATCCCTGGCGGGCATTGATGGCCTTGGCGGCGATGATCATCCCCTCGAGCACGGCGTGGGGATCGGCTTCGAGCACGCTGCGGTCCATGAAGGCCCCGGGGTCGCCCTCGTCGGCGTTGCACAGCACATATTTGATGTCGCCCGGACTCTTGCGGGCAAACTCCCATTTCAGGCCGGTGGGGAACCCGGCGCCCCCGCGGCCGCGCAGCCCCGAAATCTTGACCTCTTCGACGATCTGATCGGGGGTCATGTCCTGCAGGGCCTTGGCAGCACCGAAATACCCGTCGCGGGCGATGTACTCGTCGATCACCTCGGGGTCGATCACGCCCTTGTTCCGCATCACCCAGAACATCTGGTTGGCGAAAAAAGGGATCTGGTCCATTTTCGGGATGGTTTTCTTCGAGGCCGGCTCCACGTAAAAGAGCTTTTTCACCGGGCGGCCCTTGAGAAAATGTTCTTCCACCAGATGGGGCACGATCTCCGGGGTGAGTTTCTGGTAGAAGATCCCCTCGGGCTGGACGAGCATCACCGGACCGACGGCACAAAAGCCGTTGCATCCGGTTTCGATGATCTTGATTTCCCCGGCGAGGCCCTTGAGGTCCAGTTCCTTCTGCAGGGCGTCGCGAAACTTCAGGCTGTTGTTGGCGTGGCAACCGGTGCCGCTGCACAACATCAACTGGGTTCTGACTTTATCCATTCCTCACTCCTGTAACTCCGGCCGTCGATTGGGAAGATCTTCGGAGGACCGTCGAACCGCATGCATGGCCAGAGCGGCAGCGAGCCCGCGCCGGCCTTTCGGAAAAAAGACCCGGCAGACCCACGGCATCACCAGGACCCGTCCAACCCGCGCAAGCCGTTCATGTAGAGGCGGCCGCTCGCAACGAAAAGCGAATAGCGGGTCAGGAGAACGGGCATGTTGTAGGCGCGGGCCAGTTCGAGCACGGGCTCGTCCGGCCGCTTGCCGCGCACGAAGACCACCAGCGCCACGCCGGCCACCTTGGCCGTGCGCAGGACCTGTTCGGTGGTCAGCCCTGTCAGCAGGACGGCGCCCCTGGCAACCGCCGAGAGCACATCGGCCATCAGGTCGGCCCCACCGCCCGCCACCACGCTGTTGTCCAGCTGGTCATGCCCCACCAGCACCTCGGCTTTCAAAGCATCGCGAATCTCGGATATCTTCATGAATAACACCCCGGGGAGTTGACTACTCGTACTTGTCGAGGATCTGGACGACCTTGTCCGCCTTCACATCGCCGAAGGTGTCCGTGTTCACCACCATGACCGGCGCCAAGCCGCACGCACCGAGGCAGCGCACCGGTTCCAGCGAATACCGGCGGTCGGAGGAGGTGCTGCCCTGCTTCACCTGAAAATGGTTTTCAATGCGGGAGATGACCTCCTTGATGCCCTTCACGTAACAGGCGGTCCCCATGCACACCTTGACCAGGTTGCGGCCCTTCGGTTCGAGCGAAAACAGGGCGTAGAAGGATGCGACTCCGAAGACTTCGCTGCGCGACAGGTTGAGGCCGGTGCTGATGTAGTCCATGAGTTCGACCGGGAGGTAGCCCACGACGTCCTGGCATTCCCGCAGTGCGCCGATGACCGAGCCCGGAACGCCCTTGTAGCGGGAAATGACGCTGTCGATCCGGCCCCACTTTTCTTCAGTGATATCGGCATGGTTCGGGTGAAAATCGGCTGTCATGCAAGCGCTCTCCTCATGATTCAGGGCGTTCTTCAACAAGTGAACCTCATTTAAAGCCGGATCTATTTCATACCCGCAAATAAAAGTCAATGACGGTATAGAGTTGCCCTCGTCCACGCTTGACGGGCATTCAGGCATCGATTACTATTGCCACCCTTGACGGCTTTTCAAAAAAAAACCAATGAACGCTTTCTTCGGAAACCCGGAAGGCCACCCGAATGGATTCTTTCAAAAACAGGGCAGCCGAAACCGCTGATTTTTTGCGGCGCCGCATCCGCCCATCCCCCCGGACCGGTCTGCTGACCGGGACCGGGCTTGGTGACGCCACGGAGGCGCTGCAGGTTTCGACGGCATTCGAGTACAGGGACATTCCCCACTTTCCCGTATCGACGGTGCCGAGCCATGCCGGCCGGCTGCTCTTCGGCCACATCGGGGGCCGGTCCGTAATGGTCATGCAGGGCCGATTTCACCTCTACGAAGGCTACTCGCCCGCGGAGGTCGCCTTCCCCATCCGGGTGATGCAGGAACTCGGAGTCCGCCGTGTGATGGTGACCAACGCGGCGGGAGGCCTCAACCCGGCGTACGCACCCGGAGATCTGATGCTGATCACCGACCACATCAACCTGACCGGGGAAAATCCTCTGATCGGCAGCAACGAGGACCGCTGGGGGCCCCGTTTCCCGGACATGACCTGCGCCTACGACCGGGAGCTGATCGAGCTGGCGGAGGGTGCGGCCAAGGCCCGCGGCATCATGCTCCGCAAGGGTGTCTATGCCGGTCTCAAGGGACCTTCGCTGGAAACCCCGGCCGAAACCCGTTTCCTGAAAACCATCGGCGCGGAGGCGGTGGGCTTCTCCACCGTTCAGGAAGTGATCGCGGCCGTTCATGCCGGCATGGCGGCGCTCGGCATTTCCGTCATCACCAACGTGAACGATCCTGACCGCCCCGTTCCGGCCACGGTGGATGAGATCATCGCCGTCGCGCGACGGGCGGCACCGAAACTCGCACAGCTCCTGACGGCGGTCATGAGGCAACTCGATGACGGCGTCTCCGGTTGACATTCTCATCACCAACGGCTTCGTCCTGACCATGGACGGTGAGCAGCGTACCATTCCGGGCGGCGCCGTGGCGATCCGAGGAGACCGCATCGCCGCGGTCGGAAAAGCCGAGGATCTCGGCGGCGGCTCGCCCGGCAGGCTGATCGACGCCCGCGGCGGGATCATCATGCCGGGCCTCGTCAACACCCACACCCATGCCGCCATGACCCTGTTCCGCGGACTGGCCGACGACCTGCCCCTCATGGCCTGGTTGAACGACCACATCTTCCCGGCCGAGGCCGCTTTGGACCCTCGCAGGGTTTACAGCGGCGCGCTGCTGGCCTGCGCCGAAATGATTTTGTCCGGCACCACGACCTTCTGCGACATGTACCTGTTCGAGGACGCGGTCGCCCGCGCCGCGCAGACAGCCGGCATGCGGGCCGTGGTCGGCGAGGTGCTCTTCGACTTTCCCTCCCCCAACTACGGCCCCATCGAGCAGGGCTTCGCCACCACCCAAGCGCTCATCGACACCTTTCGGGGCGATCCCCGGATCACCATTGCCGTGGAGCCGCACTCGCCCTATCTCTGTGCGCCGGAGCTTCTCACCCGCGCGTTCGACCTCGCCGGCCGCAACGGCCTGCCGCTGGTCATCCACCTCTCCGAAACCGCCGGCGAGGTGGAAACCATCCGCAACCGCTACGGCCGGACCCCTGTCGGGCATCTGGACGCCCTGGGCCTGCTCGCGCCGAATGTGCTCGCCTGCCACTGCGTGGCGTTGAACGAGGACGACATCGCACGGTTGAAGCGCCACGAGGTCAAAGTGTCCCACAACGCGGAAAGCAACATGAAGCTCGCCTCCGGCATCGCGCCGGTGCCGCGGCTGCTCGAGGTCGGCGTCTGCGTAGGGCTTGGAACGGATGGGGCCGCCAGCAACAACAATCTCGATCTCTTCCTCGAGATGGACACCGTTGCCAAGCTCCACAAAGTGCAGTGCCTGGACCCCACGGTGCTCGACGCCGGCACCGTCCTGCGCATGGCCACCATCGACGGCGCCCGGGCGCTCGGGTTGAGCGACCGCATCGGGTCCCTTGAGCCGGGCAAGCAGGCGGACGTCATCGTTCTGGACACCCGTCAGCCGCACCTGGTCCCCATGTACCACCCCGCCTCCCAGCTGGTGTACGCGGCCCGGGGCAGCGACGTCGCCGCGGTCGTCATCGACGGCCGCATCGTCATGGAAAACGGCCGCCTCCGGACCTTCGACGTGGAGCAGGCGATGGACGACGTGAACCGGATCGCAGAGGCCATTTCACGGAACCGGTAGATGGCGGTCGGCCGGTCGCCGGTCGACCCGATTGCGCCTTAACGTTTTTCCCGGCGACCGGCAGACGGGCGACGGGCCGACCGATAGCAAGAGCCATCATGACCTTCGACACGCTCATCCACAACGCCACGCTCCTCACCTGCAATAACACCTTCGACATCCTTCACGGCGGGTGGGTGGGGGTCTCCGGCGGGAAGATCCAGGCCCTAGGCACGGGGCCCGCACCCGGCCGGGCCGAAGCGCGTGAAGCCATCGATGCCCGCGGGGGCATCCTCATGCCGGGCCTGGTCAACACCCACACGCATCTGCCCATGACGCTTTTCCGCGGGCTGGCGGACGACCTGCCGCTGAACGCCTGGCTCGAAGACCACATCTTCCCGGCCGAGCGGGCCGTCATCACACCGGAGTCCGTGCGCTGGGGCACGCTGCTCGCCTGCGCCGAGATGGCCCTTTCGGGAACGACCACCTGCTGCGACGGTTATTTCTTCGAGGATTCGGTCGCCGAGGCCGTGGAGGCATTCGGCCTTCGCGCCATGCTGGGCCAGGGGGTCATCGACCACCCCGCCCCCGGTGTGCCCGATCCGGCCGGCAACCTGGCGGCCGCCCGCCGTTTCTGCCGGCGATGGAGGGAGCGGGCAAAAACGATCCGTGCCTCCGTGTTCTGCCACTCTCCCACCACCTGCTCCATGGAAACGCTCGTCGGCGCCAAACGGCTCTGCGAGGAGTTCGGGCTGCTCTTCCAGATCCACGCCGCCGAAACCCGCTGGGAAAACGAACATCTCCGCACCACGCGCGGCGCGTCGCCCGTCCGCCTTCTCGAACACGCAGGGGTCCTCGACGAGCGCACCCTGCTGGCCCACTGCGTCTGGGTCGACGCCGACGACATCGCCGTCATCGCCGGCCGCCGGGCGAAGGTGTCACACAACCCCGAGAGCAACATGAAGCTCGGCTCCGGGGTGGCGCCGGTGGTGGAGATGCATGCCGCCGGCATCACGGTCGGCCTCGGCACCGACGGCTGCGCCAGCAACAACGACGTGGATCTTTTCCAGGCCATGGATATGACCGCCAAGCTGCACAAGGTCGTGAATCTCGACCCCACGGTTCTTTCGGCTGAAACCGTCATCCGCATGGCCACGATCGACGGCGCCCGGGCCCTGGGACTCGACGGCGAGATCGGTTCCATCGAGATCGGCAAGCAGGCCGACCTCATCGTCATCGACACCCGCAAGCCCCACCTGACGCCGATCCACCATCCGGCATCCGCCGTCGTTTATGCCGCCAAAGGCTCGGACGTGCAAATGGTGATGGTGGCCGGGCGTCTGCTGGTGAAGGACCGCCGGGTGGCGACCATCGACCTGGAGGAGGTCATGGATCAGGTCGCCCTCATCAGCCGGGCATTCAAAAACCACGCCTGAAACCGCGGCCCGGCGTTGCGCGACGTTGACACGTCCGACGATCTTGAAAGGAAACCGTGAGCGAACATGCAGACCGGTGAGTTCATAAACGCCTCGCGCGGCGATCCGCCCTGCGACCTGCTCCTCAAGAACGCCCGCATCGTCGATGTTTTTTCAGGCGAGATCATGGCCGGCAGCGTGGCCGTCTCCGGCGGGCGCGTCGCGGGCATCGGCGAATACCCCGCCCGCACGACCGTCGATTTAGGCGGGCGCTTCGTCGCCCCCGGGTTCATCGATTCCCACGTTCACATTGAAAGCTCGATGGCCTGCGTCGGAGAGTTCGCCCGCGCGGTGGTCGTGCGCGGCACCACCGCCGTGGTGGCCGATCCCCATGAGATCGCCAACGTATTGGGCGCCGGCGGGATCCGCTATATGCTGGATTCTGCAAACAACCAGCCGATCAACGTCTTCTACACCTTGCCGTCCTGCGTCCCGGCCACCGATATGGAGACGGCCGGCGCACGACTGGCGGCAGCCGATCTGGAGCCGTTTTTTCACGACCCGCGCATCGTTGCCATGGGCGAGATGATGAACTACCCGGGGGTGCTGAACGGCGATCCGGACGTCCTGGAAAAAATCGAAGCCGCCCGCAGGCACGGCAAGCCGGTCGACGGGCACGCCCCCGGCCTTTCCGGAAGGGATCTTGCGGCGTATGTCGCCGCGGGCATCACCAGCGACCACGAATGCACGACGGCGGCCGAGGCCCTGGAAAAGCTCGCGGCCGGCATGCACATCATGATCCGCCAGGGCACCGGCGCCCGCAACCTCTCCGCCCTGCTGCCCATCGTCACTGAGCGCTCCTCGCCCCGGCTCATGTGGTGCACGGACGACCGCCATCCCCACGATCTGCTCAACGAGGGGCACATCGATTCCATCGTGGCCGCTGCCATCCGCGGCGGAGTGGCGCCCGTGACCGCCATCCGGATGGCCACCCTCAACCCGGCCGAACGCTTCGGCCTCACCCATCTCGGGGCCGTCGCCCCGGGCCGGCAGTTTCACCCGGCAGGATGGGCGAGCCTGGGACCGGGGCCGAACCTCCACGCCGGCGAGGCGCGCCGCACCATCACGAGCTGTGCGTCGTGCCATCGCGAGGAGGACTGCCTGACCT
>Ga0209253_10002240_pt1 | contig 17138 bp, 17 predicted proteins | sample FrelakmetBRP12BR_FD_187145 | JGI IMG/M metagenome (GOLD analysis project Ga0209253, IMG submission 187145) | Freshwater lake sediment microbial communities from the University of Notre Dame, USA, for methane emissions studies - BRP12 BR (SPAdes)... | ecosystem: Environmental > Aquatic >...
TCTGATCGTCACGACCCAAGGCAGGAGCCGTATGCGGTAGCACTGCACGTACGGATCTGTGGAGGGGGTGCTGGGTGACTGGCATTCCTACTCCGACTTGGGAATGGTCAGATTTCAATCGATCGTTGAGAGGGATTCAACCCCGGACATATCGGTGGGGAGCGAACGGCATCGCCGTCACCCGCATCGGCAGCCGCTTGCCGCGCACCTCGGCGTAGACCTCGTGATGCGGTTGCGAATGATTGGCGGCAAGGTAGGCCATCGCAATCGGTTGATTCACGGTCGGCGCCAGCGTCCCGCTGGTCACATGGCCGAGCTTGCGGCCGTGTGCGTCGACGATTGCCGCTCCTTCGCGGACCGGAACCCGCTCCAGGCCGACCAGGCCGACCCGCTTGATCGGCGCGCCGCTGGCGAGTTGCGACTCGATCGCTGCCGCGCCCGGATAGTGGCCGGCCCGCGCGCCGCCGGGGCGCCGCACCTTCTGGATCGCCCAGGTCAGCGCTGCCTCGACCGGCGTGGTCTTGTCGTCGATGTCGTGGCCGTACAGGCACAGGCCGGCCTCGAGTCGCAGCGTGTCACGGGCGCCAAGGCCCGCAGGCTTGACCTCCGGCTCGCGCAGCAGGGCCCGGGCCAGCGCCACCGCCTGTTCGCCGGGCACCGAGATCTCGAAGCCGTCCTCACCGGTGTAGCCCGAGCGGGTGACGAAGCATTCGGCGCCCGCCAGCGTGAACGGGCCGCCGGTCATGAAGGTGAGCTTCGCGACGTCTGGGGCGAGCCGTCCCAGCGCCGCGACGGCCAGCGGACCCTGCAGTGCGAGCAGGGCGTGATCGGGCATCGGCGCGACCGAGCAGCGGTGCCCGATCTGCGTCACCAGATGGCGCGTGTCGGCATCCTTGCAGGCGGCGTTGACGATCACCAGCAGCTCGCCTTCGCGGCGCGTGATCATCAGATCGTCGAGGATGCCGCCCGTGGCGTTGGTGAACAGCGCGTAGCGCTGCTTGTGCAGTCCCAGGTCGACCACGTCCACCGGCACCAGCGTCTCCAGCGCCCGCGCCGCGTCGTCGCCGAGCAGGCGCAACTGGCCCATGTGGGACACGTCGAACAACGCCGCCGAGGTGCGGCATTGCCGGTGCTCGGCGAGGATGCCCTGCGGATAGCTCACCGGCATGTCGTAGCCGGCAAACGGCACCATCTTGGCGCCGAGCTCGACATGCAGTGCGTGCAGCGGGGTCTTCAGCAGGGCGGCGGACATCGTCAACTCCCGAGGGCCATCACACCACCGACACATGACGGTGGGCACGCCCTCGCTGTCCGCTTTACCTGAGAGATTGGCGGCGCCGGTTTGGTCGGTCTGCCGCTTGCCCCTTCGGTGGACGGGCCTCGCGTCCCGCCTCTCTCCAGTGAGGAAACGCTTCGTCGCCGAAACGCTGACCAGTCCTTTTGCCTGAGCGTTCGAAGCGTCCCGATCGGGCTGCTCTTCGCCTTCGGCGGCCTCTTGTGGAGGCTCTCTCCTGGCCGCGCGCAGTGTAGCAGCCGGTGCGCGCCGCGGCGACACGCTACAGTGCGGGCAGGGCGCGCTATTCCCATGCAAGACGACATCACAGAGTTGCGACGCATTCTGCGCACGAACCACACGATCGCCGTGGTCGGCCTGTCGGCCGAGTGGCACCGGCCCAGCTACTTCGTCGCGAAGTACGTGCAGTCCAAGGGCTACCGCATGGTGCCGGTCAATCCGCGCTACGAGCAGATCCTCGGCGAGCGCTGCTATGCGCGGCTGGAGGACATCCCGGTGCCGGTGGACATCGTCGATGTGTTCCGGCGCACCGAGGACGTGGGCCCGATTGCAGACAGCGCTATTCACATCGGCGCCAAGTGCCTGTGGCAGCAGATCGGCGTCAAGAACCTCGAGGCCGACGCCAGGGCGCGCGCCGCCGGGCTCGATTCGGTGATGGACCACTGCGTCAAGATCGAACATGCGCGGCTGTTCGGAGGCCTGCATTGGGTCGGCGTCAACACGCGCATCGTCTCGGCCCGGCGCCCGGTGTAGGCACCATCCGCCATGGCCGACCGCGAGTTCAAGCCCGAAACGCTGGCTATCCACGCCGGGCAGATTCCGGACGCGGCCACCGGCGCACGCGCCTTGCCGATCTATCAGACGACGAGCTTCGTCTTCGACAGCGCCGACCATGCGGCGAGCCTCTTCAACCTGCAGACCTTCGGCAACGTGTATTCGCGCCTGAGCAATCCGACGGTGGCTGCGCTGGAGGAGCGCTGCGCGGCGTTGGAAGGCGGGCGCGCGGCGGTCGCCTCGGCCAGCGGCATGGCCGCCGAAGCGATGGCATTGATGACGATGCTGCAGTCGGGCGACCACGTGGTGGCGGCCGGCGCGCTGTACGGCGGCACGGTGACGATGCTGTCGGTGAACCTGGCGCGCCTGGGCATCGAGACGACCTTCGTCGACGCGATGCGCCCCGAGGCTTTTGCGGCGGCGATGAAGCCGAACACGCGCGCCGTGTTCGCCGAGAGCCTGGGCAACCCGAGTCTCGCCGTGCTCGACATCGCGGCCGTGGCCGAGATCGCGCATGCGCATGGCGTTCCGCTGGTGATCGACAACACCGTGCCGAGCCCGTTCCTGTGCAACCCGATCCGGTTCGGCGCCGACGTGGTCGTGCACTCGGCGACCAAGTACCTCGGCGGTCATGGCACGACCTTGGCCGGCGTGGTGGTCGAAAGCGGCAAGTTCCCCTGGGACAACGGCAAGTTCCCGGGCATGACCGAACCCTCCCCGGGCTACCACGGTGTGAAGTTCTACGAGACCTTCGGCGACTTCGGTTTCACGATGCGCTGCCGCATGGAGAATCTGCGCGTGTACGGCGCCGCGCTCTCGCCGATGAGCGCCTGGCAGATCCTGCAGGGCGTCGAGACCCTGCCGGTGCGCATGGAGCGCCATTGCACCAACGCGCACGCGGTGGCCGTGTTCCTACGCTCGCACGAGGCCGTGAGCTGGGTCAACTACCCCGGTCTGGCCGACCATCCGCAGCATGCGCTGCTAGCACGCCAGATGCGATCGGTGGGCGGCGCGCCCGGCGCATCGGGGCTGCTGGCCTTCGGCGTTAAGGGCGGCGCCGAGCGAGGCGTCAGGTTCATCGAATCGGCGCAGTTCATGAGTCACCTCGTCAACATCGGCGACACGCGAACGCTGATCAGCCACCCGGCTTCGACGACCCACCGGCAGCTCGACGCGGCGCAGCAGCTGGCGGCCGGCGTCAAGCCCGACATGATCCGCATCTCGGTCGGGCTGGAGCACATCGACGACATCCTGTGGGATATCGATCAGGCGCTCGCCAGGGCGAGAGCCTCGGCCTGATGCCTCAGCGCCCGTACACCTTGCCGAACAGCACCCAGGTCTTGCCGTCGAAGCGTGCCAGCTGTTCGCGCTCGATCGGGAAGAAATCGTCCGGGCCGGTCTTGATGTTGATGCCGGGCAGCGACATCGGCAGCGTCATGTCCAGGCTGGCCGCCTGCTTCATGACGTTGTCACGCGTCAGGTTGTCGCCGCATTGCTTGAGCACCTGCACCAGGGTCTGCGCCACGCCGTAACCGTAGACGGCATTGGCATCCGTCAGGCTGCCGGCCGGGTAGTACTGCTTCATGAAGGCCATCCAGTCTTTCATGCCCTGGTCGTTGGCCCATTGCGGATCGGTCGGGTCCTTGCCGTATTGCGCGGTGATGATGCCCACGCCGTTCTCCAGGCCGGCCGGGGCCATCACCGAGCTGACCGAGATCGACACGTTGTTCAGGTAGTGCTGGGGCTTCCAGCCGATCTCAGCCGCCTTCTTGATCGCCTGGGCGGCGAACTTCGGCGTCGTGATGTTGAAGAAGGTGTCGGCGCCCGATGACTTCAGCGACACCATCTGGCTGTCCACGGTGGGGTCGGTGACCTCGTAGGTAACCTTCGAGACGATCATCGTCTTGGCCTTGTCGCCCAGGCCGTCCTCGAAGCCCTTCAGGTAGTCCTTGCCGTAGTCGTCGTTTTGGTACAGCACGCCGATCTTAGCGTTGGGCTTGGTCTCCAGGATGTGCGCGGCGTAGATGCGCCCCTCGGCCTGGTAGTTGGGCTGCCACCCCATCGTGTACGGGAAGGTCTTCGGGTCGCCCCACTTCGTGGCGCCGGTGGCGACGAACAGCTGCGGCACCTTCTTGGTGTTCATGTACTTGTGGATCGCCGAGTTCGACGGCGTGCCCAGCGAATTGAAGATCAGCAGGACTTCGTCCTCCTCGACCAGCTTGCGGGCCATCTCGACCGTCTTGGCCGGGTTGTAGCCGTCGTCCAGCGTAATGAACTTGATCTTGCGGCCGTTGATGCCGCCCTCTGCGTTGACCTTGTCCAAATAGGCGCCAATCGCCTTGCCGATGACGCCATACGCTGAGGCCGGGCCCGAATACGGGCCGATGTGGCCGACCTTGATCTCCTTGTCGTCCGCGCCCGGATCGTATTTCTTCTGCGCCAGGGCAGAAGTACCGATCAGGGCCGCGGCGACGCCGATCAGGGCGAGCTTGAGATGCTTGAAGTTCATGGTCGAGGGTCTCCTTGTAAAGAGCTTGACTGAAATCCGCAGCGCCGGGATTAGCGTTGACCCAGGGGGCGCGCGGCACCCGGCCGCCAGCGCGCCCAGATCCGCCGGACGATACCCATCACACCCAGCGGCATCAGGTACATGAAAGCGATCAGGAAGACACCGAAGATCGCCGACGGTGCCGACTTGGACAACTCGTCGGCGATATTGGGTACGAATTGGATGAACAGGGCGCCGAAGATCGCGCCCGGGATCGACGCCAGCCCGCCGATCACGACGCCGATCAGGAATGTCAGCGACAGGAAGACGGTGAAGCTGTCGGGCGACACAAACGCCACCGCGATCGCACCCAGCGCACCAGCCACGCCGGTGAAGGCGGCCGACACGCCGAAGGTGAGCGACTTGAACATCGGCAGGTTGATGCCCATCGCGGTGGCGGCGATCGGATGGTCGCGGATCGCCACCAGCGCGCGGCCGACCCTGCCGCGCAGCAGGTTCCACGCCAGCAGGAACATCAGCGCCGCCACGGCGAGGGTGAAGAAGTACAACCAGCGGTCCGAGTTGAAGGGTTGCCCGAACAGCCGGAAGGTGAACGGCGGCTCGGGCTTGACGAGCACGATGCCTTGCACCCCGCCGGTCAGGCCTTCGATGTGCTTGTACTTCAGCAACTGCGGCACCGCCAATGCAAGCCCGAAGGTGGCCAGCGCCAGGTAATGTCCGCCCAGCCGCAGGGCGGGAAATCCCATCAGAAAGCCCAGCGCAAAGCACAGCGCCGCGGCCACCGGCAGTGTGGACCAGTACGGCAGGCCCAGGCGATCCATCATTACTGCGGCGGCATAGGCACCGATGGCGTAGAACGCCCCGTGCCCGAGCGAGATCTGCCCATTGAACCCGGTCAGGATATTCAGGCCCAGCACCGCGATGGCGTAGATCAGCACCAGGTTGAACTGGAACACCCGGTAGTTCTTGACCAGGAAAGGCAGTAGCACCAGCCCGGCCAGCAGCAATGCGCCGCCGAGCCAGATCCATCTGCGATCGACGGTCGTCATGCAGCAGCCCCGCAATGGCTCATACGCGTGTCACCACAGGCTTGCCGAACAGGCCGCTGGGCTTGAGCGTCAGCACGCCGACGATCAGCACCAAGGCCACGGTCAGCTTCAGTTCGGTGCCGATCACGTAAGCGCCGAGAAGGTTCTCGAGCACGCCGACGATGAGACCGCCGATCACCGCGCCCCAGGGGTTGTCGACGCCGCCCAGCAGCGCCGCGGCAAAGCCGTACAGCAGGATGCCCGACATCATGTTCGGGTCGAGAAATACGATCGGCGCCACCATCATGCCGGCCACCGCGCCGATCGCCGCCGCCAGGCCCCAGCCGACGCCCAGCATCCACGACACGCGGATGCCCACCAGCCGCGCCGACTCGGGGTTCTGCGCCGCGGCGCGCATCGCCAGCCCCACCGGCGTGAAGCGGAAGAAGGCATACAGGGCCAGCAGTACGCACACCATCACGGCGGCCGAACCCAGTTCGTGTGCCGAGAAGAAGCGCGTGGCCAGCATCGACTTTTGCGGGAACGGGCTCGGGAAGGCCTTGATCGTGTGCTCGAAGATCCAGCCCGACAGCGCGTTGACGATCACCAGCAGGCCGATGAAGACGATCACGTTGGTCAGCACCGGAGCGCGCTCCACCGGCCGCAGGATGATGCGCTGGATCGCCAGACCGGCGACGAACGAGATCGCCACTGTGGCGCCGAACGCGGCCCAGTAGGGCCAGCCCGCCTGCATCAGCGCCCAGGCGATGAAGGTGCTGAAGGTGGCGAGCTCGCCCTGGGCGAAATTGATGTGGTGGGTGGATTGGTAGATCATCACCAGCGCCAGCGCCACCGATCCGTAGATGCAGCCGTTGGCAAGGCCGGAAAAGATCTGGTGCAGCACGCCTTCCATGATCTTCAGTACCCCAGGTAGGAGCGTCGCACCGACTCGTCGGCCTTGAACTGCTCGCTGGTGCCGGCCAGCGCGACGCGGCCGGTCTCGAGCAGATAGGCGTGGTCGGCCAGCTCGAGCGCAAGGCGCGCGTTCTGCTCGACCAGCAGCATGCTGACGCCGTCGTCCTGGTTGATCGTGCGCATGATGGCGAAGATCTCGGCGACGACCAGCGGCGCCAGCCCGAACGAGGGTTCGTCCAGCAGCAGCAGCTTCGGGCGCAACATCAGCGCGCGGCTGATGGCCAGCATCTGCTGCTCACCGCCCGAAAGCGTACCGGCCTGCTGGCGGTGTCGCTCGCCCAGGCGCGGGAAGCGCGAATACATCTTCTCGATGTCGCGCGCGACATCGGCCTTGTCGCGCCGCACGTGGGCACCGAGCTTCAGGTTCTCCTCGACCGACAGCGCCGTGAACGTACCGCGCCCATCGGGCACATGGGCCACGCCCAGGCGCACCACGCCCTCGGTGGCCTTGCCGACCAGCCGCTGGCTGTCGAACACGATGCTTCCGGAGGTGCGCACCATCTGGCACAGTGCGCGCAGCGTGGTCGTCTTGCCCGCGCCGTTGGCACCGAGGATCGCCGTGACGCGCCCGGCATCGAGCGAGAAATCGACGTCGTAGAGCACCTGCGTCGCACCGTACCAGGCGCACAGCTTGCGGACTTCGAGCAGGCTAGACACTGGCACCCGCTCCCAGGTAGGCCTCGATCACGTCAGGATGGTTCTGGATCTGTTCGGGGGTGCCTTCGGCGATCTTGCGGCCGAAGTTCAGCGCGACAATGTGGTTCGACACGCTCATCACCAGGCTCATGTGGTGCTCGACCAGCAGCACCGTGATGCGCAGCCGGTCGCGGATGTCGCGAATCAGCTCGGCCAGGGCCTTGAGGTCCTCGTGATTGAGCCCCGATGCAGGCTCGTCGAGCATCAGCAGCTTGGGGTCGGCGGCCAGCGCGCGGCCGAGCTCGACCCGCTTCTGGGTTGCGAACGGCAGATCGCCGGCCAGGCGGTCGGCCAAGGCCGTGAGACCGAGGTAGTCCATGATTTCCTGTGCGCGCTCACGCAACCGGCTCTCCTCGATGCCGACCTTCGGCAGGCGCAGCGCGCTGGCCAGGAAACCGGCCGACGAGCGCGAATGCGCGCCGATCATGATGTTGTCGCGCACCTTCAGGCGATGGAAGATCGCCAGGTTCTGGAACGTGCGGCCCAACCCCAGACCGGCGATGCGGTGCGTCGGCAGCGCGGTGATCGAGCGGCCCTCGAACAGGATCTCGCCGGCCTGATACTGGTACAGCCGGCTGAGGCAATTGAAGAGCGTCGTCTTGCCGGCACCATTGGGGCCGATCAAGCCGCAGATGCCCCCGCGGGGTACGTCGAAGCTCACGCCATCGAGTGCGACAATGCCGCCGAAGCGCACCGTCACACCGCGCACACTGAGCAGAGCGTCAGCGTTGTCGTTCATCGACGCGCATCCCACCTCGCCTGGATTGTTGACGCAGCCACCGGGTTTGGCGATGCAAACAGCGGGCCGGACGGGTTATAGGCGGCGCGGGTGGGTTCTGACAATGAGAGCTTGTACGGTCTGGTGCACGACAGGCGGGCCGTGCAAGTTGGCGGGCGGAACGTCGGGCAGGAGAACGCGATGAACATCTACGACCGCGACCTCGATCGCAATCCGGCCAACTACGTGCCGCTGTCACCGGTGAGCTTCGTCGAACGCAGCGGCGAGGTCTTCGGCGACCGACCGGCGGTGATCCACGGCGCCCGGCGCTATGACTGGGCCACCGTGCGCGACCGCTCGGCGCGGCTGGCTGCGGCACTGCGCTCGCTCGGCGTGGGGCCCGGCATGACCGTCAGCGCGATGCTGCCCAACACCCCGGAAATGGTCGAGGTGCACTACGCGGTGCCGGCGCTCGGCGCGGTGCTGAACACGCTGAACACCCGGCTCGATGCGCCGTTGCTGGCGTGGCAGCTGAACCATTGCGAGGCGGCGGTGCTGATCACCGACCGCGAGTTCTCGGACGTGATGCGCCAGGCATTGGCTGGCTTGCGCCGCCAGTCGGGACGAACGCCGATCGTGATCGACGTTTGCGACAGCGAGTTCACCGGCCCCGGCGAGCGCGTCGGCAGCCACGAGTACGAGGCGCTGCTGGCGATGCATCCGCCACTGGCACGGCTGGAAGGCCCTGCCGACGAGTGGGACGCCATCGCGGTGTCGTACACGTCGGGTACCACCGGCGATCCCAAGGGTGTGGTCACGCACCACCGCGGCGCGTACCTGAACGCGGTGTCCAACGCCGCCACCTGGACGATGCCGCATTTCCCCCGCTATCTGTGGACGCTGCCGATGTTCCACTGCAACGGCTGGTGCTTCCCGTGGACGGTGGCGATGCTGGGCGGCACACATGTGTGCCTGCGCCGCGTGGAAGCCAGGGCGATCCTCGACGCGATGCGCGAGCATGGCGTCGATCATTACTGCGCGGCGCCGATCGTGCACAACCTCATCGTCAACGCCCCGGCCGAGTGGCGCGCCGGCATCACGCAGCAGGTGCGCGGCATGGTGGCGGGTGCCGCGCCACCGGCGGCGATGATCGAGGGCATGGCCAGGATCGGTTTCGACATCACCCATGTCTACGGGTTGACCGAGGTCTACGGACCCGCGGCCGTGGCGGTGAAGATGCCGGACTGGGCCGGGCAGAGCCTGGCCGAGCAGGCGCGCCTCAATGGTCGCCAGGGTGTCCGCTACGCGCTGCAGGAAGGCATGGCGGTCATGGATCCCGACACCATGGCCGAGGTACCGGCAGACGGCGAAACCATCGGCGAGATCATGTTTCGCGGCAATATCGTGATGAAGGGCTACCTCAAGAACGCGTCGGCCACCGGCAAGGCGTTTGCCGGTGGCTGGTTCCACACCGGCGACCTGGCGGTCATGGAGGCCGACCGCTACGTGAAGATCAAGGACCGCAGCAAGGACATCATCATCTCCGGCGGCGAGAACATCTCGTCGATCGAAGTCGAGGACGCGCTGTACCGTCACCCCGCGGTGCTGGCCTGCGCGGTCGTCGCGCGGCCCGATCCGAAGTGGGGCGAGACACCGCTGGCCTATGTCGAACTCAAACCGGGGTCGCAGGCCGACGCGGCCGCGCTGATCGCACATTGCAAGACGCTGCTGGCCGGCTACAAGGTGCCGCGCGAAGTCCGTTTCGAGGAGATCCCCAAGACCTCGACCGGCAAGATCCAGAAGTTCCAGCTGCGCGAACGGGCCCGGTCCGCCAGCGCGATCGAATAGCCGCCACCGGGTCGCTCCCCGAGCGCCAGACAGGAGACAGCGATGCTGACCACCGACGACCCCATGCTGCTCACCAGCCGCGACGTGCGCGGCGTCGTTACGCTGACGCTGAACCGGCCGCAGGCCTTCAACTCGCTGTCCGAGGTGATGATCGAGGCGCTGCAAACCGAGCTGGATGCGCTGGCCAAGGACGAGACAGTGCGCGTGCTCGTCATCGGCGCCTCGGGCAAGGCATTCTGTGCCGGCCATGACCTGAAGGAGATGCGGGCAGCGCCGTCGCTCGACTACTACCAGCGGCTGTTCGCGCAATGCGGCCGGATGATGCTGTCGATCCAGCGCCTGCCCGTGCCGGTGATCGCCAAGGTCCAGGGCATCGCCACGGCCGCGGGCTGTCAGCTGGTGGCGATGTGCGACCTGGCGGTCGCCGCCAGCGGCGCGCGATTCGCCGTCAGCGGCGTGAACCTGGGCCTGTTCTGTTCGACGCCCAGCGTGGCGCTGTCGCGCAACTTGTCGCGCAAGCAGGCCTTCGAGATGCTGGTCACCGGCGAGTTCATCGATGCCGAGCAGGCCAGGATGCGCGGACTGGTCAACCGAGTCGTGTCGGTCGATCGGCTCGAGGCCGAGGTCGACGCGCTGTGCGCCAGCATCGTTGCCAAGCCGCGCGTGGCTGTCGCACTCGGCAAGGGGCTGTTCTACCGTCAACTCGAGACCGGCATCGACGAGGCCTATGCCGACGCCGTCCGGACGATGGCGTGCAACATGATGGACGGCTCGGCGTTGGAGGGTGTGCAGGCGTTTATCGACAAGCGGCCTCCGGCCTGGGCGAAGTAGGGCTCAGCCCTCGCGCGCGGGACGCGCTCGGGCCTTCGTGAGGCGCGCGACAGCCCGCAGTGGGCTGTCGCACGTCCACACTCAGCCCTTCGGCTTCGATGAGACCTTGTGTCTCATCAAGCGTCCCTTCTCCCGCTCCCAGTCACGCGCCTTTTCGGTTTCGCGCTTGTCGTGCTGGGCTTTGCCCTTTGCCAGCGCGATCTCGGCCTTGACGCGACCGCCCTTGTAGTGGAGGTTCAGCGGTACCAGCGTGTAGCCGCGCTGCTCGACCTTGCCGATCAGCCGGCGGATCTCGCTCTTGTGCATCAGCAGCTTCTTCGTGCGGTCGGCCTCTGGGTGCACGTGGGTCGAGGCCGACCGCAGCGCATTGATGCGGCAGCCGATCAGATACAGCTCGCCGTCGCGGATCACCACATAGCCGTCGGTCAACTGCACCTGGCCGGCGCGAACGGCCTTGATCTCCCAGCCTTCGAGCACCATGCCGGCCTCGAAGCGTTCCTCGATCAGGTAGTCGTAGCGGGCGCGCCGGTTCTCGGCGATGGGCGCAGTCATGCGTGTCGTGAACCTAGAATGAACCCACTAGTATGAAGCGTGTCCACAAGTCCGTATTGCTGTGGTACTCGCCGCGCGAGATGTACGACCTGGTCGTCGCAGTGGATCAATACCCGCAATTCCTGCCCTGGTGTGAGCGCGCGGAGGTGCTGGAGACCGCGGCCGACGTGATGACCGCGCGTCTTCATCTGGCCTATGCCGGTGTTCGGCATGCGTTCAGCACGCGCAACGAGCATGTTGCAGCGCGCTCGGTGCTGGTCAAGCTGGTGGATGGACCGTTCTCGGTGCTCGACGGCCTGTGGCAATTCCATCCGATCGGCCGTCCGGGCGGCGACGAGCAGGCCTGTCGCATCGAGTTCGACCTGAGCTACGCGATTTCCAGCGGAGCGCTCGAGTCGGTGCTCAGCCCGGTATTCGACCGCGTGGCCGACACGCTGGTAGACCGTTTCGTCATGCGCGCCGAGCAGGTCTATGGCAGTCGATGAGATCGACGTCGAAGTGGCGTACGCGGCTGCCCCGCACGAGGTGATCCGCGTCATGCTTCGTCTGCCTGAGGGTTCAACCTTGGCCGACGCGCTGCGCGCCAGCGGCATCGGAGCGCGCATGCCGGCGCACGAGCTGGATGCGCTGAAGACGGGAATTTGGGGGCGGGTCGCGGACACCGACACCCGGCTGCGTCAGGGTGACCGGGTCGAGTTGTACCGACCGCTGAGGGTCGATCCGAAGGAGGCGCGACGCCTGCGCTATCGGCGTGACGGGCTGAGGCGCAAAGGCCTCAACGGCACTCCGACGACATGATCTGGCGCGCGCGCTGCATCTCGTCGGCGCGCGCCTTGTCGTCCAGGATCTCGCGCTCGCCCTTTTCGTTGGTCCGTGCCAGGCGGGCGCCCGACTCCAGCGACGCAACCTGCTCGCGCGCGCGTTTGCAGTTGTCGGCCCGCGCCTCGGCGACTTTCACTTCGTCGGTCTTGTGGCGTTCGGCCTGCTCCTGCTCGGTACGCTTGCGCCGCGCTTCGAGCTCGGGGTCGACCTTGGGCTTGGTTGCCGCGACGCCGCTGGCCGAGTCTGCGGCGACCACCGCCGACGGGGCGGGACGGCGCGTCACCAACTCGGGCTTTTGCAGCACGTCGCGTTCGGGCACGTCGCGCGGCGGCGGGATATCGCTGACGACGACCTGACCCTTCGAATCCTTCCACTTCCATTGCGCCTGCGCGGGCAACGCCGCGAGCAGCAAGGAAAAACCGATGCAGATAAGGCCATGCAAGCGCATCGCGCACTCCGACACCCGGCAAGAGCGGCCGGTCGACGCGAGTGTAACGGCGACGCCGGTCGGCACCGTGGCGAAGCCCGGTGACAGCTGTAGAGCCCGGCAATACCGCACAGTGCACTCCGTATAATCGCCTTTTGCGTCAGGAGCTCTTCCTATGCGCCTCCTCGGCAAAGCGCTCACCTTCGACGACGTGTTGTTGGTGCCGGCGTTTTCGCAGGTGCTGCCCCGCGACACGCGGCTGGCGACCCGGTTGTCCCGCAACATCGCACTGAATCTGCCGCTCGTGTCTGCCGCGATGGACACGGTGACCGAGGCGCGTCTGGCGATCGCCATTGCGCAAGAGGGCGGCGTCGGCATCGTGCACAAGAACCTATCGCCCAAGGCCCAGGCCGCCGAAGTGGCCCGGGTCAAGCGCTACGAGTCGGGCGTGCTGCGCGACCCGATCACGGTGGCGCCGGACTTGCCGGTGCGCGAGGTGATGGCGCTTTCCAAGGCGCACGGGATCTCGGGCTTCCCGGTGCTCGAAGGCAAGAAGGTGGTGGGCATCGTCACCGGCCGCGACCTGCGTTTCGAGACGCGGATGGACGCTCCGGTGCGCGAGATCATGACTCCGCGCGAGAGGCTCATCACGGTGCGCGAGGGCGCGACGATCGACGACGGCAAGGCGTTGATGCACAAGCACAAGCTCGAGCGGGTGCTGGTGGTGAACGAGGCCTTCGAGCTGCGCGGGCTGATGACGGTGAAGGACATCACCAAGCAGACCAGCTTTCCCAACGCCGCGCGCGACTCGCAGGGCAAGCTGCGCGTCGGGGCCGCCGTCGGGGTAGGTGGGGGCACGGAGGAGCGGGTCGAGCTGCTCGTGCGCGCCGGCGTGGATGCGATCGTCGTCGACACCGCGCACGGCCACAGTGCCGGCGTGATCGACCGCGTGCGCTGGGTCAAGCGCAATTTCCCGAAGATCGACGTGATCGGCGGCAACATCGCCACCGGCGCCGCGGCGCTGGCGTTGTGCGAGGCTGGAGCCGATGCGGTCAAGGTCGGCATCGGGCCGGGCTCGATCTGCACCACGCGCATCGTCGCCGGCGTTGGCGTGCCGCAGGTGATGGCCATCGACAACGTCGCCACGGCGCTGAAGGGCAGCGGTGTACCGCTGATCGCCGATGGCGGCATCCGTTATTCGGGCGACATCGCCAAGGCCATCGCGGCCGGCGCATCAACCGTGATGATGGGTGGCATGTTCGCCGGCACCGAGGAGGCGCCCGGCGAAGTCATCCTGTACCAGGGCCGCAGCTACAAGAGCTATCGCGGCATGGGTTCGATCGGCGCCATGAAGGCCGGCTCGGCGGACCGCTACTTCCAGGAGAGCGACGAGACCGACAACCCGAACACCGACAAGCTGGTGCCAGAAGGCGTCGAGGGACGCGTGCCCTACAAGGGCTCGGTGGTGGCGATCATCCAGCAGATGGGCGGCGGCCTGCGGGCGGCGATGGGCTACTGCGGATGCGCCTCGATCGACGAGATGCACACGCGCGCCGAGTTCGTCGAGATCACGACGGCCGGCGTGCGCGAGAGCCACGTCCACGACGTGCAGATCACCAAGGAAGCGCCGAACTACCGGATGGAATGATGGCGGCGCAATCCGATGCCGCCGATGCGCCGGCGCCCAAGCGCCAGGCGGCGATGGTGTTCATCATGATCACGGTGCTGATCGACATGGTGTCGATCGGCCTGATCATCCCCGTGCTGGCGCCCCTGGTCGGCACGTTCACCGCCAGCCAGGCCGAGCAGGCGTTCTGGTTCGGCGCCGTGACCTTCACGTTCAGCCTGGCCAATTTCTTCGGCTCGCCGATTCTCGGCGCGCTGTCGGATCGCTTCGGCCGCCGACCCGTGCTGCTGCTCGGGTTCTTTGCGCTGGGTCTGAGCTTCGTCGTGACCGGACTGGCCACTGCGCTGTGGATGCTGATCGTCGTGCGCCTGTTCAGCGGCGCGATGCAGTCCAACGCAGCGGTCGCCAACGCCTATGTGGCCGACATCACGCCGCCGAAAGACCGTGCCAAGCGATTCGGCCTGTTGGGCGCGATGTTCGGCATGGGGTTCATCCTGGGTCCGGTGATGGGCGGATTGCTCGGATCGATCAATCTGAACCTGCCGTTCTTCGTCGCCGGTGCGATGGCGGGCTTGAACCTCTTGTACGGCATATTCGTCCTTCCTGAATCGCTGCCGCCCGCCAAGCGCCGCGCGTTCGAATGGAAGCGCGCCAATCCGGTGACCGCGCTCAAGGCCATGACGCGACTGCATGGCGTCGGACCGCTGGTGGCGGTGGTCGCCTGCAGCGCGCTGGCGCAGTTCGTGCTGCACACGAGCTGGGTGCTCTACACGACCTTCAAGTTCGGTTGGGGCCCGATGGAAAACGGCTGGTCGCTATTTGCAGTCGGCGTGGCGATGGCGCTGTCGCAGGGGGTTCTGCTCGGTCGCCTGCTCAAGCGCTTCAGCCCGCAGCGGCTGGCGGTTGCCGGGCTGATCTCGTCGACCGTGGCGTTCACGCTCTGGGGTGCCGCCACCGACGGCTGGATGATGTTCGCGATCATCGGCGTCAACCTGCTCGGCGGCACTGTCGCGGCCTCGATCCAGAGCATCATCTCGTCGGCCGCCGATGCGAACACGCAGGGCCAGACCATGGGCGCCGTGAGCTCGCTCAACAGTCTGATGGCCGTGGTGGCGCCGCTGATCGGCGCGCCGCTGCTGGGCATGGTGTCGCACCTGCCGCAGGGCGACTTCCGGATCGGAGCACCGTTCTACTTCTGCGCGCTGCTGCAGTTGACGTCGCTGGTGATCGCCTGGCGCCACTTCCGCGCGATGCGAAATCGCAGCGCGCCTGTGAGCGCAGCGGTCGAACCTCTTGCCTGAGACAGCGTCCATGCGCGACAAGATCCTGATCCTCGACTTCGGCTCGCAGGTGACGCAGCTGATTGCGCGCCGCGTGCGCGAGGCGCATGTCTATTGCGAGATTCATCCCAACGATGTGAGCGACGCGTTCATCCGCGAGTTCGCGCCCAGCGGCGTCATCCTGTCTGGCAGCCATGCCAGCACCTACGAAGAGCAGGACCTGCGCGCGCCGCAGGCGGTGTTCGAGCTCGGTGTGCCGGTGCTGGGCATCTGCTATGGCATGTTCACGATGACCGTGCAGCTCGGTGGCCAGGTCGAGGCTTCCGCGCACCGCGAGTTCGGCTACGCCGAGGTGCGCGCGCGGGGGCACACGCGCCTCTTCGACGGCATCGAGGACTTCCGCACTGCCGAGGGCCACGGCATGCTCGAAGTCTGGATGAGCCACGGCGACAAGGTCACCGCGCTGCCGCCGGGCTTCAAGCTGATGGCCAGCACGCCGAGCTGCCCGATCGCGGGCATGGCAGACGAGGAGCGGCGCTTCTACGCGGTGCAGTTCCACCCGGAGGTCACACACACGCTCAAGGGCCGCGCGATGCTCGAGCGCTTCGTGCTCGACATCTGCGGCGCCAGGCCCGACTGGGTGATGCGTGACCATGTCGCCGAGGCCGTGGTGCGCATCCGCGAGCAGGTCGGCAGCGAGGAAGTGATCCTGGGCCTGTCTGGCGGCGTGGATTCCAGCGTCGCGGCTGCGCTGATTCACCGCGCGATCGGCGAGCAGCTGACCTGCGTGTTCGTCGACCACGGTCTGCTGCGCCTGAACGAAGGCGAGATGGTGATGGAGATGTTCGCCGGTCGGCTGCATGCCAAGGTGCTGAAGATCGATGCCGGTGCGCAGTTCCTCGACGCACTGAAGGGCGTGGCCGATCCCGAGGCCAAGCGCAAGATCATCGGGCGCGAATTCGTCGAGGTGTTCCAGCGCGAGGCGAAGAAGCTGGCCCAGGCGCGCTGGCTGGCGCAGGGCACGATCTATCCGGACGTCATCGAGTCCGGCGCCGCGCGCACCAAGAAGGCCACCACGATCAAGAGCCACCACAACGTCGGCGGCCTGCCCGAGACGCTGGGCCTGAAGCTGCTCGAGCCGCTGCGCGACCTGTTCAAGGACGAAGTGCGCGAACTCGGCGTCGCGCTCGGGCTGCAGCACGACATGGTCTATCGCCATCCGTTCCCCGGCCCGGGCCTGGGGGTGCGCATCCTCGGCGAGGTCAGGCCCGAATATGCCGACCTGCTGCGCCGCGCCGACCACATCTTCATCGAAGAATTGCGCCGCACGGTCGACGAGGCCACCGGCAAGACCTGGTACGACCGAGTCAGCCAGGCCTTCGCCGTGTTCCTGCCGGTCAAGAGCGTGGGCGTGATGGGCGACGGCCGCACCTACGACTACGTGGTCGCGCTGCGTGCGGTGCAGACCAGCGACTTCATGACCGCCGACTGGGCCGAGCTGCCGTATGCGCTGCTGAAGAAGGTGAGCTCACGCATCATCAACGAGGTGCGCGGCATCAACCGGGTGACGTACGACATTTCGAGCAAGCCGCCGGCCACGATCGAGTGGGAGTAGCTTTCGAGATCTATCGGGGTCTATCGAGATCTATCGAAAAGTGGACCCAACATGTTGATCCAATTGGCAAATGCCTACCGCGACGTCTGTCGAGATCTATCGAGATCTATCGAGATCTATCGCTGGGATGCCCTTCAATCTG
>Ga0209253_10002241_pt1 | contig 17138 bp, 13 predicted proteins | sample FrelakmetBRP12BR_FD_187145 | JGI IMG/M metagenome (GOLD analysis project Ga0209253, IMG submission 187145) | Freshwater lake sediment microbial communities from the University of Notre Dame, USA, for methane emissions studies - BRP12 BR (SPAdes)... | ecosystem: Environmental > Aquatic >...
CCTGGGCGTCCAGATAGATCAGGAGATTGCGGCAGGACAGGAGGTCCAGCTTCGTAAAGGGGGCATCGGTCAGGATGTTATGCGTGGCAAACACGACCAGATCCCGAATCTCCTTCTTGACCCGGTAACTGCTGTCTTCCTTGGTAAAGAACCGCTGCAGGCGCGCCGGGGTGAGGTCCCCGGCGATGCCGATCGGATAGAGGCCGGCGCGTGCCTGATCAATGGCCCGGCTGTCCAGGTCCGAGGCGAAAATCTGGAAGGTGAGCCGGAGCTTCTTCTGCGTCAGATACTCCCGAAGCAGGATGGCGAGCGAAAAGGCCTCCTCTCCGGTGGAACAGCCGGCAACCCACAGGCGCAGGGTCGCGCCCTCAGGCTTGCCCTCCACGAGCGCAGGTAACACTTTCTGTTCGAGGACCTCGAAGGCCTGCGGATCGCGAAAGAAGCTGGTGACCCCGATGAGCAGCTCCTGGAACAGGGCATCGAGCTCATGCGGATTCGCCAGCATAAACCGAAGATACGACTTTAGATTTTCGATCTGGTGCACGTTCATCCGGCGTTCGAGGCGCCGGTGAATCGTGTTCTCTTTATAGAGGGAAAAATCGTTCCCGGTCCGGTCGCGCAAGAGGATAAAGATCTTGCGCAGCGTCTGGGAGGCGTCCCCCTCAGGGAGAAGTTGCCCCGGTTTCGTCAGACTGCGCGCGTATGCGCGCAACGGCTCCGCCATCTGGTCCGCCGGCTGGACCACATCGATCACCCCGGCCGTAATGGCGCTGCGCGGCATGCTCTGATACTTGGCCGATTGCGGATCCTGCGCGATCGTCATGCCGGACTCGGCCTTGATCGCTCGCAGCCCCACGGTGCCGTCGCTGCCGCTCCCGGACAGGATGATCCCGACGGCTCGTTGCTTCTGATCCTCCGCCAACGAACGGAAGAAGTAATCGATGGGCAGCGGCACGCGATCCTGCGAGGGAGGCTCCATGAAATGCAGGATGCCGTGCAGGATCGCCAGGTTGGTGCCGCCCGGCGCCATATAGACGCCATTGGCCTTCACCGCCATCCCGTCCTTGGCCTCCAGCACCGGCATCGCGGTGCATTTACCGAGGAGGCTCGGCAGGAGACTGACATGGCCCGCATGCTGGTGCGACACCACCACGAAGGCCATCCCGCTGATGGGAGGCATGTGGCGGAAGAACTCTTCCATGGCTTCCAACCCGCCGGCGGAGGCACCGATCCCGACGATCAGAAAACCAGGCGGTTCTGAGTGCAGGTCTGTCGATGGAGTAGGTTTAGCCGGAGGCAGCGTGGCTTTCACTGGCTGCCGCTTGGCAACCTTGTTCTTGGCGCTGGTCTTGGCGGGACCTGTTCTTCTCGTCGTCTTTCGTGCAGCAGCCACAGAGTGTTTCTCCTCGGCATGACAGACATCGCGGCATCGAAAAGTGGCGCCCGCGGCTGAAGGGCTGATCAGGAGTCAGAGTCTAATCCTATTCTCACTATCCAGACAAGCTGGAAGATCGCCACAGTGCAGGCTCTGGTAATGTCTTCAGCCGGGACTAGGGATCCAACTAGCCCGCATGATTCATGACGGTTCGTCGCGAAATCGCTGAGCCGTGTCGCGAGAGCGGCGAAGGGGTCGTGCTCACCATTCAGCCTCCTCCCGTGCTTTTTTCCGCCATTGACGTACAATGCGGCTTCGCTCCAAGGCCCATGGACCCTCGACCTGCGCATCCGCCACCGGCCTGATCAGCGAGAGGCCTTCGGCCCAAGGCAATGATCTACCGCGTAAGGGGTTTATTGAGAGCTTGACCTCTCGAGAACGAGAGATACCCACTCTTCCCGCTATTGTGATGTACTTCGCGAGTGACGGTGCTCGGCGCTCGACCCAACCGCCGTGCAATGGTTGAAAGCCCAGTTCCTTGCGCAAGGCCTCGGCTGACTTCCTCCCGCTCAGCTGATGAAAGCCGTCGGTATTGTCTTGTGGTTTGGATACGGATACATCGTGCTCATATCCGTTGCGTTAGATGTCTGACTCCAAGCAGCGAATACACCTCCGGCTTTTGGGGGCCCGCGGCCTCGCATCTGGCCGCACCTCCGCCGCCTCGCCACGAAGGCAATGTCGGACAGACTCCTAAGCCGACCGGCGGCATGTACTGCCTTACCAGGCGAGGAGAGGTGCGAGCGCTCCCCGAGCCTCTTGATTGGAAGACGACCGGAAGAGAGTTGTTGAAAGGTTGCGATGTTCGTGGGTAGGAGAGCTGTGTGGCGCTATAGCGGATATTCTGGCAGGAGCACGAAAGCAGGTTCAGTGAATGAGACCGGTCCTCCTGAATGGATCACGTACACTTGAGAGGAGCTTAAAAACGCTCCTCTTCTCCGGATGCTGAGACGCGTGCCACGCGCACATCAAGGTCCATATAGAGATGAAGAACTAACTGTGTCCAGCCGGGCTTTCGCCGACGCCTTAAGAGTCTGGACCCCTGTCTTCTGGAGCGGCGAGGGAGACACTATGGCATGGCGGTACTGTATCCCGGCGCTCAGGCCCATGTTCGACTGGCTCCTGTCCGTAACGGTCGCTATCTGAGAGTCGCCGTGGGAGGCCAGATAGTTAGTCACGCCTACGATATCCGTTGAATCGTTCCAGGAAAGGTTGATCTCCGTCTGCAAGATGCCCGTCACCTTGAGGTCTGTTGGAGCAGCGGGGGGCACGGTATCGCCTGAACTCACCGGCATTTCAGCCACATAGGCGTAAACCGTTCCAGATCCCCAGTCACTATTCCACATCACCTTCGAGCCATCAGGGCTGATCACGCCTTTGGGTTCTGCATCGTAATTTACACTCGATGAATGCTCATGGGCAAAACGCTGAACAATGCCGCTACCGTCAAGCTTGACGGCGTATACTTCCCCATCCCCTGATTTCAAGGCCCATCCTGACCTTTTGTAACTCCGGAGCGATATATGACCGCATTCGTTAAATCCAGGCATCAATTCGGATATGAGCCCGTTATCCAGACGGGCCCTTCCCTTGCCCGTGCAAACTTGCGCATATATTTCGTTGCCAGATCCGTCATACCCCAAGTCCCCGTGGGAACCGTGATCAAAAACTGTACGTAAATAATTTAAATTGCGGTCATAAACCTGTGCGCCGAGTGTCTTTGGATTTACCCTAACCACAACATAATTTCCTGATTGTGACATGGATACCCAGTCCGCTGGTCCTAAATTCTTTTTTGAAATAACGGTATCGTTTACTATGTCATAGACAATGGCGAGAGTACCCACATTGAAGACAACATAGGCATCCCCAACGGAGATGTTGCCTTCGTAATCCCCCATCGAGATGTTGCCTTCAGAAAATGTATGGAGCACGGTATCCGCATTTGTCCGGACATTCCATTTGCGGAATTGGTTTCCGCTCACATAATACAAAATGTTGGGGTCAACGGTTGACCACTTTGCTTCATCTCTGCCGCTCTGAGTTTTGACTACCTGATAGGTTTTAGCGTCCAGTATGACTCGCGCGCTATGCATCTGTATCAACGTCATGTCACTGTTCCATGGCTGAGTCTTGGAGTACAGATGCTGAAGTCTATGGTTTGCTGACCCTCCAAATGTTGATTCATCGCTGATTCTTGTTACTTTGGTTCCAAAAACAGGATCGGTTATAGGTTGCAGATAGCCGGGACGCGGAATAGACGGGACATTTTTAGGGCCGTCGTAAATGGTATTTTGTGGATAGACCGCGGCGGCCAAGGCATTGCCTCCGGAGTAAACGGTCAGGCAGCCGATGATCAGCAATGTCCAGAGGCTCAAAGAAGAGATTTCTCTGAAACGAGAACGAAGGCGTTCAATCGTTTTAAATTGCCGTGTGTCCCGCATGGTAGTCCCTCCCCGCCGGAACAGTTTTTCCCTTCGACAGGTTCTCATTTGTGACCGAAAGCACGCAATTTGAGTACCCGCATCGCACATTTCGCTAACATCTTATTAACATAGGGAGACCGACCAAGAATGGTGGGCGATTTGTGGGGTGCGTACTAGCCACGACTACAAGATGGTAGGCATTCACATACAGTATTGGTATCTCTCAAGTTTGCAAGAAACCACGTAGAGAAGCGTCAAGGAAAGGTCACCCGCGCTAAAAGAACCGCTGGGGAACGACAATGATGTCGCCGGGATCAACTAGGGAATCGAGAGTCATCTCGAATGTCTCCTCTTGCCCGTTGACGATGCGCAAGACCTTCGTCGAACCCTTCGAGGCCTTTTCAGTAAATCCTCCGGCCATCGTGATGGCCATGTGCAAAGTCAAGCCTTTCTCGTACATGTAGTCGCCAGGGCGCCTGACTTCTCCATTCAAATAGATCTTCTGGGCCTGCGGCACGATGATCAGGTCGTTGGGCAGAACCAGCCCATCGAGCGCCACCGGAACGGTTTGGGCACTGCCTGCTTTTAGACGGGTAACCTTCACCTCGCTCCGATTGGCCTTCTCAGTAAAGCCCTCCGCGAGGGCGAGTGCCTTCTGGACGGTCATGCCCTCCTTGTACTCAAAGCCTCCTGGCTTCTTGACCTCCCCACTCACATAGAAGTTACGGTGACGAACGATGAATACCGTGACTTTCGGCTGCCGTATGTACCCCGCACGAAGCCGCGCCGTCAGATCGTCCTGCAAGTCTTGGACAGTTCGACCGCCGACGGACAAGGCGCCGAGCAGCGGGAAGGTAATCGTGCCGTCGTCGTCCACATTACGCTCCACCGAGAGATCGTCTTCGCCAAAGACCTGCACCCGGATCACGTCGTTCGGACCCAACCGATATGCCTGTTGAAGTTCCGCGTGCGTGGTCGTGACAACCCCGGCCAGAACCATCACGATGAACGCAAGACCGATCAACCTGGCAGCAATATGTCTCATGGTCGCCTCACCATTGCGTTAATGTCTCTGCTCGTCGTTATACTGAATTCGTTGATACAGTTCCAGCGGGCGTCATCTTGTACAAGGATGGGTATTTTTCTTTCTTCCATTCTCATATTCTTTGAAAGGGGCCGCAGGCTGGATCACAGCCACCAGCCCCCAGAGCTGACACAAGAGCCGCAGTGGATTGGCATACGAGATTTGCCTGAACGGTTCGATCAATCGCATGCTCCCCCCTTGAGTCGCACGGTAATCAGGTCACGAAGGGTACGAAGACCCGGTTTCTTAGAAGAAGCGTTGCGGCACCACGATGATATCCTCCGGCAGAACCGGCGCATCGAGTGCGATGTCGACCGTGTACTCCTGTCCGTTGATGCTGCGGAGCACCTTCGTCGATGTCTTGGCCGCCTTGTCGGTAAACCCGCCGGCCATCGTGATGGCTTTATGCACTGTCAGTCCCTTCTCAAAGGGAAAGGCACCCGATGACTTCACTTCGCCGTTGACATAGATTTTCTTGGCTTGCACGACGACGAGCAGATCGTCCGGCTTGACGACTGCGTCCGCCTCCAGCACCATCGTTTCTACAGTGACTCCGTTGAGCCGCGTCACTTTTACCTCGGCCTTGTCCGCCTTCTCCGTAAACCCGCCGGCAATCGTCAGCGCTTTCTGGATGGTGATTCCTGGCTCATAGAAATACCGGCCTGGGGTCCTGACCTCGCCCGATATATAAAACTTCTGCCGCTGGTCCTGTCCTCCCACTGCGAGCATGTCGTCCGGCAACACCAGGGTCTCCTGCGCGACGGCTTCCGTCTCGACGCCGGCTTCCTTGAACCGGGTGAGCTTGATGCCGGCCAGGTCTGCGCGTTCAGTCAACCCTCCCGCCATGGATAGGGCCTTCTGGACGGTGAGTCCCGGCTCATAGGGGTAGCGGCCCGGCATCTTCACCTCCCCGCTCACAAAGAATTTTTGCATTGGCCCGACAGCGAGGATGTCATCAGGCAAGACGGGAGCCTCCATGCCCAGGATGACCGTGACGGCTCGATCTCCCACAACCCGGGTCGCAGCGATTTTTCTGATCTCGGCTTTGTCGGTAAAGCCGCCGGCCAGGCTGATGGCCTTCTGCACCGTCAGCCCCGCTTCATAGGAATAGCCGCCCGGCGTCTTCACTTCCCCGTGCACGTAGAAGTTGCGGTAGCGCACCATCAAGACCGTCACCTTCGGCGACCGCACATAGCCCTCTGCCAACCGGCCCGCCAGGTATTCTTGCAATTCCTTGACGGTTTTTCCGGCAATGGGGACCGAGCCAAGTAGCGGGAAATTGATGGTGCCGTCGCCCCCCACTTTGCTTTCAACCGTGAGGTCTTCCTCCCCGAACACCTGGACGCGAACCACGTCATTTGGCCCCAACTGATATTGATATCCGCTCTGGGGCTGAGCAGAAACGGTAAACACAACGCCGTTCACGAGCATCGCAACCAGGAACAAACTGGTCAATTTTGCGAAGCTCCAGAGGCCGACGCCCAAGATAGAATTCCGATTGGACTGTGTCATAATCGTTTCCTCTACGCTTTCCCTAGGAGCCTGAATACTGACATCCGTATTGATGGCACGACCGTCGAAACGCATCAGTGGCTATCCTCTACCTGCCGGGACTCGTTCGGCCTCCTGAACGGCGTAGGCTCCCGTGTGTTTGAAGGTTGGCACCAATTCACGAAGAAGATCTATAACGCGATCGGTTTCCTGCAAAGCCGCAGTTTGCTCCAACATAGCCACCAGCGGCATTAACGCGTAGGGATTCAAGGGGCGGCTCGATGTGACCTTCCGAATCTTCTCCAGTATCGATGGTTCGATAGTCTCATCATGCCCGACCAATTCCTCATACAGCTTTTCACCGGGCCGAAGCCCCACAAACGAGATAGCAATATCTTCATCTGGGATCAAACCCGCCAGGCGGATGAGATTCCGTGCCAAATCCACAACCTTGATCTGTTCACCCATATCCAGCACATAGATCACGCCGGTTTCACCTAGAACGGCAGCATGCAAGACCAGTTGCACGGCCTCTGGAATCATCATGAAATATCGACGAATCTCAGGATGCGTGACGGTCACCGGGCCACCCGCCTTGATCTGTTCAAGAAAACGCGGCACCACGCTGCCGTTGCTTCCTAGCACGTTCCCAAATCGGACGGTCATGAATCTCGTTGGGCCTCGGTCCTCCAAACTTTGTACGATGAGCTCGGCCACCCGCTTGGTCACCCCCATGGTACTGGTCGGGTTCACAGCTTTATCGCTTGAGATCATGATGAATTGTTCGACCCCGCAACGGGCCGCCGCCTGAGCAACAATCCGAGTCCCTCGCACATTGTTCTTCACCGCCTCGCAGGGGCTGCTCTCCATCAACGGCACATGCTTGTGAGCCGCTGCATGAAAGATGATGGCCGGTTTGAATGTTTGCAAGACCCTCTCAACACGGACCTCATCTCCAACATCTCCCACAATCGCGGAAACAGGAATCCCGTACGCACTATCGACAAGTTCGTTATGGATTGCGAACAAGCTGTTTTCATACCGCTCGAACAGTACCAGGCGGCTTGGCTCAAGCGCCGCGATCTGCCGGCACAGTTCCGATCCGATTGAGCCGCCCGCCCCCGTGACCATGATCGATCTGCCTTTGATGAGTTGACGGAGCGGCGTAACATCAAGCCCGACGGGGCTCCGCTCCAGGAGATCTTCGATCGCCAGATTCCGGAAATGAGTGATCTCTACCCGGCCCTCAAGAATACTGCGAAGATTCGGCACTGTCTGGATTTTCACCTTGTGAGGCGCTAACAGTTTCAGCAGATCACGCGTAATGCTGGGCTTGGTACTTGGCATCGCCAGCAAGACGACATGGGGGACAACTTCCTCCATAATCCGGCGGAGGTGCTGGCGGCCGCCAAGGACCCGCATGCCGTGAATGCTTAGGCCTGTTTTTCTCGGATCATCATCGATGAATCCGACGGGTTTGTACCTGTTCACCGGACTATGTTTCAGTGCCCTGATTAGGCTCTCACCCGCATCACCGGCCCCGTAGATGACCACCCGTGTTTCGCGATCGTAACTGCCGAACTCATGGCAAGCTCGCCGGCTGAGACGTACTCCTCCTAAGAGCCCGATGAGCAGGATCGTGTCCAGCAAGTAAATGGACCGCGGATACCCCTCCAGCCCAACGCCCCACTGGACTACAATATAAAACACAGCTATTCCCAAGATCGAGGAGGCGATAATGTTCTTGAGATCCCAGATGCTCGTGTACTGCCACATCCCGTGATAAAGCCTAAACGGGACAAACATCAGCATACGAATTACTGCCAATAACGGTAGCGCTTGTACGAACAGCCCCATCGCCCAATCCGGGATTATCCCGTCAAACCTGAGCCAAAAAGCCAGATAATTGGCGAGCCCGATCAGCACTAAGTGAATCGCGACAATACAAGGCAGGCGGAACCGGAGCAAGGATGTAACCATAGTAATAATCCTACTGGTAAGAGAGTAGGGTGTAGACCGAGATTATCTCTCTGATTGTGGGAATGGATTGTGGGAATGAGCTACAGCAGCCGGGCACGAACGGGGATTTGTTCAGGCGCCCCGGCCTGGAGTTAGAGCGCCGATGATGGACACCCAGGGGCGGTATTGCATGATCCATCCGTACAGTTCGGGGTCAAATCGACCGACCACGGCGCCCCCCAGGCTGGGGAAGAATGACAGGATCTCTCGAACGGACGGCACTTCCGGGGAAGCGCCGAGCGGAGTAGCCACGACGTTTACGTCCATACCAGTTCCGAAATAGACGACGGTGAAGATGGCCGCGGTTCTCACCACATGGGAGCGAGAGGTGACGATCAGCACACGATCCACCCGCTCCCTGACGAGTACACGACGCATGGCCAGGGCCTCATCGACGGTATTGCGCACGCCGGTTGCACAGAGCTCACGCACTCCTCTCTCGCGGAGACATTCCGTATCGACCAAGGTCGAGAGTATTCGCGGCGCCAACCGTCTCTCGGCCAACAATGCAGCATATCGAGCACGCTCCCCGTGTCCCGCCAAGACGACGATCACGTCGGCTGGTTGTGGTGTTTCAAACGGCGGATCAGGATAGAAGACCGTCACGAACGCTGGGTGAAAGATGAGCCAGTTCAACCCATAGAGACCGGCGAACGGCAACAGGATAGCCGCCAGCAGCACCCATCTGCCTCTAGCCGATTGTCTCCACACGAAAGTCATCCTTCATCCACCAAGCCCACTGACTTTCTCGATCGCTCATCCTTAACTAAGCAACTGCTCGACCTGTGAACAGACGTGATTTATTTCTTCCAGGGTCATGTGTGAGTACAACGGCAACGCGAGGCCTTCCCGGCTGATCTTCGGTGTGTGCTGTAGATTCAAGCTCACACGCTTGGGAAACTGTTGAAAGAGGGATTGCTCATGAACCGGCGGATAGAAGTATCGTTTCGTCTGGATTCCAACCGCCTTCAACGCCTCGTAGACTTCATCACGACTCCGTTTCGCGCTGTCCGTGATAAACAGCACAAAATAGTTCCCGCTCGTTGTCCGATCGGCCGGGAACTTCTGAACCCAGCAGCCGGGGAGCATGCCCAACCGATCTCGATAGATCGAAATGAGCTCCTTGCGCGCCTTCACCAGTTCGTCCATCCGTCGCAGGGAGAGCAGCCCGACCGCCGCATGGAGCTCGCTCATTCGGCCGGATAGGCCCAGATGATGCATTTCTTCGCCCTTCACAGGATCCTTGCCGTAATCCCGCATGGATCGAACTCGCTCCGCGAGGACTCGATCATTCGTCGTGAGCAGTCCTCCTTCGATCGCCGTCACGACTTTCGTCGGGCTCATCGAAAAGACTTCACAGGCGCCGAATCCCCCCAGCGGCCGACCGTGATAGGTTGCGCCCAGCCCTTGCGCGCTGTCGAAATAAACGGGCAATCCTTTGCGACGGCCCAGCTCGATCAAGGCCTCATTATCGGGGGGCAACCCGAAGATCGACACCCCGCAAATCGCCACCGTGTCCGGAGACAGATTCCGTTCGATATCGGCGGGATCGATGGTGCAGGTTCCTGGCAGAGAGTCACAGAACACCGGAATCAGCCCATTCCACAACAAGGCCTGTGCCGTCGCAGCGAAGGTGAACGACGGCACGATGACTTCTTTCCCCGGCGGCAACCCCAGGGCTCCGGGGATTATCATTAATCCAGCCGTACAGGACGACAGCGCCACGCTGTATCGTGCACCGGTCCGGAGGCACGTTTCCTCTTCGAGAGCCCTGACGGTGGGGCCGAGCGTGACGGTGCCGGAATCCCAGCTCGGCCCGACGAGCTGGGTGATTTCGCTCAACGATGGAAGCGTCGGACGGATAATAGGGAGCTGCATGGCCCTCCTCCTTCGGCTTGATAGCCTGCGCAATGTGTTGTGATAACCGAGGAACGTGTAATCGGTCGATGGATTCTTCAGCGGGGGAGAGTCGCAGAACGAGACCGCTCTTGATGAAGCGGCTGCAGATTCATGTGCGGGTCCGGGTTGATATCACGACGTTGGAGCACTCTGATCGCCGTCAGATACAGAATGCGAAGATCGAGGAACATCGATTGATGTTCCGCATACCAGGCGTCGAGCGCAAGCCGCTGATCCCAAGAGAGACGATTCCGTCCGTTAATTTGAGCCCACCCTGTGATGCCGGGCCTGACCGTGTGCCGCAATCGTTCACGATCCTTATAGTAGGGCAGATATTCCGGCAAGAGCGGCCGAGGACCGACCAGGCTCATCTCCCCGCGCAGCACGTTGAAAAGCTGCGGCAGCTCATCAAGACTGGTGTGCCGGAGTATTCGCCCAAGCGGCGTTACGCGTCGCTCGTTGGGCAGTAATCGTCCTTCCCGATCGCGGCCCTCATGCATCGTGCGAAACTTCATCAAGGTGAAGATCCGCCCCTCTAAGCCGGGACGTTGCTGACGAAACAGGACGGGCCGTCCCATACTCAGATAAATGCCGATCGACGTCAGAATCATCACCGGTCCGAATAGGAACAGGATCGTTGAGGAAGCGAGGATGTCCATCAAACGTTTTAGGGTCAGGTTCATCGCCATACAGCTTCCATTTATGAGTTCCATCAGCTCATCGTTGCTCTTGCTGAATGTTGAACAGTCCACCGGCTGGCCCTGCACAATCGATCGCTGCCATTCGGCGGGAGGCCCGGATGTCCGCCACCCATCGAATGGTCGAGGAGCCTGCCTGAGTGCCAGACCAAATTCTGGCAATTTCAGTTTAGCGAGTTCTGAGGAGAGACCGCGAACTACCCGTCAACAAGGCTCTAGCCATCGTCCACAGCATGCGAGGATTCTGCCGAACTTTTGAGAGGACTTGGGGTAAGTAGGCGTGGCCGTAAGGAACGTAAAATCGCACCGGTACGCCAGCCGCGCGTGCTTGCCGAACTAGATGACGCGTTGGCAATCCAAAGATAAGCTGCAACTCGCAGGACGTATTAGCAGCGCGGAGCCGTTGAAGCGCCTCCTGTGCAAGTGGAAGATCGTGTGTTGCCACGGCCACATGGCTAGCCCGGCCGGCTAACCGATCTATGATCGCCAGGAATCCCGCTCGGGGATCCATGCCCGGCTCTTCGGGATCTATCCACTGCCCTTTTACCACGCGCACGTTTAATCCAAGATCTACGGCAAGGGCTGCATCATGTGGACTTCGACGCCAGCGGCCAGGGAGAGTACAGCCGAGCCTTGAGGAGCCAGGAAGCGCTTTCATGATCAACGAGAAGGTACGGTCCGCTGTCTCTGGTCCCAGCGCATCGAAGTGGACGCCGACGTCGTCCTGTCGGGCACGCTCCAACACTTCGGCCAGTAGATCGGAATCGAGTCCAAGCGCCGGCGCTCTCATGGAAAGGAAGCAATTCGACATTCTTCCGAGGCCCTCTAGAGCCTTCAGATAGGCATCGGCTGTTTTGCGTGGAGTATCGCGTGTGCTGTCCCAGTAACAGATCGTGCTGGCTAGTCCTAGCTCATCCATCAAACGACACAGGTGCAAGGCGCCCTCTAGCTTGGGACGAGCCATATGGGCACAGACCACTAGTGCGGCACTGGACAGCCAATACACTCTCTGCATGCTGTCCAGGGTTTTGGGCGTCGCTTGGCTTAAAGGACGCTCTAACGGATTAATCTTCGTTGTCATAGAGGCTCCATAACGCTCGACGTCTTTGATGAGCTCGCGGGGCACAATTGGATCGCCTATCTGCGGAATCTCATCCTTTCAGGATGATTAGCAACATGCGCGGTATGTAGGGAAAAAATTCGAACTAGGGGAACCGGTCCCTTCATTTCTTACATTCGCGAGACGGATGAGCATGTCGTTTCTTTTCTCATCGAGAATCATCCGATAGGTATAAAACTCGGCCCGATCTCTTGAGAACCACGCTTTATATCGAAACAAGGGGTCGTCAGCGCCGCCAAGGCCTCCCCCTATATGAAGTACGGTGTTCGATCTCGCGCGTGCCCAACTGGACATGAACGGGTATAGCAACTTCGTTGGTGCGCACTGTGCATGTTCGCTGGCGGTTCCCCCAAGATGATGCTGGACAATCCTTTCCGTCTCAATGAACAACCCGGCGGCCGCGACATCACCTTTGGGGGAGAGTACGCAGCAGAGGTGCAGACGCTCCCCCAGGGCGGTTCGGAGATCTGCGAAGTACTCCTCGGAAAACAGGTACCCCACACTGGCTCCCACGCGCCGCATCGTCTCCTGATAGATCACCGTGAAATCCTTGAACCACCGCCACTCATCCATCCTGACTGTGAATCCCAAGCTAAGCAGCTTCCGAATATTTCTCCTGTGATCCGGGCTGATCTGCTTCCAGACCTCCTCATCGGATTTTGCCAGATCAAAGAACACGGTCTGCCCATGGTTGATCAATTGTCCGAATTTGCTCAAATCCTCATGATTCAAACCCAACAAAGGATGAAGCCGGAAAAATGCCGTCACGAGGCCACGCAGACGCGCCGCATGGCAGAAGGCGTCAAGGAAACGGTCGAGGGAAACCTCAGAGGGAGTCACGAGGGGAGCGGAGTACCCGTAGGGCGATGCCGCGTCAGACCATCCTTCGGAAGCGCCAAGATTTCGGGGAATCGCTCGGATCAAGAGTGGCGCCAGAAATGCGGCATGCCCGTCCTCTGCATAGAAGGCAGCAGGTGTCGCGCCTTCAGACTTCGCGCACAACTTCACATACTCCGGAAGGTGATAGAAGTCATGTCGGCATGTTCGCAAAAACTTCTCCCATCTGGGATCTTCTGGGCTAATAAACTCCGCCGTTCTCATGTGTCTCCCCTTGGAATTCAGTCTATCCGTACCGAACAAGTTCCCTGTTTGAGCGCCAGGGTCTCGGTCCAGCGAACTCTGAGGCTACCGACGCTCGTCGGTGGCGCCGCCGCCGGCCTGATCAGGCCACTGGTTTAGAGAACCTGGATTTCACCCGCCAAGACAGAGGCTGAGAGAGGGACAGGCAAATGTTTTTCTCGCAACCATCGCATATATTCCTGATAGACCGCTTCCCACATCGGTTCCCGTTGAAAATTACCCAAGACCCATGCGCGCGCCGCCACGCCGTGCTTGAAGCGGAGATCCGGGTCTTCTAGGTACGTCCGAATGGCGCGAGCCAAACTCTCCGGATCATGCGGCGGAGTCAGCAAGCCCGTTATGCCGTCCAGAACGGCATCCACACAGCCCGTCACGCTGGTCGCGACGACCGGCACCTGCATCGCTGCCGCTTCCAGCAGCACGACCGGGAGGCCTTCTCGATGGGTGGGAAGGACCAGCACATCCATAGCGGCATAGAGCGGCGGCGTCTCCCACTCTTCACCGATCAGATGCACGCGTGAATCCTTCCGAAGCGATGCTTCGACATCTCGAGGGATCGAATCCTGCGGTTCCAGCGGGCCGACGAGGAGAAGATGCAACGCCGGGAAGTCGGCGCGCAACCGAGTCCACGCCTTCACGAGTTCCACGAGGCCTTTGCTCAGAACGATCCGTCCGATAAACCCCAGCACGGTCGCATCGGTCGGGATGCCGTATTTCAACCGAGTCTCATTCCTGGCCGACGGCGGAGCATTGGCGGGATTGAACCGATCGACCGCGTCGACGCCGTTGATGCTTCCCTGCAGCAGCACCTTGACCTTGTCGGCTCGACACAGTCCCGCTTCCACCGCAAGCGCGCGAGCCGATGAACTCACGCACAGCACTTGATGCGCGAGACCACAGGAAATTCGCTCGCACCTCATCAGAAGCAGGCGTTTCCAGCCGGTGGTGCTCACGAAGGGGAGCCCATGCATGTGATAGATGCGCACGGGAGTCCGGGCTATCCAGGCGCTCAGCATCCCGAGCAATCCGCCTTTGGGAGTATGTGCGTGCACGATCTGCGGACGGATCCTGCGGAGCAACTGCACCAGTTTTAGCACGGCGAGGACATCCCGCCACGGAGTGACCCGTCGGGGCATCTCCACGGCGTGGACGGGCACTCCCTCACGCTCTGCGAAACGGGTGAGCATCTCGCCGGGCGACGAGAGGCCGACGATCTCAAAGCCGCGAGCTTTCATATACCCCGCTTGTCCCCTCACGAAATCGAGGGACTGAGGCACCGTCGTGATATGCACCAAGGTGATCGGCTTCGTTTCCATATGGTTCGGCTTCCTGCTGTGGAGGCCGGCAAGCCTCCCTGTGTCCTAACCCGCATTATTCACGAAGACTTCTACTGCAACCGCCGATACACCGCTGCGACAAGCCTGACGGCGGGCGGGCTCGCCCCAACACTCTCGCCATCATCCGCAGCGAATGACCATGGGCCAGGCCCAGGCTCAAGGTCTCACGGTCTTCCGCACTCATGTGTCGATGGGATCTCTTTGACATTGCAACACCTTAGCCCATCAGGACCTGTAGTGTTGCGCTTGGAGTTAGAACTCAAGATAGCAAAACCTGTGGCCAGAGATTCGGTTAAGAAAGAGTTCGGAACAGGGGGCAGTCCCCCCGGGCATGCACGCGCGGAGGTTCCTCCTGGCCCGGTCGTTGTTGATGTGCTGTCGGGATTCGAACAGGCCGTGACGGCGCAAATTGCAAAGATCCACGGCAGGGAGAGCGCGGAGAAGCGGTGCGAGACTGGTGTCATAGGTCCTCCTTTCCTCGATATCCTGGGCATACCAAGGCCGGAACGGAATCGACGGTCGTGCAGGGGGCAAAGTAATACCAATCTCGAGGGAAGCAGGAATGGTACGCGTGGGGGAACAGATCGGGATGCACATCGCCGCAGCGATCGCGCACGCACCTCTCAAGTATGAGATGGCCGACCACCGCCCAGGTTGCCGGGATGTCGTAGCGGTCGAAGAGTGCCAGCAGCGGTGGGATGTGTTTCCGCTCTTGTATTCCTTCCGGCCTATCCCTGTCGCCTCATACCAGTGAATTTCGGCGAAGTGAACGGACCCATCGGAGAGCCGAACCTTCGCAAGACCCTTCCGCGGTCCTGAAATTACTCGGCATTCGTCAATGGAAAAGATTAGGCGGCGAGAAGCGGACCGCCGCGCGCCATGAAATAAAACGACGTTGCATCTTCGCTATGCGATGTATGCTGGCAAGGCCCTCAATCTTGACTTATCGTCCGACCGCAACATGTAGCCGTTCGCCCGCTGATACGGACGGTGCGGCGGTGGTCTGTCTGTACGCCCAGAGGGCGACTACGAGGAAGATAACAGCCCGCAGGCTTTCCTTGGTTTCATCGAGCGTAGGACCCACGATGGGGTCCCCGCCAACGACTGCGTAGAGCGCCTGCGTGACGAGGATATGGGTGGGCACGAGGCCGGCGATCCACCATGGGACAATGGGGAGCCCGATACGCGCCCCCCAGGTGCGGAGGGTTGCGGAGTAGGCGGTGAACACCGGTACGAGCGTGCAGAGTGTAAGCTGGAAGAAGGCCAAGAGCCGATCCATGTTGATCAGGCGCCCCCAGAACGATTTTTCAGCGCCTTCCGCAGTCTTCGCATGAAACGGGGCGAGATTGTGCAGGTTCCACTCGCCTTGTCGATTGATGTCCGCAAGCCACGCCGGAATGGAATAATCAAACAGCCGCTGTCCCCAACTAATTTCCTCACCGAAACAGACGAGGCAAAGAGCTCCGAGGGCAAGCAGCGCCAGAGGTCTTTCTTTGTGGTTGATGCCGTATTGTCTATGGAATCCCGACGACCGGTAGGCGGTCACGAGAAAGACTGCGCCGGCGAGCAGGAAACTGAGCGCCCCGGCATTCTCGACGGGACCGTCCTCCTGGCCCAACCAGACGACGGTATCGACTGAGAAGAGCAGCAGGGTGATTTCCACAAACAGTATCAGATAGGTTGCGATGATGATTGCGCGATGAACCCGGATATCTTGGTGGTCCGGCTTTCCCATGGCGATCCTCCTTTATCTGTCGCTCTTCATGATGAAAACGTCAGCCATAAATTTCACGCCATCGCACATTGAAGAGGGTCCTGCTGTGGTCCGCACGAGTTGGGATCAGGCTGACCCCTCCGTCCTTCCTGCTCGACCTCTTGAAAGAAGCAGTTAGGAAATGGGCTCGTCGAACAACTAGAACAATGAAGACAGACTAGGGTTCAGAGAGGTGGTATCGGTATCCCGCACTCGGCTTGGCCTGCGGGCGCGGAACCCTGGAACGGAGAACAAGGCGGAGAGCGCCAGGAGTCTGCCGCAGATCTTGGACAAGATTCGAGGTCTCGCCATCCTAGCCAAACCCTAGGCTGGTTGCAGAGTTGGGAAGCTTCAATCTGCGTAGCGCCTGAAAGAAATGCACGGTTGCAACGATATCTCCTACCTAATGTTCGATTCAGATACTCAGCACAATATCCTCGATTTCGGATCCCCTACCGACACGCGTCAGCACTTCGAAGGATCCTTTATGGCCCAGACGGAATACACTTCCGTGATTGCTGCCTGTTTCTTCCGTGCACACAATGATAAGGAAGGCTCCAGGCCCTACCAATCGGTCACGGAGGTTTCTCACTGCCTCACGAAGTTGATGGATCGGGAAGTAATCCCGATTAAGAATATTCGCCGCCCTGATCACCTCAAATCTGCCCCTTAACTGTGGTGGAGTTGGCTGTGTAATATCATCATCGAGCAATTCAATATCTTTATTGTCCCGCAGCCG
>Ga0209253_10002242_pt1 | contig 17137 bp, 12 predicted proteins | sample FrelakmetBRP12BR_FD_187145 | JGI IMG/M metagenome (GOLD analysis project Ga0209253, IMG submission 187145) | Freshwater lake sediment microbial communities from the University of Notre Dame, USA, for methane emissions studies - BRP12 BR (SPAdes)... | ecosystem: Environmental > Aquatic >...
CATCGAGTTCGCGCACCAGGTTCCCGCGTTCGTCGAATTCGTACGCGATTAGAAGGCGCTCTTTGCTGCTATGGGAGTTCGTGAGCGTAAGGCGCAGCACACTCGCAGCGGAGTCACACTCCACGCGGACATAGCGGCCGGCGGAGTCGGCGATCCCTTCGAAACCACCGTCCCGGCCATACCGGAAGCCCACCCGCGCCTGGCCTAGTATCAGGGTGCTCAACGGTGCTGGCCGGAGAGGGTCAACGAATTGGAACTCCATCGTTGGTCGGCCCACCTCGCCGATCTGATAGCGCAACGCAGCTAGGCGACGGAGCGTAAGCCCGATGTTGCTGATCTCCGTACTGTCTCGGGTGAGCGGCGGGAAAGTGACGGTAGACCCAAGCGGCCCGACATATCGCATTCCGTCAGCATCGAATCGGAGCGTGCGATCGTATTCGTGGGAATGACCCCACCCAAGCGAATAACGAGTACCGCATTTCGAGCTGTCATAGTGCCGCCGCCAATCCAGCGGGATAGGGCCGGGCAGTCTGAAGTCGTGGGCGACCTCTGTGTTCGCTCCTGTGACAACGTCGATTGGATCACCGACGAAGCGATGTGCGTTAGGGAGCACTGGTTGTACGCACTGCATGCGAGGCCCGCTCATTTAGTCGCAGTCCGGAGTCCCGCAATGACCGGGCGGGCGCTCTGCTGCCGACGGATTGCACTTGTAACGCTTCAGCCGATTGAGCAGCGCCTCGACCGGGTTCGGGATGTTGATCATCGGAAACCCTCCGATGAGCACCGTCGCGTGGCTCGGGTCGATGATGGCGCCGACGCTGCCGGTCGGCGGGAGCGTCGGATCCTTCCACATGGTTTTCTCGACGGCCATCTTCGCGGCGTCCGCCGCCATCTGGGCCGCGGCCATCGCCGCCGAGAGCGCCTTCGCCGAGGCCATCGCCGCGTCATCCTCCACGGCCATCTCCGCCACGTCGGCGGCCATGCCGAGGGCGCCGGCCACCACGCCGGCGACGGCCATGGCCTGGCTGGCCACGCCGGCGGCCTTGCCGATCGCCGCCATAACCTTGCCCGCCGGAATGTCGGGTGGATCGGGGATGTTCTTGCAGGCCTGGCAGATGTCGCCGAGGCGGGCCGCGCGCGCGCCACCGATGAACACGTTGGAGGAGCCAGTCTTGATCTTGAACCAGGCGGGCGGAATCCCGCAACAGGTCGGGGCTAAGCCGATGTCGTCGCAGCGGGCCGCCGGCAGGTAGTTGATGAGCACGCGCGGGGTGATCCCCAGCGTCACCATGCCCAGGCTCGGAAGCGGCGTGGGAGGTATGGGGGGAGGACCGCTCGGCGGGTGCGCTGGGTGGGCGTGGGGCGTCCCGAGGTAGGGCGACAGCAGCGTCGCCGCCGGAAGGCTCGGGAAGACCGCGGCGATCGGCGCCGTGAGGTTAGCGAACCCGACGTCGAGCGCCTCCTTCGCCAGTCCGAGACCGCCCATGATCGCGCCGACGGTCTGTTGGGTGGCGCGCAGCGTGCGCGCAGCGACTTGTCCGGCTGTCGGCGGCGGACCTCCCGGTGTGGCCGGACTGTTGATATTTGCCCAGGCGTCGCGGGTCTGACCGACGGAATGGGCCCAGTTCCTGCCCACGCCGAGCATCGCGCTCGGCGTGTTGGCGGCGCGGGTCCAGGGTGATTTTTGATCGCCGGTCACACCGCTGGCATGCTGGTTTACTGCCAGCCTCAGATTGCTCAGCGATCCGCCCCCCGCTGGTCCCCCGTCCGTATTCATAGTTTCAGGCCTTCGCCGCCCGGCCGAGCGCCGTAAGATATTCATTCAACACGCGCTCCTTGCCCGCGTTGCCCTGCGCGGTGTAGAGGTTCCGTAGACGCTCAAGCAAGTTTCCGCACAGATCGACATCCTGAAGTTGAGCGGCGATCACGGTCCCCGCATACCAACTCTGTTCCGCCTCCTGGAATTTTGCCTGCCGCTCCTGACAGACCCCGCGATGATCGAGCGCGCGAACCTTCAGTGGTCCGTCGCGCGAAACCGTCGCCAGCTGCTGCACCGAATCCCAGTAGCCTTCCGCTTCGTCCCAGCGCTGCTGCGTGATGCGCAAGTTGGCAAGGCTCAGGACCACGTTCAGAAGCACGGGAATCGACGGATGTTCGCCCTGGCTGGCCGGAATAAGGGCGGCCTGGTAAGCCTCGTTGGCCTTCTCGAAGTCGCCCATCCGCTCGTAGACCTGTCCCATGCCGTGCATCGCCAGCGCGGCCATCGCGTAGTTGTTCATGGAGCCGTGGTATTGGAGAAGCAACGCGTATTTCTCCAGCGCGGCCGGGAACCGCTGGAACGCCAGGTCGTTGCCCGCCGCAACCAGCAACGACGACATCCGCTCTGACAGTGGCAACGTTTCGTCCGCGGCCTCCTCTTCGATGCTTTGGTTAAGCGCTTCCGTGCTGAGATCCGGGGTGTAGCGCTGGACTCGCGGGACTCGCTCGAGCGACCGCTCCACTTCGCGGCCAGCGGGATCGTCACGCAGGATGAAGCGCAAATGGTGGCACCACGGGAAGGGAAACTCGTGCGCGGTCACCTCGCCCATCAGTCTCGCGTACGCCGCCGCGTCGCTGATCTCGAGCGGGAAGAAGGTCCAGACCACCACCCCGCCGTTCGGCACCGGCAGGAGCTCTCGTGAGAACGCCGCAAGCTCCCGCAGGCGCGTGGCCGGCCGGGTCGAGGCGGACTCCACGAGAGCCGGGATGGGCGGCCACGGCGCCATGCCCTCCTGCTCCATCGCGAGGCGCACGGCACCGTGTTTCACCGCGAACGCTCGGGTGACCACGGCTGCATACGAGGTCGCGTCGGCGAAGGGGTCGGTGAAGGTCCAGAAAAAATCGGACGCCCGCTCTGCCTCGATCCCTTCCAGGATCGAAAGGAGAGGCAGCGCGTCGGTCTCAGCCGCACACAGGACCATCGCCAAATCATCACGCTGCGTGATGAATTCGCGCAGTCGGTCCGTGATGCTTTCCAGCAGCTTTCTCATGCTAATTGATTTTGACGACGGCGCCGGTGATCTCGTGCATCCCGACTGCGGAGGAATTGATGGCTGCACCCGAATGCGCGGTCTTTTGCTTGTCGAACGTGCTGTTTTGATTGCCGCAACCGATCTTGGCTTCATCACCAGCCGTCACCGCAACCTTGGGCGCATCCACCTTGGCGTCTACGTCACCATGAATGAAGATGTTCTTCCCGGAAATTTTAATAAGTCCGCTCTGGTCCATTTCGATCTTGCTGCTGCCGGTATGCAGCGTAATCTTGTTTTTGGCCTCTATCAGAATTTCGCCTGCGGTAGACTTGATCGTGATGTTGCCTTTAACCGTCGTGTCTTGCGTAGTGTCGTACTTTTCGGTCAATGCGCCCTGAACGTGATAGGTAGCCGTATTGGCCTTCACATCGTGGTTGTAGGTCCCTTCCGTAATCTCGATCTTGGCATTCTTTTTGATCGTTTCGGTAAAGTCATGGTTGACGGTGTTGGTCTGATCGTGCTCAACGGTGGTGTTCATGTCGTATTGCCCATGAATGGTGATCTTTTCCTTGCCCGCGGTGTCGTCCATCGACATCTCGTTGTAGCCCTTGCCCTTGTGGGTATTCGATTTGATGCCGCTGACGACTCCGCCAGCCGGCAGGCCATACGGCGGCATCTGCTCCCCGTTATAAACCCGGCCGGTGATGATCGGCTGATCGGGATCACCTTCGAGGAAATCCACGATGACTTCCTGGCCTATGCGGGGAATGGAGACGGCGCCCCAATTCTTGCCCGCCCAGGGATGCGAGACACGAACCCAGCAGGAACTGTTTTCATCGTTTTTGCCGTAACGGTCCCAATGAAACTGAACCTTGACCCGGCCGTACTTGTCGGTCCAGATTTCCTCGCCAGCCTTGCCTACGACGATGGCGGTCTGTGGTCCCTGGACGATCGGCTTGGGGGTGGTACGGAGCGGGCGGAAGGGTTGACGGGCCTCCATGGCGTTGAAGCGGCACGCGTAGTTGGTGTCCGGCGTTCCCCCGGCCCGGTCCGATTCGTATTCGTTGGACCGCAACTCGTGGGCAGCCGAAACAATCAGGTATTCGCGGTTTTGGTCCTCCCGGGGATAATTCATCAATTCAAACAGAGCGCCGACCGCCAACCCCCGGGCGTTGCCATGGCCCTGGACAGTTTCATACTGGGCCTGGAGTTCTTCGATGCGAATCCTGGCGTAGTCGTCACCATTGGCGGATTCCACGTATGCACCGGGATAATCATAGATCTCATAGCGGGCCTCGGCGTGTTGCCGTTCCACCGCCGCCGAACTGCGCAGTTTCTTGCTGGGCATCTTGAAGTCGAAGTCGTTCAGCGCATAGGTGACGGGCTGCAGATCCTGCACGAGGCGCCAATCAAAGATGTGGTCCCGTTCGCGGCGGTCATGCTCATCGGGCGGGAAATAGGGGATTTTCTCGTAGCCGGGCAGCGTGTTATGGGCGCTGTAGGAATCGGAGAGCACCAAGGTGTGTTTACCATCCTCATGCTTGAAGTAGTAATAGATGCCTTCCTGTTCCATGAGCCGGCTGACGAAGTTGAAATCCGTCTCCCGGTACTGCACGCAGTATTCCCACTGCCGATAGCTGGCGCTGAGGGCTTCTTCGAAGTCGGTGAAGCCATGCTCGCGAAAGATGGCCTTGATGATGTCGGGGACGGTTTTTTCCTGAAAGATGCGGCAGTCGGCGGTGCGGGTAAGAAACCATAACCAGGGTCGCAAGGTCGCTTCATAAACCGCATAGCGTCCGTCGGTTCCCACCTGGCAGAAGCGGCTGACGCAGCCGTTGAAATAGCGAAACTCGCCGCTGGGCAACTCCAACCGGATGGTCAGGCGCTGACCGAGAACCTCCTCGAGCTTGATACCGCTGTTCTCGCTCAGCAGGTCAAGCTGGAATTCAAACAGGCGGCTCAACGCCTCTGTCGCGGTCATGCGACGGAACAACAGCAGCTCCTTGCCCAGGGGGCTGGACACTGCGATCAGTCTTCTTGCTTGCGTCAGAGCCATCCCTTTAGTCTCCAGCTATTGGCTAGGTATACGTTCACAGTGTAGAAGGTTAGTCGATGGCTGCCAGGGTTGGGCTCGATGCGAGGAAGCAACCAGGCCAAGCAAGGACGTTCCATCGGGTTATCCGATGTCGGCATTGTTCAGCCAGGTTGCTCATGGGGTTAAGCTACATTCCGCGCGCCGGCCCCAGTCCGAACCGGGGCTGGTCGTGACCCCGGGTTACATGCCACGCAAAGGTGGCATAACTGGATGGGTTATGCCTCGCGTTATCGGCGCTCATTGTCTCGTAACGCGGATCAAATTCGCTGATATGCGTTATCTCCAACGGCGCCCACTAAGCGGTTTGTGGAACCGGTTCAGAAGCGTTGCATGTAATGATCGCGGATCAGTCAGCAAAGAACCCCGCCGCTTGTAGCGGGGTTCTTTACTCTTGGAATCTCTGACGCGATACCTGCAAGTCTTTACCATTCGCACACCCTATAAAACCTGATTTACTCAAACGCATAGCCAAACTCCCCGGCCACCACATTCACATGCACCCGCGCTACCGGCTTACCTTCCAGCAGGCGCGTCAGAAACTCCTCGCTTATCCTGGGCAGCACGGTGTTGGTTAAAATCGCATCGATCATCCGCCCGCCGCTTTCCAGTTCCGTGCAGCGGCTGACGATCAGTTTCACCACGGCATCGTCGTACGTGAAGGGGATCTTGTGGTGCTCGGCGATGCGCTTCTCGATACGGCCCAGTTGCAGACGGGCGATGTTGGCGATCATTCCGTCGCTCAGCGGGTAGTAGGGGATGGCGACGAGTCGCCCCAGCAGGGCCGCCGGGAAAACCTTGAGCAGCGGCTCACGCAAGGCCTTGGCGATACCCTCAGGCTCGGGCATGAGCTCTGGGTCCTTGCACAGGTTCATGATCAACTCGCTGCCTACATTGGAGGTAAGCAGGATGAGGGTATTCTTGAAATCGATCAGGCGGCCCTCGCCATCCTCCATCCACCCCTTGTCGAAGACTTGGAAGAAGATCTCATGGACGTCGGGATGGGCTTTCTCTACTTCGTCAAGCAGCACCACGCTGTAGGGCCGGCGGCGCACGGCTTCGGTGAGAACGCCGCCTTCGCCGTAGCCCACGTAGCCGGGCGGGGCGCCCTTGAGGGTGGAGACGGTATGGGCTTCCTGGAACTCGCTCATATTGATGGTGATAACGGTTTGCTCGCCGCCATAGAGGGCTTCCGCCAGGGCCAAAGCGGTCTCGGTCTTGCCCACGCCGGACGGACCGGCCAGCAGGAATACCCCGATGGGCTTGTTGGGGTTATCCAGGCGGGCGCGGGAGGTCTGAATGCGTCTGGCGATCATGTCCAGGGCATGGCGCTGGCCTACGACTCGCTGGTTAAGGGTATCGGCGAGCCTCAGCACGGCCTCGATCTCATTCTTGACCATCCGTCCGACGGGGATGCCGGTCCAATCGCCGATCACGGAGGCTACCGCCTGGGCATCAACGCTGGGCAGAATCAGCGGCGCTTCTCCCTGCAAGTCATTCAATTGCGCTTGCAGGTCCCGCAATTGTTGCAGCAGTCCCTGGCGCTGTTCGTCAGTTAACGGCACCGGAAATCCCCCCTCAACGCCCTGTTCCAAGGGGGGAGACGGCAGGAGATTGCCAGTCTCGACCGGGATGGATGGAGTAGCCGTGTCGGCGGCTTTTTCCAGGGCGCTGCCGGTGCCTTCCACCTTGCCGGTCTGGCTACGCAGTTGGCTGCGGATAGCAAGAATCCGGTCGACCAGGTCTTTCTCCGTCTGCCAGCGTTCTTCCAGTTGCGCCAGCCGGGCGCGCTCGGTGTCGAGCTTCGCCAGCGCCTCGGCCGCGCGCTTGGCGGTGTCTACGCCGACGGCCTGCTCGCGCCCAATGATTTCCAGTTCGGTCTCCAGCCCCTGAATGCGGCGGCGGCAGTCATCCACTTCGGCGGGAACGGCATGCAGGCTGATGGCGACCCGGGCGCTGGCGGTGTCCAGCACACTGACCGCCTTGTCGGGCAACTGACGGGCCGGGATGTAGCGATGCGAGAGCCTTACGGCGGCTTCCAGGGCTTCGTCAAGCACCTGTACCCGGTGGTGTTTCTCCATCGTCGAGGCCATGCCGCGCATCATCAGGATAGCCTTTTCCTCACCGGGCTCAGTAACCTGGACGACTTGGAAGCGGCGGGTCAGGGCAGGGTCCTTCTCGAAGTATTTTTTGTACTCGGCCCAGGTGGTGGCGGCAATGGTCCGCAGCGTCCCGCGGGCCAGGGCGGGTTTCAGCAGGTTGGCGGCATCTCCAGTACCCGCAGCGCCCCCCGCCCCGATCAGGGTATGGGCTTCGTCGATGAACAGAATAATCGGTTTAGGCGAAGACTGGACTTCCTCGATGACCTGCCGCAGGCGCTGCTCGAATTCCCCCTTCATGCTGGCGCCGGCCTGTAACAGGCCGATGTCCAGGGTGCGCAGGGTGACACCCTGGAGCGGGGGAGGCACCTCGCCCGCCATGATGCGCAGGGCAAAGCCTTCGACGACGGCCGTCTTGCCCACGCCCGCTTCGCCGGTGAGGATGGGATTATTCTGGCGGCGGCGCATGAGGATATCGACGATCTGGCGGATCTCCTCGTCGCGCCCGACGATGGGATCGATCTCACCCTTGTGCGCCTTTTCTGTAAGATCGACGGAGAATCGCCGCAGCGCCTCCTGTTTGCCCAGCTGGGCGGGCGCCATGGCACCGCTGGCCTCGCCGGGGGCGGCACCGCCACCCACTTGAAAACCGTCGGAGGCGCGCAGCGCGGCTTCGGGCGATCCCCCGACCACCTCCTCGAAACGCTCGGTCAGGGTATCCAGTTTGACCTTGTCGAATTCGCGGGACATCCCCAGCAGCGCATTGCGCAGCCCGGGTGTTTTCAGGACCCCTACCACCAGGTAGCCGGTGCGGACCTGGGATTCACCGAACATGAGGGTGCCGTAGACCCAGCCCCGTTCCACGGCCTCCTCGACATGCGAAGACAGGTCGGAGATGGACGTGGAACCGCGTGGCAGCCGGTCCAGCGCTTCGGTGAAGTCCTTGGCCAACCGGGAGGGATTGAGGTTGAACTGTTTGATGATGCGGTGCAGATCCGAATCCGGCAACTGCAGGATCTGGTTGAACCAGTGCACCAGCTCCACATAGGGATTGCCCCGCAGCTTGCAAAAGACGGTGGCGCTTTCGATGGCCTTATAACCCAGGCTGTTCAACTTCCCGAATAGGGCGACGCGGCTGATCTCGGTCATTTGTAAACTCCCGCTGGCCAATCAAAATATGTTTAGTAATGAGTAGCTATTCCCGGATTTTGCTGCGCCGCATCCAGGCTGCTCGCTGGGCGCACGCCCCGGCTGTTTCATGCGCATGGCGCGCCCCGGTTACCCTCGGGCGACGTACTTTAAAGGCTCCAGGGTGAGATCGGCGGCGTCCTCGGCCTTGGGCCGGCTGGTCAACCAGGTCGTCCACCCCAGGCGGCCCGCCGCACCCAGTTGCAACGGCGGAACTTCCGCTTGTTTCAGGATCAGGTTGAGATCCCAGATCAATTCGTCGCCAATATAGTTGCGCACCAGGGCGAGCAGCCTGGTCAGGCTAGTACCGCCGGGCAGCAAGCGCTGATAGTCGGCAAAAAGCAACGGGCCGCAGGTGATTCGAAATTTATGCTGGCGATCCCAGACCCGTGAACCGATAACCACCGTCATGCCCAAGGTTCCCGTGTTGGGCGAATCCCCGAGACGGCATTGGGCATCCTGGGACAGTGCCAACCAATGGCCTATGAATTGTTCGATGGCGATGGGCAGCTTGAAAAAGTCCGCCAGGATGGCTTGCAGGCCCTCGGCATGCCGGGTCTGGCAGGCCAGCCGTCCCGCGTAATGCAGCTTGGTGAAATCCGGAATGGCATCCCGCCGGCGCAGCATGGGCATGCCGAGGCCAAACAGGGCGCCTGTATAGGTGGCAAAACGGTCCAATTCCGGCCGGTCGAAAGAGACTGTGGGCTGCGCGTTGCCCCAGGCCCGGTAGAAAAGTTCCAGCAGGCGATGATGAAAGATGTCCAGGAAGCGGGCGAAGGTGGGGTCTTTGGCATTCCGCAGGCGATCGCGGGCATACTCGGTAATATGCAGGGGCAACGGCCCGTTAGGGCCGAGCAGACCGAAGAAGTTCACCTCCAGCCGGGCCGGCTGGCCGTCCTTGCCGGCGTCAAACGCTGCCAGGGTGGCTGGCGCAAACGCCAGTGACAGTTGCTGCGCCAGGCGAATCGGCCCATCCGCCGTACGCAGCGCCTGGCCGAACCGGGGCTTATCCGGATAAGCGCACTCCAGGCGGCGCAGCGCCTGGAAGAAATCGAAATGATAGGGCTCGCGCTGCAAGGCGGCGACGAGCGCTACAGCGTGCGACGCTGTCCGATCCGCGCTGGCCATCGCATAACCTCGCCGCGGTCGAGCGTGCGCACGACCGTCTCCGTGAATGAATTGATGGAAACGTACTTGGCGAAAAACTGTTCGAGGACCGCTCCCAGCAGGAAAACACCGCTGCCCTCGAAGGCGGTTTCGTCACAGGTGACCGTCACCGCCAGGCCCCGGCCAAAGGCGATGGGGCCGGGCAGCGGCAGCCGCCGAGTGACCGCTTCGGCATTGACCGATCTGACTCCTTCAATCTGCTTGCGGGTGGCGGCATCCCCGAGGTCGCCATAGAGCATCAGCAACTCGCGCAATGCCGCGGCGCCCGTTTTCTCATCGCTATCCAGCAGCGACAGGTAGTTGAGGGAGAGGTGGCTGATCAGGCGCCACGTGCTATCCCCCTCCGCCCAGGAGGGTCTGGGTTTGGTGGGTCCGGCCAGGCAGCGTACCGCCTCGACGGGAGCACCGGATTCCAGGGTGAAATCGGTCTTGCCCTGTCCCACTGGCATGTGCAGGGGCAGGTCCCGGTTGGTGCACAGGGTATGGATGGCCAATTGCCGAAGCTCGCTGGAATAGGGCGCCTCGCTGGCATCCACCAGGGCGATGAACACCTCGCTGCCGATATAGCTGGAGCGCGGCCCCTGCCGGCGCTGGCGCGAGGACAGGACGCGGGGCACGCGATGCAGCGTGTAATAAGCCGGGGTGTCGCCCTGCCGGGTTAAATCGTCGGCGGCATAGAACGGCTGAAACTCCCGCTCCTGCTCGGCGCTGGTGCCATGGCCGACTACGTCGCTAACCTGGTAGACCTCGAAATCCAGTGGGCGCGTGCGATCCGCTAGCACGTGATACTCGGCTTGCCGGTCGGAGAGGTGGATGCGGTCCGCCCGTTTGGGGAACAGATTGCTGGCCGGTGCGCAGAACAGGGCAAAATGGGATTCGTCCAGTACGCCCTCCAGAGCGGGGTCGCTGCGGTCCAGCAAGACCACGATGTCCAGCTCGCGGTCGGCGCAGCGTCGCACGGCGGGTCCCAAACCCGCCAATTCCACAAACAGGTAGCGCTGGGGGAAGGCGAAGTATTCGTGCAGCAGCCGGTAGCCCTGGAAGGAACGCGGGCCGCAGGGAAGCAGCGCCTGCTGATCTGCAAAGCCGAGGCGGCGGATACAGGATTTATCAAGCATCACTTGCCAGGGTATTGGCCGGCACGTTGGCTGCATCGCTACCGCCACCCCATTGGCCAGCAGTTGCTCGTAACTCTGCATGGGCAGTCTGTCGCTGCCGCGCAGGTACAGCGGCAGCCTATCCAGAGCCAGTTTATCGAAGGTCAGGCCGGCCGTGGTGCGCAGCCGCAGCCGCAGGCCGGCCTTGACGCCGCGGCGGTTGGCGATGCCCAGGGACGCCACCGCCGCCGTGGTTCCCAGGTATTCGGCCTTGACCAGTTCCAGTGGCCACAAGGTGACCTCATGGGCGGTTCGATATTCGCAAGGGGTCAGATCGCCCTTGCCCAGCAGACTGCGCAACGCGCTGCCACGCGGAATCACGAAGCCTTCGCTGAGGGCGCCCTCGTTCAACTCCGGCTGGAATTGCACAATGGCCATGGACGGCGTGGGCGCCAGGTAATGCGGATAGACCAGCTCCAGCAGGTGCTGGGTAAAGCGTGGAAATTCGGCGTCGATCTTGAGTTGTACCCGCGCCGTCAAGAACGCGAAACCCTCCAGGAGCCGTTCCACATAAGGATCGGCGCACTCGAAGCCCTCCAGCCCCAAGCGGCTGGCGATCTTGGGGAATTCCTTGGCAAACTCGCCACCCAGCTCGCGGATATATTGCAGTTCGCGGTTGTAGTACTGCAGCAGCCGGGGGTCCATCAGCCCGCCTCCGCCGCCGTGTAGTTCACTACCCTGACGCTGCCATCCGCGAGATCGAGTTCAGTCTTCAGATACAGGTGCAGGGGCAGCGGCTGGGCCCAGAGTTCCCCTTCAATATCGAAACCGATGGCGTTATGGTTCATCTCATCCCTGGCCAGGATCGCGCGCACCTTGACCGAATTGCGCAGAATGCGGGGCTCGAAATCCCAGATCGCCTGCCGCAGCAAGCGCTCGATATCAGCCACATCCATGCCCACGGCCGCTTTGCCGGCCAGATCCGGCAGGCCATAGTTCACCACCGACCGGGCTATCAAGGGGTAAGCGTCCAGGTCTTCGGTGGCGGTGAGGTTGACAGCGTTGAACAGCCAGACCAGATCGCGCATCACGCTGTCGCGCAGCTTGCTCATCGACAGCACCCGTTGTTCCCGGGATTCCTGGGGATTATGGGGGTCATCGTCGGTGAGCCGGTCCAGCAGCGAGGGCTGCAGGCGCTCTTGCGGCGTCAGTTCAGCCATTCGGCAGCGGCCCCTTGACGTGGCCAGCTTCACCGGTCGGGTCCAGGGAGATGACGCGGATTTCCATGAGCGGGTATTCCCCCGCATCGGTGGCCAGCAACCGTTGCCCAAGGCCCAGGCAGGCGTCCGCCGCCGGTTCGCTCCAGTCGGTCTTGCGGGCCAGCCGAATCTGGTTGTCCGCGCTGGCTTCCGAACCGGGGTAACGCGTGGGAATCAGTCCGACTGTTTCACCACCGTTGGCCAGGGTGAAATAGGCCGGCATCCACACCAAATCGCGCAGGTCGGTGGGGGGCTCGATGCGGATCTGCTGGAGGTGGTGAAAAGGGACCCAGTAGTAACGCCCATTGATGATGGCCTCGAGGATCGGTCCCAGGCGGGTATCGGCATCGGCGATCCATTGGAAGGGCTGGCCGTCGATGTTGCCCGAGGTTGCCGGGGCCGCGTCGAAGGCCCGCTCGCGCAAGTCCTGCGACCGGGCAGGTTGACCCTGAGCGGTCAGCCGCAGCGCCTCCATCAGGAGAGCCTCCCACTGTTCGGGGTCGCCGAACAGCAGGGGAGAGCGGTGGCCGGTGAAGACTTCCTGCCGTAGTGCCTCGCAACGCAGGGCCTCCCGGTACGTCTGCACCATGGCCAGGGTGCCGGCGTCCAACTCGCCGCAAACCTGCAACTGGGTCAGTGCCCGCTCCCACTGTCCCAGGACCGCCAGCAACTGGAACAGGAATATCCGATAGCCGGCGTTGGACGGGTCCTTGCGTACCGCTGCCTGAAGCTGGACCAGGGCCTCTTCAAGATTGCCTTCCCGTATCTTCTGTTCGGCGAGCATGGCGACTCCCTAAAGGTGAATAGGGGCCGGGTCAGCCTGCCAACCCGGGCACAGACTCACAACTCTTCATGCTTCTTGATATCCCAGCCCTTCGCGTTTTCCGCACCGCCCGAGCCATCCTCTTGTTGCGGCACATAGGTCACCTTGACTTTGGCGAAATTGAGCGAGACTGATTCCATCGGATAATCTCCACCGCCGCTACCGGATACGCTGACACTGGAAATTAGCACATCGCCCATTTCGATCTTCAAATATTCCAGCGGACTGTCGCCTGGCTTGCGCATGGTCAACACCGCCCCGGTATCTTCCTTGTAGTGGGTACCTTTGCAACAGGCAGAAAAGAGGTTGGGAGAGGCACTATCGACATACTTGGTAAAGCTTAAATCATGCACGTTGACTTCGCTGACGCCGCCGCCGCCGCCCGCGCCCATTCCTCCGGGTTGGGACAGGCCCCAACTCCATGACAGCACGTCGATCTCTTTCTCGTGAGAGGAATCCTTGGATTCGCCCTCGATGTCGCCGATCTTGATATGTATATTAGCCATGGTGGATCTCCTGCACTGGTCCCATACTCGGTATGGTTGATGAAATTCGCTTGCCGGTAGTTGCCGGCGGTATTTGTCACGCCTTCGCGATGCTTTCCTCGAGGGCTTGCTCGTGCGGAGTTTTTCTCGAGTCAAGGTCGCGAAGTGCGGCGTGACGAGCTAGGCTATGCAGCCTTGATGCCAATTTTCCATATGATTGATATTTATGATTTTTAATTGTTCGGCCGACTATCCGCGACTCTAGGCACCCGGGGGGGCGGGTCAGGATGGTCTGTCAAGTTCATCCTGGCCCGCTGCAAAGCCAGTGGCCGGCAAGCGCCACTCGCCCCTTTGGGCCGTTCCTCAGCCGGTTCCTTTCACTGAGGGCAGCTTGGATACCAGCCGCAGCGACACCGTCAGGCCCTCCAGCTGGTAATGCGGCCGCAGGTAGAACTTGGATGCGTAATAGCCGGGATTGCCTTCCACTTCCTCGACGACCACTTCCGCCGCCGCCAGTGGTTTCTTGGCCTTGGTTGACTCGGAAGAATGGGCGGGATCGCCGTCCACATACTGGAGAATCCATTTCGTCAGCCACTTTTGCATGTCTTCGCGCTCCTTGAACGAACCGATCTTGTCGCGAACGATGCACTTGAGGTAATGGGCAAACCGGCAGGTGGCGAACAGATAGGGCAGCCGGGCCGACAGATTGGCGTTGGCCGTGGCGTCTGGATCGTCGTATTCAAAGGGTTTTTGCAGCGATTGCGCACCGATGAACGCGGCGAAGTCCGAGTTCTTCTTGTGCAACAGCGGCATGAAACCGTTTTTCGCCAGCTCCGCCTCGCGGCGGTCGCTGATGGCGATTTCGGTGGGACACTTCATATCGACCCCGCCGTCGTCGGTGGGGAAGGTGTGGACGGGAAGTCCTTCCACCGCGCCGCCGGATTCCACGCCGCGAATCCGCGAGCACCAGCCGTACAGCTTGAACGCACGGGTGATGTTGGTAGCCATGGTGTAGGCGGAATTCGCCCAGGTGTATTTGCTGTGGTCGGCGCCTTCGGTATCTTCCTCGAAATCGAACTCGTCCACCGGATCGGTCCGGGCGCCATAGGGCAGTCGGGCCAGGAACCGCGGCATCGCCAGGCCCAGATAGCGGGAATCATCGGCTTCCCGCAGCGACCGCCAGGCAGCGTATTCCGGCGTTTGGAAGATCTTGGTCAGGTCGCGTGGGTTGCTCAGTTCCTGCCAGGATTCCATCTGCATAACCGACGGGGCAGCCCCGGCGATGAAGGGGGCGTGAATGGCGGCGGCGATCTGTGCCATCTGGTTCAGCAACTCCACGTCGGGAGGGCTGTGATCGAAATGATAGTCCCCCACGATGCAGCCGAACGGTTCGCCGCCGAACTGGCCGTACTCCTGCTCGTACATTTTCTTGAAGACAGGGCTTTGGTCCCAGGCCGTGCCCTTGAACTTTTTCAGGTTCTTGCCCAACTCCTTTTTGGAGATGTTCATGATGCGGATTTTGAGCATCTCGTCGGTTTCCGTGTTATTGACGAGATAATGCAGGCCGCGCCAGGCTCCCTCCAATTGCTGGAAGTCATCGTGGTGGATAATCTTGTTGACCTGTTCGGTCAGCTTTTTATCGATCTCGGCGATGATCGCCTCGATGGACTTGATGGCGTCGTCGGAAATCAGGGCGGTTTCCGTCAGCGCCTGCTCAGCCAGGGTTTTAACCGCGGTCTCCACCAGTTCCCTGGCGCGGTCGGATTTGGGCTTGAATTCTTTCTGCAGCAGCGCGGAAAAATCGCCGGCTTCCAGGGCAGCCGCTTCAGGTTGCGCTGTCTGTGTGTCGGTTTTTGCTTCAGCCATCGTTCTTTACTCCTTCCTGCGACCCGGCATCCTGCGGCTTGGGAGCCGCCGCCAGCGCCTTCAGCGTGGTGGGATCATTCAGCACCTGGGCGATCAATTGCTCGGCGCCGCTCTTGCCGTCCATGAAGGTGAGTAGATTGGATAATTGCGTGCGCGCCTCCAGGAGCTTGTTGAGGGCGTCGACCTTGCGGGCAACGGCGGCGGGCGAGAAATCATCCATGCTCTCGAAGGTGATGTCGACGCTCAGATTGCCCTCCCCGGTCAGGGTGTTGGGAACCTGGAAGGCGACGCGCGGCTTCATGGATTTGAGTCGGTCATCAAAGTTGTCCACGTCAATATCCAGGAATTTTCGATCGGCGACGGGCTGCAGAGGATCGGCCGGTTTACCGGACAAATCGGCCATCACCCCCATGACGAACGGCAGTTGAATCTTTTTCTCCGCCCCGTATAACTCAACGTCGTATTCAATTTGCACGCGTGGCGCACGGTTGCGGGCAATGAATTTCTGGCTACTCTCTTTTGCCACGGTAAACCCCCTTTGTCTGTTACGGCTCCGCAAAGAGCCGTGTTGTTAGCGTAGTATAGACGAGCGCTTTTGGACTCGATGGATTCACCCTCATTTTTTCGCGGGCGGCGGCTTATCGGACGGCGGTTCGGTACCAATGCCGCCGATCAACTCGGCCTGGGCGATGCCGCTGGGCGCAATATCGCGCAGGATCTCCAGGAAAGTTTTCGAGGCCAGCCGTCTGGCGCGCTGGAGCAACAGCGGCACCGGGCTGGACGGCTCATGGCGAGCGTAGTATTCGCAGAGTTTGTCCAGCAGGCGGATGACGTCCTCTCGGCTGGTGATCTGGCCGATCGGCGCCGGTACCGGTGAGGGCGGCTGGGCAACCGCATCGCTTGCCTCCGTCGCTTGCACCGGTGCCGGCGCGGGTTCATTGGCGCCACGACGGGCCAGGCGCTCGGCAAGCATGCTCTGCATCTCCTGCAACAAGCTCACCAGCCCGCCGAGGCTGGGCGCATTGGCCGCGCCCACCTTGTCGGTCACATAGGCTTCGATGGCTACGCTGTAGTGAATGCTCTGCCGCGCGGCGCTGGCCGTTGCCTGGAGTTCCGCCAGATCGCAGTCCAGGAAAGCCGCATCGATGATCCCCATGTCCACCGCCTTGGCAGTGGCCGAGGGTTTCTGCGCTCCCGTGGCGATGTCGATATCCCGCAGGTTGAATCGCCCCAGCACGCGGGAACTGACCAGTGGCGACTCGCGGACGTCTTTCAGCAGGTTTTCGCGATCGCAGAGGGTGAGCAGTACATTGACGCGCATTGTTGGGTCGTGATCGTCCGGATCCAGTTGCGGGTGCAGCGTTTCCCAGTAGCGCTCCAGCAGGCCATTGATCAGGGCCAGCCCGTCGCTGAAGCCGCCGAGGCCCTGGTTATTGAGCAGCGCCCTGGTCAGATAGACCGCCGCGCGGAGATCCTTGCTGCGCGCCAGCACCTCGAGAGCCTGGGCCTGAACCACGCGCCAGTCGGGCGGTTCTGGCAATTTATCGCGCTCGAATTCCGGCGCTGGCTTGGGTTTGGCCGCCGCCTCCATTGCCCTGAACGCGGGCTCGTACTCCAGGTCCGGGCCACAGGGAGTATCGGGGGCTACTGCTTGCAGCAGTTGTTCAATCGCTATCACAGCCATGTTGGTTTATTGCCCGCGGTTGAGTGATTGTGCTTATCGAGCTTCGGTCTTGGCGGTTTCAATTGAGTGGTTGCGAAGGCTGGCCAGGGTCTGGAAACGCGGAGGCATATTTGCCGATCCATTCAAACGCGGCATCTGCACTGCTCAATACGCGTCCTTCTTGCGCCAATACGCGCTGTTTATAATTTTCGATGTAGCATATCTGTTCGATCATGCGTACCTTGAAGAGATCTCTGGTTTCCACGAACTGAATGCCGAGCTCGAATGCCTCGCTTTTCCGGTAGCACCAGACGACCTTGCCCTGGGCCTCGAAAGGGGGGGGTATCAGGGGAATCCTGATCATGACCGGCAGCCCGCGCTGCAAAA
>Ga0209253_10002243_pt1 | contig 17137 bp, 19 predicted proteins | sample FrelakmetBRP12BR_FD_187145 | JGI IMG/M metagenome (GOLD analysis project Ga0209253, IMG submission 187145) | Freshwater lake sediment microbial communities from the University of Notre Dame, USA, for methane emissions studies - BRP12 BR (SPAdes)... | ecosystem: Environmental > Aquatic >...
TGGACCCTATGTATTCGTGCCCGTGAAAAGACCATCCGGTATCGGGTATATACTTCTTTGTAACAGGCTTTGCAATGTCATGAAGCAGGGCAGCCCATCTGAGCCAGAGATTATCTGTTTTTTTGCATATGTTGTCCAGTACCCTGACAGAATGCAGGAAATTATCTTTATGAGCCTTCCCGTCTTTTGTATCAATACCTTTCATGTTGTCTCTGTCTCTGACCGTCATCTCGGTGGTGATGCTGCTGTTTGTACGGGAGAACAAGTCCGATTGACACCAAACAGCAAGAAGCGATGTTTGAGTGGAGAAAGCTTTTATTACCGTCAGAAACTTAGTTTGCCAATGCGCCCAAAGGATGGTATGGAATGAGCCTGCAAAAGAGCGACTTCATACTGCTGGATTATGTGGCAAAGGTAAAGGAAACCGGAGAGATCTTCGACACAACCTTTGAAGAAACTGCAAAAAAGGAGCATCTCTACAAAGAAGGTGACATCTATGAACCCAAACTCATCGTAATTGGTGAGAACTGGGTTCTCAAACCGCTCGATGAGAGTCTGACTACCATGGAATTGAGCAAGCAGAGTGTCGTGGAAATTTCTCCGGAAAAAGCTTTTGGGCAACGTGATCCGGAAAAAGTCAAGCGTGTTCCTCTGAGACAGCTGCTTGCCAAAGAAATAACCCCCAGTATTGGGATGCACATTGAATATGGCGGGAAAAGCGCGACAGTGCGGGCCATTGGTGCCGGACGAGTCCTTCTTGATTTCAATCCTCCGCTGGCAGGAAAAACTCTTGTTTACGAGGCCACTGTGAAAAAGAAGCTTGAAACCGCTGAAGAAAAGATCACAGCACTGATTCACAGAAGAATACCCAGCGTCGAGGACAAGAAATTTGAATTAGCCATCAAGGCTAAGACGGTCACCGTTGAAATGCCAGAAGAAGCCTTCTACATTGAAGGTGTTCAAATCGCGAAGAGAGGAATAGCAATGGATATTCAAAGATTTTTCCCAGAAATGACCGCCGTCAAGTTTATCGAGACGTTCAAGGCCGAACCCAAGAAGACAGAGGTCAAACCAGAAAAAGAAGAAAAAGCCGCCACCGAGACAAAATCAACGGCCTAGTTCCGTATAACTTCAGTCACTCTTGCCAAATGCTCGTAGGCTTCTCTGTTAAGGCCTAGTTTGTTAAGGATCGTGAATCTTTCAGGTCTTATTGTTCCAGCCAACTCCAGTGCTCTAACGATGTCATCTTTGCCCACGCCCAGTTCCTTGGCAGTAGTAGGCGCATGAAGCTTCTGAAGCGCATCCCTAATACGTTTCCAGTTTGCACCGTGCAAGTAGGCCATCATTATTGTTCCGACACCGCACCGTTCCCCATGCATAGCGCAGTTGGGTTTGATAATGTCCAGTGCGTGGCTGAACAAGTGCTCCGATCCACTGCAAGGTCGACTGCTTCCTGCTATGCTCATTGAAACGCCGCAGCTAATCAATGCCTCAATCAGAACTCGCAAGCCTTCCTCGTTCTTTTTTCGCATCAGATTCACGTTTTGCATGACGAGCTTGGCACTCATCAGAGCCAGGCTCGCAGCGTATTCTCCGTAGTATTCGTCCTTCTCTTCGTGTGCCAACTGCCAGTCTTTGACGGCTGTAAACTTTGCGATCACGTCTTCGTAACCGCTGACCGCGAAGTGCCAAGGGGCTCGCATTATGATTTTTGTGTCTGCGATTATGGCCAAGGGCGCTTGGGCTATAACGGAATATGGTTTCTGAAGACCTTTTATCGAAGACAAAGGACTGGCAATGCCATCGTGAGAAGCTGTCGTTGGAATGCTGATGAAGGGGATTTCAGTTTCTGCTGAGCTGCACTTTGCAACGTCAATTTTGGTGCCGCCGCCGACTCCAAAGACGATCTCTGGTTTTAAAACTCGAATTTTTCCTTGAACGTTCTGAACGTCTTTGACCGTTGCGGTTTCCACCAGAAAAGTGTCAACTGATAGCCCTTCCGCTTCAAGTATTTTTCTCACTTTCTTTCCTGCGATCTTGTTGGTTTTTGAACCCGCGATCACCAGAGCCGATTTGGTGAAGCCAAGTCTCCTAGTGATTGAACCGACTCTTTCCAATGCGTCGTTTCCAACGATTACTTCTCTTGGAAGCTGCATTCGGTGATGTTTCAGATGCACACAAACCACGCTTGATTGCTGCTTTCCTTTCGATAGCGATGAGTTACAAGGCTTAAAAAGGGTTACCTTAGTCTGCGAGACAGGATCTCACTTCTATGGCGCGCGCGGCGGGTTCACCCTTTAGAGGTCTGCTTTTTCTAGGTATCTGAACGAAAAAGACTTGATCGCCAACTCTAGGCGATTCGTACTGAGTATGAAACTCTGAACGTCTTTGAGATTAGGCTGCCAGTCCTGCCTAAGAGAAGTTATGAGTTTCGAGAAGCTGGCGTAGTTCCTGTGCACAGAGACAATCACGCTGTTCATTCCCAAACCTTCTCCGTCGGACGCATAAACTATGTTCGGCTGCTTTTTACTCCACTCTCGCGCTTTCTCCAGCAATTCTGACTTGGCTTCCGTGAAGGCAAGAAAAGTGAACGCAACAATTTCAAAGCCCATTTTGGCAATGTCAGGCACGATCGTGTATTCGTGTATGTATCTCTCTGTTTCCAAACGTGTTCTTTTCCTGGTGACAGTAGGCTGCGAGATTTTCAGGGCTTTTGCGAGTTCTCTGTCGCTTCTTCTTGAACCCTTTATCAATTCGTGCAGAAGTCTCAGTTTTTCTTTTTCCTTCTCACTCATGCCGAACCACTATTTTTCATATATGACTCATGTGGTCTAATAATGGTTTTGTTTGAACAGTCAAAACTCGCTATTTTTAATGAAGACTGCATGATTCCGGTTAACAGACTCACGGTTGGACCAACGTGGTCTTTCTCACAGTTTTTCGAGCGCAATATTAATAAATCCCTAGGCATTGATAGAATGATGCTACTTCCTTGTGAAGTAATTCCCTGACGTAATTAGGTTTTAGGAGACACATAACATGGTAAGCAATGATGTGGTAAATCAATTGACGTTGAAAGGAACGACAACCATCGGTATCGTATGTAAAGATGGGGTCATACTAGCTTCGGATACGCGTGTCACAATGGGTTATTACGTTGCCCATAAGCATGGCAAGAAAGTGTACCAGATTGATGACCACTTGGCCATGACCATCGCAGGAAGCGTTGCCGATGCCCAAAGGACCGTTGACGTACTGACTACAAACGCGAAACTCTACAGAATCGAATTGGGGCGTCCACTTCCTATCAGTTCGGCCGCGAGGCTTCTTGCCAACTTGCTTTTCTCGGCCCGATATGTTCCTTTGTTGGCGCAAGTCCTAGTCGGCGGCGTAGATGATACTGGTCCTCACATATTCTCAATAGACCCGTTTGGCAGTTTGACTGAGGAAACATTCGTGTCCACTGGCTCAGGTTCACCTGTTGCATACGGAATTCTGGAAGACAAGTTCAAGGAAGGCGCGCACATCAAAGAGATGTTACCAATAATAGTCAAAGCTGTGAATGCCGCGATGAAACGCGACTCGGCAAGCGGAGACAGCTTCAACGTTGCAGTGATAGACGGGAAGGGTTACAGAGACCTGAGTGACAAGGAGAAGAAGCAGCTTTTGGTAGATTGAGGAAGTAAAGAGAGTGGCCCCGAATTCTGACAAAGAGAAAATGGAGATAAGCCAATACATATTGGAACATGTTCCCAAAGAGGCTGAAGTAACCAGAATAGAGTATGAAGGTTCCACGCTAGCGGTCTATACGAAGAGACCAGAGATACTCGTTGAGCAAAGCAACGTTATCGCCAACATAGTAAACGTCATAAGAAAACGAATCGTCATTCGGTCCGATCCTTCCGTAAGGGTTCAGGAAGTGGAAGCCGAAAGAATCGCAAAAGACATAGTTCCCGCCGAAGCTGAAGTCACAGACATAAATTTCGACCCCAGCTTAGGCGAAATCATCATAGACGCCAAGAAACCCGGACTGGTGATTGGAAAGAACGGGACAGTGTTGCAGGAGATAATCAGACGGACTAAATGGCGTCCGCATGTTTTGAGAAGCCCACCGTTGAAATCGAAAATCGTAACCCACATGCGTCATTATCTTCACTCAGAGAGCAAAGAAAGAGAGAGAATACTTCGAACAGTAGGGGAAAGAATTTTCAGGCCCAAGGCCTTTGAAGTTGGAGACGTCAGGATCACTGCACTCGGCGGCGTCCAAGAAGTCGGAAGATCCGCCTTTCTCGTTCAGACACGTGAAAGCAGTATACTGATGGATTGTGGAGTGAACCCCGGTTCCCAGCGACCCTTCGAATCTTTTCCCAGGCTCGACAACCCGGCTTTTGAGCTGGAATCCTTAGACGCAGTGGTGATAAGCCATGCTCACCTTGACCACTGTGGACTCGTGCCTTTTCTTTACAAGTATGGTTACGATGGCCCAGTCTACTGTTCTGCTCCTACTTCGAACATGATGACGCTGCTTCAACTTGATTACTTGGATGTTGCAGGTAAACAAGGCACAACGCCGTTCTATGACCAGAAAGATGTCAGAGAATGTGTCTTGCATACGCTTCCCCTTAGATATGGAGTGGTCACAGACATTGCTCCGGACGTGAGGTTGACATTGCACAACGCTGGGCACATACTTGGTTCTTCGATGGTGCATCTGCACGTTGGAGAAGGCTTGCACAATGTTGTTTATACGGGCGACTACAAGTTCTCCAGAACCATGCTCCTTGAGGCAGCGACGGTCGAGTTTCCACGCGTTGAGACCGTGATAACGGAAAGTACCTATGGCGGTGCAGACGATATTATGCCTTCACGCGTCGAAGCTGAGGAGCGCCTTACGAGAATCGTGAATGATACTTTAGAGCGAAAGGGTAAGGTGCTGATTCCTGTTCCCGCAGTCGGCAGAGCACAGGAAATTATGCTTATTCTTGACGGCTACATGAAACGTGGAATGATGAAGGAAGCTCCCGTGTTTATAGAGGGTATGATCTCCGAGGCCACAGCAATCCACACGGCTCATCCCGAATACCTTGGAAGAGAAGTTCGAAACAGCATACTTCATGACGGTGTCAACCCATTTCAATCTGATTACTTCACAATAGTTGAACATCCCAGCGTGCGACAGGAAATAGTCGACGGCGAACCTTGCATAATCATGGCAACCTCAGGAATGCTTGAAGGCGGACCTGTAATAGAGTACTTCAAGAGCTTAGCAGACAACGAGAACAACACCATTGTGTTCGTAAGCTACCAGATTGAAGGCACGATGGGAAGAAGAGTGCAAAAGGGATTGAACGAGGTCACTTTGATGACTTCTGAAGGCAAAATGGACGTGGTGAAGGTCAGGCTCCGCGTTGAGTCAATAGAAGGCTTCTCAGGTCATTCCGATAGACGACAGATCTTTAACTATCTTACTCATCTCAGGCCGAAACCTGAAAGAGTGGTCGTGTGCCACGGTGAGAGGGCCAAGTGTCTGAGCATGGCCAACTTCATTGAAAGAAGATGCGAAATAAGATCGTTTGCTCCTGCCCTGATGGAGACTTTTAGGCTGCTGTAGGAATCGGCTCGTTCGAAACGGGCACTTTCTCTCGCCAAATCTTCACGTTCGGGGGGCAAACAACAACCCGTTCTTCCCCAAGCCTTGCAATGTCTCCTCCAATAGACTCGGCGAACTCGCATAACTCGTTCACTGCACGTTTGACATCATCGATGCTCTTGTTTGCCAGAGAAGTGATCCTGAGAATCAGGATGTTTCCAGCTTTGACCTCGTTCTTCACGGAATCCAAGTCTGCAAGGTCACGGAGAGGCATCGCCTTCAAATAAGTCTTGCCGAGGCTACTCTTGACCTCAACTTCCTTCTCCTCCTTCTTGGGTTTTCGAAGTATCCCGAGCCCTGGCAAACTTTTCCTCTCTTATCCTTCTATTGAACGCTTCAAGAGTTAAAGTTTTTCTTACCTGTATGTGCGAATTTGTTATACGTATTGAACTATTAAAGCGTTTTATAGAATCATCATACAGTTCGGTTTTCATCAAGCCATGGATTATACTTCTTTGAGCAGGTTCCAGATATGATCGCCCACGTAATACAGGTTTTTCACGACGACCCCCTGCTTGACGGTTCTTACTTGTTCTGCGTCAAGCAAGATTTCTCCTATGGCGATGGGTTTGCCATGCTTCTCATCCACAATCGAGACGATGCTGTTCTTTTCAAACTGCCCCTCGACACGTCTTATTCCAGGCGCCATTACGTTTGCGCCTTTGCATACATATGGAACTGCTCCCATGTCGACGACGACGCGCGGCGCCTGATTGAGGAACTCTTCGAACCTTAAGGTCGGATAGATGTATTCGCCAGCTTTGACCAACACGGGTCTTCCGTTTATGAGGAAGATTTCATCCGCGTCGGTCTTCAACACTTCGACATCCAGTCTGTCCTTGAACATGAGCTCTATGTCAGTCTTGAGTCTGTCTGATGCTTTGCGTAGAACGGTCTTCACTTCTTTGGTTTTCAAGAAATATCGTTTATGCTTTTCGGGCATCCTGCCCATCTCTTAGATAGGTTTAAATGTCAAGGTTTAAGTATAAAAGGCATAACCATGTGGGTCTGAGGGCTAAAAAATGAGCGAAATGACAACTGAAATCCTTGAGCAAAACCTCGGAAAAATAGTGTTGGTACGGCTGAAGGGCGGAAAAAGCCTCCGTGGGAGACTGAAGGGTTTCGATCAACACCTGAACTTGGTTTTGGAAGAAACAGAAGACACCTCCACTTCAGAAAACGTCAGGAAACTTGGAGTCATAATTGTCCGAGGAGACAACGTCGTACTGATTTCGCCGCCTCCAAGGTGACATTTCTTGGGAAAGGGAACACCCTCATTTGGCAAGCGCCAGGGAAAAACCGTCCACATAAAATGTAGACGATGTGGAAGACGGTCATACAACGTCACAAAGAAACGTTGTGCCGCTTGCGGTTACGGGGTGACGGCAGTTATCAAGACTTATGCTTGGCGGACCAAGAACTTGCATAGGGAACGGATGCGCTGAGAAGCCATTCTTCTGATTATTGTGTTGACTGATAGTAGCCTTTGTCAACTTTTACAAAAATGAGTGGACCTTTGCTCTGAGTCAAGTCTCTTGCCTTTCTCAAGGCGTTATTGACAACGTTCAAGATCTGCGCTTGTTCGGTTCGATACTTCTTCTTTTCATCGCCTAACTCCATTTTCAGAAGGTTTTCCGCGAGGATTGATGTTCCACAAATTTCTCCGTTTCTTATCAAAGTCAGAATCACAACGTCCTCCATCTGATGACGGTTGGACAGTTTTGCCCATATTGGTTCGGCGTTGTTAAGGATTTTCGTGACATTGTTCCACTTCTTCGAGTTTTCTCTGCCTATGAGGAGTTTTACTCTTTCTCCCCATTTCTTCAGCCACATTCCGCTCCAGACAGTGACGAATTCCGTCAGTTCTCGCGGGTCCTGTTCGAAAAGTTTCTCAAGTCTTTCCACGATTTCACATTGATCCGCGTCTTTTCCAACGAGGCCCCAATGAACCTTCAGATAGTTTGTCAGGTCTTGACATGCGATTTGGAGTACTTTGCGATCCGCGCCCAAAACGTCAATGAGCGGGTTCTTTTCGATAAGTTTTTCAGACATCAACGTCTCTACGAAATTCACAGGTACTCCCTTCCCGAAGCCTTCTCCACCCTACACTAGGCCTTTGGGCTTTTAATAAGCTTTATTCGTAGTCGCTTCTATAACTCTGTTCACTAGTTTTCAGCTATATTTCGGTTCTAGAAATATTCTTAGCGGCAAATTCAGAGTTATTTCAGAAAATCTGGCAATTTTGTGACGCTTTCCAGGATCAGGTCAGGATTTTCCCTTTCAAGTTCCTTGAAAGAGAATATTCCAGACAAAACCGCGACAGTTTTGGCTCCAGCGTTTTTTCCAGCTCGGACATCTATTACGGAGTCTCCCACGGCGACGCATTCATGTGGTTGCACGTTCAGCGTTTTGCTGCACTGTATGAGTGCTTCCGGCGAGGGTTTCGGGTTGGCCGTGTCGATTCCTGTTACGACTGTCAGAAAGTAGCCTGCCAGATGCAACTCTTTCAGCTGGTTCAGGATCTCGGTTTTCGGGACCCGCCGCCTTGTCGCCAGCGCGAGCTTCCTCTTTTTAGAAAGCGTTTGAAGAGTGATTTCGATTTCGGGGAACGGCTTTGTCTTGGTGCGCGTTGCTTCGCAGTAAGCTTTGAGGTATTTGGACCGGAAGTCTTTCTCATTGATTCCTCCTATCAGATCAATAAGCGGAAGGTCTTGTTCGAACCTTCTGGGTATCTCCATAACCGTTCTCAAGTCAACTGCCACTTTCGCAAATGCAGAGAAGGCCACTCTTGCAGCTTCTACATATGCCTCCTTTGAATCTACTATGGTACCGTCTAAATCGAAAATTATCGCTTTGGCCTCGATCTTATTGTTCTTCATGGTTTTTTCCTGCTCGCGTCATGTTTGTTCCATGCTTTTTGTTCGATAGGTTTTTATTTGCGGTCTCTTGTCTAAGGTAAACACCCGATAAATCTGTTTGGGCGAACGGACTCAGGAATGAAGGGCGATGGTTAGAAAAGCGAGGATACGCTTGACAAGCACCGACTATTCGAAGCTTGAAGAAGTATGTAACGAACTGAAAGTCATAGCCCAGAAGACAGGTGTCAAAATTAACGGACCCGTTCCGTTGCCTACAAAACGTTTGAGAGTACCGGTCCTGAAGTCGCCCTGCGGGGAAGGAACGTCGACATGGGACCGATGGGAAATGCGGATTCATAAACGGCTGATTGATATTGACGCTGAAGAACGTGTCATGCGGCGAATCATGAGGATTCGCGTTCCTGAAGAGGTCCACGTGACCATAGAGCTCCTGTAAAAAGCGGATCATGCATCCTTCTTTGAGTCCTCACGACGATGGCAGCGTGATCCTTCGCTAGGGGAACCAGAAAAATCGGTAAATGATTGCTCCGAGGACCACGCTTGCGGCGAAAGCAATGATCCAGATGATCTTGTTCCATTTGAAAACTTTGTAACCGTCAAGCACTCCTATAGGAATCAGGTTGAAAATGGCAATCCACACGTTGTAGAAAGCCACGACCTCGAAAATCCAGCCGCGAACAAAGACTGCGGCAACACAAAGTACGGATGCAAGTATTATGTTTATTGTCGGTCCTATAATTGAGGTCATTCCTATTGTTCTCTTGTCGGCAGGACCGTTCACAACGACTGCACCTGGACCGATTATTTTTAGGAATGACGGGATCATCGAAATGGCAGTCAAAATCACGCCCATCAACGTGAGCCTGAATTCTGCCCAGAGTCTATATTTCTGTGCCAACAATTTATGAGCCAACTCGTGGACAAGAAAGGACAGTGCGAACAACACCGAAAGCATGACAAGCACTGGATAATCACTGTACTTCATGTTTGGAAAGGAGAATCCTACTCCGATGACAAGCAATGCGGCTATGGCAAGATGTATGATTTCCTTGCGACTGAAAGCGAAGCGTCGTGTACTTATCCTCAAGAACGGATAGACATCCCGGTAGCCAACAGGCTTCTGTCCTTCAAATCCAGGCAGTTGTTCGTTTTTTGACGTTTGCGCTTTGTCTATCGCTTCGCATTGATGGTTTTCAGGAAGCCGGTGTTCTGTGCAGAAATAGAGCCCACAATAGGGGCATTTGAACGGCAAGAAGGTGTCTTGTCCACATCTTTCACATTTCATGTGAGCACGCCACTGAGTGTCTAATCGTTGCGATCTTGTTCGTGCGTCTCCATTTCTGAATCATTAGCCTGTTCGGGCATTTCAAGCTCAGAAGCAATTCCTCTCTTCTTTTCCTTGCGTATATCATAAACGTACAAGACAACTATGACGCACACGAATGCACCGCCAGCCACGAGGTAGAACCAAAACCCGTATGTGCTGACTGCCTGGAAAAGCACATAAACGCCCAGGAAACCGCCGAGAATACTCGCTAAGACAATTAGCCCAGCAATCAAAAAGACTTTGTATAGAGATCTTGCGGACATCTGCTTTCCTTCTTCATGAAGACAATAGACCAGATGCGTCTCAAGTTATAGCCTTTATGCATAGCGTGTGCATCGTTCGGCATCAAGCAGCAAAAGCTACAAGTAACAGAGCGTACCATTCAGCGGTAGTAGCAAGAATCTTGCTTCATCATAACACATAGATACTTGGGGAGGAAAACGTGAAAGCCTTCAGCTTCATCCATGCTGCAGACCTGCACTTAGGGTATTCACAGTATGGACTTGAAACTAGACGCGAAGATTTCGACAAGGCGTTTCAAGAATTGGTTGATAGAACAATCGAGTTGAAGCCGGATTTCATGATTATTGCCGGAGATCTTTTTCATCAGGCGCGTCCTTCAAACGTGACACTGGAGAATGCGATCAGAAGTTTCAGCCGCCTCCGTCAGGCGGGAATTCCGGTTCTGACTGTTGACGGATCCCATGATTCGGCACCCAACAACGTTACCGGCACGATTTTGAACCCTCTCGATAGTGCTGGACTGATCTATCATCTTCCGCGGCATGCGGGTGCTTGTTGGAAGTTGTCAGAGTGCTGCTACGTCTATGGTGTGCCCAACTACCGAACGAGACACAGGACAGAGGAATCGCTTCCAGTGTTCATGCAAGAAAACAAACCAGTGCCAGACTCTTCGGTTTTCAACATATTCGTTTTTCACATGGCCTTGGATCTTCCAAGCGTTACTCCGGCGTATATCGAAGCTGAAGCATCACAGGAGTTGATACCTGATGGATTCGACTATTATGCCGCTGGTCACATACACAAAGCCTACAGGGAGAGGTTTAAAACAGGCCTTCTGACATACAGCGGCTGCACCGAAACTACAGACTACTTTGAAGCCAATATGGAAAAAGGCTTCTATCACGTGAAAGTGGAGGCGAACAAGACTGCAACCCCAGACTTCCTGAGGCTAGATTCGGTGCGCAAATTCACCGTTCTTGAGCAGGATTTCACTGGCATCAACCCATCTAAAATCACCGAGCAAGCTGCGCAACTTGTGAAAGGCGCAGACGGAGAAGGTTTCGTCATAGTACCAGTTCTCAAAGGAATATTGCCGGCCGAAGCCAACCGCGCCGACGTGGACGTTGCCAAGATCCGCGCAGCTGCAGAAAAGGCTCTGCTCGTCCACCCAATTGTACAATTGCGTGAAAGTGAGGTGTCGGAGGAGTTAGTTCGATCGATCTTCGAAAGCAAAATCACAGATCTAAAAGCGAAGGCCTTCGAATATTTCAGGCAAATATTCTCTGAACGCTACAGTGCGGCGGAGGCCGAAACAATAGCCCGTGCCGCTGTGAATCTGATTGAACCGTTGACCAAGAAACAGGAAGACAAGGTGAAAGAGACGATCGAGGAACTGCTCAAATGAAAATCGACCTCGTGCAGCTTGAAAACATACGGTCACACGTCAAGTCAACAGTGCCTTTTGCACGTGGCTTCAACTGTTTGGTAGGGGGCTTGGGCTGTGGAAAATCGAGCATACTGTATTCGATAGATTTCGCGTTGTTCGGAGACCCCATTGGCAGAAGCTTCGAATACCTCTTGCGAGAAGGTTCAGGCACGGGGAAAGTCACGGTTCAGTTCACGCATAATGGCAAGACCTACACCATCTCTCGAGGGCTCAAGAGGCGAGGCAAGGGCATAAACCAAGATTCAGACGAATTGAAGCTTTTCGAAGAAGAAAGCCTGATATCCAGTGTCAAGAGTGAGGCAGTTGCCGAACAACTCAAGACGGTAACGGGTTTGGACAAAGAGCTTTTCCGCGAGATCGTATGGGTCAGACAGGAGCACTTGAAAGAGTTTTTGGACGTTGCCCCTCGTGAAAGGCAGAAACGCATCGACGACCTTTTCGGTCTCTCAGACTATGAAACAGCGTGGTCCACTCTGGCAGGTTACCAGAAAGAGTACGAAGGCGAGAAACGCGCATACGAGCGAGACCCCGATGTCGCAGGACTGGAAAAACTCGGAATAGAATATGACAGAGTGGCTGAGGACTTCTCACTCATAGAACTGGGACTGCAGGAAACGGCAAGAAAATCGGCAACGGCAAAGAAGGCCTTGGAAGAAGCCGAATCAAAACTGAAAAAACTTGAAGAAGTAAGGACACAGAACGAAAAACTCAGACAGAAAGAAACAGAAGTGCGCACGAAACTCGGAAACATCCGAGACACGCTGGCTTCTTTGTCTGAGAACCTTGACGGCGAACAAAACAGTGTTCAGAGCCTCGAGAAACGCTTGAGCACAATGGAAACACAGGCAGACTCCTGTTATGCTGAGCTCAAGGAGGCCGGTATGCCGACTGACCAGCCTGTGGATGCCCTGAGACGAAGTGTATCAGCCGTCGATGACAAGATTTCGAGTCTTAAAGGTGAACAGGAAGCAGCCCGGAAAATCGTGGAAGTGGATGAAAAACGGGTTACCTCACTTGCTCAAGAAAACCTCTGCCCCTTGTGCCTACAGAACCTGACCGAAGAATACAAGAACGGTCTAGTGCAGCGCATTCAAGAGGAAAACGGCAAGCGACAATCATCCGTCGCCGAGTTGACGATTGACATATTTGAACTTGAGAAAACCCGCAACAAGGCTAACTTGGCCTTAACTAACCTTCAATCGTTACTTCCCCGAATCGACGATCTTAAGACACGCATAGAAGAGGAAAAAGCCCAACTCGCTCAGATTTCTGACAACGTCGAGCAGAGACGGACACAAGAACAGGAAATGATCTTGCAGTTGGCGGAGGTTCTGAAGGAACTGGAAAGGTTTGACGTGTCCAGACTTGAAACTGCCAAAATGCAAAGAGATGAATTTTTCAGACAATATCACATTCTTGAATCTGATCTGCGATTGAAGGAGCATAGAAAGGAAGATCTGACGAAACGCCTGGATGAAATAAAGGAAAGAATCGATCAAGCTCAACAGAAAATCGAACGCATGCAGAAAATCGTGAAAGCCTTCGAAGTCATAGGTGTGATGCGCGATGCCTACCGTAGCATTCAGCCTAAGCTGCGAAGCGAATTTGTCAAAATCCTGAGAAACTTTGTTCAGCAAGTGCTTGACACACTTGTTGGTGGCGAGGGATCTTTGTTGAACCTTTCGATAGATGAGACGTACACACCGTATGTAATCAGTGAAGGCGGCGTTGAACGAGAAGCTTCGAACCTTTCGGGCGGAGAGAGAACTCTGCTTGCCTTCGCATACCGCCTTGGGCTCGGCCAGTTGATCATGCAGTCACGAACCGGACATGGGCTGAGCATGCTGTTGCTTGACGAGCCTACTGAAAGCCTTGGAAGAGAAGATGGTTCCATAGATCGTTTGGCCGATGCGATTTCACGTTTTAAAGCCATTGAACAGACGATAGCGGTGACCCACAGTGAAGCCTTCGCCGAAAAAGCCGAGCACGTAGTACGCTTGGAGAAAGAGGCCGGAATCAGCAAGATCACAGTCGAAAAGTAAGAAAACGCCCGGGTCGTTTACGACGAGCGTTCAAACCAAAAGGAATAACTAGACACATGTATCCAATAGGTGCAGAACCTGAAACATCACGTGTGAAACGTGTCAAACGTTTCTTGTCGACAAATTGACACATGAAATCGAGTGTGGTGGCGACTGGATGAACAGAAAGGTGATCTTTGTGTTGACGTTAGCGATTCTGTTGAATTTCGGTTTCGCAGCAGAGTTGATCTGTCTGGGAGCAGAGGCTTCTGATACTTTGCCTGTTCACAACGTGAATACCGCCCTGGATTACGCGACTATTCAGGCGGCAGTGGATGCTGCTGAAACTGTGAATGGGCACACGGTTCTTGTTGATGCAGGAATTTACAGCGAGCATTTAGTCCTCAGCAAATCCTTGAGGTTGTTAGGCAACGGAAGTTCCACGACCACGATCGACGGAGGAGGAACGGCGGCTGTTGTCACCGTGGTGGCTGATGCCGTTTTCATCAAAGGGTTTTCAATTTCAAACGGATTGCTCGGAATATTCCTCGACCATTCATACAACAGTTCATTGCTTGAAAACAACGTAACAGGTATAAGGGATTTCTACGCTGTGTATGCCAGCCACTCCGATTATTGCAGGATCGAAAAGAATCTCGTCGGTCCGAATTTGGGCGCCGGAATTCTGGTGACTAATTCTTTGAACTTTGAGGTTTCTGGCAATTATGTTCATGGAAATGAAGGCTACGGACTGAATGCCAATGCTTCTATGGGTGGACTCATAAGACAGAACGATGTTTCCAACAATTCGTACGATGGAATCGGACTTGGCGAAGGTTGCCAGAACTGCACGATTGCCATGAACAATGTGAGCGACAATCAGCTGTACGGTTTATGGCTTGATTCGGATTCCACCGGTAATCTGATCTATGGCAATAGTATAGTCCGCAATAGCAAACAAGCTTCAGTTTATCTTGCAAACCGTTGGGACAACGGGTTTGAAGGCAACTTCTGGAGTGATTACAGCGGTGTTGACGCGGATCATAATGGAATAGCAGATGTTCCCCTGACGATAGCTGACAACAACACAGACAACAAGCCTCTCATGGGGCCTATGCATGTCTTTTCGACGCCCCTTGGCTTTGATGTGGACGTCATATCCAACTCGTCAATTGTGGCTTTCGACTACTTTGATACAAATGGCACACTTAGAATGGACATCTCAGATCCGGCAAAGCCTGGAGACTACGGTTTCTGCAGAATGCGAATTCCTCATGCCCTGATGACGGAACCTTTCAACGCGTTTGTTGACGGAGCCAACCCATTGTACTGGAATTACACGCTCCGCGACGATGGAGACAGCCAATGGATTTACTTCGCTTATCAGCGTTCGCCCCACACAGTGCTGATTGAAGGCACACCACGGTCGCGAGGGCAAGATCTTTTCTGGTATCTAATCGCAGCTGCAATGACAGTGTTTGCGGTTGTTGTCGCCGTCATTGTCGTTTACTATCGCAAACTGAGAAAAAAGTCCAGTCAAGCTCCCAAGCGGGTTTGATTCAGCTCTATTATCGATAGGGTATTGGCATGCATGTCCGAACGAGAAAGACTGCTTTGGCGGAAGGATTGACAGCTGGCGTTCTATTTGGAACCGCGGCAATTTTCGTCCGACTTGTGGAGCATTTAGATTCCCTGTCAATCGTGTTCTGGCGGTTGGTCATAGCTTGTGTTGCCTTGACCGTGATGGCTGTGGTCTTGCAGAGAACATCCGAGTTTGGACTTGTGAAGAGAAACGTCAAGGAATTATTAGTGCTCAGTGTTTTCATCGGTCTCCACTTTGTATTCTTCACCGCTTCACTTAAGGACACGACGATTCTGAATGCTACGGTCTTGGTGAGCACTGTTCCGTTTTTTTCCATGCTTGTTTCAATCCTTTTCTTCAAGCTCATGCCCTCCCGTTTTGCGCTGGTCGGGCTCGCGATTTCGTTCATTGGTGTCTGCGTCATCGCTTTGGGTGAGACTTCACTTCTTGAACCGAGCGGCCCGGGCATTTCCCAGAGTTTAAAAGGGGATTTGGAAGCTGTTGCTGCTGCTTTGGCCGAGGTGGTCTATCTCAACTATGGAAGAAAAATCAGAAGTCAAATGAACATTCTGTCGATCATGATCCCAATATACGCATTCACTGCCTTTGTGATTGGAATAGTTAGCATACCTGCAGGAAACCCCGCTTTCTCTGTGCTTTCTTTTCCTTCAAGCATTCTTCCTCTGCTGGGTCTCGGATTACTGCCCACAGCTATTGCCCACACACTCTATTTCTCTTCGCTATCCAACCTCAAATCGTTTGAGACCGCTACGATGTCGTTGCTTGAGCCCGTTGGCGCCACGATATTGGGCATAGCTGTCTTCCAGGAAATACCTGCTCCAATTTTCATCGCAGGCGCAGGCTTGACGCTTGCCGGCATATTCTTTACGATCAAGAACGAATATTAGAAAGGCCTTGCGTTGCATCGACTTAAGCAGGCAACGCAGCGGTTGTCCGCGTTATTCCTCTTCTTCTACCTTCTTGGCCTTGACTACCAGCGTATTCTCTTTGCCGCCTATGACTCTGAAATAGTCTTTCAGTTCTTTCTTGTGCAAGAATTTTCGCAACAAGACGCGTAAATGTGTCCTCGATATTTTGCCTTCTTCGTCCTTGACGACTACGCCATTTGTTTCCGTGTCGACTTTGGCATTGGTCCTTTCTTTCAGGTACGCGGTCAATTCTTTGATCATATCGCTTCCTTCGTCCTTCAATTCTGATATTTCTATCTTGATCTCCACCATTTCAATCACCTCATTTCCTCACTATTATGACTCTGATCTGATCACAGACATCTTCACATGCGTCCGCGATCTCCTCTATTGCGTCGAACAGTTGACCTATCAGTACGGCCACGCCGGCCCTTGGCAGGTCTTCTTTTCCCAGCAAGGTTCTGGCTCTTTCATGAAGGTCATCGACTTTCTCTTCCTCTCGTTCCACAACGTCGGCGGCCTGGAGTGCTTCCTCGGGTTTGGTCATCATCTTGTTGACACATTTTTGAAGAGAAACGGTGCATTGTCTGACGCCTGCTGCCATATTCACCACCGCGTCTTTTATCGAAGCAGGAACATATTCCATTGGAATCGCGCCCAGTATGCGTGTGGATTCTCTGCTCCAGTCAGCGACCATGTCCACTTTTTTGACTAAACCCATTAGGTCCTCCCTGTCTGTCGGTGAAAGTTCTCCGCTCGATATCTCGTCCATGACGCTTCTTCGCAGCCGATCTGCCTCTTTTTCGCTGCTTGCGACTCTTTCGATGCACCTTTGCATTTCTTTCAAGTCGCTTTTTGCCGCTGCTCCTATAGCTTTCTCAAGATCCTCAACTATGCCAGTTGTCAACGCCAGGTGGCGTTGAATAGCACTCAGCGCTTTGGTTTCTTTTCGTTTTGCGAACCATTTCACCAAATCACTCAACAGCCAACTCCTCCTTTAGCCCTGTTTGCGGGTATGAGAACATGCGGGCTTTCTCTGAAGGGAAACTGACATAAACC
>Ga0209253_10002244_pt1 | contig 17120 bp, 14 predicted proteins | sample FrelakmetBRP12BR_FD_187145 | JGI IMG/M metagenome (GOLD analysis project Ga0209253, IMG submission 187145) | Freshwater lake sediment microbial communities from the University of Notre Dame, USA, for methane emissions studies - BRP12 BR (SPAdes)... | ecosystem: Environmental > Aquatic >...
CCGCCACGACGTCGGCTGGGAGCTCCCCTGAGGCCCCGCGCCCCCGCGGCGCCGTCGGCGCCTCGACCGGGCTCGGCGGCGTCGGGGCCTCCGTGTCGCGGCCGCGTCGGCGCCGCTGGCCCCTGGTGCTCGCTTCGCTCCTGGCCGTCGGGATCCTCGGCAGCGCCGGCGCGGCGGTGGGCTACGTCCTCCTCCCGACCGCGACCGTCGAGCTGACGCTGGCCGCGGAGCCGGTCGGGCCGGTCTCCTTCGTCGCGGTCGCGGACCCCGATGCCGTCACCGTCGACGTGGCGTCGGCCACGATCCCGGCGACCCGGATCTCGTTCCCCCTGTCCGCCAGCGGAAGCTTCGAGGCGACCGGGAAGCGCGTCGAGACGACACGCGCGGCGGGCCAGGTCCGCTGGACCAACTGCGATCCCACGCGGGCCTACACGATCCCCCGCGGCACGGTGGCCCGGACGCCGTCGGGGATCGCCTTCGCCACCCAGGAGGCCGTCTTCGTCCCCGTGGCGATCATCGACCCACCGCGGATCACCTGCTCGAACCGCACCGTCGATGTCCTGGCAGCACGGGCAGGACCCGCGGGCAACGTCGAGGCCGGCACCATCACCGTCGTCCCCGGCGAGTACAACGACGTCGTGGTCAAGGTCGTCAACCCCGCTGCCACGAGTGGCGGCACCCGCGAGGAGTTCCCCACGGTCGTCGAGAAGGACGTCGCGGCGGCCATCGCGACCCTCACGAAGCAGCTGGACGCCCAGCTCGCCGAGCTCGCCGCAGATCCGCCGGGCACGCCGGAGGGCGCCACGGCCTACCCGGAGACGGCCCGCCGGGGGGAGCCCACCCCTTCCGAGCCGGCCTCCGAGATCGTCGGGCGGGAGGTCGCGACATTCGAGCTGTCCCTCACGGCCGAGGGGACGGTCGTCGCCTCCGACCCGGCGCCGATCGAGGAGCTGGCCCAGGACCGCATCGCGGCCGAGGTGCCCGACGGGATGACCCTCCGCGAGGGGTCCACGAGGACCACAATCGGCAGCGGCGAGGCAGCGGGCGAGTCGATCCTGTACCCGGTGACCGTGAGCGCGGAGGCGGTCCGCGAGATCTCGGAGGAGGAGGTCCGGACCCTCGTCAAGGGCGCGACGCCCGCCGAGGCGGAAGAGGCGCTGGCAGACTACGGCACCGTGGAGGTCGTCCTCTGGCCCGACTGGGTGACCACGATCACGACTGTCGACGCCCGCCTCACGGTGAGCGTGGAGGGCGTCCCGCCGGCCGAGCCGGTCGTGACACCCGCCCCGACGCCAGGCGCCGCTCCGCCGGCATCCGGCAGCGCGCCCCCGGGCGCGTCGCCGCCGGCAACCGCCGCTCCGTGACGCGGCTCCTGGGGATCGATCTCGGCACGCGGCGGGTGGGGCTTGCGATCGCGGAGGACGGGGACCTCCGCGCCCGCCCGCTGACGACGATCCCGCGGCGGCGGACCACCGCGGCCGATGCCGAGGCGCTCACGAGGATCGCGGCCGCGAACGGCGTCGACGAGCTCGTGGTGGGGTTTCCGCTCGACATGCGGGGCACCGAAGGCGCGATGGCGGCCGAGACGCGACAATGGGCCCTCGACATCGCGCATCGGATCGACCTGCCGGTCCGCCTGCGCGACGAACGGCTCTCCAGCCACGTGGCCGAGACGCGCGTCGGCGCGGCCGGTCGCGGCCGGTCGGGAGGGCCGCCGGGCCCGGTCCGCCGGGCGGCCCACCGGGCGCGTGTCGATCGCGAGGCCGCGGCGGTGATCCTGGAGGACGAGCTCGAGGCGCGGCGTCACGGGACCGTCGGTGAGCTCGTCTCTCCCGGCGGACAGCGCGCCATGACGAACGAGGAGGAGGCATGACGATCCGCCGTGGGGGCGGGCCCCGCGACGAGCGGGAGGTCGCGGCCGGGAGCCAGCCGGCGGCCAGGCGCGTCCACGGCGCCGGCGGAGCGCGTCCGCACGTCGGGGAGCCTGGCCGCGCCGGGACGGTCACGGCCTACGAGATGGCCCACCGGCGCCCGGGCAGCGGCGCCGGCGGCCTCCTCCGCGTCGGCATCTTCCTCGCGATCGCCGCGGCGATCATGCTCGTCCTTCTCGGCACCGTCCTCCGTCCGCTGTCGCGGAGCATCGTCGTCGGCCTCGTCGACGCCAACCCGGGGGCCCTGGCGATGCCGTTCGTCGCCGACTTCGTGCGCGAGGACCTCGGCGACGACCTCACCGCGCCGGCCAGCAGCGACCCGACCCAGGTCGACTTCACGGTCACCGCCGGGGAGACCGCGTCGGGGATCGCCGGCCGGCTCGTCGACGGGGGGCTCCTCCGGGACGCCCGGGCCTTCCTCCTCATCGCCATCGAGAGGGACGTCGCCGGTGCGCTCGACGCCGGCACGTTCCTGCTGCGCCGGAACCTGACGCCCGACCAGCTGGTGGGCACGCTCCTGGAGGCCAAGGATCCCTCGATCACCATCCAGCTCCGGACCGGGCTCCGCCTCGAGCAGATGACCGCCTATCTCGAGGCCCGGCCGGACGAGATCGCGACGCTGCAGCTCGAGGCAGCCGACTTCCTGGCCCTCGTCCGAAAGCCGCCCGCCGCGCTGCTGGCGGACTACCCGTGGCTGGAGCTTCCGAAGGGCGCCACGCTCGAGGGGTACCTCGCCGGCGGCGCGTACCGGATCCTCCCGGATACGAGCGCCGAGGAGCTCGTCCGCAAGATGCTCGACCGCTTCAACGAGCAGGTCGGGCCGACGCGCATCCAGGCGGCGGCCGACGGCGGGCGCTCCCTGCACGAGGTGGTGACGCTGGCGTCGCTCGTGGAGCGCGAGTCGCCTCTCGACTCCGAGCGCCCCCTTGTCGCCGGCGTCTACCAGAACCGCGTCGCCCGGAAGATGCTCCTCAACGCCGACCCCACCGTGATCTGGGGCGTCGACCTCCTCGCCCTTGAAGACCTCGGCCTCGCCCGCTGGCCGGAGTACTCGTTCTGGAACGTGCCCAAGGAGCCGCTGGCGTCCATCGAGTTCCCTGCCTCGATCGCGGGCTACCAGACCTACCGTTCGCGGGGGATGATCCCGGGCCCGATCAGCACGCCCACGGTCACCTCGATCGAGGCGGCCCTCGCACCCGACACCGCGAAGGGCTACCTGTACTTCGTGGCGATCCCCGGCGGCAACGGCAGGCACGACTTCTCGAAGACGTACGAGGAGCACCTCCAGAAGCTCCGCGAGTACGGCTACATCCGGTGAGCCGCCGCCGGTGAGACGACGGCCGCCCGCCGCGGGCCCGCCCGTCCCGGGCGACTTCGCGGGCCCGCCGGGGCCCCGACGTCGGCGCGCCTGGGAGGAGGCCGACCGCGCGGCGCGCCCGGTGCGCCTCGCCCGGCTGCGGGCCCGCCTCGCCGAGGCCGGCGTCGACGCCTACTTCGGCGTCGGGCGCGAGGAGATCCGCTACCTCGCGGGGGTGGTGCTGGGCGAGGGCGAAGAGAAGGTGGCCGGCCAGTCCGGCCGCTTCCTCGTGTCGGCCGACGAGGTCGTCGTCCTCGCCGACTCGCGGTACACGCTCCAGTGCCGCAGAGAATCCCCCGGCTCGCGGCTCGAGGAGCTGACCGGCGACCTCGCGGCCCACTGGCCGGCGCTTCTGGCGTCCATCGGGGCGCGCCGGGTCGCGGTGCCGGCCGGGGACGTGCCCCACGCGCTCTGGCAGGCGCTGGCCGCGGCGGCGCCCGACGTGGAGCTGGTCCCGGCGGACGCCTGGGTCGACGCGGACCGGGCCGTCAAGGAGCCGTCCGAGGTGGAGCGGATCGCCGCGGCCGCGGCCGTGGCCGATCGAGCCCTGGCCGCCCTCCTCCCGGAGATCCGGCCGGGCGTGACCGAGGCCTTCCTCGCCTGGCGCCTGGAGGTCCTCATGCGAGAGGGCGGGGCCGAGGCGCTCGCGTTCGACGTGGCCGCCCTCGCGGGACCGCAGGCGGCTCTGCCCCACGGCTCTCCCGGGGCGCGGCAGGTGCGCGCAGGGCAGGTCCTCCTCGTCGACTTCGGGGCCCAGGTCGCTGGCTACCGGAGCGACATGACCCGCACCCTGTTCGTGGGCGAGCCGCGCGCCCGCGACCTGGCGATCCACGAGCTCGTCGCCCGGGCGCAGCGGGCGGCGATCGGCCTGCTCGAGGCCGCCGTGGCCGCGGGGGGAGCGCTGCCCTCCGGCCGCGCGGCCGACGCCGCTGCTCGGGCCGTGATCGAGGCGGCTGGGCACGGCTCCCACTTCGGGCACGGTACGGGCCACGGGATCGGCCTTGCCACCCACGAGCGCCCCAGCCTGTCGCGGACCGCCTCCGACGCATCTCTCCCGAGCCCCACGGTCTTCTCGGTCGAGCCGGGTGTCTACCTCGGCGGCCGGACGGGTGTCCGGATCGAGGACCTGGTCCTCCTCGACGCGACGGCGCGCCGCGTGGAGTGCCTGACGAGGTTCCCCCGCGAGGTCCTGGTGATCCCCGCGTAGCACCGTGGGGCCCTCGGGCGCCGGGCGGCCCCGTGCCCGAACCGGGCGCCAGGCCTCGCCGCGTTTGCGGCGGCTTGCGAGGCGGTGGTACCGTTGGCCCGTTCAGCCCCAGCTGAACGGCCTCGCCCAGCCCGAGCGCCCGGGTCCCGTCCAGGAGCCCCATTGCCCGTTCGCCGAGCGCTAGTCGCCATCCTCGCGGTCCCCGTCCTGGCCGCCGTCTACCTGTCGCTGGTGCTTCGCCGCGGCCCGGCGACCAGGATCGCGCTCTCGCTCGGGGTCGGCGGCATGGTCGTGGTGGCCGCCGTCGGGGTCCCCTCCGGCACGATCGGCGCTCCCCCGGCGACGCAGGCCCCGCTCGCGGCCAGCGCGCTCGGCCCGGTGGTGGCCACCGGTCGCGGGCTCGCCTCCGCTCTCGTCGTCGACTTCGATTCGCCGATGGACGCCGCCTCGGTGGCCGCGGCCCTCGACGTCGAGCCGGCTGCCGAGGTGCGCCTGAACTGGTCGGCCGACGGCCGCCGTCTCTCCGTGGAGCCCGTGGGCCGCTGGCGCCCGACCACCCTCTACACCGTGACGGTCGGGACGGCCGCCCGGGACGGCGACGGCCGGGCCCTGGCGGCCCCGATGCGCGCCGGGTTCCTCACCCGGGCGGCCACGACGGCCACGCTCGCGGTGGTGGACAGCCTCCCCTCCGGTGTGGCGCTCGACAGCTCGATCGCGATCTCCTTCGACCGACCGGTCCCGATCCAGGGCGTGCTGCGCGCGTTCCTCATCTCGCCGGCCGCCGACGGCGAGATCCTCGTCGCCACGGACGGCCCCGACGGCAGCGACCCGACCCTTGCCGACTTCTTCGTGTGGCAGCCGTCCGACCTCCTCGCCTCGAACACCCGCTACACCGTCTCCCTCGCCGACGGGCTGGTGGACGCCGACGGCGCGACCGTGGAGGTCGTCGTCCCCCTGTCGTTCACCACCACGACCGCCCCCTCCGTGGTGCGCTTCCGGCCGCGCTCCGGGACCGAGGACGTCGCGCGGGACGTGCCGGTCTCCGTCCGCTTCACGGCACCGATGGACCGGGCGTCGACGACGGACGCTTTCAGCGTGGAGGTGAACGGGACGACGGTCGCCGGCAGTGTCGATTTCGCGGAGGACGACACCGTCCTCGTGTTCGATCCGAAGGCGAGCTTCCCGTACGGCGCCGCGGTCGTCATGCACGTGGGCGGTCGCGCGCTCGGCGCGGACGGCACGCCGATCGACCGGGCGCGGGCGGTCGGGTTCACCGTCGTCGAGGAGCCGGAACCCGAGCCAACGCCGGGGACGGACGATCCGGCTGATGGCGGCACGGCGAAGCCGACGCCCCGGCCCACGCCGGTGCCGCGGCCTGCGTCGAGCTCATGGGTGGCCGCCGAGAAGTACCTCCTCTCGCTCCTCAACTGCACGCGTCGCGGCGGCTGGGTTCTCGCCGACGGGTCGTGCTCGGACCCCGGCGGGAGCGGGATCCCGGCCCTCCAGTACCACGCGGGCGTCAGCGACAACGTCTCCCGGCCCTACGCCAAGAAGCTCGCCAGCAACGGGGTCTGCTCGCACTTCTACGGCGGCGACCCCGGCGACCGGCTGCGGGCCGCCGGGTACTCCGGCTACCAGTGGGCGGAGAACATCAGCTGCCGGTACTTCGCGGACCCGCGCGACGCCGCGGTCAGCCTGGTGCGCTTCTTCCAGAGCGAGAAGTACTGGAGCCCCGTGGGGGGCCACTACATCAACATGATGAGCCGCAAGTACACCCATGCCGGGATCGGGCTCTGGGTGTCCGGGGGCAACCTCAACTTCGTGGTCAGCTTCTACACCCCGTGAGCCCGCAGGGTCCCAAGCCGCGAACTGTCGTCGTCGACGGCCGGTCGTTCGAGCGAATCCCGGTCCGGACCCGGGTCCTCATGCCGGGCGATGACATCGCGGCGGCGATCCGCGAGCACGCCGGCGACCAGCTGCGGCCCGGCGACACCGTCCTCCTCTCGGAATCGGCGGTCGCGATCATGCAGGGCCGCGCCCGCGACTGGCGCACGATCCACCCCGGCCCGCTGGCGCGCTGGATGTCCGAGAAAGTGATCAAGACGTCGTGGGGGACGGGCCTCCGCAGCCCGTACGCCATGCAGTACGCCATCGAGCTGACCGGACTCGGGCGGATCCTCCTCGCGAGCGGGGCCCACGTCGTCGGGAAGGCCCTCGGAAGGAAGGGCTGGTTCTACGTCGTCGCGGGGCTCAACGCCCGCATGATGGACGCCGAGCACACGATGGGCGTCGCCGAGTTCTACGAGTGCTGCATCCCGGCGCCTCACGACCCGAAGGGGACGGTGGCTGCCGTCAAGGCGGCCCTCGGCGGCGAGGTCGACGCCGCCATCGCCGACATCAACGACGTCGCCCCCGCCTGGGTGGTCGCCTCCACGCTGCCGAAGGAGCGCGAGCGCCTCCTCGCCCGCAGCTTCGACGACAACCCGCTCGGCCAGACCGACGAGAAGACGCCGATGGGGATCTGGCGCGAGGCGTCGGCGGCGTCCTGAGCCCCGGGGCATCCCGGGCGGAGCGCGATCGACCGTCTGCTACGATCGGCCCCGACACACCGTCCCCCGCGCCGGCACGCGTGACCGCCGGCCCCCCACGGAGCACCCGACCGCATGATCTCCACCGGTGAGCTGCGCAAGGGCGTCGTCATCGAGCTCGACGGCGACCTCTGGCAGATCCTCGACTACCACCACATCAAGATGGGCCGCGGCTCGGCCCAGGTGCGGATCAAGCTCCGCAACGTGAAGAAGGGGAGCACGGTCGAGAAGAGCTTCCAGGCCGGCGAGAAGTGGCCCCGGGCCCAGCTCGACCGCCGGGCGATCCAGTACCTCTACCGCGACGGCGACGACTTCCACTTCATGGAGATGGAGTCGTACGAGCAGTTCCACCTGACTGCATCGCAGATCGACGACATCGTGCCCTACCTCAAGGACGGCATGACCCTCGACCGGATCACGTACGAGGGCGAGACGCTGGGCGTGGAGCTCCCGATCACGGTCGACCTGGTGGTCGCGGAGACAGAGCCGGGCTTCGCCGGCGACACGGCCACCGGCGCCCGCAAGCTGGCGACGATGGAGACCGGCCTGGTCGTCTCGGTCCCGCTCTTCGTCCAGGAGGGCGACACGCTGCGGATCGATACCCGTACCGGTGAGTACCAGACCCGGCTCTGACCCGCGGTCGAGCTCGAGTCCGTTCGGAGGCCCGTCGATGGGCGACCGGGAGCCCCCCGAGTGGGCGCTGCCCGCCTGGGACGCGATCGACCCGCTGCCGCGGCGCGGCGACGCGACCGCCGGCAGCCCCGCGGCCCCGGGCGGCACCTTCGGCCTGCGCGTCCTCGGCGTCTCCGAGGTCACCCGCGCCGTCCGCGACGCCCTGCGCGGCGACCCGCGCCTGGCCGACATCTGGGTGGAGGGTGAGGTCGGCCGGGTCACCATCAGCTCGGCCGGCCACGCCTACTTCACCCTGAAGGACGAGCGGAGCCAGCTCGCCTGCGTCTGGTTCCGCGACGACCGCCTCGCGAGCCCGTTCGAGGCGCGGACCGGGCTGCGCGTCGTCGTCCACGGGCGGATCGACGTCTTCGACGCCCAGGGCGTCTACCAGTGCTACGTGGCGGCCGTCCAGCCGGCCGGCGTGGGCGATCTCGCGCTGCGCTTCGAGGAGACCAAGGCGCGCCTGGCTGCCGAGGGCCTCTTCGATCCCGCCCGCCGTCGCCGCCTCCCTCCGCTCCCCGCGACCGTGGCCGTGGTGACGAGCCTCTCCGGGGCGGTCCTCCACGACGTGCGCCGGGTCCTGGAGCGCAGGTGGCCGCTGGCGCGCCTCCTCGTGAGCGCCTGCCGGGTGCAGGGGGACGGCGCGGCCGAGACGATCGTGGCTGCGCTGGGGCGCCTGGCGCGGTACGACGCCGCCTGCCGCGCCGCGGGGCGCCCCGACGAGGCTCCGGCGGTCGTGATCCTGGCTCGCGGCGGGGGCTCGCTGGAAGACCTCTGGGCGTTCAACGACGAGCGCGTCGTGCGGGCGGTGGTGGCCCATCCCGTCCCGGTCGTGGCGGGGGTCGGCCACGAGACGGACGTGACGCTGGTCGACTTCGCCGCCGACGTGCGCGCCCCGACGCCGTCTGCGGCCGCCGAGGTGGTGGTCCCCGACCGCGTCGAGATCCTCGCCGGGGTCACCGCCCGGCGAGGGCGCCTGGACGCGGCCGTGGCAAGCGAGATGGGCGGGCTGGCGCAGCGGATCGCCGCCGAGCGCCGCGCGCTCGAGGGGCTCCGGCCGGAGGCCCGGCTGGCCGCCGCGCGCGAGCGGGTCGGGTACCTCCTCGATCGCGCCACCGCGGTCGCGGCCTCGCGTCTTGCGGCGGAGCGGCGTGGGCTGGAGCGCGCCCGCGATGGACTGGAGCCGGCGGCGGCGCGCCGCCTCGGCGAGTGGCGAGCCCGCCTCGACGCGGCACGTGGGGCGTTGGCGGTCCTCGGTCCGGAGGCCACGCTGGGGCGCGGCTATGCCATCGTGCATCGAGCAGTCGACGGTGCCATCGTCCGCGAGCCGGCCGAGGCGCCGGCGGGGACGGCCCTGCGGCTGCGGGTCGCCCGCGGGGAGATCGCGGCGCGCGTCGAAGACGGAGGCTGACCGTGGAGTGGATCCTGTTCGCCCTGTTGATCGCTCTGATCACCGTCGTCGGGATCGGGATCGGCCTGTTCGCGGCCGGGCGCCTGTCCCGCTGGGGCGACCGTGCAGTCGCGAAGGACGACGACGTGTTCATGACCGCGGTCGGCCCAGTGGACGACGACACCCGGGAAGGCCACGACGCCGGGAGTGACGGCGGATCCGGCGGATCTGACGACACCGACGGCGGAGGAACGAGCGTGGGGGACGGTGGCGGTGGGGGAGACGACGGTGACGGAGGCGGTGGCGATGACTGAGCAGGCACCCCCGGCGGTCGACGAGCTGACCTTCGACGCCGCCCTGGCCGAGCTGGAGCGAACCGTCGCCGAGCTCGAGGCGGGCGGGCTCCCCCTCGAGCGCACGCTCGCCCTGTATGAGCGGGGCGTCACCCTCCAGCAGCGCTGCGAGCGCCTGCTGGGAGACGCGGAGCTGCGGGTCCGCCGCCTCGTCGAGGGTGCCCGCGGCGCGCTGGCCGAGGCCGAGCTGCGGGAGGACGACGCCGGCTGACCACGCCCGCCGGGAGCGACCCCGCTGCGCCCGGTCGCGGTCGCGGAGCGGTAGACTCGGCGGGTCGCGAGGCCATGGCGCGGATGCCGGCGTGCTCGGCATCCGGATGGGCCACCGGGGCGAACCGCATCACGAATGGGAGACGCGAGGCGTCCCACCCCCGGCGGCGCTCCGGCCCGCGGGAGAACGCAACGAGTCGAGGAGCCAGCGTGGCCATCCTGCCGAGCATCACCGGTCCGGGCGACATCCGGGGCCTCTCCGAGCGCGACCTGTTCGCCCTCGCCGAGGAGATCCGGGAGACCATCATCGCCACCGTCGCGCGGAACGGCGGCCACCTCGGCTCGTCGCTCGGTGTCGTCGAGGTCACCCTGGCCCTCCACCGGCTCCTCGAGTCGCCGCGGGAGCCGATCGTCTGGGATACCGGTCACCAGGCCTACCCGCACAAGCTCATCACCGGCCGGTACGAGCGGTTCGGCACCCTCCGCCAGCTCGGCGGCGTGGGCGGGTTCCCCCGGCGCTCGGAGAGCGAGCACGACGTCTTCGACGGCGGCCACGCCGGCACGGGGCTCTCGATCGCGGCCGGCCTGGCCACGGCCCGGGACATCCGGCACGGGCTGGAGCGCATCGCCGTCGTCGTCGGCGACGCTGCCCTGATGAGCGGCCTCTCGCTGGAGGCCCTCAACGACATCGGCCACCGCAGGACGCAGGTCCTCATCGTGCTGAACGACAACGAGATGTCGATCAGCCCGTCGGTCGGCGCGCTCTCCAAGTACCTCTCGGAGATCAAGCTCTCCAACGCCTGGAAGCAGTCGCGGACCGCCTACGACCGGACGGTGGAGCGGGTCCCGGTGGTCGGTCCCACGGCCCTCGAGCTGTCGCGCCGGGTGCGGAAGTCGTTCGTCAGCTTCGCCCAGCCGGGCCAGCTCTTCGAGGACCTCGGGATCACCTACATCGGGGTTGTGCCCGGGCACGACCTGCGGGCCCTCGTGCACACCTTCCGCAGCGCCCTGGACCTGGGCGGGCCGGTCATCGTCCACGTCCGGACCCAGAAGGGCCGCGGCTACCACCCCGCCGAGAAGGACCAGGTCGGCTTCCACGGGGCCGCCCTCCCGCCGATGGCGGACACGTACCAGGCCCGGCGCGGCGCGTCGGCCAGCCCGCTCGGCGCCGGGGAGATCTCCGCGGTCGCGGTGGGCCCGGGCAATGGCGAGGCCAACGGAGGCGCCGTCCCGCCCGCCGGCAAGCCGGCGCCGAAGGTCCCGAACTACACCCACTTCTTCGCCCAGGAGGTCCTCGACGCGGCGCGGGACGACCGCCGGATCGTGGCCATCACGGCCGGCATGCCGACCGGCACCGGCCTCAACAGGTTCCAGGCGGAGTTCCCCGACCGCTTCGTCGATGTCGGGATCGCGGAGCAGCACGCGGTTGCCCTCGCCACGGGGATCGCGATGGGCGGCGGGCGGCCCGTCGTGGCGATCTATGCCACGTTCCTCCAGCGCGCCTTCGACCAGATCGTCCACGACGCCTGCCAGAACGATCAGCCCGTCCTGATCGGGGTCGACCGCGCCGGGCTCGTCGGCGAGGACGGCACCAGCCACCAGGGCATGTTCTCGTTCCCGGCGCACCGCCAGATCCCCAACCTCGTCATCGCCTCGCCGAAGGATGAGCAGGAGCTCCGCTCCATGGTCCGCACGGCACTCGCCCAGGACCACCCGTTCGCCCTCAACTACCCGCGCGACGCCGGCTTCGGCGTCCCGGCTCGCGACCCGGAGGTCCTGCCGGTCGGCCGCGGGGAGGTCCTCCGGGAGGGGACCGACATCCTGCTCGTCGGCCTCGGGCCGATCGTGCGGCGGGCCGAGGAGGCCGCCGACGCGCTGGCCGCGGAGGGCTGGTCGGTCGGGGTCATCAACGCGCGGTTCGCCAAGCCACTGGACCGCCAGCTGATCCTCGACCAGGCGCGCGGCAGGCGGCTCGTGGTGACCCTGGAGGAGAGCACGACGATCGGGGGCTTCGGCTCGGGCGTCCTCGAGGCGCTCGAGGAGGCGCGGCTGGTGGACCCGGCCTTCCGCGACGTGGCCCTGCGGATCGTGGGGATTCCCGCCGACCGGTTCGTCGACCACGGCTCCGTGGCCGACCTGCGGAAGCTCATCGGTCTCGACACGGCCGGCATCGTGGAGCAGGTCCGCGAGACGCTGGCGACGCTGCGGGCCGTGCCGGGGCACCGCCGGCGGGCCCCGGGGGCGGCGCGGACCTGACCCGCGTGACGGCGGCCTGGTGAGTCGCGGCGAAGCGGCGCGTGGCATCATCGCGGGGTGACCCGCTCGAGCTCCCCGCCACGCGCCACCCGCGTCCGCCTCGACCAGCTGCTCGTCGAGCGCGGCCTCGCCGAGTCGCGCGCGCGGGCCCAGGCGCTCGTCATGGCCGGGCGCGTCAAGGTGGGGAGCGGCGACGGAGCCCGCCACGACCGCAAGGCTGGCGATCTCGTCGACGCGGGCATCCCGGTCGAGGTCGCGGCGCCCCTCGCCTACGTCTCGCGCGGCGGGGAGAAGCTGGCCAGCGCGCTGGTCGTCTTCGACGTCGACCCCGCCGGCCTCGCCTGCCTCGATGTCGGGGCCTCGACCGGCGGCTTCACGGATGCCCTGCTGCAGCGCGGCGCGCGGCGCGTCCACGCCGTCGACGTGGGGCGGGGGCAGCTGGCGGAGTCGCTGCGGCGCGATCCCCGCGTCATCGCCCGCGAGCGGACCAACGCCCGCACGCTGACGCGTGCGCTCATCGGCGAGGCGGTCTCGCTGGCGGTGATCGACGTCAGCTTCATCTCGCTGCGCCTCGTCCTGCCGCCCGTTGCCGCCTGCCTGGAGCCGGGCGGTGCGGTCGTGGCCCTCGTCAAGCCCCAGTTCGAGGCGGGCCGCGGACGGGCCCCCGGCGGCGTCGTCCGTGATCCCGCCGTCCACCGCGAGGTGCTCGCTGGATCGCTCGACCACGCCCGCGAGGCGGGGCTGGTGCCGGTCGGCCTGGTCGCCTCTCCGCTCCTCGGGCCGGCCGGCAACCGCGAGTTCTTCCTGCATGCCGTCCTCTCCCCGGACCGCCCCGAGGCCCCCGCCTGGGAAGCGCGGATCGCCGAGCTGGTGCCGTCGTGAGCGTCGTGCGGCGGATCGGCTTCGCCTACAACCCGACCAAGGAGGACGCGGTCGAGCTCTCGGCGCGGGCCACCGGCTGGTGCGCGGTGCGCGGGATCGAGAGCTGGGCGATGGCATCGGGCGACACGACGACGCTGCTGGCCGCCCTCCCGGGGGTGGACGTCCTCGTCGTGCTCGGCGGCGACGGCACCTTCCTGCGGGCCGCCCGCGCCGTCGCCGAGGCGCAGGTGCCGATCGTGGGCGTCAACCTCGGCAAGATCGGCTTCCTCTCCAAGGCCGAGGCCCATGAGCTCGAGGAGCTGCTCGGTCGGATCGTCGAGGGCCGTTTCCGCCTGGAGGCCCGGATGGCGCTGCGCGGGACGATCCACGGGGAGCGCGGCGGCGTCGCCCGGCAATCCTTCATCGCCCTCAACGACGTTGTCATCGCCCGCGGAGCGCTGGCCCGGGTGGTGCACCTCGACGTCGAGATCGGGCCCTCGCACCTCGCGACCTTCATCGCGGACGGCCTCGTCGTGGCGAGCCCCACCGGCTCGACCGGCTACAGCTTCTCGGCCGGCGGCCCCATCCTGGACCCGCTCAGCCGGAACCTCATCGTCACCCCGATCGCGGCCTATCTCTCCGCCCTCGGCTCGGTCGTCGTGAGCCCCGACCAGGTGGTCCGCTGCCGGGTCCTCGAGGCGCACGAGGCGCTCGTCTCCGTCGACGGGCGCGAGGACTTCCCGGTGGAGGTCGGGGACGCGGTCACCGTCGCGGCGCTGGAGCACCCGGTGCGCTTCCTCGAGCCGGAGGGCGCCGTGCCGTTCTGGGACCTCCTCCGCCAGAAGGCCCAGCTCCTTCCCTCGTGACCGGGCCATGACGGACGGGCTGGCCGGCGGGCCCCTCGCGGGCCGGCTCCTGGAGCTGGCGGTGGCCGACCTCGCTCTCCTCGAGCGGGTCCGCATCGCGTTCAGCGCCGGCCTCAACGTCGTCACCGGCGAGACCGGGGCCGGCAAGAGCCTCCTGATCGACGCGCTGGGCCTCGCGCTCGGCGCCCGGGCCGATCCGGGACTCGTCCGGCACGGCGCGACGGCCGCGCGGGTGGAGGCGCTCTTCGACCGCCTGCCGGAGCCGCTCGTGATCCTGCGCGAGGTGGCGGCGTCCGGCCGGTCCATCGCCCGCCTCGACGACGAGACCGTCACGGCCGGACGCCTGGCCGCGACCGCCGGGCCGCTCGTCGAGATCCACGGCCAGCACGAGCAGGCGCGCCTCCTCGACGAGCGCTGGCAGCGGGACCTCCTCGACGCCTTCGGCGGTCACGACGAGGCACGGGCCGCGACGGCCGCCGCGGTCGAGGCCTGGCGCCGCAACGAGGCCGCCCTCGCGGCGCTGGCAGTCGATCCGCTGGAGCTCGAGCGGCGGATCGCCCTGGCCGAGCACGAGGCGGCCGAGATCGCGGCGGCCCGGATCCGGCCCGGCGAGGTGGCGGAGATCCGGGCTCGCCTCGCCGCGTCGCGGCACGGCGAGGCGCTCGCGCGCGGCACCGCGGGCATCCTCGCCCTCCTGGCCGGCGACGAGCGGGAGGCCGGACTCACGGGGGCGCGGGAGCAGGCAGCGCGGGCCGGCGAGGAGGCCGCCGTGCTGGCACGCCTCGACCCGCGTTACGGCGCCCTTGCCGAGCGGCTGGCGGGACTGGCCGCGGAGCTGGAGGACGTCGGCTTCGAGGCACGGTCCCTCGGCGAGGACGTCGACCACGACCCGGCTGCGATCCTCGCCCTCGAGGAGCGGCTGGCGCTCATCTTCACCCTCGAGCGCAAGTACGGGGAGGACGCGCAGGGCCTCCTCGCCCGCGCCGACCGGGCGGCCGTCGAGATCGAGCGGCTGCGCGGGCTCGGCACGGAGCGGGCGCGGCGGGCCGCCGAGGCCTCGCGCCTGCTGGAGGGCGTCGGTGTCGCCGCGGAGGCCCTGTCGGCCCTCCGGCAACGGGCGGCGGCTGCGCTGGCCCGGGAGGTTGAACGCGTCCTCGCCGAGCTCGGCCTGGGCGGGACGCGGATCGAGATCGCGGTGGGCCGCCGCCCGGCCGGGCCCGACGAGCCTGCCGTGGAGCTCGGCGGCGACGCGGTCGCCTTCGACGCCTCGGGAGTCGACGGCGTGGTCTTCCGCATCGCCCCCAACCCGGGCGAGCCGGCCCGCCCGCTCGCGAAGATCGCGTCCGGCGGCGAGCTCTCGCGCATCTCGCTCGCCATCGAGGAGGTCCTCGCCGATGCCGATGCCACGCCGACGCTCGTCTTCGACGAGATCGACGCCGGGATCGGCGGGCGCAGCGCGGACCCGGTGGGGCGGACCCTGTGGGCGCTGGGCCGGCGGCACCAGGTGCTCTGCGTGACCCACCTGCCGCAGATCGCGGCCCACGCGGATGCCCACTTCGCGATCCACAAGACCCAGCGCGACGGCCGGACGGTGACCGAGGTCCGTCGCCTCGACGACGACGAGCGCGTCACCGAGCTGGCCGCGATGATCGGGGGCCCCGCGGGCGGCGCGGCGGCCGAGGCGTCGGCCCGCGAGCTCCTGGAGCGCGCGGCGCGCTTCCGCGCGTCCCGGGGCGGGGCGGCGGCAGGGCCGTGAGCGGGCCCGCGGCGACCGGGCCGTGAGCGGGCCCGCGGCGGGCCCGGGGCGGAGGCGTCGCGGGGCGGCCCGGCCGGAGATCCCGCCCGACCTCGCGGCGGCGAGCGCGGCCTTCCTGCAGCACCTGCGCGTGGAGCGCGGGCTCTCCCCGGCGACGATCGCCGGCTACGGCGCGGACCTCGCCGACTTCGGACGGTCGGCCGAGGCGCGGACCGGGTGGGCCACCGCTCCCGACGCCGCCCTCGACTACCTGGGCCGGCTCGCCGGGGGCGCCGGGCCGTCCGGACGGACGCTTCGCCCGACGAGCCTGCGGCGGCGGACAGCCGCCCTCCGGTCGTTCTATCGCTTCGCCCTCGCCGAGGATCTCGTCGCCGTCGACGTTGCGGGCCACCTCGACCTGCCCCGCGAGCCGCGGATCCTGCCCGACCCGCTCTCCGTGGAGGACGTCGAGCGGCTCCTGGCCGCGGTCGACCCGGAAGCCGAGGTGGGGACGGGTGGCTCGGCGGCGTCGCGGAGCCGGCGTGCAGCGGCGGCCCTGGCCGCCCTCCGCGATCGGGCGCTCCTGGAGCTCCTCTACGCGGCGGGCCTGCGGATCAGCGAGGCGCTCCGCCTCGACGCCGACGATCTCGACCTGGCAGGAGGAAGCGTGCGTGTCATCGGGAAGGGCGACCGCGAACGGGTCGTGCCGATGGGCGACGTCGCGATCGCCTGGCTCGAACGCTACCTCGCCGCCGGACGCCCGGCGCTCCTGGCGGGGGACCGGACGCGCCCGAGCCGCGGCGGGCCGGTCTTCCTCTCGAGCCGGGGGCGGCGCCTGGGGCGCAACGCCTCGTGGGCGATGGTCAAGCGGGCGGCCGCGGCGGCCGGTCTCGGCGACCGCGTGTCGCCGCATACGCTGCGCCACTCGTACGCGACGCACCTTCTGGAGGGCGGCGCCGACCTGCGGGTCGTACAGGAGCTGCTCGGACATGCCAGTATCTCGACGACGCAGATCTACACGCACCTGACGGGCGAACGGATCCGCGAGGTGTACGCGCAGGCGCACCCGCGGGCGTAGCGAGAGGGAGACACGAGGCGTGGGCTACACGGAATCGCTCCTGGCGACCAACGAGGAGATCGTCTACCGGACGAAGCAGCACTGGATGGCGCCGATCTTCGGGACGATCGCCGGGGTGGCGGTGCTCGTCGGGGGCGTCGTGCTGTTCATCCTGCAGCTGACGATGGGCAGCGGCATCCTCCGGGACCTCGCCTTCTGGGCGTCGCTCGTCCTCGTCGTCGTCGGCGTGGCGATGGTCGGCTACTCGTACATCCAGTGGTGGGTCGAGGACTACGCCGTCACGAACCAGAAGGTCATGAAGGTTGCCGGGCTCCTCAACAAGAAGACGAGTGGCGCCGCGCTCGAGAAGATCAACGACGTGGTCATGGAGCAGGGGCCGCTGGGCCGGATGCTCGGCTACGGGACGCTGAAGGTGGCGACCGCCTCGGACAGCACGGACATGGTCTACGAGACCATGCGTGCCCCGGCCGAGTTCCGGCGGGCGATGCTCGACCAGAAGATGGTGTTCGAGCAGGCCGACGCGCGCCACATCGCCGAGGCCGTCCGCGCGGCAGCGCCGGTGCCCCCGACTCCCGCCACCGAGGTGACGGTGCCGATTCCCGCGGCCCCTCCGCCG
>Ga0209253_10002245_pt1 | contig 17108 bp, 16 predicted proteins | sample FrelakmetBRP12BR_FD_187145 | JGI IMG/M metagenome (GOLD analysis project Ga0209253, IMG submission 187145) | Freshwater lake sediment microbial communities from the University of Notre Dame, USA, for methane emissions studies - BRP12 BR (SPAdes)... | ecosystem: Environmental > Aquatic >...
AGGCATAGACTGCAGGTATTTTCTCTTCCTGAAAAATGGGAGCCATAGCCCTGCTTGGCGTGCTGTAGGAACCACCTACAACGGCAACCACCTTGTCCTGTTCGATGAGCTTGCGGGCCAGGGCTACTGCTTCCTTTCCATCAGCGCGGTCATCGTAGGTGATGAGTTCCACCTTTTTGCCCAGCACTCCGCCCTCTGCATTCACCTTCTCCACTGCAAGCTTCACTGCATTGTGGACACTTAAACCGTCAGCCGCTGCTTGACCAGTCAACGGGGCCAGAAGACCGATCTTAATAGCATCCTGTGCCCCCGCCATCCCCACGAGAAACATACACGCCATGAAACAAAACACAATAGTTCTTACATACTTCATACCCTACCTCCTTTGTTTAAGTTTGGTTCTGTCAAAAAAACTCATCAACTGCAGTTTTCACCACAGATGGACGCAGATAAAGGCTGATAAGTTTGCCTTTGGACGTATGTGGGATAGATCGGCACATCCGTCCAATCCCTTGCGCCTTCGGCGCAGGAAAAAAAGCTTTTCTTCCGCCTTGGTGGGATGGATACAGACGCCATTGCCGGTTTATCGGAATGGTGTCTGTTAAATATCTTCATCTGTGTTGTATCCGTGTTCATCTGCGTGTATCTGCGGTTACATTAGCTCTTTTTTATCTAATGCCCTAGATATACCTCCTTTACCCGTGGATTATCCATCAATTCCTGTGCACTTCCCTGAAGGGCACAGGTGCCCGTTTCAAGCACATAACCCCTCGAGGATATAGCCAGCGACGCGACTGCATTTTGTTCTACCAGAAGAATAGTCAAACCCTGTTCCTTATTAAGTTGTTCAAGAACCCCAAAGACCTGCTCAACGAGCTTCGGCATAAGTCCCATGGAAACCTCGTCCACAAGGAGAAGCTCCGGATTTGAGACAAGGGCACGGGCTATGGAAAGCTGTTGCTGCTCCCCACCGGAAAGGGTATTCGCAAGCTGGTTTTTCCTCTCTTCGAGGATTGGAAAAATTGTGTACATCGATGATATACGCTCTTCTGCCGGGAGCTTCTTTCTGAGCCCATAGAGCCCGGCAAGAAGATTTTCATAGACGGTGAGCCGGGGGAAGACCCGGGCCCGCTCAGGAACCATGCGGATACCTGCCCTTGCCCGCTCGTGGGCCTTCATAGCGGTTATGTCCTGGTCCTTGAATCTGATGGTTCCCTTCTGGGGTGATAAGATACCCATGACTGCATTCAGGATGGATGATTTGCCTGCCCCATTCGCCCCGATAATAGAAACAAGCTCACCCTTATCCAGATCAAAGCTTACCCCGGAAACCGCCTGGATATCACCATAGCTTACATGAATGTTGCTCACCTCAAGAAGCATAGGCAATTCCCTTTCCCCCAAGATACGCTTCGATCACCCGTTTATCCTGCTGTATCTCCAAGGGTGGTCCTTCAGCAATCTTCTGGCCATGGTCCAGAACGATGATACGATCGCAAAGCCCCATAGAAACACGCATATTGTGTTCAATGAGGATCACCGTGAGACCATCCTTTTTGATTGACCGGATAAGGTCTTCCAGCCGTGATATCTCATCATGGCGAAGGCCGGAAAAAGACTCGTCCAGGAGCAGTATGGTGTGCCCCACCACAAGGGCTCTCGCTATTTCAAGGCGTCTCAAATTCCCCAGGGGCAAAAGGCCTGCCTTACGCTCTGCGAGGTCTAACAATCCAACCTTTTCAAGGACCTCCATAGCCTTTCTGATCTCTCCCTTTGAGCCCCAAGGTCCCCAGACTTTTGAAAGGTGGTTGTATCGCGTGATACCCCTTGCAACCAGAACATTCTGGAGGACCGTGAGTGAAGCGAAAGGCTTGACAATCTGGAATGTTCTACCAATCCCCTTTTGTGCTATCAGGTGAGGCGGGATACTATCAATGCGTTCGCTGCGAAACCAGATCTCCCCTGAAGTAGGCTCGTAAATACCTGAAATAAGATTAAAAAGCACGGTCTTACCCGCTCCGTTCGGCCCCAGAATACCCAGGATCTCGCCGGGAAAAACATCAAAAGAAACCCCGTCGACGGCCCTCAAGCCTCCAAAATATTTTGAAACTCCTTTTGCTGTAAGTAGTGGCTGGATCATTTTTTAAATCCTCTCAAGAGGGGAACTATGATCCTCCGCGCCATACTCTCCTCGCCCAGGAGCCCTCCCGGCTGAAAGCGGATCATGAGGAGAAGGAGGAGGGTGTAGAAAAAGATCCGATAGTCTACCAGGGGACGGAAAAGTTCCGGGAGTATGCCAAGGATCAATGTCCCTACAACAGGACCCCAGAGTGTTCCCATACCCCCGAGGACAAGCATGCTCAAAAATCCGACAGAGACAGGAAAAGAGAAATCTCCCGCACTGATGAACTGCATGTAGTGGGCATAGAGAGATCCGCCAAGTCCCGCCATGGCTGTCCCGATCACAAAGGCGAGAAGTTTGAAACGAACAGGTGATATGCCCATGGTGGAGGCTGCCGCTTCTTCGTCCCGGATAGCGTAACAAGCGAGACTTGCCCAACTTCGGGTAAGCCACCAGCAAATAAGGAGGACAAGAATTAAAAACCCCACACAAAGGAGAAGGAAAGGGATACCCTTCAAACGAATGTCAAAAAACATGATACGGGGAATACCGCCAATACCCAGGGCTCCACCAAAGAACGGAACATAGCGAAACACTGCCTCCACGATGAAATTAATACCGATCGTTGTAATAGCCAGAAAATCCTCTCTCACACGGAGGCTGGGAAGACCGAGCAAAAGTCCGATAAGGGCGCTGATTCCAATGACGAGTGGAAGCGCTGTCCAGAAGGAAAGTCCCAGTTTTGTGGTCAGGACAGCGGCGCTGTAAGCGCCGATGCCAAAAAAGGCCGCATGTCCGAGAGATATCTGGCCTGCATACCCCACAATCACATTGAGGCCGCATACAGCTATCGCCTGGATTACTATAATAGTGGCAATCGTCACTGCATATGAACTCATATCGATCCGCCTTCAATCATATCACTTCATTGCCCCCTCTTCTACCGCGATGAACCAAGGAGTCCCTCAGAACGCCACATGAGGACCCCGATCATAGCAATGAATGCCAATGCATCCCTGGGAAGAGGAATATTGGCGTACCCGATAAGGAGTGTCTCGGCTATCCCTAGAAGCAGGGAGGCGATTACTGCCCCCGGCACCGAGCCTAAACCACCAACAACGATCAACGCGAGGGTTTTATAGGCAGGGACTGTTCCCATGGTTGGATATACCTGGTTGTAATAGATGCCCACAAGGATCCCCGCAACAGCAGCGATTGCTGAACCTATGACAAAGGTTATACTCACAATAAAATGACTGTTGATGCCCATGGTTCCTGAAATTTCCATATCCTGTGACGCAGCACGCATTGCAAGACCAAGCTCAGTTCGGGTTGTAATGTACCAGAGAATGAGGAGAACAAGGGCTGCAATAACATAGACCGCAAGCAAGGTAGATGAAATGCTGATGCCGCCCAGGCTCACATCAGGGAAAGGGAGCCTCGCAGGGAATGTGAGGATATAAGGCCCTGCTATAAGCCTGCATACCTCTTCTACACAGAGCAGTATAGCAATGCTTGCGATTAAGGGAACAAAGGGTGGGTATTTTAGCAAGGGAAAATAAACAAATCGTTCGATCATGACCCCGATGACGGCGCATACTATCATTGCACCAGGGAAGGCAATGAGAAGGCTCCCGGTTATGTTGAAGATGAGAAGGCCAACATATGCACCTATTGTGTAAACAGCGGCATGGGCAACATGGAGTATCCTCATGATGCCATAGACGAGGGCCAGCCCCAGGGTGACGAGGGCGTATATGGAACCCATTGCGACACCGTTTAAAAGCTGTTCCATAAACAAACGCATGTGCGCTCCTTAACCTTGCCCGCCCAGCATGGATGTGGCCAGCAAGAGGATATCCTTTTCCTTTTCCATGGCCTTCTCCTCAAGCTGCTCCGCCTGTCGTTTTGCCGAGTCCCTGAATGTGGCGTCCTTTATGGAAAGAAGGTTTATTCTCACATTAAATACTGCCCCGATAACAGCAGACCGGGCGATGAGCGCTGCAACCGCAGCATCCGTTATGGCATTCTGATTGCCTTCCCTGACCAGCGATTCGGCAAGATCAAGCAAGCGGATCCCCATATCTGCCACCGAAAGGGGTACACGGGTAGCCTCCTTGAGGGCCTCCTGGATTGCATGCTGACGAGACCTTTTCTCCACGTCCGTGTCTTTTGCCATCCTGTATGCTTTCATAACAGCGGTATAGGCATCGCTATCCCTGTCAATATTTTCTACAAGCTTCACTCGCATGCGTGAAGCGATTTCTATGATCTGGGACATCTTCAAATCAAGGGCCTTGTCATTTGTTTTACCCGTTGTCAACCGTGCTACCATTTCAGAAAGGGCACTTGATAGGGCACCGCACAGTGCAGATACGCTGCCACCCCCGGGGACAGGCTCCCCTGAAGCCACCTTTTCCAGGAATGACTTTATCGGTAAATCGACTAACACGGCATTCCACCTCCCTCTTTGAAACGGTCCGCAACGATCTGGCCTTTTTTAATCACCGTTTCAACACAATTGACTCCAATATGATAAGGAATGTAGCGATAGGATGGAAATTCAAGAAGAACAACATCGCCTGATTTTCCCACATCGAGACTTCCCACCTTTTTTTCACGACCGATAGCAGCAGCACCGTTGATGGTGAGGGCTGTGACGGCCTCTTCAGGGCTCATTCCCATGTAGATGGTGGCAAGAGAAAAAATAAGGGGAATAGATTCTGAAAAACAGCTCCCCGGATTGAAGTCTGTGGCAAGGGCAACTGCACATCCGCAATCGATCATGAAACGCGCCCTTGCATAGGGCTCTTTTAAGCTAAAAGCTGTGCCGGGAAGTAATGTTGCCACAACGCCAGCACCTGCCATCTTCTGAATACCTGAATCCGATGCATAGAGAAGGTGGTCAGCAGAGATTGCCCCAAGTTCAACAGCCAGTTCAGTACCTCCCAATTGTGTCATCTCATCTGCATGAATTTTCAATTGTAACCCGAAAGAACGAGCACTTTCCAGTAACCTTCGTGATTGGTCGATGGAAAAAACACCCTTCTCGCAAAATACGTCGCAGAATTCAGCAAGCTTTCCCTTGGCAACATCAGGAAGGACTTCCTGGATAAGGTATTCTATGAACCCCTCTTCGTTTCCTCGATAATCCTGGGGCACTGCGTGGGCTCCAAGAAAGGTTCTCACAATATCTACGGGATGGGTTGCATCGAGTTCACCCATGACAACTAACTGCTTCAACTCTGTGGTATAGTCCAGCCCATAGCCGCTCTTTCCCTCTACCGTCGTCACCCCAAAAGAAAGCATCCTGTCCAGGCGCTTCTTGCCAAGGGCTATGAGTTCCTCTTTTGCTGCCTTCCTGGTGGCCTCGACCGTGCTCACGATCCCACCACCCCGAGCCATAATGTCCATGTAACTCATCCCCTGGAGCCGCCAGGAAAATTCCTCAGCACGGTATCCTCCAAAAACAAAGTGGGTGTGGGAATCAACAAAGCCAGGGAGCACTGCCTTGCCCGTGGCATCAACTACCTCATAATGTGACAGGTCGATATCGCTGAGGACCTCTTCTGTCTTCCCTGTCTTTGTTATGATGCCATTCTCTATGATGAGCGCACCATCATAGAGAATATGGAGGTCGGACATCTCCTTGCCGTGCTTGGCCGCAAACCCACTGCACGTCACCAGTTCCGCAGCATTCTTTATTATCAGATTCCCTTGGCCTTTCAACCCATCACTCATCATAGCTTTTTGTTCTGATGTTTACGCTATGCCCTATGCGCTCTGCACTCTGCTTCATCTATTCCATTATCCTCGCTTCCAGCACCTGTTCAGTACTGAAATTTTCAAGCCCCATATAATAGGCTGCCGTATCAACCATTGCCCCCATAGGAACAAGGCCAACAATTTCACTTCCTACAACATTGACACCATATCGTTTCGCTTCTATCCTCACAAGCTCGAAAGCCCGATAGAGGGGCGTTTTCGTAAAATCGGTCATATTCATCGAAACCTGGGTGATCCCCCTTTCTTTAAGCTCTACCCCCATGGCTTTGCAGTACCGGAGACCTCCGCTTACATACCGCACCGTTTTTGCAATGGCATTGGCGATTTCAATATTGTTTGTATCAAGGTTCACGTTAAACGCCACGAGAGGCATGCGGGCGCCAACGGCAACAACCCCTGCCGTGGGATGAATCTTTCGTTCACCAAAATCAGGCTTCCATTCCGGGGTTTTTAATTTCTTTGGCATCCCCTCGAACTGCCCCTTACGAACATTGGCCAGATTCTGCCTTTCAGGGCTTGTGGCCGATGCCTCATAAAGGAATACCGGAAGTTTGTACTTTTCCCACACCACCTTCGCCGTCTCTTTCGAGAGCGCAATGGCATCTTCCATGACCACATTTTTTATTGGAATAAAGGGGATCACATCTACGGCGCCCATCCTTGGATGCTGGCCTTTGTGGCTCCTCATGTCGATAAGGTCTATTGCCTTCCCCACTGCCGCAATCACTGCTTCTTTCAGGGGCTCCGGCTCACCTACAACTGTCATTACTGACCTGTTGTGGTCACCATCTTTCTGGATATCGAGGAGTTTTACAGCCTTACGATTCCGGAATGTTGATGCAATCTTTTCTATCTTCTCTGTATCTATTCCTTCACTGAAATTCGGAACACATTCAACAATCTTCTTCATATCTCACCCTCGTTTCAAATAAGGATTATCCCGGGGTATTGAGCCTTCCAACTCAACACTAAAAACTCAACTCTCAACACTGCCTTTACGGAGGTCCAACAGTAAAGGCTTTATCAACAAGCTTCTCCAGCAAGTTCCCGTCCGCTATATACGGCAGAGTAATGTGGTCACTACCTTTGTTGGCCTCATTATACCGCATGCATGCTTTAATCGACTGCTCATTTCGTGCCCAGGCCCGGCGAGCCACACCTCCCATAACATCCCAAGGGATCGCCTGGCGAATGATCTCGTCTACCCGTTCGCTTCCATCCAGTACCAGGCCAAAGCCACCATTAATAGCCTTGCCAATCCCCACACCACCCCCATTGTGGAGTGCAACAAGGCTCATGCCCCGGGCTGCGTTGCCGGCAAAACACTGGGTAGCCATATCGGCCATAATATTACTCCCATCCTTGATATTTGCAGTCTCCCGGAAGGGTGAGTCGGTTCCGCCCGTGTCGTGGTGGTCACGACCCAGCATAACAGGCCCAATCTCACCTTTTCGAACCATGTCATTGAACCTGAGGGCAATTCTCATACGGCCTTCAGCATCCTGGTAAAGAATTCGGGCCTGTGTTCCCACGACAAGCTTATTCTTCATGGCATCCCTGATCCAGGCATGGTTGTCTCTGTCCTGAAATCTGCGATGCGGATCGATACAACCCATGGCCGCGTTATCTGTCCTGGCAAGGTCTTCAGGCTTACCACTCAGGCAGACCCACCGGAAAGGCCCATATCCCAGGTCAAAGAGGAGAGGACCCATGATATCTTCAACATACGAAGGAAAGATAAAGCCGTCCAGGGTATCTCTACTGTTCTTGCAGATCTCAGTAACCCCTGCATCATAGACCGCTTTCATAAAGCTGTTCCCATAATCAAAGAAATAAGCGCCATATCGCACAAGGGTCTTGATGAGAGAAAAATGCACAGTGAGAGACTTGTCAACATGTCCCCTGAAATTCTGGGGGTCCTTATTGAGAAGCTCGGTACGCTCTTCAAATGTAAGTCCCTGAGGACAATAACCGCCATCATAAGCGGCATGGCAGGACGTTTGGTCAGAAAGAAGATCAATGGGAACATAATTCTCTACTGCATATTGGAGGAGATCAACGATGTTGCCGTAAAAAGCGATTGAAATCTTCTGTTTTTTGCGCTGGTATTCTTTTGCAACCTGGAAAGCCTCTTCTGGAGTTTTGGCAACAAGACTAACCCAGCCCTGGGTGAATCTTGTCTCAATCCTAGAAGGATCAACCTCGGCAATGATTGCAACACCGTTCGCGATCTCCACGGCCTTTCCCTGGGCGCCGCTCATGCCACCCAGGCCGGATGAGACAAAAAGACGACCACTCATGTCAGCATCTCCTGGCAGATCAAACTTTAGCCGTGCCGCATTCAAAACAGTGCTGTATGTACCGTGGACAATCCCTTGTGGGCCTATATACATCCAGCCACCTGCCGTCATCTGGCCATAGTTTGCCACCCCCAGGGCTGCTGCTCGGTTCCAGTTCTCCTGGTCATCAAAACATCCAACCATGAGAGCATTGGTGATAATAACACGGGGGGCATTGGGATGCGATCTGAAAAGGCCCAGGGGATGACCGGATTCAACAACCAGAGTCTGGTCCCTGGTGAGGGCCTGGAGGTATGCCTTGATGAGGAGGTATTGCATCCAGTTCTGGCAGACCTGGCCTGTTTCTCCATACGTCACCAGTTCATACGGATACAGGGCTACCTCAAAGTCGAGGTTGTTGTCGATCATTACCTGGAAGGCCCTACCTTCTATGCAACGGCCAGAGTAGGTGTCAATAGGATTGCCCTTGATTTTCCCTTGAGGCCTGAATCGATAAGCATAGATGCGGCCCGTGGTGAGGAGTTCATTCAGGAATTCAGGTGCAAGCGCTTCATGCCAGCTCTCAGGAATATAACGAAGTGCATTTTTCAGGGCAAGAACCGTATCCTCCCGGCTCAAGGTGAACTGCCGTTTCGGGGCACGCCTGATGCCCTCCACAAAAGAAGGCATGGTAGGCACTTCCTTTACCACCTTGTTGAGCCGGATGGTCATGGCCTCTGAAATAGCGTTATTGTCTGGCATACTTCGGCCCCCTTACGTTTTCATAGAATTGTAACTATTGGAAAGGATGAATACAATAGTTTTTCTATTACTGGGGCTCACGCCTGTCCTCGTTAGGGGATCGCCCCCTCCCCTAGCTAGGTGGAGTCTGCCTGCTCTTCGAAAACGCATAGAACACAAGGCTGACAGCCATACCGAGAAAACAGATGAGGAAAGCCAGGTGATAGGCTGCCGGTGCGTGCGAAAGTCCTTTTGATGTAGCAGTTTCAATCACTACTCCGAGGACAGGTGTCAATATTGCTCCTCCTGCCATAACAAAGAAATTTGCTGCTGCGATAACCGTACCGGAGATATGCGTAGGATAAAGTTCTTTTACATGGGTATAGGCCAACGTACCGGGGCTGTTAAAAAAACCAATCATGGCAAAAAGTGTTCCAAGGAGGACAGGATTTTCAATATCCACGACACCTGTTAATGGTAAAAGACAAATTGCATAGAGCACCACGGAACCAAAGGCAGTCACCTTAGCGGACCGAATCACCCTGTCTGCAAGGTAACCAGCTATGGGGGCGCCTGCGATGTAACCAATGGAGAGCATCATCAGGATATTCCCTGCCTGAACTGGAGAAAATCCCTTGATCTGTATGAGATAGGTCCCCAACCATACACCCTGGAGGGCAACAAAGGTTCCGTATCGGAAAAAGGCAAAAACGCCAATCTGCCAGAAGGAAAGGTTGCCCAGAACAAGGTGCAGAAGTGTTTTTAGCGGTATTTTTTTGTCATTGTCTATTGCCGGACCAGAGGAGATTAATGCCTGCCCTTGGTTTTCTTTCATCACCCAGAAAATTAATAATGCAAATATGGTCGTGGCGCACCCGGCAATTACAAAGGTCTGCCTCCAGCCAATATTCATGGAGAGCCAGGCAAGAGGGGATGTGGCAAGGATAGAACCCAGGGTCCCTATGGAAATAAGGATACCGGAAAGGATGGAGAACTTGTTGTAAGAAAACCTTAGAACAAAGATCTTAAAAGACCCCATCAGTACAGATGCCATCCCGGCCCCGATCAGTATCCTCCCCACCATGGCGAGAAAAAATGTGTTCGCTGCGGCAAAAACAAATGCACCAATCGCTCCCACAAGGCCAAAAACCGTCAAGACAATCCTCGGCCCCACCCGGTCAAGGAGAACACCCATGGGAATCTGCATCAGTGCAAAAGAGTAAAAAAACGCCCCTCCAAGCACTCCCAGACTCTCCGCGTTGAGATCAAAGGCCTGTAAAAGGTCCGGGGCAATGACAGCGCTGGATACCCGATAGAACATAGAAAAGATAAAAAGCGCTGAAACTGTGCAGAAAATCGCAAAAGATTTCAAAGATTGCCTTTGCGGAGAGCGCAGCCCTCACTCTCCTATCCAACAGTGGAGGCAGAGCTTCTCCCGGGGAAGGCCGATTGCCTCTATCATGTCATCAATCCTCAGGTATTGCAAAGTCGTCGTATCAATCTCCCGGGCAATCCACTCCACCATATTTGCATATTTCTCTGATTGGTCATCGATGTATTCGCTCACGTCCTCTTTATCAAAGCCCTCGAGGGCATGTATAGCCCTGCGTGCGGCCAGTTCGTCAATAGAGCGCGTTGAGAGGGCAAACTTACAGGGGAACATAAGGGGTGGACAGGCAGGGCGGACGTGGACCTCTTTCGCACCTGATTCCCAGAGCTTCTTCAGGGTAAAATTCTTTAGCTGGGTTCCCCGGACAATGGAGTCCTCACAAAGGACGATCCGGTTTCCAGTAATAACCTCCTTCACAGGGATAAGCTTCATGGTCGCAACAAGATCACGGATTTCCTGGGCAGGGGGCGTATAGCTTCTCCCATATCCAGGAGTATACTTGACGAGGGGCCTCCTGTATGGAAGTCCCGATTCAATTGCATACCCGATGGCATGGCCAACGCCTGAATCAGGGACACCTGCTACAAGATCAGCTTGAACATTATCGTTTTTTGCGAGAAAACGACCACAACGTTCCCGAACAAGCTCAACGCTGATCCCTTCGTAACTTGACGCAGGATAGCCTGTATAGATCCAGAGGAATGAACAAATCTGGTTTGCAGGCTTTCCCTGGAGTTTTTCCTCGAATCCGTTATTTCCGATACGAACAATCTCCCCCGGTTCGAGATACTTCACAATACGATAGCCAAGGTTAAGAAAAGAGCACGTCTCCGTGGCAATAACATAGTCTCCATCCCGTTCGCCTACTACAAGGGGCGTCCGCCCCAGACGGTCACGGGCTGCGTAAACACCGTCTTCTTTCATGAGCAGGATGGAGGCTGACCCACTGATCCTGTCATAGAGCCCTTCAATACCCTCAATAAGTGTTTTCCCCTGATTGATCAGCTTGGCAATGAGCTCTACGGAATTAACACCTCCGCTTGACATCTCACCAAAGGTTTCACCCTGAACAAGAAGTTCTTCAGCCAGTTCGTCTGTATTTTCCACAAGGCCTGCAGATACGATGGCAAAGGTCCCGAATTTAGAGCCAATAATGAGGGGCTGGGCATCCCGATCGCTAATAACGCCAATACCAAAGTTTCCCTCCATCTCCTTATATTCCTCGTAGAATTTGGATTTGAACTGAGACTTACTGATATCGTGAATACTACGGTAGAAACGATTTCCGAGGACAGCCATGCCTCCGTACTCGGTTCCCATGTGGGAGTGATAGTCTGTTCCGTAGAGTAGGTTGCTTGCACAGTTTTTCTTGGATACAATTCCGAAAATGCCGCTCATGAGATGTCCTCCTTGATTGATTACTGTCCGATCGTTTGCTCAGGTTAGCAGATACCTGACGGTAATATGATACATTCTCTCCAAAATTTTCTCTACAACTAAAAGGATAGATTTTATTGCAAGCGAGGTGATACAGGAAGAAAAACAGATATTATTCTGTTTGTTCTTATGAAGGCGCCAAGCCTACAGACCGCCGGCGCCTCAATTACGTTTTATCTAAGCTCCCTGGTGCTGGAATTTTGCAGGGTTAGCCATTAAAGACTTACGTATTATAAGACTCCGATGCCAACTCCCACAAAATCCATGGAGTCATACGCTTCTGTCAGGTTAATACCTTCGATGAGAAGTTCATTCTCAATATTATCTGCCACATCGCGAATCTGGTCGGTGATCTTACGCCCTGTCTTTATTTTGTCCTTTGCCTGTCCGATGTATTCCATGGCCAACTTTTCAAGATTGGCCATGGCTTCAATCACGTTTTTTTCTGAAATCTTTGTTGTAGTAACCTTCTTTGGTTTTACATTGCCTTTGCCCTTTTGAACTGCCATACAGCACCTCCTCCTGGCGTTTTAGTTGGTGTCACTAAAATCGGCTCTGTTTTCTTCACCTGATCGCTGGCCCTCAATTTCTTTGAGCCGGCATCAAGTTTTAAACACCTATTGTTCATTATAGCCTCAATATTGCAATAGTCAAGTGCAACACAACACGAAGGTCACGTATAAAAATTCACAATAAAATAACTTGACTGCCCGGCAAAGAGGCGTAAAATAACGATGCGGTATATGAAAAAGAAAAAGATACTCGGCAATGCATCCCTTATTGTTGTGGCAAGCGGGCTCGTTGTCATAGAGTCAGCAATACATCTGGGGATTATATCGGGACCTTTCTGGCGCATCATTGCTGCAGGATTCGAGGCAGGAACCATAGGCGGCCTCGCTGATTGGTTTGCGGTAAGCGCCCTTTTCCGCGAGGTCCCCATACCCCTCATAAGACGCCACACCAATATCATCGTCAAGAATCGCGCCCGTCTGACGGAGGGTGCCGTTGATCTCGTCACCAATCAGTGGCTCTCGCCGGATGTGATAAAGACAAAACTGGAGAATATCTCCTTCTCAGAAACATTGTTAAGGGTATTGCAGGAGCCTTCCAACCAGGAGCCCGCCATCGAGCTTATCAGGGATGTCCTTTCCCGACTGGCGGTTAATCTGGATAAACCTCAGGTCGCTGAATTTTTGGAAAAACTGTTGAAAGAACAATTTGAGCGAATTGACCTGGCAAGACCGCTCGGGCGATGGATGGAAGATGCAATCAGCGAGGGCAGGCATCAAAGACTATGGGATATTATACTTGACTCGGCAGAAAAAACAATCAATGACAGGGAAACCCGCGAAGAGATTTTACATCGTGTCGACGAAGCAATCCATGAATTTAAAGAAACAGACTTCTTGAAAAGGGCCTTTCTTGGCATAGCAGAGTTCCTAGGGGTTCTTCATAAAGACGTAATTACCGGGAAGATAATCGAAAAAATGAATGAATTTATTATTGAGGCACGGGACAATCCATCCCATCCCCTCAGAGAAAAAATCGATACATTACTCCTTGATTTTGCAAAGGGGCTTTCGTCTGGCGATCCTTCCCTCATGGGAATGATTGATGGATTCAAAACAAAGCTTATCAATAATGCCGATACAAAAGCCTTGATACAACGCGGTTTGTCGCAATTCAGATCAAAGCTGGGTGATCAACTTGAGCGCAAAGACTCAGCTTTCATGTTAGTTCTTACAAGTTATCTCAGAGAGATTCTTGCAGACCTTCAATCCGACGTGCTCGCCCGTGAGAATTTAGATGGATGGATGAGGGACACCATCACGGGCCTTGCTGAAAAATATCACCACACCATCGGCGATATGATCCGCACAAGCCTTCACCCTGAACGGCTTGATGACAGGGGACTTGTCAATCAGATTGAAGACAAGGTTGGGAATGACCTGCAATATATTCGGTTGAATGGTGCTGTTGTGGGTGGGCTTGTGGGAATTTTTCTCGGTATCATTAGATTTCTTATAACGAATCGCTAACCGAGAATGAAAAAACCATATCCCCTGGAAAGATAGGCACGTAAAACCTCAAACCTGCCCCGTGGCCTATGGGTGAAATCCTAAACAAATCCGACGATGGTGTTCTTGACAATTCTCAATACAACATAAATACTATGAATATATGAAACGCAAGGACATCTATATTACCCAGTACGATCTTGAAAGGCTGTTAAAAGTCTTGCGAGAACTTCCTGAAAAAAAACATGTAACAGGTTTTTCTGTCCAGGAGCTGGAAGATGAATTGAACCGAGGAATTGTGGTCTCCCCAAAAGAAGTCCCGGAAAACGTAATCACCATGAATTCGAGGGTACTCATGAGAGATGTAGAGTCAGGTAACGATATGACTCTGTGGCTTGTCTTTCCCGATAAGGTGGATGCTGTAAAAAATCCTGTCTCTATCCTAAGCCCCCTCGGAACAGCCATGATCGGTTACAAGGTCGGTGATGTCTTTGAATGGGAAAGCCCCTCTGGTACGAAAAAAATAGAGGTCCTGGACATTCTGTATCAACCGGAGAGGGTGGGCAACTTCGTTTTGTAGGATCAGGGCCTTATCGTATCGTAAGCCAGCTTGAGAATCATCCCCGCAACTACGAGCAGAAAAAAGATACGCACAAACCGGCTTCCCTTTAGAATTGCGAGTCTCGTCCCGATGAGAGATCCAAGGATATTAAACAAGGCCATGGGGATTGCAAATGTGTAAAGGATGTTGTCCGTGAAGGCAAAATAGATCATGGCCGACAGGTTCGTGGCAAAATTGATCAGTTTGGCCGAAGCAGAAGCCCTGAGAAAATTGAACCCGAAGATACCTATAAAAACGAAGATGAGAAAACTCCCGGTCCCGGGGCCGAAAAACCCGTCGTAGAACCCTATAGTCATCCCGGCTGCAACACTGAAGAGCATTTGGGCCATTCTCCCGAGCTTTGGTGCGTGGAGAGAGCCAAAATCTTTCTGGAGAAACGTGTAGATGGCAATAGCCACAAGAAGAACCAGGACTACCACACGCATGATTTCCGTGTTGATAAGGCTCGCTATCCTCGCCCCGATAAAGGAAAATACAAAGGCGGTCATGGTCGCAGGAAGGGTTGCGCGCCAGTCTATACCTACGTGTTTCGCATATTGCACAACCGCGAAGGATGTGCCTGCTATGGAGGCGAGTTTGTTCGTCCCAAGAAGATTTGCAACTGGCACCTGGGGCAGGAAAATCAGTAAGGCGGGAAGTTGGATGAGTCCTCCCCCGCCGGCAACGGAATCAATGAAGCCTGCCAGAAAAGCAAAACCACACAAGAATACTATTTCCAAAACTCAGGGACCCTCACTGTCTTTTAAATCCATGACCCTATCATAACGGCCCCCTACTTTTTATTAACGGTTTCACGCCTGGCCTGGCCTATCCATCTCGCCTGGTTTTGGTTTACCAACAAATTGTGCGGCAAAACCTTTTTGTTTTGCTCTCCAAAAACCCTTCAGCCCTTCCTCCTGATCAACAAAATCAGCAGCTGTGGTCTCAACCGGCCCCTTCTCAACAGATTCCAGCCTCCAACGGTAGGAGGCGAGATGCCGTGTCGCCCTCTCCATAGCCTTTTCCGGTGAGGCATCCACAATCCAGAAGTGGGCGCGAGCCTCTTCGATCTTCGTGATAAGCGGATTCTCAGGCAAAGGACGAACATGTATGGTGATGAAATAGGTTTTCATTTGATTGGCTCCTTTTTTGTAAATATCATAGCCGTATCAGGGCCAAGAAACTCGTTATTGTATCAATACATTCCCGTAAATTGCAATGAAACAAAAGCCGGAACGTCTTCGCTAAAAGATACATCTCCTCCGCAATGACCACAATTCCCTTTGAAAAAGGGTGAAAGAAGGGAGATTTGGCAGGGGTATTAAAAAAAGACAACTTTTTTGGCGGTCTTTGTAAGCACCGCCGTATGTTCAAGCTATGAACAAAAGTCTACTTGGCACTGCTCGCAACAGACAACATATCGAGAAGCCCCAGGGCATGCCTGTTCGAAACAACCTTTGTGATAAGAATGTCTGTGGGTGACACATTCAATCCATAATAGGCGTTATTCCAGCCATCTCGGACATGCACATAAGAACCTTCAAGGGAAATCCCTCCATAGAGGCCTTTGGAGCGTGAAAATGTCAGGATATCAACGCTCAGGTTTGCCGTGGAAGCATCAGCACCGGCGCCTATGGGCCCAAGAGCTACGCCAACGTCAGCACCAAGTTTGACACTGCCTTTCAGGAGGGCATTGACTCCACGGTCAGTCATGGCAAGAAAAATGACTTCTGATGCTTCGCCTCCTATCTGAAAACCAAAACTGATCTCTCCAATCGCATAAAAGGCCGGCCCAGCCCAGGCACCGCTTTTTGAGTCCCGTGCAATAAAAACTCCGCTCCCGCCGGAGAGGCCAAACACAAAAGCTCCTCGCAAGACCATGGGTGCAATAAAAACACCCTTCGCATTCTTCACTAAACTACGAAAACCTTCTGTCTCTCTAACCTGCATAAAAGATTCAAGGGTAAGTTTTGCCCTTTCTACCAGTTGCCGGGCATCTGAAGCATCATCTGCTATCGCCCGTGTTGCAAAAATACCATGTAAAGCCACCAAAGAAAGAACAATCACCGCAAAAATAAGCATTGTTCTCAGCGTACTACTAAAATTCATTTTTCTTTTCATGATATCTCCTTTCACTGTGATATTTCTATGGTTCGTAAGACAAATTATACCTGCTTTTAACTCAAAGGTATACCAAACTCCCGTGGATGTCAAGAAAAGGAGCTTAAAGAATCATTGCGTTGAGACGTCGTTCAATTTCCTCTTTTGAAAGAGCTCCAACAGCCTGGTCGTTTATGCTTCCACGGTTGTAAAAAAAGAGTGCCGGCACTATAAGAAAGAATAAATTCCCGAGCAATTTTCTCAGAAATGACTTCAACCTGAACTTTCTGACCAAAGATGGAAGTTGACAAAAGGTTTTGACCGTTGCTATAAAAGTATATCAATAGATTAAGCTAAATTAAAGTTATAAAATTAAGAACGAAGACGGTGAAGGATATGAAGGGAGGTTTCGGAGGAGCATTGAAATACAATAGTCTTTTGTGGGAGGATATGACAGGCTATTACGATAAAAGATTTCTTCCCTCAACTGGACAAAATCATTGGCAAGGAGGTTTGACATGAAAAAGCTTACAATTTGTATTGGTGTTTTTATGGTTCTCTTTTTAGCGGTCGGTGTTTATACGGCCCAGGCGCAGGTAACTGGACTGAACGGCACGTGGTTAAAGTTTACCGG